>Ga0302200_10000646_pt1 | contig 34870 bp, 30 predicted proteins | sample II_Bog_N3_1_FD_194585 | JGI IMG/M metagenome (GOLD analysis project Ga0302200, IMG submission 194585) | Peat permafrost microbial communities from Stordalen Mire near Abisko, Sweden - II_Bog_N3_1 | ecosystem: Environmental > Terrestrial > Soil > Wetlands > Peat | place: Sweden: Abisko... | reverse complement strand
TGAGGATCGGAAACATCTCTCCGACCCCGAGCGAGTCGGGGGAGAGCGGCGTGAGCAAGATACCGGCGACGGCGCCGATGGCGGCGGAAAAACCCCAGCCGAGCATGAGGATGCGACCAACGGCGATGCCCGACAGCGACGCCGATTCCCGGTTGGAGGCTGTGGCGCGCATGTGGAGTCCGAGACGCGTGTGGTTAAAGAGCTGGAACATCGCGCCCACGATCACGGCGACGAGGATCCACAGCCCGAGATTCGCCCAATAGAGTCGAGCGCCCCCGACGCTGACGAAGGAGCTGACCTTGTTGGGGAAGAGGCTCGCCATCGTGTAGTTCTCGTTGCCCCAGAGGATGCCGTCGAGCGAGTTGAGCGCGAGGAAGAGGCCGAGGAGCACGATCAGTGTGGCGAGCAGGCTCTTGCGCTCGATGGGGCGAATGAGGACGCGCTCGGTCACCGCGCCGAGTACGAAGCCGGCCCCGGTCGCAATGAGCAGGCAGAGGATGATCGGCACGTTCTTGGTCGTCAGCCCCCACGCGATGTAGGTCGTGAAGAGGGCCATCTCGCCTTGAGCGAAGTTGATGGTGCCGGTGCCACGAAAGACCATGACGAGCGCGAGGGCGAGCGCCGCGTAGATCGCCCCGTTGCTGACGCCGTCGAAGAGGTACTCGAGGAAGAGTTGCACGCGAGTTCCTAATACCCTAAGTACGCGCGGCGCACGGCGTCGCTGTCGCGCAACGACGCCGCGGTACCTTCGGTGACGACGGTTCCGGTTTCGAGGACATAGGCGCGACTGGCGATCTCGAGGGCCAGCTGCGCGTTCTGCTCCACGATCAACATCGCGGTCTTCTGCTCGGTGTTGATGCGCGTTAAGAGTGCGAAGACTTCACGCACCACAATGGGTGCCAGGCCGAGGCTCGGCTCGTCGCACAACAACAGTCGTGGCCGATTCATCAGGGCCCGGGCGATTGCGAGCATCTGCTGCTCGCCACCCGAGAGCGTGCCGGCCGGTTGTTTCTTACGCTCGGCGAGTCGTGGAAACACCTCGTACCACTGCTCGAGGTCGTCCTTCACACCCGCGCGGTCCCGCCGTTTCGCAGCGCCCACTTGCAGGTTGTCCTCGACACTCAACTTGGCGAAGGTGCCGCGTCCCTGGGGCACGAGCGAGATTCCCGCTCCGACAACCTTGTCGGGGTGTAAGCCACTGATCGAGCGGCCGTCGAGGGTGATGGCCCCCTTGGAGGAGATGAGTCCGGAGATGGCTCGCATCGTCGTGGTCTTCCCGGCGCCATTCGCCCCGAGCACGACGACGATCTCACCCTCATCGACGCTGAGCGAGATCCCGTGCAGGACCATCGAAGGGCCGTACCCGCCGCGAAGGTCGGTGATCTCGAGCAGGCTCACGACGCGCGCCCCAGGTACGCGTCGAGCACTTTGGGGTCGTCGCGCACCTCACTCGCAAGACCGTCGGCGATCTTGACGCCGTTATCCATGACGACTACGTGGTCGGTGATGCCCATCACGAGGCCCATGTGATGCTCCACGAGCAGCACCGAGAGTTGGAACTCCTCGCGGATGTGCTTGATCAGGTCACCCAGTACGGCGACCTCGCCGTGGGTCAGACCGCCCGCGGGCTCGTCGAGCAACAGCATCCTCGGCTTCGACGCGAGTGCTCTCGCTAGTTCGACGCGCTTGAGCGTGCCAAAAGGCAGTCCCTCCGCTCGGTCGAAGGCGACGTCCTCGAGGTCGAGACGACGCAGTATCTCGTAGGCCTCGTCCCTCAGGTCGCGGTCGTTGCGTCGGGCGGGGGGCCAACATACGGCCGATTCGACCAGGCTCACTCGAGCGCGGGAGAAGGCGCCGGCGATCGTGTTCTCGAGCACGCTCATCGTTGGAAAGAGGGCGAGGTTCTGAAACGTGCGGGCGATGCCGAGTCGAACGACGCGGTGCGGCCGCACGGCGAGAAGGTCCGCGCCATCGAAAGTGATGCGGCCCGAATTGGGCTGCATAATGCGGGTGATGACGTTGAAGAGCGTGGTCTTTCCCGCGCCGTTGGGTCCGATGAGACCGCAGATCTCACCGTCGGCTACTTGGGCCGAGAAGTCGTCGACCGCTTTCACCCCGCCAAAACGGACGGTCACGCCATCAATCGCTAGCATTCCCCCCCTGCCCTAACGCCCCCGGAACTTAACTACAATAAACAGAGAAACTACAATTCAGAGAGTCACATTACATGCGCAAGGGTGTTCCGTCAAGGTCGCCTTAAGCACTTTCGCCATTGATTCTCGGGCCGTAGTTTTGGAACACTCGCGCATCACTCTTCGCGCCCCGCGTGGGGTCGTGTCGCCCATCAACGTCGTAAGTTCGTTCGTTGTTGGGGTCCTCCCACTCGAGCGCGTGGGCTCCAAAGGCCACTTCCGAGCTGAAGATCTCATGAGGCCAGACGGCTTCTCCCTGCAAGCAGCGCGCCGCACCCTCGAAGGAGGCACCGCACATTCCTGCGAGGAACCGGTGGTTTCGCGTCGCGCTCGTGCGCACGCCTGAGCGATGATCCACGTTCCACGACGGCGCAGCACGCGTGAATGCCACGGGGGCCACGGAATCGAAGCGCCAACCTCCGGGGAAGCGTGATAGCACTTGAGTCTCTCTGCTAACTGTAGTATAAAGTTTTTGCGGCGTCACCACGTGTGGGTTCGTCAGATGAAGAACGTCGCAGTTAGGTAGTGGGGGGATGAGGCTATGGCGCGTGTGAACAGGGCCGAAGGTGCGGTCGCGCTGGTTACCGGAGCGAATCGCGGCATCGGGCTCGGATTCGTCCAGGAGCTCCTGGCCCGCGGGGCGAAAAAGGTCTACGCCGGCGTTCGCGATCCGAGCACGGTCGCCGACGAGTTCGACGGTCTGGCGGTAGAGGTCATCGAACTCGACGTGACCGACCTCGACAGCGTGCAGCGGGCCAGTGCTCAGTGCAGTGACGTGAACCTGTTGGTCAACAACGCCGGCTATTTCGCGAATCGCCGACTGGTACTCACCGATGACCCCCACGCCGCGCGTCAAGAGATGGAGGTCAACTACTTCGGTGTGTTGAACATGACCCGCGCGTTCGCGGCCACCCTCGGCGCCAACGGTGGTGGCGCGATTCTCAATGTTCTCTCGGTGGCCGGCGCCTTCGCGGCTCCCTTTATGGGCGGCTACTCACCGTCAAAGTCGGCCGCGCTGACGCTCAGCACGATCACGCGTGCGGAGTTGAAGGGGCAAGGTACCGACGTCGTTGCCTTGATCGTGGGTTCGGTAGACACCCGTATGGCGTCACACGTCGAAGGGCGAAAGGAGTCGCCCATCGACATCGCGCGCGCCAGTCTCGACGCACTCAACAAGGGCGAGACCGTGTGCGACACCGACCTCATGGCCGTCGAGGCGCGGGCACGGTACTTCAGGGATCCAGCCCGCTTCGAGCGACAGATGGCCAAGACGCTCGATATCGACGTCCAGTCCACGGGCCGGTAAGGGACATGTCCGTGCAGCGGTTCGTGGCGAGAAGTCACGTCGGGGAGACGACGCGATGATCGACTCGGTTGCCCACATCCTGCGATCCCAGGCTCAACAGCGTCCCTCGAGCGTGGCGATAAGCGGCGAAGGCCGCTCGATCACCTACGGGGAGCTCGACGCTCGCTCGAATCAACTGGCGAATGCCCTGCGTGAACTGGGCGTCCACAAAGGCGACCGCGTCGCCTACCTCGACCGCAACGCCACGGAGTTCTGGGAGACCGCGTTCGCCGCCGCGAAGATCGGCGCGGTCATCACGCCCCTCAACTTTCGCTTGTCCGCGGCAGAAATCGCCACCATCCTTCGCGACGCGGAGCCCACAGCCGTCGTGATCGCCGACTCAGTGCTCGCGGGGTTAGAACCAACGTGGCGACCGGAACCGATCGCCACGTTGGTCGTCGGCGATCGTGTCGTGCCGACGGTGCCCAATGAGTTCAGCTACGAAGACGTTCTGGGCGCACAGGACACTCCTGACCCGGGCGGCCGTGCGACCGGCTCTGAACTCGCCGTGCTCATGTACTCCTCGGGTACCACCGGTCCCCCAAAGGGCATTCGGATTACCGCGGACAACCTGCTCTTCGGCGTGGCGAACTTCGCGGACGAATTCACTCCCGACGAGTCCTCCTCCAGCCTCGTGTCGCCGCCGTACTATCACATCGCCGCCTCGGGCTGGTCGCTCATCGCCATGAACGCGGGAGGGCGTATCGTCCAGGTGCGCGAACCGTTACCCGGAACGTTGTTGTCGCTCATGATCAAGGAACGAACGACTCACGCGGCGTTAGTACCGGCGATCATTCGGATCATGGTCGAGATGCCCGAAGCCTGGGACGCGGACTTCTCCGACCTGCGCACGGTGGTCTACGGATCTTCTCCCATCGATCCCGTGCTCCTCGCGCGAGCCGTCAAACTCTTCGACGCGGAGTTCACGCAGTCCTACGGTCTCACCGAGACGGTCGGCATCGGAACCCTCCTTCGTCCGGCGGATCACGTCGGCGCTGACGCGTCCAAACTGAAGAGTGCGGGTACGGCCGCGACGGACGTCGAGGTGGGCATCGTTGACGTCGAGACCGGCCAGTCGGTGGCGACTGACGAAGTTGGCGAAATAGTGATTCGGGGGCGGCAGGTGACGCCGGGCTATTGGCGTCGACCCGAAGAGACCGCGGCGCTCTTCTTAGAGGGTGGATGGCTTCGCACCGGTGACGCCGGGCGAATGGACGCGCAGGGCTACGTCTACATCGTCGATCGAATCAAGGACATCATCGTCTCGGGCGGCGAGAACATCCCGCCCGCGGAGATCGAGGTCGTATTGATGGGCCACCCCGGCGTGCTGGAGGCGGCCGTGGTCGGGGTCCCTTCTGAGCGGTGGGGCGAGACGCCGATGGCCTTCGTCGTTCGTCGGCCAGAGGCCACGGTGACGGCGCCGGAGTTGATTGAATTTTGCCGCGACAGTCTCGCGCACTACAAGTGCCCGACGAGCGTCGAGTTCGTCGAGTTACTGCCGCGCAACCCTTCGGGCAAGGTGCTGCGGCGCGAGCTGCGCCGTCCGTACTGGGCGGAACGCGATCGATCGGTGGGCTGATCTCGCGCCGGGAATTCGTGAATGGAAGTCGAGCAGGACGTGCAATGAGGAATCTAGGCAACAACGAGGAGGAGATATGGAGATGAACGAAGAACCACGGTGGGCGCAGTTGCGACAGGTCGTGCTGGCGACGCTCGACCACGCCGGGGACAGCGAGCTGGTGAGAAAGACCCTGCAGTTGGGACCCTCCTTCGACGACCCCGAACTGGCCACCATCGGACTCGCCGACGCCACGTTTCCGGTGGGACCAGATACCTATCTGGAAGTCTGTGGCCCGATGACCGAAGATCACCAGGTAGCCAAGTGGCTCCGCAAGGTTGGCGGCACGTCGGGGTGGTGCCTGTCGACCCAGGTGCCGAATCTCGATGGCGTTCGTGAACGCTGCGCGCAACTCGGCGTGCGAGTCGCCATTGAGGCGGAGGCCCTCGGGCACGAGATTGTCCAGCTACACCCTCTCGACGTCGGTGTCCTGCTCGAACTCGACTCCTTCATCCCGCGTGACGAATGGTTCTGGGACGACTTAGAGGGCGCCAAGGTCGCTCAGTCGGAGCGCGGCGTCTTCGTTGACGACATCGTCGGCGTGGAGATCGCCGTGGAGGACCCGGCGGCGATGGCGACGACGTGGGCCACCATCATCGGGCTACCCGAACCCGAGCTGGTGGAGAACGGGGCAGTCCTCAACTTCAGCGGTCGCCCAATTCGATTCGTCGGACTCGACGACCGACGAGGCCTCGTGGCGGTCGACATGCGCACGTCCGACCGGGCGAGAGCGGGAGACTCCGTCGAACTGTGCAACACGGAAATCCGGTTCGTCTAATTGACGACCACGTCACCTTCTCGCGCGCGGTGGCGTCCACCCAACGTGCAAGAGCGTCGCACGATCGGCCACGCACGGGCGCTGCGCAAATCTGGCCGACCGGTCGAACGCGGTCAGGCCCTCGGCGGAAGGGGGAAGAAGCCGCTGGTCCGTGACACGTAGGCCGCGTAGTCAGCGCCCTTCGACCGGCCCATGTGCTTCTCGAGTAGCGCCTTGCCCGTGTGGTTCACCAACAGATTCGCCATGATGATCGGTGAAAAGACGGTGACGATCCCCACCCAGTGTGAACAGGCGACCAGGAAGAGGCCGACCCACACGACGGAGTCGCCAAAGTAGTTGGGGTGTCGGGTGTAGCGCCAGAGACCGCGATCCATGATTTTTCCGACGTGGGCGGGGTCCGCCTTGAATCGCCGCAGCTGCCAATCGCCGATGGTCTCGAAGCCGAAGCCAATCACCCACACCACGACGCCGATCCAGATGAGCGCGCCGACGGGGTGGCGTTCGTACATGGCGAACTGCACCGGAATCGAGACGATCCACATCATGCGACCTTGCGCGAAGTAGATGTAGCGAAGTACGAACTTCGTGACGCTGCCGGTATTTCGACGAAGCAGTGACGCGTAGCGGGGGTCCTCACCCTTGCCGCGGTTGCGCACGAAGATGTGGACGCTGAGGCGTAGCCCCCAGATGGCGGTGATCGCCACGACGACCACGCGAATCGTGGGGTTGCCGTGGCCCTGGGAGAGGGCGAACGTGACCCCCGCGATGACGACGAATCCAAAGGACCACATCGTGTCCATGATCGCCTGCACCCCAGTGCGCATGGCGTAGGCGAAGGTGCCCAGCATCAGAGCGGCCACGACGCCGAGTGTGACCACGAGGTTGACGACGAGGGGTCCCCAACTCACAGCGGTTGCTCACCCATGAAATTGAAGAACGCCTCGAGCGCCCCGTTGAGCTCCGTCGGAGGAGCCGTCTTCGATTGGTGAACCAGTTCTTCGAGTTCGTGCGGACCGAGATCGTCGGGCAGCAGGACCGACCCCCACTCAACGACCGACGCGCTGCGGAGCCGTCCCGCTCCGGTGACGAGTAGCTGTCCGTTCAACGTGCAGTTCTGATCGACCAGCGCGGTCAGCACCGGGGCGACCCGTTCGGCCGTTGCGGCACTGGCGAATTCGTCAGCCATGCCGACTTCGGTCATCTGGGTCGTGGCGTAGGGGAGTAGGAGATTGGTGAGTACGCCACGACGCTCTCCTTCGGCGGCCAGTGAGCGACCGAGCGCGATCATCCCCCCTTTGCTCGCCGCGTACGCCGACAGACCGACGTCACCGTAGAGACCTCCGGTCGAGGCGACGAGCACGATGCGTCCGTAGCCCGCGGGCCTCATCACGATCATCGCTGCCCGGGCGAGTCGCGCGGCGCCGAGAAGGTTGATGGCGAGCAGCGCTTCGAACTCCTCGTCCGTTTCCTTATGAAACATCCCGCCGGTGCCGATACCGGCGTTCACGACGCAGATGTCCACACGTCCCCACTGGCCGATAGCGGCTTGGACTAACGCTGCACCACTGGAAGGGTCGGCGACGTCGTGGTAGTCGGCGATTGCGTCGCCGCCGGCGTCTCTGATTTCACTGACGACGTGGTCCGCGGGCCCTCGACCTTCGTCATCGACCACGCGGTTGCGATTGTTGACGACCACCTTCGCGCCGTGGGCCGCCAAGTCGAGCGAGAAACTGCGCCCCAAGCCCTTACCACCGCCCGAGACGATCGCGACTCGTCCAGCGAGGTCCGGTCGACTCACGAGCGCCCCTCCTTTGGCGAGGTCTCGGCACCGGCACCACGCCGCGAAGTCGTCGCTCGTGGTGGCCGACACGTTTCCAGAAATCCGGCGTCTGACACGACACTCCTTTGTGGTGGTGGTACTTGCTCTCTTAGTTGTAGTGCGAGAATACCCCGTTGTCTTCGTTCGCGCTGAACCGGTCGGCGTTTTCCACGAAGGGCGGGAACCGTTACGACGTGACGATCACCTCTCCGGCTAGGTAAATAGACTCTCCGTTTATTGTAGTATTCGATCGATTAGAGCAGCGGGGCCGGGGGAGGTGCTCGATGAGCGCAGTAGCAACGACGGAGTATTGGGCGCTGCACGCCGACGGGACACCGGTGCGCACGATCGCGGACATCATTCGCCGCAGAGCCCGATCTACCCCTGAGGCCATCGCCATTCAAGAGCCGGGGCGTTTGACGACGTTTCGCGAACTTGATGATCGTTCGAATCAAGTCGCGACGGGACTCGTCGACCACGGCGTCGTCGCGGGCGACCGGGTTGCCTACATCGGAGCCAACGGGCCCTCCTTCCTCGAGGTGTTCTACGGCGCCGCGAAGGCTGGGGCGATCGCCACGGCGATCAATAATCGACTTGCTCCCCGCGAGATCGACCAACTCCTCAACGACTGCGAACCCCGCGTGGTGGTGGTCGATCGAGATGCCTTGGCGCTCCTCGAGGGTGTCGCGCTGCCCACCACAGCCACGCTGCGCTTAGTAGTCGAAGGTGACGGTGAGGGGAGCTACGAACGCTGGCGAGCCGAATTCTCCGCCACGGACCCGCAGGTCCCCGTCGACACCGAGGACACCGCGCTCATCCTCTACACGTCGGGCACATCGGGTCTTCCCAAGGGGATCATGTTGAGCGGGAAGAACTTCGGTTGCGCGCTGTACTCGCTCAACCAGGACATCGAACTTCACGAAGACTCGGTCTGTGCGGCGCCGATCCCCTTCTTCCACATCGCCGGACTCGGTCTGGCGCTCGCGGCGAACCTCAATGGCGGGCGGCTCCTCTTAGAGACGGCCGTCGATCCGCCGGCGGTGCTGCGACTGCTCGTCGACCGTCGGGTCTCGCACGCCGCCGTCGTCCCCACGGTGCTCCAACGGCTCTTGGCACTCGACGGCGTCGCCGATGAGGACTTCTCGGCTCTTCGATACATCGTCTACGGTGCGTCACCCATACCGCTTCCGGTGCTGAAGGAGGCGACGGAAGTCTTTGGTTGTAAGTTCCTCCAGTCCTACGGGTTGACCGAGTCGACGGGTGGCTTCACGATGCTCACCGCGAAGGATCATCTCGTCGACGCGGCCTTCGCGCGTCGTCTCACCTCGGCGGGAAAGGCGATGCTCGGTACGGAGGTCCGGGTCGTGGATCCACTCACGTTGGAAGACGTGCCGGTCGGTACCAGGGGTGAAGTCCTCACTCGAGGAGCCCGCATCATGCAGGGCTACTGGCGCAAGCCCGAGATGACGGCGTCGGTCATGCTCGAAGGAGGTTGGCTGCGTACGGGTGACGGGGGATCGTTCGACGAAGACGGTTACCTCTACCTGCACGACCGCATCAAGGACATGATTATCTCGGGTGGGGAGAACATCTATCCTGCCGAGGTCGAAAGCGCCTTGACCGCGCACCCCGACATCCTCGAGGTCGCCGTCATCGGGGTCCCCTCCGCGGAGTGGGGCGAATCACCACACGCCGTGGTGGTGCTTCGCCCTGGCTCGACGTTGGACGAGACGACGCTCATCGAGTGGTCACGCGGTCAGTTAGCCCACTTCAAGTGTCCAGCCAGCGTCACCTTCACCGACTCGCTGCCGCGCACGGCCAGTGGGAAGTTGCAGAAGGTCAAACTGCGCGCGCAACACTGATCGACGAGCGCTACGTCGGGCGGGGATCGCTCGCGCCGACGCGGTGGCCGACTCCAGAAGCGCTGGAGTGTCGTTACGAAATCATGTCGTCCAGGGTCGATCGGGTCTCGCGGTGCCACCGAACGATGGGCTCAGAGTGACGAACTCCTCGGATTCCCGCTGTTCGTTGCACGCCGTGACGGTATTGGTGCGGAAGAATTCGACTTAAAGTCGAAAATTGTTTGTGAGTAGGTCCTTCGTTGAGTCGCGTTACCGAAAATAGAAACTTCGGATCGAGATTGAAACGAGGCAGTGGAATGTGTGCGGACCTGGCGAACAACAGACCCGGTGAGTCCATCAAGAAATTGATCGACGAACTTGGACCGACTCCTCTTGATCGAGGTGGAGCGACGCAACGATGCCCGGAAGTGTTTGATGAACGAGCGCTGAGAAAGGGACTGGAGGGCGAGGAGAAAGTAGCTCATCGACTCGCCTTTTTAGGGAGTGAGTGGCTCTCGATTCATTCGATCCCCGTCAACGCATCGGGCACCGACGTCGACCATCTCCTCATCGCGCCCGCGGGGGTCTTTACGTTGAATGCCAAGAACCATGGAGGTCAAAGCGTGTGGGTCGCGGGTGACGTGTTCATGGTGAATGGGTTCAAAGAGGATTACGTCGCGTGCTCACGCGCCGAGGGAGCGAGAGTATCGAGAACGCTGACGAGAGAATGCGGGTTCGACGTCGAGGCCGAACCGGTGATCGTCGTACTGGCGGAGAACTTCTGTGTCAAGGAAGACCCCCGCGGCGTCCACGTCATCGAGCTCGAGTTGCTCCGCTTCTGGCTCAAGCGACGCCCGGTGATCTACACGCCGTCTGAGGTCACAACGATCTTCGAGACCGCGCGGGACAGTGCGGTGTGGCTGAAGAGTCCGGAACAAGTTGGCGTCGAGGCCGCCAGGTAGTCCTACCGAAGGGTTTAGCGCATCGCCGATAGGAGGGCGTCGATCGGCACCGTGCAGTAACTGATGGACTGATCAGAGACGCCGTAGGGAAGGTACAACGTCCCGGCGTGAACGAGCGACCCGCAGGAGTACACGACGTTGGGCACGTAGCCGTCCTGCTCGTCGACGTCGGGCACCAGCAGTGGTTTCGAAAGCTGCGCGAGCACCCTAGAGGGATCGTCGAGGTCTAAGAGCAGCGCGCTGATGCTGTAGGTGCGCATCGGGCCGACGCCGTGAGTGATGACGAGCCAGCCCTCGGGCAGCTCGATGGGCGATCCGCAGTTGCCCAGCTGCAACATCTCCCACGATTCGCTCGGCATCTGGAGCGTCGACACTTCGTTCCAGTGGTGGAGGTCAGAAGAGAAGGCGATGGCGTTCGACTCGCGGTCGTAGCGAGAGAGTGCGACGAAGCGTCCATTGATTCGGCGGGGAAAGACGGCGAGTCCCTTGTTTTCGCCACCGCGGCCCGCGAGTGGTGAGGAGTCGAAGGTCACGAAATCGTCAGTCTCTAGTAGTTGCTGGGTCACGTTTCGCCCGTCGAAGGCGGTGTAGGTCGCGACGTAGCGAGCGACGTCGTCTTCTCTGATCTCGACGAATCGGGCGTCTTCCATTCCCGAACTCTCACAGGGCGTCGACGGCCACAGGACGCGTCGTGAGAGGTTGACGCCCTCGTCGAAGGTCGCGACGTAGAAGCATTCACTCAGCGCGCGAAGCACGTTCGCCGCTTCGGTGACGTGCTCTCGGGTGTCGGTGTGGGTCACGAGTCGCGCGATGGCGGCGTCGAGTTGGTTGGTGGAAAAACTCTCGGGAAGGCTCATCAAGATGAGGCCGGCGGCCTCGTCGTCGAGACGGCGGTCACGAAGTTTCGCGCGGAACACCTCTCGCAGCAGTGGCCCCTGGGCAGTGTTGCCAGCGACGGGGAAGGGGAGGGGCTCGTCGAAACGCAACTCGCCACCCGCGTCGATCTCGCCGGTGCGAAAACAGATGCAGGAGCGGTGACCCTCGCCGATGGAGCGGTAACTCATGACGACGCGAAGTCCACCCGCGGGCACGCCCGCTTGATCGGGATGGGCCACCAGCGATGGATTGCATACCGAGGCGCCTTCGAGCGAGTACTCGTGGGTGAACGCCGCACCGAGGAGTTGGCGGCGATTCATGGATATTGGCTCGTTGAGGTAGTCCGATACCCGCTGCGCGTTCTGTTCAAAGTCGGCCGTGATGTCCTCGTGCCGCTTGGCGAAACGATCCGTTAGGTCGCTCAACTCGACGTCGACCTCGGCTTCGTCGAGGGCGAGCACTCTCGCGATCGTCTCTGACGTGCGCGACTCGCTGCCGCCGACGAGCTCCTTCCCGGGAATGAAGAGTCTCGTGATCACTCGCGTCGCGTCGGGTCGCATCCGAAAGCTCGATCGCACGGCGATCCCCGCGTCGCGCACTAGCGAGCCAACTCCAACTGGCGGGCCTGCTGGAAGGTCGTCAACAACGCGATCGTCGACTCCGCGCCCTGATTGAGGTTCGGTCCCTTGGCCGTCAATCCGTCGTAGCCACCACCCGTTTCGGCGTTGAACATCGGTGCGCCGAGATCGTTCTGACCGAGAAACCAGCCCACGCAGAGGTCGTGGCCCTTGATCCAGTCCTCGTCACCGGTCAGGGCGTGCGCGCGAAGACACGCCTCGGACATGGCCGCTACTTCGATGGGCTGTTGGTCGAACTTGGGAGCGGCCCGATGCTCGCTTCGTCCTTCGGCGGGGGTCACCGAGAGGTGTCCGTCGCCAGAGGACAGGTCGAGCAACCACTCCAGTTGACGCAGCGCGTTCTCGACCATTCGATCGTTGCCGACGATGGCCCCCGCGGTCATCATGGCTTCGGGGAGTGCCGGATTGGCGTAAGCCAGTCGGTCCTCGCTCCAGCGCCAGCTCGAACTGCGTTCGGGACGGTCCAAAATTTCAGCCGCGGCCGTGACCAACGTCATCGCACCCTCGTGGGATGGATCGCGGTCGAGGACCTCGGCGGCACCAAACGTCGCAAAGGCCATGGCCCGGGGCCAGGGAGAGACGACCGTGAGACTTCGTTCCAGCATCGGCGTCGCAAGGGCAAGCAGTTCGTCGTCACCCCATCGAGCCACGAGGGTGCCGAGCGACCAGACGGTCCGACCCCAGCAGTCCTCGTCCGTCGCGACCCCGAGCCAGGTTCCCAGAGCCGCGCGGCGATTGACGACTCGTCCGTCGGGGCCCTGGGCGCCGCGGAGGAACTCCAACGATGAAGACGCGAGCTCGCGCACCTCTGGGGAGGGCTGCGTCTCTCGCGCCGTCACCAGCAATACCCGCGCGACGTCGTCGGTGCAGTAACCGTGTTCGATGCGCGCGCGAGCGTGATCGGCGTGTTCGAACGTGCCGAGTGGCCCGCTCAGTGAGAGTAGGTGGGCGAAGTCGGGCGGGGGAGCGTGACTCACGCGGGCACGTCGGCGTAGGTAATGAGCCGGCGCGCCACGCCCTGGAACTGGGCGGCGACTGCTCGCCAGCTCAGCTCCCCCGCGAGGACACGGGCTTCATCCGCCATGGCTGCGGCCAGCGTTGGTTCGCTCAGCACTCGTCGTAGCGCGATGGCGAGTGCCACCGAGTCGCGGTGCGGCACGGTGATACCGGCACCACTCGCGAGTAGTTCTTCGGCGTGAGGAAAGTTCGTTGCGACGACGGGACGTCCCGCGGCGATCGCGTCGACGAGGACTCCCGAGGTGGCCTGGTCCTTCGAGTCGTAGGGCAGCACGACGACGTCGGCGCGGCTGATCAATCGGTTCAACGACGCCAGGTCTCGATAGGAGTTGTCGAACTTGACGAGGTGGTTCACGTGGTTGGTCGCCGCGCGTCGCATCAGTGAGTTGCGGTACGTGTCACCGTCCAGCGCCAGCACCTTCGGGTGGGTCTGGCCCGCGATGACGTACTGCGGTGCGGGCACCAAGTCGCCCAGGTGGACCATCGCGTCGATGACCCACTCGATTCCCTTGCCCGGACCGATGAGGCCCCAGGTCAGAATCGTCGGTCGGTCGTTTGGAGTGCGAGTGATGACGCCCGCACTCACGGTGGCGCCGTGAGGGATTACTTCTACCGCCGTGGTGCCGACCTCGTGTAGACGCGACAGCGTCGTCGCAGCGGCTTCGGTCATCACGACCGCGACGTCGACGCCAGCGATCACGGCGTTGAGGACCTCCACCTGGTGGGGCGTCGGTCGCTGCAGCACGGTGTGCAAGATGGCGATGCTCGGCACGAAGAGTCCGTCGAGCACTTTGACGATATCGTCGCCGTCACGTCCGCCGTAGATCCCGTACTCGTGCTGGATGATGGCGACGTCACAGCGGTTGAGTGCAGTAATGGTCCGAGCGATCGAACTGGGGTCCGTCGCTACGAGTTCGCCGATGGAGCGAAGCTTCGACGTCGAGGCTTCACCGGGAGCATCGAGCACTCGAACGAGCGAGACGTCGGCGCCGAGGTCCTCCAGCGTCGCGCCGAGGGCGGCGGTAAAGGTGGCCAGCCCGCACCGCGTGGGCGGGGCGCTGCTCAGGAATCCGTAGGAGATCTTTGTGTCACGCACGTGAGTTCCCCCGACCAGTGGTCTGGGGCGAGGGCGATGAATCGAAACGAGATACGGGCGAATACGGCAACGTGAGCTCTCCTTCACAGAAATGAAGGCGTCGAGCCCGAACGGGCGACAATCTTCTAGATCGTCCGGCCCAAACTTGGCGTCCTATGCGAGAGGAACGTTCCTTTCACCACCTCAGCCTACGGGTCATCGCGCAACCTCAAACTGGGGCAAACGCTCGCCGTGACGCCCACGATTGTCCGTTGCGGTAAGGCGGGAGCGCTACGCGCCCAGGGTCGCCAGGTGCGGAATGACGGGTCCCCACACCTCCTCGAGCCACCTCGCGGGCTCGGGGGTGGAGGAACTAGCGATCACCGTGTCGACGCCGACGTCGGCGAGCGACTGCGCCGCCGCCACAATCATCTCGGTGGTCATCTGTTCATCCACGTTGAGCAGGGCCGTCACTTCGATCTCGGCGTAGTCACGACCCTGCTCGTCACAGTGACGACGGAGCACGTCCAATTTGTGGGCGATCACCCTCGCGTCACCAAAGATGTTGCAGGCGTCGGCGTACTGAGCGACCAGACGCAGCGTCTTTCGCTCGCCACTGCCACCAATGAGGATTCGAGGTCGGGGCTGACTGACGGGTCGAGGTGAGCACAACGTCTCGGTGAGGTGGTAGTACTTCCCGTCGTAGGCACCGTTGTTCTCGCTCCACATCTGCTCACAGATCTGCAGGGTCTCCTCGAGCCGCTCGAAACGTTCGGCGAGCGGCGGAAAGGGAACGCCTAAACCGAGGTGTTCTCGCTCGTACCACGCGGCCCCGAGGCCAAGCTCAGCCCGTCCCTCCGAGAGCACGTCGAGGGTGGTGACGGTCTTGGCGAGCAGGCCGGGGTGACGGTAGGTGACCCCTCCGACGAGGAGACGAAGTCGCAGGCGTTCGGTCTGAGCCGCGACGAAGCCGAGCGTGGTGTAGCCCTCGAGCATGGGCTCCTCGGCGGGCCACATCATCTCCATCTGGAACCAGTGGTCCATCACCGAGAGCGTGCGGACACCGATTGCTTCGGCGGTCTTGGCCAACGTCGTCAACGTGGGAGCCATCGCGACGGGGCCGCCGGGCCAGGTGAATCGCGGCACGTGGAGGTCGAGGTTCATGGTGGTCCTTTCATTCGGAGCGTCCTCTCCAATAGGTGCAACGTACCCGGAGGGCGAGAGGATCGAGTCGCACTTTCGTGATCGACCTTTATATTGCTCCTTAAGAACGGGCGCGAGTTCCCCAAGGGCCCGCGTTCGCCATATGGATACCACGGCGACTTTGACGTATCGGGGCGATCAAATGATCCAAGGAATTCGACGGAGTTCACGAGGAGCCACATCCTCCGCGGTCGCCAGGTCGACGCCCGAACTCTCTCGCGCCGTCACCTACGTCGTGCGCGGAGAGGTCCTGTTCCTCTTTTTCACCGCCGTCAGCGTCGCGCTCCATCCGGGTTTCGTACTAGCTCGCGACGAGGGTGGGATGAGCAACTACGGACTGCACCTGAAGACCGCCGTTCCCTACACCCTCGCGTTGGCGCTCCTGGTGCTCTACAGCGCACGCGCGGCGTCGATTTACGAAGGTGGCAACCAGCGGACGCGACGACTTCGTCAGTTGATCCTCGCCTACAGCGCAGTCGTCTTTTCGATTCTGTTGAGTACCTACTTCTACTCACTCAACGAGGCCCTGACGGATATTCACTTCAGCCTCGGCACCGCGCTCATCGCGGTGGTGGGCGTGGGTTCGATCTGGATGTACCAGTTGTGGCCGGCAACGTCGGCCACTCGCACGCTGCTCGCGCTGCAGCTCAGTGGTGACGTCCTCGCCCTCTTGACGGTCGTCGGGACGCTGCATCTGCTGTTTCTTACGGAGATTCTCTCCAACGTCGCGTTCGCGACGCTGCTGATTCAGACCTGTCGCCGAGTCGCCGCGGAAGACGGGGACGGCGCGTTCTCGTCCCACCAGGACAACTAGTCCGGCGCCGCTCTCTGCGGCGGCCCCACGAGACGTGCGATCGGGGCCGGCATAAGGCGACGACGGCGATTGGAGCACACCGCCGTACACCTTCGGCTCCCGCGTGGGGCCGCCGCTTCCTCAACTCGACGGGCTAACTCGCCGCGCCTGCCTTGGTCGCTGCGGGCACTTCGATCAACGCACCCGTTCGCACGTCGTACACGTAGCCCTAGATCGGGGTGTTCCGAGGGACGAACGGGTGATGACCCAGGGGGGCGCGCGTCGCTTGGCTGCTTGAATAGAGGCCCGTGGATCCTCTCGACAACATGATGTGGCACGCGCTCAGTGGTCCCCAGCACTATCTCGCCGAAGGTGATGACCGGGCGCGACGTTTCCCGATCGACGTGGGGCCGTTCTGTGCGGTGCCCGACGAACCGACGGCGGAGCACTTCGACGCACTGCGAGACCTCACCGGCCCCGGCACCGAAGTGGTGCTCCTGCGCGGGGAGGTCGCGGTGCCCGAGGGTTGGGAGGTGGTGGCGCCCATCAACGCCGTCCAGATGATTGGACCGAAGGCGCCCGTGTTGGCGTCCGACGACCCGCGGATAGCGCCACTCGGGCCTGCCGACGTGGAGGAGATGATGTCTCTGACGTCTCGAACGAAGCCCGGTCCCTTTGCCCGACGCACCTGGGAGTTGGGCACGTACCTCGGCATCCACCTGGACGGACGCCTGGTCGCCATGGCCGGACAGCGGGCAAAGACCAGCGAGCACATTGAAGTCAGTGCGGTCTGCACCGACGAGGAGTTCGTCGGCCGAGGACTCGGACGAGCCCTGGTCCTCGCTCAGATCAACGCGGTCCTTGGCGAGGGCAAGGTGCCGATGTTGCACGCCGCGGCCAACAACGTTCGAGCGATCGCCCTCTACGAACGCCTCGGATTTCATCTCCGACGGAGCCTCGCCGGCGTCGTCGTGCGCGCACCCTTCTAGTCGCCCGTCTCGTTGTTGACCCTGCGTCAGCGAACGTCGTCAATCTCGAACGAGGAGTACTAACTGCTCGCGGTGACCCATCGGAGCCGTGGCTGGCGTTAGACGGTCGAATTCACCCCAAAATGAAACCTCGAATATGTTCTGAACCTCAAGAGCGCGCAAGTTACGATCAACTTCTGTCGGTGGCCCGCGCTAGCGAAGAGGATGGGTTTGACGCTTCCTTTCGCCCCGAATCAATACCGTTTACGTGCTCACCAACGCGGCGACGTGAAGTTCGCACCACGAGCAACGCCGAAGTCCGTTGGCGCCCGCGTGGTCGTGATGATTGTCCGTGATTTCTTGCCCGTAGGGACATGAAGTGCTGTCGTGAAAGACCGGCTCTTCGAGACCAGTTCGAACTTCGGTGTGAAACGGTGCCACGTGTGCGTGGTCCTCGCACCACGAGCAACGCCGACGCTCATCGGCTCCCCACACGACGTGGTGTTCGTGCATAATTTCTTTGGCGTATTGACATGAGGAACTATCATGAAAGACAGAATCTTGCGAATCAACTTCAAGTCCGGTGTGAAATGGTGCCACACTCGCCGCCATGAGACCGAGATCTGCGAATGTGCGACCACTTCGAGAATCCCTCACCGATGATTGGCTTGAAGGATCGAGTATTCGATACGCCCAAATCTTCACTCGGTCGGTGAAGAGGAACCACACGAGTGCGTAACCCCAAACGAGAGCGGCGTAGCCAAAGCCGAGGGGTGTCATAAAGATTCCAAACACGGCAATGCAGGTTGCGAGAATTTGAGTGCCCAATACCGCTACCCAGAGAATTCGCGCTGGACGTATGGACCAGAAACTTCCCCGAGTACGAGCTTGGAAGATGGTGAGGTGTCCCGCGACTGAAAGCGTGAGGTACATCATGGTTTGCAATTCGGGCCTTCCGAGATGAAATACCCGATCTCCCAAAAAGAAAACACCAAATGCGGCAACAGGCCCCACGATTCCTAAGACGGTGGCCATGCCGAGAACGACGCGCATATTCCAGGCTTCGGGCTGATTACGGTAGCGCACCTTGTCGTACGCGATGGAAAGAATGGCCCCATCATTAAGGAGGGCCAGCATGACTATTTGAATTGCGGTCACGGGAAAGAAATTGAAAAGCAGTATTACCGCGGTTACAAAGAGCAAAACTCGCAGTGTCTCCGCAATTCGGTAGATAGCGTAGCTATTCATTCGCTGAAAGATTTTACGACTTTCCTTGATGGCGTCAATAATCACCGAGAGACCGGGAGTGGTCAACACAATGGACGCCGACGCACGTGCGGCGTCAGTCGCACCCGAAACAGCAATACCGCAATCAGCCTTCTTTAGGGCCGGAGCGTCATTGACACCGTCGCCCGTCATGCCCACGATGTGACCACGATGCTGCAGTACGTCAATGATGTGTGATTTATCTTCGGGGAAAACCTGGGCGTAGCCGTCCGCCGACTCGATGTCTTTCGTTGACTGGTTAGATTGCGAATTCTTTGTAGCTCGCAAACTCGCGGCGTCGAGAATGTCGGTTCCCATTGCGAGGTTTCTTGCTGTTTCTTGAGCGATGGCGAGGGCGTCGCCGGTGACCATTTTGACCTTTACGCCCATCTGGCGCGCGGTGGCGATCGTCGCCTTTGCGTCAATGCGAGGAGGGTCAAAAAGCGCCAACACCCCTATGAACTTCCAATCACCGTTTACGTTCGCTCGAGCGACGCCGAGGGCGCGAAATCCGCGAGTCGCGAAACCACTCACGGCCTGGTCGACGTCTTCTTTCGCGCTCTGAGCGTTGGACGACATGGCAAGGATGACCTGTGGGGCGCCCTTAGTAACTCGAAAGGAAGTCCCACCCTTGTGTTTGACGGTGGCTTCGGTGCGTTTGGAAACTGGATCAAATGGTACGAAGTGTTCGATGGAAAAATCTTGAAGTTGATGAGGATTCTTCACGCCCCCGAGAACTGCGAGGTCAATGGTGTCGTTGTCGTCAGCGCGCGAGGCGAGGGCGGCGTCGAGAATCAATTCATCCACGCCAACGCCGTCGATCGTGAAGGGTTCGCCCAGGGTCAACTTATTTTGTGTCAAGGTACCGGTCTTGTCAGTGCAGAGAATATCCACGCCCGCTAGCTCTTCGATGGCGACCAGCCGACTCACGATGGCCTTCTTCTTAGCGAGCAATCGAGCGCCCACCGCCATGGTTACAGAGAGCACGGTGGGCATGGCCACGGGTATCGCGGCCACCGTGAGAACAAGTGCGAATTGCAAGGTCGTTAGGAACGAATCCCCGCGAAGGGCCGAAACAATAATGATGACCGAGACCATACCTAGAGCGAGATAAATCAGATAGGTACCAATACGCAACACGGCCTTTTGAAAATGACTCTTGGTGGTCGCCCCTTGGACGAGGTCCGCAGTCTTGCCAAAGTACGTGTTCGCACCGGTTCCATAGACGAGGGCTCCGATCTCTCCTTGACGAACAACCGACGCCGAGTAGACCGAATCGCCTGGTCCCCTCGTCGCGGGAAGCGATTCACCGGTAAGAGCCGATTCGTCGACTTCAATCGGGTCGCCCTCAAGCAACCGAGAGTCTGCGGGCACGATGTCCCCGAGGCGAAGTCGAATGACGTCGCCCGGTACTAATTCTTTTGCTACGGGGTTAATCCATGAACCATCTCGTAACACCCGTGCCTTGATGGCGAGTGAAGCCTTTAGGGCGTCAATAGCCTTACCCGCCTGGTGCTCTTCAAAGAAACCAATGAGCGCATTTGCAAAGAGCAAAATTAAGATAATAGAAAAATCTGGCCAATGGCGAAGTACGCCCGACAACACGACTGCGATTTCAATCATCCAAGGTATTGGACTCCAGAAATATGTAAGAAACTTGATGAATTGATTCTGCTTTTTGGCAATGATCTCATTGGCGCCGTACGTAACAAGCCGTTTGCTCGCCTCTGCACCAGTGAGTCCATCATTTGATGTCGTCAGTTTGTTCATCAACTCATCCATCGGCAATGTCGACAAATCAGAAGATCTCGCGTGGGTCGTGACCGAAGGCTTCAACTTGGCGGCGCGTTTGGTCGTTGAGCCACGTGCCATGGTCGACCTTTCGATGCGTTACGCACCAAACCTCGAGTGCTTATGCCAAGGTACCTGTTCGTGCCGATCCTCAAACAGTGATTTCGCGTCCATCGTTCTTGCGACGCGTCGAGTCACTACGTTTCCTCGCTATCGGCACGGCGAGTGACTCCGCCAGATCGGTGGTAGGTTCAAATTGTCGCTCCGGACCATTGGTGACCAGAAATGGTTACGAGGATAAATGTGAGCGATTACCACTTTGGAGGCGCCGATGCGCCGCGCGGGTACGCGCAACGTAACGGCTCGCTCCGCTTGCTCTCGTCCGGTTCACGATTTCCCACTCTCAATCTTCAAGGACGTTTCGTCCCAGAGACTGAGCACGTTGAGACCTGCGGGCTTCATCATGAACACCCAAATAAGCAGTGGACGTCCCTCCTTAATGGAAAAGATGAACCCCACAATTTATCTGGGACTCTCGAGTGGCGAGGTTTTTCTCGTGAAGTATCTGAGGAGTCGTCATGACCGTCACCAATTCACCCGCAGCGGCGAAGTCCGAGCCGAGCGCACCGAGAAGCGGAAGAGAGCAACAAAAGGCTCACGCCATGGGCCTCACGTCGTCGAGCGCTCTCGTCGTGGGCAGCATTGTTGGCACCGGGGTGTTCACGATGCCCGCAGTCCTGGCGGGAGCGGGCACTATGGGCATTGTCGTTTTGGGCGTGATTGCCGTAGGCGCAATGCTGCTGGCGGTGCTGTTCGGCCAACTCACTCGGCGTATTCCGAACAGCGATGGTGGCGTCTACGCCTATGCCCGTCACGAGTTTGGCGACTTCGCCGGTTACCTCGTGGGGTGGTGTTACTGGATCCAGTCGTGGGCCGGTAACGCCGCAATCGTGTCATCGTGGGTCTTTTACGTAGATGCCTTGTTTAACTTCACGCACCCATCGGGGATGCAGAACTGGGGCATTGCGATGTTTGGTCTGTGGATTCCTGCCCTCATCAATTTGGCCGGTCTTCGTCAAATGGTGTGGTTCCAAAACATCAGTGTCGTCATAAAGTTCCTGCCACTGTTGTTCGTCGGCGTGATTGGATGGTTCTTCGTCTCCAGGGCCAATTTCGGCCCCTTTAATGCTTCGGGTGGAAGTCTCTATTCGGGAATTGGTATTGCCGCCGGGGTCGCTCTCTTTTCTTTCATTGGTGTCGAGGCCGCGGCAATTACCGCGAAACGCGTTTTCGATCCTCGGCGAAACGTCATGCGAGCCTCATTGATTGGCACTGTCGCCAGCGCCGGTCTTTACGTCTTAGTGACCGCCGTGGTCATGGGTCTCGTGGCGCACCATACCTTGGTCGGCACCGGTTCACCATTCGTCAACGCCTTTCAAGCAATGTTTCCACACAGTGCGTGGGCGGGACGTTTCATCGCGGGCGTTGCCGTGGTGTCCGGCCTCGGAGCTCTCATTGCGTGGACCCTCATCGTGACCGAAACCTCTCGCGCGATTGCCCAAGACGATCTTTTCCCACGACCTTTTGCGTGGTCGGACAAGAAAGGCACCGCGTGGTTCGGCATCCTCGTAGGGACTGCGTTACCTTCTCTGCTCATGTTGTGGCGCTACACCACTAGTTCGGGCTTGACAGTCTTTATATATCTCGTTGACCTGACCGTTGTCACGGTTGCCATTCCTTACTTCTTTTCGGCAATTGCGCAATTGACGTATCTGGTGTCGCGTCGCCGTCGCGTTGAAGGCTGGCGACTCGCTCGAGACCTCAGCATTGCGGGGGCGAGCGTGTTGTTTTCTATGTGGGTAACGTTCGCCTCGGGTTACCAAGTGGTGTACCAGGCACTCGTTGTTTTGTTGGCCGGGCTGGTTCTCTACACATTCTTGAATGCGCGTCGTCAGCGCCTTGGTGAGGCCGTTGAACCAATTGAGTTGCCCGACGAGATTGTTGTTCCTACGAAGTCATAAATGCATCGCTGAAAGCGGCGATAGAAAGTGCAGGGCAGTGCCATGACACTCCGTGTTGATTCAGAAGTTGGCCAACTCAAGCAGGCAATTATTCATCGTCCTGGTCTCGAACTAGCGCGTCTTACGCCGTCAAACGTGCAAAGTCTCCTCTTTGATGACGTCCTGTGGGCCAAGAAAGCCCGTGAGGAACACGACGCATTTGCTCAGGCCCTCCGCGATAAGGGTGTGCAGGTCCATCTGTTCGCGGACCTCTTCGCCGACGTCCTAAATCTTCCCGAAGGACGAGCCTTCGTACTGGATGATCTTTGTACCAACGATCAAATTGGCCCCTCGCTCGTTACTCCGGTTCGTTCCTTGCTCGATGACTTTGACGGAGCGAAGTTGGCCGAGTTTCTGATAGGTGGAGTCTTGAAGGCGGATTTGGCCCCACTCCGCGCAAAAAGTCTGTCGTGGGATCAATTGCGAGCAGACGATTTCGTCTTACCCCCGCTACCGAACACGCTGTTCCAACGAGACAACTCTTGTTGGATTTACGCGGGTGTGACCGTGAATCCAATGGCCAAGGCCGCGCGCAAGCGTGAATCTCTTCATACCAGGGCGATCTATCGTTACCACCCTTTGTTCAAGGATGAGAAATTCGACGTGCTCCTCGATTCTGAGACAGTCAATCATCAAGCAACGATGGAAGGCGGCGACGTGCATATTCTCGGTCACGGCACGGTGATGATTGGCATGGGAGAGCGAACGACGCCGATTGCTGTTGAAATTCTTAGTCGTCGACTTTTTGAGACTGGACTGGCGACACGGGTAATTGCCATAGAGTTGCCACACAGTCATGCGTTTATGCACCTTGACACGGTGATGACCATGATTGATCGAGCCACTTTCGTGCTCTATCCATACTTCGACCGCAATCTTCGTAGCTGGACCATCGTGCCCGGAACGAAGCCCGATACCGTGGCACTGAGCCAGAACGAAGATCTCTGGGAAACCTTGGCTCAGGTGCTAAAGGTCGACCGCGTCACGGTGCTCACGACGAATGAGGACGAACGAGCAGCTCAGCGCGAACAGTGGGACGACGGGACAAACTTTCTTGCCGTGTCACCGGGCGTCATCGTGGGCTACGACCGAAACGTGGCGACCAACACGATGCTTCGTCGCGCGGGAATTGAAGTTGTCACCATCGAGGGCAGCGAACTTGGTCGAGGGCGAGGGGGCCCGCGTTGCATGACGTGTCCCATTGAGCGAGAAGCGGTCCAATGAAGAATTCCAAAATCATTGGAGGCTTAAAGGGTCGAAGTCTTTTGCGTGACATTGACCTCACCAAAGATCAATTTATGGCACTCCTTGATCTTGCGGAGATATTGCGTACGGAGAAGAAATCTGACACGGAAAAGAAACGACTAAAGGGAAAGAATATTGCAATCATTTTCGAGAAGTCGTCAACGCGCACAAGGTCGTCGTTCGAAGTAGGGGGACACGACCAAGGTGCCCATGTGACCTACATGGGACCCGGTGACACTCATATGGGTCGCCAGGAGACCATAAAGGACACGGCGCGGGTACTTGGTCGCATGTTCGACGGCATTGAATTTCGTGGATTCGCTCATCACGACGTCGAGTTGTTGGCCGAGTTCTCGGGCGTGCCCGTGTGGAATGGGCTCACTGATGAGTGGCATCCTACGCAGTTATTGGCCGACATTCTCACCATCCGCGACCATTCCTCGAAGCCACTCGAGCGTATCGCTCTTACCTACGTCGGCGACGCTCGAAATAACACCGCCAATTCACTGCTGTGTGTTGGAGCACTCTTGGGTATGGATATCCGTATCGCGGCGCCACTCTCGTTGCAACCAAACGAGGATGTCCAACTCATTGCAAAACGATTGGCGCAGCATTCCGATGCGAAACTATCTATTACCGAGAACCCTCACGACGCGGTCGCGGAGACGGACTTTATTTACACCGACGTCTGGGTCTCCATGGGTGAACCCACTGATTCTTGGGCTGAACGAATCAAACTGTTACTGCCCTATCAAGTCAACGAGCAACTCGTGCACGCATCAAAGAATCCTGATGTGCGATTCCTCCACTGCTTGCCAGCACTTCATAATACGGACACCGAAATTGGTAAGGAACTGAACAAGAAGTATGGCGTAAGCGCGCTGGAAGTCACTGAAGAGGTCTTCGAGTCCGCCACGTCAATCGTCTTTGATCAGGCCGAGAACCGACTTCACACAATTAAGGCGGTCATGGTGGCGACGCTGGCCGGAGCTTGAAATCCTCATCGTTGCCGCACTAGGCGGTAATGCCTTGTTGCAACGAGGCGAAAAGCCCGCTGCCGAAATTGAATTGGGTCACGTCACCGACGCAGCTCGGCAACTCGCCAAGGTTTGTGACGGGAACGACGTCATCATCACACACGGCAACGGGCCTCAGGTAGGAATGCTGGCGCTTGAGAGCGCGAATGATCCTGCGCTAGAGCATCCGTTCCCCCTCGATGTTCTCGTTGCCCAAACGCAAGGAATGATTGGATACTGGATTGCGCAAGCGCTAGGTAACCTGCTCGACCGTCGCGTCGTGACGGTCGTGACCCAGACGGTAGTTGACGCACACGATCCCGCATGGTCAAAACCCACGAAGTTCGTCGGTCGCGGGTATTCCAAGGCTCAGGTGGACAAATTGAGTGAACGGCATTGGATCTTTAAGCAAGATGGCGATTCGTGGCGCCGCGTCGTCCCCTCGCCCGAACCTATTGAAGTGGTCGAGATGTCCTCAGTGACTGATTTGTTGGCGAAGGGATTGATAGTCGTTTGTGGTGGTGGTGGGGGAATACCAGTGACGAGAGATCGAGAGAACCGTCTTAAGGGTGTCGAAGCTGTCGTTGATAAGGACCTCGCCAGCGCCCTCATTGCTCGTCAAGTACATGCCGATGTCCTACTCTTCTTAACCGATGTACCGGCGGTGTACGTAGATTATGGGACAGCAACGCAACGCCCGCTTGCCAAGGTCACCGTTGAGCAACTTCGTGCCCTCAGTTTCGCGCCTGGCTCAATGGGGCCAAAGGTGGAAGCGGCGTGTCGATTCGTACAAGCGACCGGCAAACGAGCCAGCATTGGCACGATTGATGACTCGTTTGCACTGTTAGAGGGAAGTGTCGGGACTTCAATTCTTCCCTGATTGAAACGTACTCACGTGAATCAGTGGAGTTTCGTTGCCTGGCGTGGAGCACTCCTTAGAGAATCTCAAGGATTAAAGCGGAATTACTTGGCGCCGCTTCTTAGATGTGCAATAGAGAGTTGCATGTCGTCCGCTGACATGCTACTGTCGGTTGCACATTGCAGTTTGACGTAAAGGAGGGCTGAACACTGATGGCCGAGCTAGTGATTGAGCGTGAAATCCTGATCGAAGCACCGGTGGAGGTGGTCTGGCGGACCATCACCGAGCCCGATCAGATGGCCCTCTGGTTCGCCGACCGAGTGGAACTGACCGTCGAGCCGGGCGCTCGGGGTTTCATGTACTTCGGCGACCAGGGTGGCCCGGTCGTCGTGGTGAGCGTCGAAGCGCCCACGCGCTTTTCGTTTCGCTGGAACCATCCCCTCGAGGAGGACCCGGTCGTAGGTAACTCGATGTTCGTGGAGTTCACGCTGAGCGCCGAGGGCGACGAGCGCACCCGTCTGCGGGTGACCGAGCGTGACCACGAACTGCGCGACTGGCCCGACACGGAGAAGCAGCGCTACGCGGAGGATCATCGAGGTGGATGGTCCACGCATCTGGCGCGCCTCGCCACCTTGCTCGAGGGCCAATCGTGACGGTGATGACGTTGACGGAAGAAGAACTGGTGTCGGCCGTTGCCGAACCCTCTCGTCGACGGGTCCTCGATCTACTCATTCGCAATGGTGAAGCCAGCGCGTGGAGCTTGGCCGACCACGTACCGTTCTCCCGCCAGGCCGTGTCCAAGCATCTCGTCGTGTTGGAAGGAGCGGGGTTGGTGAGGCGCCGCAAGCAGCGTCGAGAGGTGCTCTACCAGGTGCAACCCGAGCGTCTCCACCAAGCCACCCGGGCGATGGCCGACCTCGCCGCGCAGTGGGACCGTCGCCTCGACGCCATCAAACGCCTCGCCGAAGCGGCTCACGCCGAAGCCAAGCCACGCGCAACCAAGGAGAGCACCTGATGCAGAACCAGAACTTCACGACGTCCTTCTCGGTCAAAGCGAGCCCGACGGAGGTGTTCGAGGTGATCAACAACGTCCGCGGATGGTGGACGGGCGAGGTTGAGGGCGACGCCAAGAAGGTGGGCGACGAGTTCACCTACGTCTATCCCGGGTACCACTACTCCAAGCAGAAAGTTGTGGAGCTCGTCCCGGGCGAGCGAGTTATGTGGCACGTCGTCGATTCGCGCCTCGAAGGACCGTCGGACCCGAGCGAGTGGACCGGTACCGACATCGTCTTTGACATCAGCGCGAGTGATGGTGGGACCGAGGTTCGTTTTTCCCACCGTGGCCTGGTTCCCGCGTTCGAGTGTTTTGAGAGATGTTCGGGTGGCTGGGGTTTCTTCGTCAACGCCAGCCTCCAGCGCCTGATCGCCACCGGTGAGGGCCCACTGTCACCCCCGTGGGAGTGAGAACGGCCCCACGGTGACCAGCGGGTAACTCGCGAGACGGGTTGGGACCGTGGCTCGCGATCCAGCGAGTTAGCGGACCGTCGTTGAGCGAGCGGCGAGCACCTTGTCGAGGCGCGCGGGGCTCAAGGCTCGGTGGGGGAGGTCCGAGTCGGCGGGTCGCATGCCGGCGATCAGCACGTCGAGGTGGCGTCGCCACGCGTCGGGGGCAATGGGCAAGGTCGCTTCGAGGACGCCGTTGAGTGAGAACATCGCCAACGTCAAGTCCGTACTCGTGAGGTCGTGGCGGACGCGACCGTGCTCTTTCGCGTCGAGCAGCAGGGTCGCAATGAGGTGGCGAGCGAGTTTCACCATCTCGTGATCCGTGTTCCACAGTCGCGGCAGGCAGCCGGCGTGTTCCGCCTGAAAGGCGCCGGTGGCCTCCAGGAACCTCTCGAGCCCGGTGCCCTCGGGTGACCTTGCGGCGTCGCGGGCCATCTGGATGATGGCGCCGAGGACCTCGTGTACGAGCGTGTCGATCAGTGCCTGTTTTGTGGGAAAGCGTCGATAGAGCGTGCCGATACCCACGCCGGCCACCCGAGCGATCTCGGTGACACTCGCGTCGAGTCCCTGTTCGTCAAAGACGCGAACGGCCGCGGCCAAGAGCTGTTCTCGGTGTCGCGCGGCGTCTTTGCGCAACGGCCGCGTGGTGGTGCTCATCGGCGCCTCACTCCGACTCGTCGCCGACGAGGGTACCGCCGGCGACGAGACCCAACTCGGCGTGGGGCAGCGTGGCTTCGGTGACGACGGCTGGCGGTCGTAGTCGCCCCGGCACGAAGAGGGCCGCGATCGCCGCGGCGATGGCGGCGACGGTCAACAACGCGAAGCCGTGGGTGTAACCGGACTCGCGGGGTATCGCCCCCGAGCGCACCCCCGAAGTCACGATGCTGCTCATGACCGCGGCGCCAATGGAGCCGCCGATGGTGCGGATGTTCGCGTTCATGCCACTCGCGACGCCGGTCTGTTCGGGTGGGACCGCCACCACCACGATGGCCGACATCGAGGAGAAAGCCAGACCGAAACCGACACCCTCGACGACCATCGCGACGAGAATCTCCCACTCCGCGGCGTGGGCGAAGGTGAGGAGCGCGAAGGTCACGATGCCCACGAGCAGCCCCGTGACGAGGACTGATTTACTCCCGAAGCGCTTCGACAGTGGACCAGAGAGCATGCCGAAGGCGAACATGAAGACGCTCGCCGGGAGAAGGATCAACCCCGAGACGGTGATGCTCACCCCGAAGCCGTAGCCCGCGGACTTGGGGGTCTGGAGGAACTCGGGGAGGAACGCGAACACCGCGTACATGCCCACACCGAGCAGTAACGCCACCAGATTCGTCGTCCACACGGCGGGGATCCTCATCATCTGCATGTCGATGAGTGGGTGCTCGGAGCGGGCTTCGACCACCACCCAGACCACGGCGAGGATGACGGTGCCGAGTAGGAGCCCGATAACGCTCGTCGAACCCCAGCCCCAGGTGGGCGCCTCGCTTATCGCGAGGATTCCGGCGACGAGCCAGGCCGAGAGCAGGAAAATACCGGCCCAACTGAGTGTGCCGGGCGTGCGAACACGCGACTCGGGGACGACGACGTGCGCGGCGATCGTGCCCGCCGCCATGACGATCATGGGGATCCAGAACAGCCAGTGGTAGTCGAGCGCGTTGACGATCGGACCCGCGAGCACGATGCCGAGGCCCGCGCCCGCCGCGGCCAACGCCGCGATGACGCCGATGGCGCCCATCACCTTTTCTTTGGGGAACTCGTCTCGGATCAGACCGAAGGCCAGGGGAACGACACCGCCACCGACACCTTGAATGACGCGGGCCACGATCATCAAGGTGATCGAACTCGCGATCGCCGCCAGCAGCGAGCCGAGCGTCAGAGCCACCAGCGTGAGCACCAGCATGCGCTCTTTGCCGTACATGTCGCCCAGTCGACCCATGATCGGGGTGAAGATCGCTGCCGACAGTAAGTAGGCGGTCAACACCCACGTGACGGTGTTCTGTGAGGTGTGCAGTCCCGCTTCGATAGTCGGCAAGACCGGAATGACGAGTGACTGCAGGAGGGCGTAGCCGCCAACGGCGAGGGCCAAGACGGCGTACGTCGCCTGGTAGGGCCTTCGGGCTTGCTCCTGCGCCATCGCTCGCCTCCGTTACGTATCCGGAGTGATCGCTCCGTATAGCCACAGTAGGCGACTCACAAAGTAAGACGAATGGACCTTAAGGGGATGTGACGATCGGGATCAGCGCCTAACTAAAAACACAATCAGCACGATGATGAGAATGAGGACGACGGTTCCGCCACCTATGTACATTGACTCGCTCCTTTTCGACTGTGCCACCGAGATCGATGTCAGTTCTGAAGGTCGCGTGGTCCGGGCGCTCTTGGTGCAACCCTACTGGAGAGGTGAACGCGGTCGAGTCGGAATTTGGCCCATCAGGTGTGTTGCAACGACGATCACTTCGACTTTGCGGCCTTTTTCTTGGCTGCGGCCACCTTCTTCACCGGGGCCACCTTTTTCCTGGCTGCGGTTGCCTTTTTCTCGACGCTCTTGTTTGCGCTCGACGCCGACGCCTTCTTCTTGACGGCGGCACCTTTCTTCGCGGCCACCTTCTTCACCGTGGTCGCCTTTTTGCTGGCTGCGGTTGCCTTTTTCGCGACGCTCTTGTTCGCGTTCGACGCCGACGCCTTCTTCTTGACGGCGGTCCTCTTCTCGGCGCTATTTTGTGCCGTCGCCAATTTGTTGGTTATCGATGTTTTGACAGTGTGCGCGCGCTTTTCGACGCGTTTTCCCACTGTCGAGTCACTCACAATGTCAGCTGCTTCGGTGAAGCCCTGTTGGATTCGTGATCCGGCCGCCGCGGCCGCTTCTTCAAGCGTGCCGAGCGCGCTGCCCAGTGCACCAGCGGCGTGGTCAAGTTTTTCGTTCATCATCCTGATGGTACTTCCTCACAATTGTGGCGAAGCATCGACATCGAGTTGGCTCGTTGAACGCTGCTGCGACTCAACGGAGGTGCTTGGCGACTTGATTGACCAACACCGCTAGCCGACGTCGACGGGCCTGCGATCCGCGCCGCGTCACCACTGTGAAGTGGCACTTCCCGAAAGGCGACTCTCCGACGGGCACGCCGCCTGACCGATGTCCTTAGGTCTTGGTGGGGACGATCGTCGCGGACGAGGCCGCCACCCGGGCCGAGTCGACCAGCGTGGCTTCGAGTCGGCGCGCGGAGTCGAGGTAGTCCTTCGTCCAGATGAGCCGCACGGCGGTTGACGCCGCTCCCTTATCGCCCCGGAGATCATCTCTCACCGCGCGAAGGAGTTGTCGCTCGGACTCGGGACTCTCCTCGGCGGGCACGGGAATCGATCCTTCGCCCGCCAGGCTGGCGCCGAGCGCCTCGTACCACCGCTGGAGTTCGCTGACCTCGCGGGCGAGTTCTGCGCGCGCGGAAGAGCGCTCACGTGCGGGATTCTCCTCGTCCGTCCAGAGGTTCACGACGGCGTCGGCGGTCTGACGAAGATTCGCGACGCCACGCACCAACGCGGTGACTTCGGCGAGCGGGAGTGGCTTTGATCCTCGCTCGCCGAGGTAGGAACGAAACGCGTCGTCGAGGCGCCGCCCCGACGCCGCCGCCTCCGCGCGCGCGTGATCGAGCGTCGCCGTCGATGCGCTGTCGCCGTCAGTTCGTTCCGTGGCGAACGCCACGGCGGCGACGAGATACGAGCTGGCGTCGTCGAAGGCTTGACGCAACGTTGCGCCCAATGCTTTCGCCGCGCCGCGCGGCCAGAAGAGGAGTCCCACACCGACGCTGACCGCGCAGCCAATCGCTACGTCTTCCACTCGGTAAAGACCCACTCGCCAGCCGACCGGTTCGAGCACGTTGTAGAGGATGACGAGGGTCAAGGTGAACCCGGCCTGTCCCGCGGCGAAGGAGATCGCGGTCGGGGCGAAACCCGCCACGAGGATCGCCAGCGGGAAGAGGAACCACAGGACCGTCACGTTGGTGCCCACGAGCGCCAAGATCAACGAACCCAGCACGAAACCGATCAACGTGCCACTCACTGCGCGAAGGGCGTTTTGCCCCGTACTGACGGCGCTCGACCGTAGTACCGAGAGCGTGCCCAGGATCACCCAGAACGAGTGCTGCAGTCCGGCTTCTTTCGCTATAAATACCGCTATCGCGAGGGCGATCGCGCCGCGAACGCTGTTGTGCAGCCAGACGGAGCGCCAATCGAGGTGCGTCGCCGCGCGCTCGCGGGCTAAAGCGAAACGGCCTGAGGTCACCCCGGGCTGATTCCCGACCAACGTGTCGAGCCAGCCACGTTTATCAGCGGCGGTCGCGAGGTCGATGTTGGCGCCGACGAGCGACACGCCGAACCCCAACTCCTGGGCCCGGAAACCGGGATCCAAGGAACTTACGAACTCATTAATCACCTCATCGCTCGGTCCTTCGAGCGCGGCGTCGCCGCGCTCGGGGAGCGATTGTTCACGAGTCACCTCGGGTGAGGGCACCTTCTGTGTGGCGGTACGTTCCATCGCCTCGGTCGCGGCGTGGAGGTCCGACTGGGCGTTCGCCAGTGCCGAGGCGGAAGTCGAAGATCCCTCGAGTAACGCAGCACCCGCCTCTAAGACGCTCGCCGAGGCGGCTCGGCTCGCACAGGCGTCGCGGTGTCCTGAGGTGACGACGGCGTCGCCCGGCTTCGAGGTGACCAACGTGTCGATCCAGAGCAGCTCATCGACCAGACGAACCGTCGCCCGCGAGGCGACGCCCAAACCGGTCGGTCGCCACTGCGACGACAAGAAGTTTCGGTGCAGGCCCGTCGTGGCGTCGTGGGCCGCACTCACGACGCGCTCTCGCTCGTCCTTTGAGAACTTCCCCGTGCCCAACCAGTCGTCGACCCCGACCCGCAAGGAAGCGGCGAGTGCCCGCGACGCGCGAGCGGCGGACGATCGAAGCGGGTTCTCATTCTTGGTGGGCCAGAAAAACCACACGGCGACGAAGGCCACGACCGAGGCCATGAGCCACCCGAGAAGTCGGTCGGGGATTGTGGACGTGGGCCCGGACACGGCGATTGAAAGGGTGAGCACGAGTAGTAAGGACGTCGTCGCACTCGCGAGCACGGAACTCAGAACGCCCACGAAGAGGATGACGAAGGCGACCACGATCATCGTTACGACCGATAGCCACGTCGTCTGGGAGACGAGCGTACCCAGCGCGATGAGGACTACGCCCACGGCCGAGAGGGTGGCCTGGGCCTGGAGACGAGCGCGCATCGGGCCCGCGAAGTCGACCAGCATCAAGAGGGCGATGGAGCCGAACGCGGCGTAGGTCGCGATCTGCAGATTATCGATGACCTTCACGCTGAGCGCAAAGAGAGCTGGTGCCACGACTGCGGTGCGAGCGCCTCGGCGAAGCGCGACGTAGTTGGGATCGTGCTTTTTGACCCACGCCACGACGCCGTGCACCGAGTCGGATAGTGACGGTGGTCCGTGTGTCGCCATGGTGAATCAGAGCCTACGGTTCTGATCCTTCAGTCCCTCGGAATTTTTTACGCCCCCAACGGCTCCACGCTGCCGTAGGTGTGCGGTGCTCGAGCCGTCCTGGTTCGAGGCGGACGCGCTGAACTCGCCGCATCCGCGTGGGGAGGGATGACTGCTGACGTCGGCGTTCCCACCGATTCGACGCGACCGGGCGGGAAAGCAACATCGCCGCGATCGATGTGCCGACCCTCGTCGCCGACGGTACCGCTGAGCGTCTCGACCCCGTCACCAACTCGCGCCGGCTCACCGCTCATCCATGGATCGACGCTGCTGTTCTTTAAAGACGCGGGACGCGTATTTTTGTTCCAAGGCGAGTCGTCCTTCGTTCCCGCCATCGCAACGTTCCTTCGAGGGTCCTGGGTGGCGAACCTTGGGGTTACGTGTCGCCAATGGGGAGGTGGCAGGTAACTCGGCGGAACGGCGTTTGCAAGGTGTATTATTGGTGTATGTCACGCACAAATATAGATATTGATGACGAGGCCTGTCGCGTCGTCATGGCCCGTTTTCACCTGGGAACCAAGCGCGACGCGGTGAACTTCGCGCTGCAACTCGTGGCGGGCGAACCCCTCAGCGTCGAAGAAGCGCGTTCGCTTCGAGGTTCGGGGTGGGAGGGAGACCTCGAGTCCATGCGCGAGACGAGATCGAGTTGATGCTGATTGACTCGTCGGCCTGGATTGAGTTCCTGCGCGATACGGGCAGCCCGATGTGCCGACGCGTCGAAGATCTCCTCGACTCCGATATCGCGACCTGTGATCCGATCCGTATGGAGATTCTGTCGGGTGCTCGGAACGATCGGCACCTGAACGACCTGCGGCGGCTGCTGGCGAGGGCGACGAACCTGCCGACTCGTGCCACCGACTACGAGGAAGCGGCGTCGCTCTATCGAATTTGCCGGCGTGGCGGTGAGACGGTGCGAAAACTAACCGATTGCCTCATCGCCTCGGTCGCCATCAGAGAGGACGTGGTGTTGCTCCACGTCGACGCTGACTACGACGTGCTCTCGCGGCACACGAAACTGCGAATTGAACCGGCTCGTTGACTGACGCCGCCGCGTTGCCTCGTTGCGTTTAGACCCCGAGGCTTGACGCCGACGCCGCCTCAAATACCGCAGCGGGCAACAACCGCTTGGCCCAGGGACCGACGCGTTCACCAAGGGGCCCCACCGTCACCCGACGTGGCGGGCGCTTGGCGCTGAGCACACTCGCGACGCGGTTGGCGACCGCCGAGGGGTCGGGCGCCTTAAGTTCGTCTCGCGCCATGACGCCGATGGCCTTGGTGCGGGAGCGAGAATACGGGTCATCACCCGTCACGGTCACCTCGCGCCGGCTCGCCGTGAAATCGGTTCGGAAGTTGCCCGGTTCGACGAGCGTCACGTGGACGCCGAAGGGCTTGACCTCTAACGCCAGCGCCTCTCCCCATCCCTCGAGCGCGAACTTGCTCGCCGAGTAGTAGGCCGAAAACGGAAGTCCGATCACCCCGCCGATAGAGCCCATGAGGACAATGCGACCCTTGCGAGCCCGAAGGGAGGGGAGCGCCGCGCGCACGACACTCGCGGTGCCGAAGAAGTTTGTCTGTAACTGTTCTCTCGCCTCTTCTATGGACGTCTGTTCGACGGCTCCGGCGAGACCCCATCCCGCGCAGGTCACCACGGCGTCAATCCCGCCGAACTCCGAGACGACGCTCTCGACGCCGGACACGACGGAAGCGTCATCGTCGACGTCCATGCGAAGCGTCGACCACCCAACGGCAGTGACGCTTCGGCGACTCGCGCCGATCACCCGCTCGCCCATGGCGGAGAGGTGTTCCGCGCACGCTCTGCCGATGCCGCTTGACGCTCCTGTGATGAGTATGACTCTGCCGGTCATGATCACGCTCTCTTTCTTGCTGCACCGTGTCGCGCCGCGCTCTTGGGGCGAAAGTATTCCACGAACGGGTGGGACGTGTCTCGAGTGGGGAGCGGCGCGCCAACCGTCGACGACGAGGGAAGGAGGTTCGCCGCAGCGAAGCACGTGGGTACGAGCACGCGACGAGTTGAAGGTTGCCTCAACGTGTCGAGGCCCGTGGAGTTTCTACAGCGATGAGTGGGTGGGCACCACAACGACCGGCATGGTGGCGTTTTGGACGACCTCCAAACTCGTGCTGCCGAGGAGGAGCTCGGCTCGGTGGCCCTTGCCGCGCGAGCCCACCACCAAGAGATCCGCGTTGATCGGCGGCGCACCCGCGCGCAGTAGCACTGAACACGCATCGCCGTCGTCAACGAACCATCGCAGGTGCATCTCATTGAAGTTGCACTCGCGCGCGAGTACGAGCACTCGAGGTGGCGTGACGTCGCGTGACAGGGCGCCGTGTAGATGTTCCAGCATGCCCGCCGCGTGCACCACGACCACGTCGTCGTGGGGCTGATGGGCTTCGAGGAGCGCCCAACGAACGGCCGACTCCGACTCGCGCGAGCCGTCGAAGCCCACCGCGATG
>Ga0302200_10000641_pt1 | contig 35073 bp, 37 predicted proteins | sample II_Bog_N3_1_FD_194585 | JGI IMG/M metagenome (GOLD analysis project Ga0302200, IMG submission 194585) | Peat permafrost microbial communities from Stordalen Mire near Abisko, Sweden - II_Bog_N3_1 | ecosystem: Environmental > Terrestrial > Soil > Wetlands > Peat | place: Sweden: Abisko... | reverse complement strand
CGCACAGGAAAAACCATGATCGAAATTGTTCGAGATTGGACAACACCCAAGGACAGATACCAGCGGCAACGGAGGCTCTTCTGACGAGATATAGTTCATAAAAACTATCTTTTCTCGGGATCGAATATCGGCGGCTGAACTGACGCGACTGCAAGCACGTGAAATGCATAAGACACTGTCAAAACTGGGGTTGCCCTCTATCCCCAGGATTAGCCGAGACGAAACCTGTTTACGGACTCGGTGGCAGTCGGTGTAGAGGCGGCATGAGCTCAATACAGGCTTTGGTATGGAACGTGAGAACTTCGTTCTGACTGCAAAGGGAAATGACAAATGGCTGACACCATGAGGAAGAATACCGATGTTGGAACGAGGGGCGGAGCTGCTCGTAGTAGCGACGAAGCCTTTGTAATAAAGGTGGAGCAAAGGGGCAGCGTTATCCTGCTGACGAATGTGACCAACCTGCTATGCGGGGATGAATGACATGACATCAGCGAAGCCTTACAGTATTGCGAAGCGCACCGTGTGGGAAGCGTACCAGCAAGTGAAAGCTAACCGGGGTTCTGCTGGCATCGACGATGAAACTATCGCTATGTTTGAACAGAACCTGCCCAAGAATCTGTACAAACTGTGAAACCGGATGTCTTCGGGGTCGTACTTCCCACCTCCGGTTAAGCAGGTGCAGATTTCGAAAGGTAGCGGCGGCTTCAGAAAGTTGGGGATTCCTACGGTATCAGATCGGATAGCGCAGACCGTGGTCAAACTCACCATCGAGCCGATTATCGATCCGGTGTTCCATCCTGATTCCTATGGATACCGGCCAGGAAAATCGGCGAAACAGGCGATTGCCATCACCAAGACCCGGTGCTGGCGATATGACTGGGTGGTAGAGTTCGACATCAAGGCGGCCTTCGATCAAATTGATCATGTTCTCTTGATGAAAGCGGTACGCACCCACGTCAAGGACAACTGGATTCTGCTGTATATCGAGCGGTGGCTCACTGCACCATTCGAGACGGATGAAGGTGTCCGAATACCTCGAGAACGCGGTACTCCGCAAGGGGGCGTGGTTAGTCCGATTTTGATGAATCTGTTCATGCACTATGCATTTGATTGCTGGATGAAACGTACCTATTCGCACTGCCCCTTTGCCCGCTATGCCGACGATGCAGTGGTTCATTGCCGTAGTCAGGAGCAGGCTGAGGTTGTGATGCAATCCATTGCATCACGTCTGGAAGCGTGTGGATTGACGATGCACCCAGAAAAGTCAAAGATTGTGTATTGCAAGGACAGCGGTCGTACAGGGTGCTATCCACATGTGCAGTTTACGTTTCTCGGATTCACTTTTAGACCGAGAGATGCTCGGAACAAGCAGGACCGGATATTTACCAGCTTTCAGCCGGGGGCAAGTAACGAGGCTACGAAGCGAATGCGGCAAACTGTGCGGGAATGGAGGCTGCATCGGCAGACTCCGGGAACTCTGGCCGAACTGGCACAGCAATATAATCCCGTGATTCGAGGGTGGTGGAACTACTATGGGGCGTTCTATCGGACGGTGATGTACAAGCTGCTTGGATATATTGACAGGAAGCTTGAACAATGGGCCAGACGGAAATACAAAAACCTGTCGCGTCATAAACAGGGAAGCGCGGACTGGCTCCGCCGAATGAAGCTCGTGCACCCAGAGATGTTCTTCCACTGGAAGGTTGCCGGAAATCGGGTTGGATGATGGGAGCCGTATGACGCGAGAGTGTCACGTACGGTTCTGCGAGAGGCTCAGGGCGAAATTCCCTGGGCCTACTCACCCAAGGTCACGGTTCTGTGTGCACAAATCGTCAAGGGGTGCCGATAAGGAGGCAACAGGTGCGAAATAGTGCTCAATCAAGCGGTTGAAACGGGAATTGATTTTGGTTGGATTCCATCGTCCACGTGGCTCAGCTTCAATTTCCTGGAGCGGAAGGCGATTCCGCTGAGGAAAGTGGATTTTCTGGATCTGGTGCCAGTGATGTCGGCAACAGTCTTGGGCTTGGACATGCTCCTGCAGGAGTCCTGTATCGACTTGCGTATGGTTTCCGAGCTCGTCCTGAGCGATGTCGGCGCAACGATCAAGATTCTGCAGCTGATCGGCGGGGAATGCAGCACGGTTGCGGAATGTCCCAGCCGCATGGTTGACTGCATAGCCAGCTTGGACGTGCGTGCCTGGTTCGGTGCAATCTCCGCTCGAACATTCGCAAGCGACAGGAAACATGCTGCAACGACTATGGTCTGGAAGCACTCCCGCCTGGTGGCGCAGTACGCCCAGCTCGTTGCCGAGTCCCTGGAAGGCATCTCCCCGGAAGATGCGTATATGGTAGGACTGCTTCATGGAATCGGGGATATTCCTGCGGCTTTGGGCTGGCCCTATGGCGACCGAGGCTGCAGAGACCAGGGAGCTCTTTTCGCCATGGAGGGAACGCTTCCGCTGTTCATCCTGAGTGCCATGCACAGTGTGAGTGATTCTTCCGTCCCGTCAGTTTGGAGATTTATCCTCAAATCTGCCCACGAACTGGCTGGTGCCCTGACAGACTTTAAATCGGATGCATCTCGCGGTAGTTTTGATTGTCGCCCGTCATGCGGGTAATCCAGAGGCGAATATCAGAAGTCGAAACCTTTGGCGTTGATGGGCAAGTATGCGGTCAGAAATGCCAGGAATATTGGAACCAGTGTGTGCATGAGCGATTCATCTCATGGGCCTCTCATCGATTCCTCATTCGCAGTGAGGCCAAGCCGCAAAACCCTTCCTATTTTGCCTTCAAATGAAGTGAAACCTGCTATAAATCAAGCCTCGACTAAATTGGTCATCTACGTGCAGTTTATCTGCCCGAGGCCACAAAATGAGCAGCGGATACTATGCAGCCTGCACTGGGCTTTTCACCCGCACCCAAGCGCTCGATACGATTGCCAACAATGTGGCGAACGTGAGCACTGTCGGCTTTCGGGCAAGCCACAATGTTTTTAGCTCGGTTCTGGCCACCACGGGCGACTCGTCCCTCTCCGTTCTGAATCAGGACGCGAACGATTACGGCGTGCTAAGCGGCACTCAACTGGATAATTCCCAAGGCGCTCTGACGCGGACAGGCAACGATCTCGATCTCGCCGTGGAAGGCCCAGGCTTCTTCTCGGTACAGACCGCTTCAGGACTCGCTTACACGCGCGGGGGAAGCTTCCATGTATCGCCACAAGGGCAACTGGTTACGGCTGCGGGCGATCCTGTGATGGGTGAAAACGGTCCCATCATGATCGTCGGAGAGCCGGTATCGATCAGCGCGGACGGAACGATTTCTGTAAATGGTGCAATCTCTGGACGAATGAAGCTGGCCGAGTTTGCACCCGCAGTGCAGTTGCAGAGCGAGGGCGGGACCAACTACACCGCACCCGCCGGCGCCGCGACTCTAGCCAGCAAATCCGAGGTGCGCCAGGGAATGCTCGAGAGTTCAAACGTCAATCCTGTGATCAGCGCGGTGGAACTGATTTCCGCACAGCGCGAGGTAGAGACCATGCGCCGGGTGCTGACTATGTTCAGTACCGAAATGGACAAGACGGCGGCCCAGGATCTGCCGCGCATTAGTTAGATCGATGTTGAGTTCGAACAGAACAGTTTGAAAGGAACTTTACATGTTTCGTGCCCTTTATACGGCCGCCAGCGGCATGACGGCGCAGCAGATGAACCTGGATAACATTGCCAACAATCTTGCCAACTCCAGCACTACCGGTTTCCAGCAGCGTCAGGTGAATTTCACCGACCTTCTGTATCAGAATGAAATTATGCCGGGCGCGGCAGCGACTCAGCAAACGACCGTGGCTGCCGGCCTGCAGATAGGCCTCGGCACTCGGCCCACGGCGACCGAGATCATCCAGACACAAGGGGACTTCTCGACTACGGGCAACCCTCTCGATCTGGCAATTTCTGGCTCTGGGTTCTTTCAGATTTTGATGCCCAATGGACAGACTGGTTATACGCGCGATGGTTCCTTCCATCCGGATTCACAGGGACAACTGGTAACCGCCGAGGGAGATGCGCTGCAACCCGCAATCACGATTCCATCGGATGCGCTCAGCGTCACCGTGGGCAGCGATGGGACCGTTAGCGTGACCCAGCCGGGCCAAACGGCGGCTGCACAGGTGGGCAGCATTCAGACCGCCTTGTTCGTCAATCCCGGCGGCTTGAACAGCGTAGGAAACAATATCTATCTGCCGACCACCGCTTCTGGCCAACCTGTGGTTGGAACCCCCGGCGGCTCGGAAGGTTTGGGGTCCATACAGCAGGGCATGCTGGAGCAGTCGAACGTCAGCGTCGTGAATCAATTCGTGGCCATGATTTTGGCGCAGCGATCCTATGAGTCCAACTCGCGAGTAGTAAAAGCCGCGGACGAGATGCTACAGCAACTCAACCAACTCGCCCAGTAGAAACCCGGTAGAAATATGGAATGGCAAATGAGACGGCGGCAGAGGGCGAAGATGAAAGCTGGATGGATAGCGGCTGGGTTGATGGCGACGATGAGTTTGGCGGGTTGGGGGCAACTCCATGCGCAGAAGCGTTTTGTGCTCACGACGCGCCAGGTGGCGCAGAGTCTCTCCAGCAGCGGAATTCGCATCGAAGAGGATCAAGTGTCACTGCTTGCGAATGTCGTCGCTACCGATCCGAATCCTGCGCTGGATATCCTGTCGGTCGCGCCGCTCGACGCTCGGTCAGCCGCGGACAATCCCGAAGCCAGATCCAGGGTCAAGATGGTCTGTCATCAGCCAGCCGCGTGTCTCCCTTTCTATGTTATCGTTCGGTTTCCGAAAGAAGCAGTTGAACACGGAGCTGGTGCTTCCGGTGCCTCGACGGCCACGGGGAGCGATCTCTTGAAACCGAAAGAGCTGATTACGATGCGGGCCGGTGCCCACGCGATGATGGTGATGGACGACGGCCGGTCGCATATTCAGGTTGCGGTCATCAGTCTTGAAAACGGCATTGCCGGCCATAGAATTCGCGTCGCGAGTCCGGACCACAAACAGATCTATGTCGCCGAAGTAGTCGGAGCGAATCTGCTGAAAAGGAGCTACTAAGATGCGGTCGGGACGGACCACCCTCAGACGAACCGCTGTCCTTGCGTTGCTTGGAGCCCTCTCGACCTTCGCCTTCAGCGCCTCTGCCAAGAAAGATAATCCTAAGTCTCCGGAGAACCTTCGTGCGGCATACCTCGCGCGGTTGCAGCAAAAGTCGGTTTCGGTAACAGACGAGCACACGCTTGGGAGTTTATGGTCGCCAGAAAGCCCCCTGGGCGACTTCTCAGTTGATTACAAGGCGCGCCACCTGAACGACACCATCACCATCCAGGTTGCGGTCCAAACGAGCGCCGCGCAGTCTGGCACGTCCGATAGTGAAAGAACCTTCTCAACCACTTCTGCCATTACGGGTGTGATGGGCAGAAGCCCCGCATCCACCAACCCGCTGATGGCGGCCAATTCGTCACAAGCACTCAAGGGGCAAGGATCGACGGCATCCAATACGACCTTCTCAACCGCCCTTACCGGCAGTGTGATTGCCGTGCTTCAGAATGGCAACCTGGTGGTGGAAGCCGAGCGCAAGATCTTCATGAACAATCAGCATGAAGACATTATTGTGCGCGGCATGATCCGGCCGGGCGATATCGGACCCGGCAACACGGTCTCGTCAACGGCTTTAAGCAATCTGGAGATCGAAATGAAGGGGAAGGGAATCATCTCGGACGGTGTGCGTCCGCTGAATCCCATCACCAGGGCGGTGTTATGGCTATTGAATTTTTAGCGCGCAGGGCAGGCAGAGAGGGACGGTGCAAGCACAGCGCCTGGTCGGAGCGGTTTACCCTGATCGTTGCGATGTGGTTCCTTTCCGTGCTTCCGCTGTTCGCGTCTGAAGCCGATCGAAAGGTGCTGGTTCGCGACATAACTCAGATTGAAGGCGTGCGCGATAACCAACTGGTCGGGTATGGCTTGGTGATTGGTCTGAACCGCACCGGCGATACGCAGCAGACCTATTTTACCGTTCAGACACTGGCCAACTCGTTGGCGCGGATGGGAGTACAGATCGCACCAAGCGTAGTAGTAGTGAAAGATGTTGCCGCGGTTTTTGTTACAGCGACCCTGCCGCCGTTTTCGCGGCCAGGAATGAAGATCGATGTTACCGCTTCGGCTGTGGGCGATGCCAAGAGCCTTTCCGGCGGAGTGCTGCTGCTGACTGCTCTGCGCGCACCGAATGGGCAGGTTTATGCCGTGGCCCAAGGACCGCTCGTTATCGGCGGATACTCTGAAGGCGCAAACGGCAGTTCGAAAACTGTCAACCACTTGACCGTGGGAAGAATTGCCGAGGGTGGAATGGTCGAGCGCGATGCGGCCGTCGATTTGAGCCGCTTTCAGACTGTCTCGCTTTTGTTGCAAAACCCGGACTTTACCGCAGCGCGTGACGTAGCGGACGCGATCAACAAGGAATTTGGGAAGGCGATCGCCTCTGCGCTCGACAGCCGGCGCATCGACGTAGATATAGCCGCCAGCGGCATGGCTTCGGTGCCCGTGCTTATCTCGCGCGTGCAGAACCTTTCTATCGGCGTCCATTCACCGGCCAAGGTGGTGATCAACGAGCGCACCGGAACGATTGTCATGGGAGGCGACGTGCGGCTTTCGCCGGTTTCCGTGATTCACGGAAGTTTGACGATTGACGTAGTGACCTCGCACGTGCTGGTGCAGCCTCCCCTAGGAATGAATGCCAAGCCAGACGTCCTGACAGAAACAAAGGTTGCAGTGAACGATGCGCCTGCGCAATCGATTCAGATGCAGGAGGGCGCGAATGTGGACGAACTGATCAGGGGGCTCCATGCGATTGGCGCCACTTCCCACGACATTATTTCGATTCTTCAGGCTATCAAGGCGGCAGGTGGATTGCAGGCCGACTTGGAGGTGATCTAAGTGGCGGATATTTCATCGTTTGGCAATAACTCCGCGGTTGTCCTCGGACCGCTCACCGCGAATCCAGAGAAACTGCTTCGGCACGCAGCCTCGACCGCCACTGAGAACACCAAAATCGAGAAGTCTTCGAAGGATTTCGAATCCATTCTTCTGGGCAGTTGGCTGCAGCAGGCGGAGCAGAGCTTTGGCTCACTGCCAGGAGAAGACGCCGACGAGGATGCGGACACCGGCAAGGATCAGTTCCAGGGTATTGCGATGCAGGCGCTAGGGGCCTCGCTGACAGCCTCTGGTGGGGTCGGTATCGCCAAGATGATTGCAAAAAATCTTCACAAGGCAGAGGACGCAAGGGTGGATCCGGCAGCGAAAACCTTCCCGGCGCATACAAAGTAAGGAGCGAAACGTCTGCAACTTTCTGTTTTTTTCGGCAACTTCGCCTTACGGACTGAAACGTTTGTCTGGAAACGCCGATAGCTGTACCGTTGAGACAGGAGAAAGTGCGATGAAAATTGATTTGAACAGTCCGTCAGCGAGTCTGCTGCCAATTGAGCGGGGCGTGAAGCAGGTTTCGACCGGCAGTACGACAGCGACCCAGGGTGCGGCGCAGGATCGGACGACGTTCCACTCTGATAGCCTCTCGGTCACGTCGCTGACCAGTCAAGCGATGAGTTCCCCTGAGATTCGTCAGGATAAAGTGGATGCGCTGAGCCAATCGGTCAACAGCGGTGCCTACCAGCTTGACGCAACCAAGATCGCCAGCGCCATTATTGAAAGCACGGGCGAGTAAACAGGCATGAATGGCAAATGATAGTGTTCATTGCCCTGGGATGCGGATTTGACAGAAGGGCTTCAAAATGAACGACGAAGCGCTCCAGAAGCGCAATCAGATCGCCGCCAACTACTTGCAAGAGATGCAGGATCTGGCGTTTGAGATCACAGTTGCCATGAATGCGATTTCCAGCAATACACTGTCCGAATTTCAAGAAAGCGTAGCCAGGCAAGAGATGCTGTGCTCCAGCCTCGCATCCATGGCGAGTAACAAAAGTGAGGGGTTCCGCTCGTCCGAGAAGCCTTTACACTTCTCCATAGATGCTGGGATTGAACTCAAGATCCGGGCGGCAGGTGGAGCGATTCGCGCGTTGAATTTGCAATACGCGGCCCTACTGAAGCACTCCGGCAAGACAATTGCTCTGCTCTCATCGCTGTGCAGAACCCACACAGGACAATTTCAGGAGGCTCGCGGACCCAGGTTGAAACATCAGACCTGGTCTTGCGAGATGTAATCTATGTCGCTGAATACATCGCTTTCCATCGCTGTACAGTCTCTCTCTGCCGCGTCTGGCGAACTCCAGGTGACCAACAACAATATCGCCAACGCGAATACCACAGGTTATACCCGGCAGGTGGCCGTCCTTCAAGAGGTGGCGCCAACCGCAGACGGCACCATCAGCTCAGGGAACGGCGTCGAACTGACGGGGTATCAGAGCATCCGGGATGAGGTGCTGCAATCGCAGATCAATCAGGAGACCACCACCCAGAGCGGCGCAAATGCCGAACTGTCCTCATTGAATTCGATTGAGCCTACCTTCACGACTTCGACCAACGACATCGGGACGGAGATGTCGGCAGTGTTCTCGAGCATCTCCAGCCTCTCAACCGATGCCACTAATTCCACCTCGCGCCAGGCAGTGCTCACCGCCGGGCAGAATCTGGCCACTGCCTTCAATACGGCATCCAGTACGCTAACCACGCAGCAGTCCGGGCTCAACACCCAGGTCACTCAGGATGTGGACCAGATTAACGAGTTGAGCACACAGATTGCCGCGTTGAATCCGCAGATTGCCGTGCTCAAAGCGAGCGGGCAGGATGGCGGGACACTTGAGGACCAGCAGAATGCGCTTGTTCTCAAGCTTTCGGCACTGACCAACGTTTCCGAAACCCAGACGCAGACCGGCATGATGGTGACGACGGGAAGCGGAACCACACTGGTTCAGGGTTCCCAGAGCTACTCTTTGCAGACGGCTACCGGCAGCGATGGCACGACGGTGAAGGTTGTGGACCAGAGCGGGACCGACATCACCTCGACGCTCACCGGCGGCGATCTGGGCGGGACCATTCAGACGCGCGATACCACAATTCCAGGGCTCTTGACGCAGCTGAATACGCTCGCCAACCAGTTTGCGGGCGCGATTAATACGGCTCAGGAAAGCGGCACCGATCAAAACGGCACAAAGGGAGCGGCCCTCTACAGCTCCGGGTCGACCACTGACACCACCATCACGGCCGCCAACATCACAATGGCGACCACAGATCCGGCCAAGATCGCTGCCAGTTCGGATGGCAGTGCGGGAGGCACCGGCAACCTGACCAATCTGAGCGCAGTCCAGACCACAACACTCGCGTCCGGTGAAACCCCCGGCGATGCGTATGCGAGCCTGGTCTACCAGGTGGGGAGCCTCACCTCCAATGCCAACTCCGAATCGACTGCCACCACTGCCAGTCTAAAGCAGCTCAATACTCAGCTCAGCTCTGTTTCCGGGGTATCGATCGACGAAGAGTCCGCCAACCTGATCACGTATCAAACAGCCTACGAGGCTGCCGCTCGAGTTGTCTCCACCATTCAAGGGCTGTTCACAACGCTCATCTCCATGGGCACCGCCGCAGCCGAATAAACGATGAGAGGCGCGGCAGACAGCTGCGCAAGAAGGTCACCATGCGCGTTACCACTATGCTTCCCGATATGCAATACGACATGCAGCAGAGCCAGCAGAATCTCGCGACCGCCCTGCAGCAGGTTTCCACCGGCTTGCGCGTCAACCAGCCGTCCGATGATCCTTCCGCCTCGGCCAATATGGTGAAATCCCAGGCAGAATCGGCAAACGTCGACCAGTACACGAAGAATGTCAGTACCCTGGTGTCCCAGATGCAGACGGCGGATTCGGCCATCAGTTCCGTCGTCACCGAATTGAACTCAGCCATCACAGACGGCACCGCAGGCGCCAGCGGAACCGACACAGCCGCGCAACGGCAGGGCATTGCAACCCAGGTGGCGGGCATTCTGACCACCGTAGTTGCGCAGGCCAACAGTACTTACTCGGGCTCCTATATCTTCGGCGGTTCGGAGACCAGTTCTCCTCCCTTCGTCGCCGCCTCAACAACTTACACCTCGGCGAGCACAACATTGGTCCCAACAACGACCACGCTCACGCCCGGATCGGTGACCACCATCGGCGACGCCACTACGGGGCAAACGTGGAGTTATACGGCGGGCGCGAGCAATACTGTTGGAGACTTGGTGACAGCTATTAACGCTGCAGCCTCCTCTGGAAAGATCTCCAGCAACATCACTGCAAGCGCTAGTACCGGCCAGTTGTCGATCACCACGGGTTCCAGCACCGAGGGCATCGCTGTCACATCCAACGATGCGGCGCTTGGATCCATGAGCGCTACTGCCGGCACTTCGGTGGCCAACGCCTACGCATATGTCGGAAACAGCGACGTCAACAGCGTGCAGGTCGGCGATTCCATGACTGTCGCCACCAACGTGCCGGGCAGCACTTTGTTTACCTCCGGAACCAACGTGATCGGTTCGCTCAGCAAGCTGATCACCGCCCTTCAGAGCGGAACGACCTCTGATATAAGCACGGCAACCACTGCCGTTTCCACAGCCTCGAGTAATCTAGACGAACAGCGCATTCCTCTGGATAACACCATCACCCAGTTGGACTCCCAGGAAAGCTATTTGAGCCAGGAGACGATCACCCTGACTAGCCAGCAGACGGCGTTGGTTGGAATCTCCACTGCTACAGCGGCAACTAACTTGTCGCAAGCTGAACTGGACAACGAGGCGGTGCTGGCTGCCGCTGCCAAGGTGATGCCGCAGACTCTGCTTGACTATCTGAAATAGAAGCATAGGGCTTTTGGACTCTGAATAAGCGGCAGACTTATCGCCAGTCTGTGACTTGGCGATGACTCTGCCGCTTTTTTCTGTTCAACCGAGTCGGAAACTGGCCTGGTCAAGGCAGAAGAGAAGGTGCGCGCGGGTCCTGTGTTTTCAAACCGATCAGCGACAGGGGATGGGGGACGAGAGTGCGCAGAAAAAGAGACGTGAATCAGTTTTTCAAGTTGAAATGATTTTCAGGGATGGTCGATAGAGTGTTTGTCCAAGACGACCTCCTTCTCGACGAACCGGAGCCTCAAAGTAGGCCTCTCAAAACGAGCCGAGCGCAGGCGCAACAGGGCAAACATAAGGAGATACACCCAATGGCACTTTCAATCCTGAATAACATCTCCTCCTTGACGGCGGAGAATGCTTTGTCCAATACGCAGGCTAACCTGCAGAAGACCCTGACTCAGCTCTCCACCGGCTTGAAGATCAACTCCGGTTCCGACGATGCCGCCGGCTTGTCGATTGCGCAGGGATTGACGGCGAACATTACCGCTCTCACCCAGTCGGAGCAGAACGCCAGCAACGGCATTGGCATGTTGCAGACCGCCGATGGCGCTCTGTCTCAGACCAACACCCTCCTCAACCGCGCTGTGACCCTGGCTACGGAAGGCGCCACGAGCGGCATCACGTCCACGCAGTCCGCCGCTCTGAACACCGAATATCAGTCGATCCTTTCGGAAATCAACCAGATCGGCAGCACGAGTAACTTTAACGGGGCGAACGTTTTCGGCAAATCCGCTACCACTACAATCACCGGGGCGGCCACTGCAGGGCTAAGCGACACCACCGCACTCTATGCCGGCACCGTCGCCGCCGCCGCCACCACCGCCAACACCAATGCCACCACCCTCACCACCACCGTTGGCGGCTTCACCACCGGCGTCACCAGCGGCACCACCGCCGCCGCCGCCTTCACCACCGCCGCCACCAACCTCGGCACCATCGCCACCGCCCTCACCGCCGCCGGCCAAACCGCCGCTGCCGCCGCCGCCACCACCGCGGCCACCGCCGCTACCGCCGAGGCCACCACCGACACCGCCCTCGGCGCCGGCTTCCTCACCACCGGCACCACCCTCCTCGCCAACACCAACGCCGCCACCGCCGCCGCCGCCGCCCTCACAGCCGCCGCCACCGCCCTCCCCAACACCGGCATTGGCACCGTTACCATCACTGATACCACCTCAGGCAAATCACTCACCGTCACTCAAGGCGCCACGGCTACTGCCGCCACTTCTACGAGTGCGACTCCCCTCGCTTACACCGCGACGGCCACGACGGCTGCCGACCTAAACGCTGAGATCACCTCCGTGTTTGGAGGCGGCGTAACGGCGGCGGTTGTTCCAACTAGTACTACTAGCGGTACTGAGACGATTACTGCTGTTTCGGGTGACAAGTTCACGATTACGAGCACCGATACTGCTGTGGTCGGAACAACACCGACTGTGGGTGCCACCACCACCGCCAGCGACAATGTAAACAGTGTTTACATTGGAGACGGCACGACCACGGGGACTGCGAACACCACGATCAACACATCGATCTCCTCGCTTTCTTCCGGAACCTTGAGCCTCACTTCGACGGACCTGTCCAACTCGACCGACGCAGCTGCGGCCCTGACGGCCATCTCTTCCGCAATCACAGCGGTCTCAGCACAGCGCGGCGTCATCGGCGCTTCGGTCAACCGGCTTACGGCGGCCAGCAGCAACATGACCTCTGAAGTCACGAACCTGCAGAGTGCGTCGAACAGCATCCAGAATGCCGACATCGGCAAGACGGTTGCCAACATGACCCAGTACAACGTCCTCCAGTCCACCGGCATGGCGGCCCTGCAGCAGTCCAACCAGGCTCAGCAGGCTGTTCTCAAGCTGGTCCAGTAATTTAACGTAGTCTTCAACGCACCAGGGAGGTGGCGCACAACAAGGCGCCACCTCCGCTTCATTCCCGATGCTTCGAAATCTGAGTGAACTCTCGATCTGTTCGCGGCCAACTCTCCAGCTCCCGGTTCTCTGACCTGGGCCCAGCGGGTAGGCGCGCGCACAGCAGCGTCTTCCCGGAATGTAGGTAGAAACTATGAGTACGTCCTCAGTCAACTCGTTGGCGTCCACGACCGAGTCAACTACGGCAACCGATATCAGCAGTATTCTGGCCGCAGCCACAGGGTCGAGTTCGGACGGTATCGACGTTACCTCTGCAGTTTCGTCGGCCCTCTATGCCGACCGCGCAACGGAGCGGGTTTGGCAGGCCGACCAGACAACGCTGACCAGCCAAACAACCGCATTGACCGCGATCCAGACCGCGACCGAATCTATCTCGACAGATATCGAATCGCTCAATAGTTTGACTGGGCCTTTGGCCGCACGAACGGTTACCTCTTCCAACAGCGCATACCTTACCGCGACGGCTGCGACAGGAACGGTTACCGGAGCCCACAGCGTGGTGGTCAACAGCCTGGCGACAACCGGATCGTGGTATTCGGATGAGGAAACCAGTTCGACCACTGCTTTGCCGTCTTCCGCGCTTACCATCACCACCACCTCCGGACAGGCGGCCACAATCAACATCGTGAGCGGCGGCGCCAATGATACGCTGGCCGATCTTGCCACCGCGATCAACAGCGCGACAAGTTCCACAAGCGCCACCTCGTCGGCGACGAGCTTGACCACTGCAACAAGTCTAACCGCGGGTTCCGTGACTACCATCAAGGACGCCGGCACGGGCAAGACATTTACCTATACGGCAGTCTCCGGAGACACAGTCGATACCTTGAACAAGGCAATTGCGACCGCAGTGACCGTCGGCACCCTCTCCGCGAATGTTACAGGGGCAGTCAGCGGCGGTCAGGAAGTGATATCCGAGGGCTCGTCCGGTGCGGGGATCACGGTCTCTTCCACTGAGACCGCGCTGGGCACTATGAGTGGGACGTCTCTTGGGATATTTGCATCGGTTGTGAGTGACACTACCGGTTCCAGGCTTTCGATCGTCTCCGATTCCGCCGGGGCGGTTGGCGGCTTCTCGATCTCGTCTCAGGATTACTCCGGCAAGACGTGGACTTCTCCCGACATTCCGTCCGGTGAAACGCTTGGCGCCAACAGTCTTACCTTGACGAGCAGCGCAGGCGCCGTGACGGTCAACACCACCTCTGGCGAGACCTATGCGCAACTTGCCACCGCCATCAATAATGCGGCGATTGTAACAAGCTACACCGGGGCGCAATCGGGTCTGACCTCCTCATCGTTTTTGACCACGGGTTCGGTCACCACAATCCAGGACACCTCCACCGGCAAAACATTTACCTATACGGCAGCCTCGGGAGATACCGTCAATACGCTGAACACCGCGATTGCAAACGCAGTGACTGACGGAACTCTCTCCGCGAACGTTAAAGGGACAGTTAACGCCAGTGGTCAAGAAGTCATCTCGGAGGGACTGACCGATAAGGGCCTCGCCGTTACGACCAATGATGCAGTGCTGGGCGCAGTGAGCGCCACCGCCGGCGCATCGACGCCGCTAGGTCTAACCGCGACGGCGGGCAGCGACGCAAACGGCACTAATCTCACGATCAAGAGTACGGACGGCACCTCTACATTCACCATCAATGAGCCGTCCTTCGGATTTTCGCAAGCCACAGCGGCAGCCGATGCGTCCCTGACCGTGGATGGGGTGCCCATCCAAAGCTCGAGCAACATTGTCACCGGAGCTATCTCTGGCGTCACGCTGGATTTGTTGGGCACCAGCTCAAGCGCGATCAGCTTGACTGTTGCCTCCGATACGACGCAGGTGTCAACGGCTATCAACCAGTTCGTTACGGATTACAATACGGCCCTGAATCTGGTGAACGCACAATTCTCAATGACCACCACCACTGATTCGTCCGGTAACACTACAACTTCTCAAGGTGTTCTCGGATCTGACCCTACCCTCCGCGCCTTGCAAAGCGCCCTGGAGAATGCGGTCAGCTACGTCAATACACCCACGACGGGAACGACCACGGTTTCAACCCTCGCGGACCTGGGTATTACAGTCGGCGACGACGGAACTCTCACGGTCGATTCATCCACTCTGAGCGCCGCTCTGACCAACAATGCCTCCGACGTCCAGAATTTCTTCGAAGGAACCTCGCTGAACGGGTTCTCGAACTCGATGTACAGCGCGCTGAATACCTACACCAATGAGGGAAACGGCGCCTTCAAGGTGGACCTGAGCAGCATCTCCACAGAGAACACCGACCTGACAACGGAAATCAATGACTTCGAGAACGGCTACATCGCGACTCAGAAAACACTTCTTACTGCCGATTACAGTTCAGCAGAAACCGGCTTGGAGCAATTGTCCGAAGAGATGAAGCAACTAGACTCTGAGTTGGGCTTTAACAGCTCAAGCAGCTAGAAACGAGAGACGACGATGACCACAGAACTTTCTTATCGCAAATCCGCTATCGAAGGCGCCAGTCCCATTGGCCTGATGATTGTGCTTTTCGACACCTTGGCTGGCGATCTTCGCCGGGCTGCCGTTGCAATTCGCAACAAAGACATTGAAAAGCGTTGCAAGGAACTGAACCACGCGGCCCTGGTGGTCGGCCAGTTGGAGAGCTGGCTCGACATGAAGAACGGCGGGGAGCCGGCACGAAATCTGTCCAGGTTCTACGCGTATCTGCGCGCAAAGATGTTGGAAGCTTCGATGAAGCAATCGGCCGAGGTGCTGGATGCGCAGATCGTGACGATCCTGCAGGTGCGGAGCACGTGGCAGAAGTACGACTCGATGCCTGCGCCGGCGCAGGAAATACAAGCTGATGCGTCGGCCGGGCGAGCGAATGCGAGTTATGCGTTGGCGCATGGAGAGATGACGGAGAGAATTCCGTTTTCGCAAACTGCCTGACCCAGGCAGCAATGGGCTGAAGAGTGGTGCGCATGGATGCGCCCACCCGGGTTATATTCCGAGTAGCGGCAAGCGGACTAGAGGGATGATGTCACGCAATCAGCAAATGCAGGAATGGCGTTAGCCTTACCAGAGTAGTTCTCAAAACGGACAGGCGAGGGAGCGATGAAGGCGCTGATTGTCGAAAAGTCGAGCACAATGCGATCTATTCTGCTACGCATGCTATCGATGCGTGGGTTTGAGGTTGTTGAGGCAGAGAATGTCAGTTCAGCCTGGAGCATGTTACAAGACTTGGGCAAAGCCGATCTTGTTCTCGTCAATTGGTCACCGAGCGAAAGAGATAGCCTTGAGTTTATAAGCAGGTTGCGGCAGGAGGCTTCCAATGTTACGAAGGTTATCATCTTGGTGCCATACAAAACAGGAGTGCGCGAACTCCATCACGCGATAGTCGCGGGAGCCGATGACTACCTGATCACACCATTTACATCTTTGCAGATGGATGAGAAACTCAGCCTGACGGGGCTCATTTGCCATCGGGGCGACTATTGTGATTGGCGGGGTGTGCCTTACCAAGAACAACTCCATCCAGGAGTTGCGGACGATTGACAGATGGCGGACCGGTTGGGAACGCGACCCAAGTGGTTATCGGATAAGACCGGAAGGGTGTTCCAATGAGTATCCTCGAGCTCTACCTGTTAGTGGAGGACAGCGTCAGTGCAGTGGGATTCGGCAGTGGATACCTGGGACTCCCCGCGCTGGTGAGACAACGTTCTCATTGCGAGGGGATCGAAACGGGATGTTTACGCGTGTGAAGGGGGCTCGGAGTGAATAAGAGTACATTGAGCGGAGTTACCATCGCACTTGCCGGAATCGCTGTCGGTCTGTACCTGGATGGCGGCAAGGTAGGACAGCTGCTGCAGCCCACGGCAGCTTTGATTGTATTTGGAGGAACTCTCGGCGCGGTGTTGGTACAGTTCCCGTTTTCGATCATGGTGCGGGCAGCCGGGCAGTTGAAGGAAGTATTGGTCGGCGTGTCAGACCCCGCCTCGCAGTTGATCGAGGACCTGACACGTTATGCTCAAAGAGCGCGCAGGAATGGTCTCATCTCTCTCGATCCGGAGCTGGCGTTTATCGCGGATCCGTTCCTGCGAAGGGCCATGACATTGGCTGTCGATGGCGCGCATGCGGACGAATTGCGTCAGACGATGGAACTCGAAATGGACAGGGAAGCAGATACGGAGGAACTTATACCAAAGGTATTTGAGGCTGCAGGCGGATTTGCACCGACGATAGGCATTATTGGCGCTGTGATTGGCCTTATCCAGGTCATGCAGCGGCTGCAGAATATCAATGAGGTCGGCAAGGGGATCGCAGTTGCCTTTGTAGCAACGATCTATGGTGTAGGCTCGGCAAATATCTTCTTTTTGCCCTTTGCAGGCAGGGTAAAGATTGCGATGCGAAGGAGACAGGTGCTCCGTGAGTTAATCGTGGACGGGGTGACTTCGATTGTGGATCGGGCGAACCCCAGGGTTCTCGAGGCGAGGTTGGCAATCTATCTGAACCAGCCTTCCAGACCAACGAGAGCCAGGCTGGTGGAAAAGTGAGGAGAACCAGAAGAAGGGAAGAGGAAGGCCATGCGGATCGCTGGATGGTCTCTTATGCGGATTTCATGACGCTTCTTTTCGCGCTCTTCGTGGTGTTGTTCGCCTCATCTTATCAGGACAAAAAGACGGTTCAAAGAGTGTCCAGAGCGGTGAAGAATGGGTTTCAGGAGATGGGGACATTCTTGCAAAGCGATAGCGTTCAAGATCACTCTTCCTCGGATATGTCGAAGCTCGGAAGCACTCTCAATACAAATGAAAATGGAGGCGCGCGGGTAAACCCGGTTTCTGGAAATGCAGGAATCGATGTCGCAGAACTGCACAGAAAGCTCGCCATGGCGCTCGGCAAGGAAATTGCTCGACAGGAGATCGACCTGCGCATGAGCCCAGAAGGATTTGTGATAAGCCTCCATGAGCTTGGGTTTTTCAATAGCGGCGAAGCACACCTGTTGCCAGGAGCGGAAGACAAGATCAAGCGAATTGCGGCCGTTCTCATGCAGTATGGCTTGGATATGAGAGTGGAAGGCCATTCCGATAATGTACCGATACACAATGCGGCTTTCGCTTCCAATTGGGATTTGTCGACCGCACGTGCGATGGCGGTGGCGATGATGCTGATCGATGATGCCGGCTTCGATCCAAGTAGAATGTCAATTGCGGGCTATGGCCAATATCATCCCACAGCGAGTAATGACACGCCGGAAGGACGCAGGGCTAACCGGCGAGTGGACATTGTTGTTGTGTCTGTCAACCGACCCCAGGTGCCGAAGGCTCCATAGCGCCCGGGGAGCATATTGACCTCTTGAAATCGCAAAATAACCATCTTTATGCACCCAGAGCGTGCAATAAACTGCTAGTGGATATCAGCGCCTGAACGTATCTTGAATAGCTGTCGCGAAAAATAGCGTCGCCGTAAAGGAGATCGGTGCTTTCGCCCCCGCGCTCGCGATACCTGCAAAGCTCCAATGCCTTGCCGAGCCCCTTTGGGGATCCGAGCAATGCATCCTCGATCCGGGAGTTGACGAAGACAAACTTCAACAGCGTCTTCATCGAGATGTCCATCATACTGTCCATCATGGAAAGCATACCGAGCATGTACAGTTCTTCGGGAGATTCATGCAGGGATGGCGCCAGTGACTCACAAAAATGGGCTCGCTCAAGAGACTGCCTGACATTCTGGTCATGGGTCGAGTCCGGCATTCTGACTCCAATCGCATTGTGTGCAGCGGGTTCGCCCCGGCAAGATTTGCCGTAGCGTATATCGGCAAATCTTGCCGGGTTTGGTCCGAGGACTGTATGATGCACGCCCATGGAATGCGAGGACTGCTGATTCCATTGGACATAAATGGCTCAATTAGTCGGCGAGGAGCGCAATCTGTTTGGCCCATCAAATGCCATAGAGTATGCGTGATCGCTGCAACCAATTTCGATAAAACTTCTCTGGCACAATGGGGAACTGGCGGCCGAGTGGAGACGCAAAGCTCCGATGGACATGTGCAGGCGTTCAGCGAAACACTGCTGGTGGCTACGAAGGCATCGTCTCAGAGCGAGAGTCTGAACGACTGCAGTACCGGGGTCACACGTCGGAAGAAGTTTGGAGATGCGCAAGGGAATGTTGTGGTTTCAGACGCCAGCGCTGTTCCTTTCCAGAAGGTTCCTCTGCAGACAGCGCCGCGAGAGCAGGCGCAAGTGGCGAATGCGAATAGCGCTTCTTCGCAGATCTCCTTCGTCGGAGTGGTTGCACCTCTGGATCCATCGATTGCGATCACGGGGCAAATCTCTAGTGTTCGGCAGAATATTGCTCAGTCGGTGAACGGATTATCCCAGCCTGCATCCATGCTGTCGGGGGCTGGAAATCAGTTCACAAATATGCGGATCGAATCGTTATCGCACAAAGGGAATAGCGCCTCTAGCGCAGATGTGAGCGAACCGCAGAATCGGCCTTCCAGTATTTTTCCAACCACAGACCCGATGGTCGCCATCAACCTGGATGCAAATGCGACTTCTACTTCAGCGCATAGAACATCAGCAGCCTCAGATCAGAACTCAATACCAGTCGGTGTTTTGAATGTAGTGTCGCAGATGTCGGCGAGCGTAGCCGCCAACTTGTCTACAAACGCGACTTCTTTACCAGCGCAAAGCGCATCTGCAGCCACGGATCAGAACTCGATACCATCCGCGGTTTCGAATGCAACCTCGGTGATGCCAGCGAACGTCACGACCAGCACAGATACAGATGCGACTTCCACTCCGGTGCAAAGCACATCTGCAACTACAGATCAGAACTCAATCCCAGCCGCCGTTTCGGATGAAGTGTCGGAGATTCCCGTGAAGGTCGTCGCCAGCACGGATACAGATGTGACTTCCAGTCCGACGCAAATCACATCTGCAGCCACAGATCAGAGCTCAATCCCAGCCGCCGTTTCGGATGATGTGTCGGAGATTGCCGTGAAGGTCGCCGCCAGCACGGATACAGACCCGACTTCTACTCCAGCGCATAACGCATCTGCGGTAGCAGATCAGAGTTCAATCCCAACTGACGTTTCGAATGCAGCCTCGAAGATGCCCACGAATGTCGCTGCAGTTCCGGTTCTGCACGCGGCCCTGAAGGCATCCATAGAGAGTGTTGTTGCCCCGGCAACGACCAGCAAATCGACAGATGAGACTGTGCTGCCAGCGACTGTGTCGAACCAGAGCGTGCGCGCAGAGGGTCTTGGATTCTTTGACAGTGTAGCCAGTCAGCTTGCCTCGATGAACCAATCTGGAGGCGTACTCCCTGGAACGATCAAGACTGATGTATCGAATCTGAACGCGGTATCGTCCACAAAGCTGTCGCCCACAACAGCCACCAATGGCAAGTACACAGCTAACGAGGTAGAGGGAGTCAAGCAACAGACGCTGGCGCCATCGGACCAGACAGGAAGCCAAGCAGGTTCTCAATCCGCGCCGACATCGGGCGATCAAAACCAAGACGTCGCGACTTCACGAGGGGCGAGCATGGCGGCGGTCCAAACGAATATCGCAACCCACACGGTCTTGGCGATGGATCCTGTGCAGAGCGCGGCAGTGGCTTCTCCGGCACTGAGTGCCCCAACGCGCGCAGGCATCAACGGCTCTTCCATGAAGGCGCCCGACAGCGCTGCTTCTGTTTCAACTGCCGCAGAGCAAGCTCCGCCGGTCATCAATTCCGCGAAACTGATCCAGAGCATGGGCCAGACCGAGATGCGAGTGGGCATGCGGTCAAACGAGTTCGGCAACATTTCCATCAACACTTCGACGACGCGGGACTCGATCTCAGCACAGATTTCAGTCGATCACGGCGAACTGGCCAAGGAACTCGCGGCTCACCTGCCAGAAATGCAGGCAAGGTTGAGCGGCGATCAGGCAGTGAATGTGCGCATCGATATGAACGGGGGAATGCACGGGCAGGGAACAGGAACTTCCGGCGGCATGTCCTACGGCTCGTCTGACCAATCGCGCGGCGGCAGACAGCAATCAGGCAGCGCGGCTTCGAATTATGCAACCAGCAGTGCTGTCGAGCGACAGATGTCTTCTGCTGCCTCGACGGCAACGACAGGGTACGGTAGCCTCAATGCCCGTCTCGACATCAGAGTTTAAGTAATATTCAAGGACAACAACGCAATCGAGGAGGAACGACCATGCACAGTGTATCAGCAAACTATACGATGCCAACAGTTTTGAACACGCTGAAGCCGGCTGCCACCAATGGACTCGCAAAATCCGCGAGCACGAAGGCGAAGGCTGCCGCTGCGACCACTTCCACTTCGAGCAGCAGTTCAACTAACCTGAGCACTACCTTCCTGAGCCTTTTGTCGCAGGAACTGCAGAATCAGGACCCCACTGCACCCGTGGACCCGACGGCGATGGTTGGCCAGATGATCTCACTGAACCAGTTGGAACAGCTCATTAGCATCAATCAGAACCTTACCAGCTCCTCGAGTTCGACAGCAACGTCGAGCACGAGCTCGGCGCAGGGAACGGGTGCGGCCAACGATGCTGTCTCCGCCGCCGGGAGCGCCACTGCCATGCTTTCTCCTTCGGCTGCAGGTGCGGCCACCACTCAATTACCCTTTGATCCCAGCACGATGATGCCGGTTGGCTTTGCCAATTCCGGAGCCGTGGCAGCCACGATCAACTCATCCATCAATGCCGCAGACATGAACTATTCCGGCACCAACAACAACACCTCAGGAGGCAAGTAATGGGCGCTTTTTCAACACCACTGTCAGGACTCACGGCCGCTCAGGAACAGCTGCAATCGGTTTCCAATAACCTGGCCAATATCGACACGGATGGCTACAAGGACCAGAGTTTAACCTTCAGCGATGTCTTTGCACAGACCGGCACCAGGAACGGGGCGGGCGACCCCGTCCAGACAGGATCGGGCGTCTCCGTCTCCGCTACGGACTCGGATTTCACCGAAGGAACTCTGAGCTCGACGAGCGTCTCGTCCAATATGGCCATCTCTGGAAATGGGTTCTTTGTGGTTCAGAATGGTTCGCAAGTTGCTTACACGCGCGCAGGCGACTTTACCACCAACACCGCCGGAGAGATCACCTCGGCGTCGGGAGGATTGGTCCAGGGATATCCCGCGGTCAACGGAGTAGTGTCCAGTGGGGCGGCTTTGCAGCCTTTGCAGGTTGGCACCGCGCCTGCGGCGAGCACAACACTCGACATTTCAGGCAATCTCGCTTCCGGAACCGCCGCGAATGGTACGGTTACCGGCGCAGCTACGGTTTATGACTCTCTGGGAAATTCGTATCCCATGACTGTTACCTATACGGCGGGGTCAACGGCCAATACTTGGACCTACGCCGTTACCGCTACGGGGAGTACTCCGACGGTGGCTGGGGGCACAGGCAGCTTGACGTTCAGTTCTACGGGCGCGATGACCGCGACGACTTCTACTCCCCTCACTCTCACCGGCCTTGCCACAGGTGCGACTTCCCCGCAAACGGTTGATCTCTCCTTTGGAACTGTCTCCAGTCCCACCATTACCCAGACGTCGGCGGCAACCGCCACTACTGCCACCACGGATGGTGCCTTGGCCGAACAGATCTCATCCTATTCTGTAGCTACGGACGGCAAGATCACAGGTACTTTTGCAAACGGAAATACGACGGTGCTGGGACAAGTCGCCGTCGCCAACTTTGCGAACGTTCAGGGGCTTGTCGACATTGGCGGCAACAACTACCAGCCTACCCGCAGCTCTGGTGCTGCGGTTACCGGGGTCCCTGGAACCAACGGCGCGGGCACGGTGATCGGAGGCGACGTTGAGGGGTCCAACGTGGACATCGCTTCGGAATTTGCGAAGCTGATCGTGGCGCAGCAGGCCTACTCGGCCAGTGCCAAGGCCATCACAACGTTCAATTCCGTCTCCCAGGCTACACTCGCAATGATCCAGTAAGTTCCTTCACCCGTGATTCTTAACGTTGCATTAGGAGCCATCCGTTCAGCATTTCTGCTGGGCGGTTGGCTCTGGTTTCAGTGTGCATTTCTCATATCCGCCTCACCAAGGCGCTGCGATTCCGGGGAACAATTTGTCCCCGGCCTCATTGCGGCGTCGCTCCTCAATGCCCTCTTCTCCTTGTAGCGCGGCTACTTAGCGCGGCTTCCCTATGCCTAGCAGGCTTCTAATTCCGATCTCTTGCAGTAACGGCCTCTCGATTGCATTCACCTTGTCGAAGGGCCGCAGTGTGCAGTCCGCAAAGAAAGAATCCATCTGCACGATTTGCGAGGGCCAGGACGTTCGCCCAGCGGCGGTGCGAGGAAATTGGATAGCTGGGGAAGAGAGATCAATGAACACGGCAATGAACAGCACGATGCCGGTCACAGAGGCAAGATCGGTGCAGGGCCCAAAGCTGGTGGAGAAGAGCCAGGAACGGGATCCGGCCGAACTTCTGCCGTGGCTTCCCTGCACTCTGGTCTTGGACATTCCAGTAGTGAAATTTACGGTTAGCGATTTGCTGAATCTGACCAAGGGGTCCGTTGTTGCGACCGCATATCACCAAAGTAGTGATCTTCCGCTGCGCGTGAACGGGCAACTGGTTGGATGGACTGAATTTGAGGTCGTTGGCGAACGCCTTGCCGTACGACTCACGGACCTCTCATGAAGACGCAGCGATCAAGGGCGCGAGTTTCTGCTAAATGTGCACAGCCGGCTTCCGTGCAAAACTTGACGCGGCCGTTGATCATCTTTCCGGGCGAAGCTTCTTCGCAGACTCATCCGAGCAGCGAGGGGAACGTGTCAGGTGCGGGAAGATACCTTGCTGAAGTGCTCTCCCGCATGGGGGAAAAGACGGCCAGTTTGCTTTCATGCGCATGGAAGAGTGCAAGAGGAAGGATCTTGCGCTCATGGAAGAGACTTCGGGCGCAACAAATTGCCCGGACCAGTTCCAAGCGGCTGCAGGTAGCCGCAACTGTATCGCTCGGCGAAAAACGATTTGTAGCCGTGATTCAGGTCGACGGCCGGGAGTTCCTGGTAGGCGGCGGGGCCACGAATGTCGCGCTACTGGCGCAGTTGGGCGCAAAGAAATCATTTAATGGCGTGCTGACGAAGACGATGAATGCCTCCGAAGAAACTGCGCCCAGGAAGCAGCCGGCGAAGCGGATGAAGAAGAAGATGGCCGCGGCTGTGGAGCAGGTGGGAGAACAGGCGTGAGAATCAGGCTCATCATTTCTTCCATGCTTTGTCTTTTGCTGTCGCTTTCCGCGTCCCACGCCAAGGCTCTCTCGTGGCCAATGAATTCAGGCGCAGGAGCCATGAATATGCCCTGGCGCTGGCCGTCGGCGCCGATGCTGCTCGCCCAGGAGTCGATGCCGGCCAGTCCCGCACTGGCTGTCCAGCCGAGTCCGCCGGCGCATGTGCAGCAGAGTGCTGCGCCGGATCCGAATGAGTTGCGGATTACAGGGTTAGGAGGCGGTTCGGCGCAATGGACGATTCTTGTCCTGCTCACCGTCCTGACCATCATCCCTTCCCTTCTTATATGTATGACGCCGTTTGCGCGGCTGTTGATTGTTTTCCATTTTCTGAGGCAGGCGTTGGGGCTTCAGACAACGCCATCCAACCAGACGCTCATTGGCCTGTCTGTGATCATGACTTTCTTCATCATGCAGCCGGTGGGCTTGGTCATGTATCACGATTCGGTGTTACCACTGCAAGCCGGCAAGATCACCGCCATGGATGCGGTGGTGCGTGCCGGTGTACCGATGCGTCAGTTCATGTCCCATTACGTGCGCGAAAAGGACGCTGAACTCTTTCTGGAGATGGCCAAGGAGCCCCGTCCTGCGAACATCAACGATCTTTCGTTTCGCGTGCTGTTGCCGGCTTACATTCTGTCGGAGTTGAAGGCCGGGTTTCAGATCGGCGCGGTGCTCTTTCTGCCCTTCCTGGTGGTTGACATGGTAGTTGCGTCGATTACCACCTCTGTCGGCATGATGCAGTTGCCGCCAGTTGTAATTTCTACGCCGCTCAAGTTGCTGCTATTCCTCATGGTGGATGGCTGGCACCTACTTATCGGCGCTTTGATGAGGAGTTTTAACTGATGGGCGTGGATCAAGTGGTTTTGTTAGCTCGTTTGATGCTGCAGGAAGTTGTCATCCTAGTCGCACCGATTTTGCTGGCTGCCATCCTTGTCAGTCTGGCGGTCAATGTTTTGCAGGTTCTGACTTCTCTGCAAGACCAAACACTTTCTCAAGTGCCTCGCCTCCTAGTCACAGGTGGAGCCCTCTTCTTGATGATGCCGTGGATGTGGCGGCACCTAGCGCACTATACCGTGAACCTCCTAACCGATTTTCACTCGGTCTTGCAATGAGCATCTCTCTGGTTCAGATCATCGGGGCACTTTTGACGATCGGCGTCCGACTCACCGGCATCATGCTCTTCGCGCCATTCTTTGGCAGCGTGGTGATTCCCGCGCGCGTGAAGGCGGTTCTGGTGATGGCCCTGACCGCTCTGCTGTATCCAATGCTCTCGGCCAAGATTCCGCACATGGCGATCAGCCAGTGGCCCACTGTCGTTTTTGGGGAGTTGCTGATCGGTGTTGCTTTGGGGGTTGCAACAAATATTGTCTTCGACGGCGTGCAGATGGCCGGGCAGATTCTGAGTGTGCAGATGGGCTACTCACTGGTAAATATCCTTGACCCGCAGACGCAAGTGGAGTCGACGGTGATGGCCACCTTTCATCAGACTATCGCGATGCTGATCTTTTTGCGCCTGAACGTCCACATCTGGATATTGGGAGCACTGGCGCGCAGTTTCGACTATTTGCCGCCCTCTTCGGGGCACTTCGGCGCAGCGTTTACATCGGCTGCGTTGGAGTCAGGAGCTAGCGTGTTTGCCATTGGCATCCAGATTGCCGCTCCGGTGCTGGCCGCTACCTTGCTTGCCGACATCGCGCTGGGTCTGCTTGGCAAGGCATCCCCACAACTGCCGTTGATGTTGCTTGGGCCAGCGGTAAAGAGCGTTCTTGGATTGCTGGTATTGATCTCGGCCCTGAAGTATTGGCCGGGAATGTTTGAACATTTGTTTCTCAACTCGATGGGACAGGCCGACCATCTACTCCACCTGGCTCGATCGTCACAGACCCAATAGGAACACATGGCTGACAGCAGCAAAACCGAACAGGCAACACCGAAGCGGCGGAACAAGGCGCGGGAACAAGGGCAGATAGCGCGTTCGCGCGAACTGCCGGGCGTCCTTGGTCTTGGCGCAGTCCTGGCGGTGATGACAGTGATGGCACCGAGTGCCGTCACGCACTGGTCCGTGCTTTATCGCAACACCCTCAATGCTGCAGCCACAGGCGATTTAGAAGCCAACGGACCGGTGCTGTTCTGGAGTTCTGTCGAAGTGATGCGGTGGATTGGTCCCATGTTGATGGCGGGGATGGTGGTCTCGCTTTTGGCCGGCCTGGCGCAAGGCGGGGTCAATTTTGCACCCGAGGCGCTGTCTTTGAAGTTCGACCGATTCAATCCCGCCAGCAGGTTAGGGCAGATATTCTCGCCCATGGGCTTGAGCAATCTGCTGAAGTCGCTGCTCCCGTTTTCCGCCATCATGTGGATCACAGTGAGCGTGGTTCAAGAGCACTGGCAGTCGATCGTGCATGCGTCCGGCCTGGGCTTGCGAATGTTCGCCACCTTTGTTAGTTCGATGGTGTTTGAGTTGACCTGGAAAGCTGGGCTTGTTCTGGTGGGGTGGTCGGGGATCGACTATCTATTCACCTGGAAAAAGATCGAGGGCGATTTGAAGATGAGCAAGCAGGAGGTGCGCGAGGAATACAAGGAGACCGACGGCAATCCAGCCATCAAGTCGCGCATTCGCCAGTTGCAGAGGGCCATGCGCAAGAGGAAGTCGCTGAAGGCTGCTGCCACCGCCACCGTCATCGTTACCAATCCGACGCACTATGCGGTAGCCCTGCGCTTTGAAACGAATATGCCTGCGCCGCTGGTTGTTGCCAAAGGACAAAACCAACTGGCGGAAAAGATCAAGCAGATGGCGCGCGAGAACGGGATCATGTTGGTGGAGAACAGGCCGCTGGCGCAGGCGCTCTACAAGAGCGTGGAAGTCGGGGACGCCATCCCGTCGAAGCTGTACCAGGCGGTCGCCGAGATTCTTGCCATTGTTTTCCGCGCCGAGGCAGAAGTGCGCCGGGGGGACGTGGAGCGGCGCTCCAGGAATGCTTCCGGACAGAAGGCGGAAAGCCGATCCACTTCATCCGCTCCGCGACCGGGGGTAAAGCAATGATGGAACGAATCATGTTGGTCCTCCGGAAGTCGGGCGAGTGGATCGCACCGATTTCCGCAGTTTCGGTAGTGTTTGTAATGCTGGTGCCACTGCCCAGCTTCATACTCGATTTGCTGTTGACTATCAGCATCACTATATCCATCTTGGTGCTGCTCACGGCGATCCAGATCCTGCGCCCGCTGCAATTCTCGGTTTTTCCGAGCCTTCTGCTGATGCTTACGTTGCTCCGGTTATCGCTCGACCTGGCCAGTTCGCGACGGATTCTTTTGCACGGCAATGAAGGAACCGCGGCAGCCGGCAAGGTGATCGAAGCTTTCGGCCAGTTTGTGGTTGGAGGCAACTATATTGTCGGCTTCGTCCTCTTCCTGGCGTTGATTGCCATTCAATTTCTTGTCATCAGTCACGGCACCGTGCGTACAGCAGAAGTCACAGCGCGTTTTACCTTGGATGCGATGCCGGGAAAGCAGATGGCAATCGACGCCGATCTGAATGCCGGCATCATCAATGAACAGCAGGCCAGGGCAAGGCGTGAGCGGGTGGCGCGAGAGGCAGAGTTCTGCGGGGCCATGGACGGCGCGGCACGCTTCAGCCAACGTGATTCGCTGGCCACCATCCTGGTCGTGGCCATCAATATCATCGCGGGGTTCCTGATCGGAGTCTTTCAACAAGGCGTGCCCTTTCAGGAGGCGCTCAAGACCTACACCATTCTCACGGTGGGCGACGGTCTGGTCTCGATCCTGCCGTCCCTGCTTGTTTCGGTCGCCGCCGGCATCGTGGTCACCAGGGCAGCCTCGAAGGAGTCTCTCGGGATCAATATCAACAAGCAGCTATTCAGCAGCCCCCGCCTGCTTTGGATTGCGGGCGGCACGCTGACAGCCATGGGACTCATTCCCGGTCTGCCGAAGTTTGCCTTCTTTAGCCTGGCGGCGCTGCTCATGTTTCTGGCCCGGAAGATGAAGCCGCAAGTCGTAGAGGATGAAGCGGAAAAAATGGAGGCGCTGGGAAGAGCCGCGTTGCCGGGCGGAGTCGCTGTCCCGGCCGTGGATCCCATGGACGCAATCCTCAAACTCGATGAGCTCATGTTGGAGGTGGGCATGGGGCTGGTGCCTCTGGTCGACGCGCAAAAAGGCGGGCAGCTTCTGGCTCGAGTCAAGTCCATGCGCAAAAATCTGGCACAGCAACTTGGCTTCCTGGTTCCGTCCATCCACATCACGGACAATCTGTCACTGCGGGAACGGGAATACGTGATCTACCTGCGGGGAATTGAGGTTGCGCGCTGGGAACTACGGCGTGACTGTCTGCTGGCGATCAGTTCCAATCCGAATGCGCTCAATCTGCCAGGTCTGGACACCCGCGAACCGGCCTTCGATGTACCGGCAAAATGGATTTCTCCCCAGACCCAGGGACAAGCCATTGCGGCCGGATATGCGGTGGTGGATTCGACTTCAGTGCTGGCTGCCCATCTGGCCGAGGTGATCAAGCACAACGCGCATGAACTGCTGTCGCGGCACGAAACCAGAAGACTGATCGACCGGTTGAGCGAGTCTCATCCCAAGCTGGCGGATGATTTGATTCCGAAGCTCATGAGCCTGGGTGAAGTACAGAGAGTGCTTCAGCAACTTCTGCGTGAGCAGGTGTCGATTCGTGATTTGGGAACCATCCTGGAAACTCTCGTCGATACCGCTTCGTTCAACAAGAACCAAATCGCATTGGTCGAGGCCGTTCGACACTCGCAGGGAAGGGCTCTGATCCGGCCCTTGCTGAACGATCAGGGCCAACTCAAGGTGGTTACTCTCGATACCGCGATTGAAGATGAATGCCTGCGCGGGTCGAACTTGCCAGCGAACCAGAGCATCTCGACTCCCCAGCAGGTTACTCTGGCGCGCCGGGTGCTTGATGGATTGCGTGGGGATTTCGGAAAGGACATTCAAGCTGCGCCGCCAGTCCTTTTGTGTTCGTCTCCTGGCCGTTATTACCTTCACCGGTTGCTGGAGCCGTTCATTCCTAGAATCGTGGTGATCTCTCCGGGAGAGATCCCGGCCTTGACACCGGTGCAGTCTGTGGGGGTGATCCATTGAAGCAGTCAGCAAGGGAGTCGGGGATGAGCAGGCAGAGCGTGAGAAGCAGGAAACACGGTCCGGAATATAGAAGAAGTGAGTTCCTCACAAAAGGAGTGATGCAATGACAACAGCAGAATTGGCTTACCGTGCGAGTAGCGACTGCATGGAGAAACGCAATGAACTCGTGATACGTGAGTTGCCACAGGTCTATTATACTGCCGCGAGAATTCGCGAACGGTTGCCTAAGCATGTGGATATGGAGGATCTGGTGCAGGCGGGCGTAATTGGCCTGATCGACGCCTGCCGCAATTACGACAGTGCAAAGGACGCGCAATTCTCAACGTTTGCGAAATTTCGTATCCGCGGCGCGATCCTGGACAGCCTTCGCATCCTGGACTGGGGATCTCGTACATTACGCAAAAAAGGCCGTGCGATCAGTTCATCGTCCGCCAGGTTGGAATCGAAGCTGGGCCGACAGCCGCAGGAAGAAGAGATCGCGTCGGAGATGCAAATTGGCTTGAATGAATTGCAAAATACCATGACTCAACTGGACGGTCTCCACCTGGTTGGGCAGCGGTCAGATCATTTACGCGATGGGTCCGATTCCTTTGACCTGATCGAATCAGCGCCGGGGCCGGAGGAGGAAAACCCATTTAATCTTTGCCTGCAGGGGGAAAGGAAAGAGCAGCTTGCCGAGGCGGTCTCGCAGATGTCGGAAAGAGAACAGCTCATTCTATCGCTGTATTACAAGGAAGATCTGACGATGAAAGAGGTCTCGCTAGTGGTAGGCATCGCGGTGTCACGAGTTTCGCAAATCCACGCCGCTGCGATGGTGAAGTTGCGAGTCTTGCTCAGCCATCTTGATGCGAACGCAAAAGCGCAAACGAATTTTATGAAGCCCGTTATGAAGCACACGGTGAGCTGCCAAACCGGGAGTGAGTTATGAGTCCTTCCGGAGTGGAGGAACCAGTCAAGGCAACAAAAGGCAGTGGGCCGCACGCGAAACCACGCTCCATTCAATCCTGTAACTTCCGTTACGCGGGCAGGCTCTCCAATGAAAATGTGCGTGCTTTGACTGCGCTGCATGAAAAATTTGCCCTTAACGTGGCCAACTCGCTTGGGCTGTATCTGGGTGCCTCACTGCAATTGAAGCTAGCTGCGCTCGAACAGGTGGTTAGCACCGAGTATTCCAGCAGGGCATCTGCAGACAGTTACCTGGTTCCTTGTTCCCTGAACGTAATGGAGACCAATATCCTGCTGGAGATGGACATTGACCTGATCTTCCCTATCATCGACCTTTTGCTCGGCGGTGCGGGAACAGCATCCGAACAGGTGCGCGAGCTTACAGAGATTGACGAAGAGATCCTGCAGAGTGTCACCGTTCTCATTGTGAAGGAGTTGGAGCATTCGTGGGGGGCCTTGAACTTGTCCCTGACACAGAGCCGTTGCATCAAGCCGGCTGCGATTCCGCAGGTGTTCTTGGCTAACGAAAAGCTGGTGCTATTGATCTTCGAGATGACCCTGGGGAGCACAAACGGATGCATCAGCTTGGTGCTGCCAACCTCATTCGTAGGCTTTCTACTGAGGCACTTGAAAGCGGCGCAGTCCAAGAAGATCTCGAGTCTTCGCCCCCTTCGCGGCCCCAGTCTTCGCGAACGGATTCTGGACTGCGACTTTGTGGTGTCCGCAGATATAACGCTGATGAGCGTTCATGTGAAGGACCTGACCGATCTCAAGCCGGGAACTATCCTGAAGATGAAAGCGCCGGTGAAAAGGCCAGGAAGGCTTACCGTGGAAGGCGTGGATATTTTTGAGGCATTGCCTGTTCGTAACGGTTCGCGGAAGGCTGCGCATCTGACGGCACGATCACAGGATCCGGATAGGACTAGGGAGTAAAATGATGAGCAATCAAACAGCAGACAAAGAATTTCAGTCCTTTTCCGACGCTTTCTTTGGCGCGCTGGTGGCGGCCATGTCCGAGAACAGCGGATCGGTGTGGGCGATCGCTGCCATGCCTGACAAGGACTCCGTTCCGACTGGGATCGAGCCGGTGTGGATGAAGATCGCGCTCGGAGGCTCCTTACGCGGAGCATTTATGCTGGAGTTCCGCCATGCAGAAGCTGTTCTGTTGGCGTCGAAGTTGCTTCGGCATCCGGTCGAGGAATTCGGAGCCGAACCAAGCGAGGCCCTAAAGAAACTGATCGAAGGCGCATTGAACAAGTTCCGTTCCTCACTGGAGCATGAGTATGGGACCTTCACAATCGAGTCCAGCTTTGCTTCCGAGGCTCCGTCCAGCCACGACGACAGGATCCTGCTCACAGCTTGTGATGGCGGCACTGCTTTTGTATCGGTTTTGATGGGCGTCAATCCGGAGCTGGCGGAGTCGCTGCTTCTTCATTCCCGGGCTGTGAGTTCGGTTGCAGGCGCGCGGAAAGCAATGGTGGTTGTTGAGGGAAATGCCGTACCGGAGCCGGTGAACCTGGATCTAGTCATGGACGTTGAGCTCAACGTTACTCTGCGCTTCGGACAGCGCCAGCTGACCCTTCGCGAAGTGATGGATCTGACCAGCGGATCTGTTGTTGAGCTTGATCGTCAGGTGGAAGAGCCAGTCGAGCTTCTTCTCAACGGTATGGTGATCGCCAGGGGCGAAGCCGTGGTAATCGATGGCAACTATGGTCTGCGCGTGACAGAGGTTTCGCAACCCGTCTCCTCCCTGACACTTCATTAGAGAATTTCTGCAATTTGCATGGCGTTTTCTGAACCGTGCAGCGCGGTCTCTTCTTGAAAAAAGCCATTTGAGTGAGGTGCTTTCACCCTGCCGCAAGAGGGGAACTGCCAGAAGGGTCAACGCAAAAAGCGAAGCGGACGAAAGAGCAAGAGGGGAGCGAAGGAATAAATGAGGCTTATTCATTCAGCCACAATGCAAGCCTGGTCTGCCGGGTTTAAGGCCATGAACCTCCGTTGTGAAATCTGCGGGAGGTCGATGACGCTACGGCACTTTTCCGACCATAAGGCTGGGATCAGGATGCATGGCCGCTGGTATTGCAGCTCGTCCTGTTTTGCATCGGCGGTAGAAAAGGAGCTTTCGGCATTGAGGACATGGGGGCCGGATCCGGCGAATCGCGTGGAACGGATGCCGCTGGGACTGATGCTGGTCAGCCAGGGCTTGCTGACCAGCTCAGAGTTCCAAGATGTGATGGGTGAGCAGAAAGAATCAGGGGGAGAGATCGGCGAACTTCTGGTGCGGCGCGGCTCGGTGAGTGAAAAGCAGGTTACGGCCGTTCGCGCGACTCAGTGGGGCTGTCCCGTATTTTCGGCAGCGCAGTACCAGGTGCAGTCCAAAATCAATATTCCTTCGGCGTTTATGCGGCTCTACTCCATGATTCCGCTGCATTACGTAAACGCAACGAATCTGTTGCTGGTGGGCTTCGTTCATAACGTCGAGTATGGGCTGCTTTACGCCATTGAGAAGATGACCGGATGCAAGACGGAACCATGTTTTGTGACCCCCAGCGATTTTCGTATCCAGTTGCAGGAGATTGAGCAGGCAAAGGAAGAGAACGGGGAGTCGACAGCGAGAGAGTTGGAGTTCGAAAGCGTCCATTCCTCAGTCGAGATGGCCAGGATTCTTTGCAATTATGGTGCCCATCTGGAAGCGGACGAAGCCATTATCGAAAAATTCAAGGAGCACCTGTGGACGCGTCTGAAGTGCGGTCCCAAAGATGTCGATCTGCTTTTCAAGGTAGGATGATCTCCGCTCCTCTGTCAGGGAGTTGCCAACCCCCCTTCATTCCTTAGCAGTTCTGTGAACGATCTTTGGAAAATGGAAGAAGTTTCGGAGGCCTTGCCCCCGCAAAACGTATGCATTATGAGAGGGCGCCCGCACCTCAGAAGGAAGTTTGGGTGCCTGCGCGGCCTGCGGGGGCTTTGCCCCCGCACCCCCAGGATTTAGCGCTTTGATGCCTCTCCCGATTGGGGGTCTCTGCAAGCGGGCAGCGAAAGGGGGATGCCGCAGCATCCCCCCTGAAACGGTCGAGGCCACTGAGTCGGCGCTCGGGTTGCTTCCCAGCATTGCCCTATCCTCCGCTCAGTCCGGTCCCATTCTACTGCGGCCGGATAAGAGACGCATCTTTGCGAGGGGTTCTGAAAGGATGACACTTGACCTTAGGGGAAAGTGGTCCGGCTGAAGAATCAACTTCCTCCCAAGGAGGTACTCAGCATGCCGAGTAGTGATGTCAAGTATATCGGGCTAGACGTCCACAAGGAAGCGATTGCGATTGCGGTTCTGAATGGCGCGGGCAAGCTAGTGACGGAATCGATTGTTGAGACCAAAGCCAGCACTCTGCTTGATTTCCTGCATGGGCAGCATGGAGAGTTACATGCGACGTTGGAGGAAGGGACTTGGGCAGCTTGGCTGTACGACGTTCTCAAACCCCACGTGTTGGAAGTCGTGGTCTGCAACCCGCGCCGCAATGCTCTATTGAAAGAGGGCAGCAAGAGCGACAAGGTTGATGCGCGCAAGCTGGCCGAGTTGCTGCGGTCTGGAATGCTGCGCGCGGTCTACCACGGAGAGAATGGGTTGCGGGCGTTGCGGGAATTGGCGCGCAGCTATGAGGTGGTCAGCAAAGACCTGAGACGGGTGATGAATAGGCTCAAGGCGCTCTATAGAGCATGGGGTATTCCCTGCACGGGAACGCAGGTCTATAGCCGGCGCCATCGGGAGCAGTGGCTGAAGAAGATTCGGGAGGCCGGGGTGCGTCGCCGCGCAGAGCTGTTCTATCAGCAATTGGATGGATTGCAGGTTTTGCGGCGCACAGTGCGAGGAGAACTCTTAGCCGAGAGCCGGAAGCATCAGGCCGTGAAAGTCTTGCGTCAGATTCCTTTCATCGGCCCACTTCGGGCCGCGCAGTTGGTGGCCCTTATGCAGACACCGCACCGGTTCCGGAGCAAGCGGCAACTGTGGACTTATAGTGGCCTGGCAGTCGAGACACACGACAGCGCGCAATATCGTTACGTGGATGGACAACTGCAACTTTCCAAGAAACCGCAGCTGGTTCGCGGTCTCAATCAGAATCACAACCACGCGATGAAGGAGATCTTCAAAAGTGCAGCCCTGAGCGCCACGGGGCGTGCGGGAGCATTCCAGGATTGTTATGCAGGCCTGCTGGCCAAGGGAATGAAGCCGGAGTTGGCCCGCATCACAATCGCGCGCAAAATCGCAGCCATTACGCTAACGCTTTGGAAGAAAGGAGAGTGTTTCGACGCTGGATACGTGAAGCGACAAGCAGCTTGAGCGTCAATCGAAGATCAAGGCCATTGCTCAGGTTTTCCTAGCCGATGTTAGCTTTTCGGTTTTCGCGACGCTCGGGGTCGAGGGAGAGTATCTACTAAGGGCTTAGGCACTTCCGTGTGCTGACAGTTCGGCACCGAAGTCTCCAACGTATTCTATGCTCCCTCGCACAACCCAATAAAGCTATAGGCCACGAGTCTCAAATAGGATCATGGTTGGCATGTTACCTTGAGCCAACACTCCTGCTTGCGCAGCTTCACGAGCCGAGGGCGCCGAACGAACCATCGAGACAATGAAGCCGAGGAGCCAAAACTCGCAACTGGCCGGGTCACGCTCAAGAAATATGCAGCTAGCCCACAGCATCGGGCTGGATGCAAGGCGAACAGCTTCCCCTCACAGGGGAGCAAGGGAAGGTTTTTCTCTTGACATCCCCTCTCATAGGATCCCTTAGCCTGAATAATGCACGAAGCAGTATGGAGCGAAAGCCTGATGTGCTAAAAACATGTTGACTAGACAGTGTTTACGGCACAAAAGGACTTTCGCTTGACTGATTTTACCCCGGCACAGTGTGTGTT
>Ga0302200_10000638_pt1 | contig 35162 bp, 53 predicted proteins | sample II_Bog_N3_1_FD_194585 | JGI IMG/M metagenome (GOLD analysis project Ga0302200, IMG submission 194585) | Peat permafrost microbial communities from Stordalen Mire near Abisko, Sweden - II_Bog_N3_1 | ecosystem: Environmental > Terrestrial > Soil > Wetlands > Peat | place: Sweden: Abisko... | reverse complement strand
TATCAGAGCTATTATTTGAATATAACGAGAAAAGATTAATCAATGACTTTGGTAATAAATTACAAATTAAATCCAAGTCAGATTCATCTGCTCCAAAAAACTTATCTTCTGTTAATTTAATTAAAAATATTTCAGATTTAGATCCGACGGGCAATAAAGAATTAACTTTTTGGCTTGTTCTTAATTACGCAAATAATAGAATAAACCGATATGAAGACATAGCTTCAAGAGCTATTCCGGAGTTATTAAAATACAAGGCTTTGCTTAAAAAACCAAATCTAACTCCTCCACTAACAATTCGAGATATAAATCAAATTAAAGGACTTACTTCTTTAGAAGAAATTATTGATCAATATAAGGAAGTCGATGTTACTTCAAATAAAGAACAAGAAAACAAAGAAGAACAAAACTTCTTTAATACAAATCAAGCCGAGTTAATTTATAACGACAGTCAGGTGAAAGTTGTTGTCCCTAAAACGAAAGCAGCAAGTTGTTTCTTTGGAATTAATACTAAATGGTGTACTGCGGCGAAGAAAAATGATAGGTTTGATGATTATAATGAAAAAGGACCACTTTACATAGTTTTATTTAAAAAAGAAAACAAAAGGTACCAATTTCATTTTCAAACCGGACAATTCATGAATGAAAAAGATGAATCTGTTAACCCAAATGAATTGGCTGATGAATATCCAATTTTATGGAAAATATTCACTCCAATTGCTGAAAAAAATAACTCTTTATATTTAAATGAACACCCATCTGAAAAAGTCCAATTGGCCGCAGTTCAGAAATATGGTAAGGCAATTCAATTTATTAAAAACCCATCTGAACAATTGCAATTGGCCGCAGTTCAACAAGATGGCCGGGCAATTCAATTTATTGAAAACCCATCTGAACAATTGCAATTGGCCGCAGTTCAACAATCCGCCGCTGCAATTCTATTTATTGAAAATCCATCTGAAAAAGTCCAATTGGCCGCAGTTCAGGAAGATGGCTATGCAATTCAATTTATTAAAAACCCATCCGAACAAGTCCAATTGATCGCAGTTCGTAAAAATAGCCGGTCAATTCAATATATTAAAAACCCAACTCTCAAAGTTAAAGGCATTGCAAAAGAAATTAGATCTAGGAAATAAACTTATGAAAATTAATACAAAATTAGAAGAAGAATTTGATTTAGCTCCAATGTCTTTAAACGAGGAAGAGCCGATTAAAGATCTAATTCCGTCTGAATTAGCGCCATTGGATCGATATAAAGAATTGAATAAAATTGATGCAGCTTTACCATTAGTTAGGGGATTAGAATCAACAGATCAAGAATTGGATGAAATCGCAGTCACGGCAATGAATTCATATAAAGAACTTATGGATTTAGCAATGAATATTGAACAACGATTTGTGGGGGAAGTTGCTGGCGCTGCGTCGAATATGTTAGGTCACGCGCTGAACGCCAGAACCAACAAAATAAAGAAAAAATTGGATCTAATATCTTTGCAAATTAAGAAGCAAGTTGCTGACGGGAAAGTAAAATCAACGGATGATGCTACTCCGATCGATGGAACCGGAACAGTATTGAGTCGTAATGAATTACTCGACCACCTTTTGGGTACAAAAACAGTAGATCAAACTAAATAGACATATGAGGTATTAGAATGAAGAAATTTAGTGAATTTTTAGCGGAAAGTATTAAAAATTACTCTTATTCGGTAAAATTAAATTTTAAACCGGATAATGATCTGCTATCTAAGATCGAGCAAGCCCTTGCAAAATATGAATTGATTGATATTACCGGCGTAACTAGCCAACCCATTCAACGAGTTGATAAAGATTTTCCTGGAATTAAAAATCCAGAAGTATATGTTTTCAAAGTGACAGTTGCTTATCCTGCCCCGGCTGAATTTATACGGCATACTATTTCGAGTATTGGATTAGAATTAGAAAATGTTTGCGTAACAAATACCGAGCATGATGATAGTATGAATAAGGAAAACGACGCTGTTGCCAAAAATACAAGTGATAAAGCGTTATTAGACCAAGATTATCCTAAAGATGATAATAAAGTTATTGCTGATGATAATTACGGGGATGAATATAATTCAAGATTAATTAAGAATTCTGCTGGTGCAACAGATCAAATAATTCCTAAAGAATTGAGAAAAGTTAAAGGTAACACATTAAATGATATTCCAGTCGGAACAAAATCTGCAATGGGTTCGGTTAAACCAACTATTCCGACAGTAAGGAGCTTTGCACGATAATGGAAAATGATATTAAAAAATTTCGAAATATTATTTTAGAAGCAGATACAACTAATTATAATGATTCTCGGAAAGTTCCCGCGCAAGAATCTAATAGCCGATATATTCAAAATTTGGGATTGGCTTTAGAAGACATTAAGAGTCAATTATTAGAAACTATGTATGAGGCACGAGATATTTTACATAAAATAGAACGTACACAGGAATGTAATATTATTGCTAAACGAGCTAATGCATATTGGTACGCACATATTAAAACAGCAATTGGAGATTCTGAATATTCCTCGGGAAGTGCGACAACATTACAAAATACTATTGATGAATTACGAAATTATAATGACTCGGAAGAAGAGGATTTCTAAATGGATATGCAACGTATTTTGACCGTTTTTAATTCTTTGCAAAATAATAATTTATCTGCGACTCCACCAATGTTGGAACCGCAATCCTTTTCTTGCAATCAATGCCAAGATACTGGAATGTGTTTGTGCCCCTGTTGTAACGGAACTGGTTTGGTTGATGATAATAGTGGAATTTTAGATGATGGTATTCCATGTAATCAATGCTCTGATGGTAAAATTGTGTGTGATTGTCAATCAAATAATATTCATGAAACTATTGATAGCAAGGGATTTAATAAGCCATATAAACAACAAATTGAACGTTGTTTTAAATGTGATGAACCAACCGGCCGAGCGGGAAAAGGCGACGATTCATTATATGATTCAGACGGTGTCGGCCCATATTGTCAGGAATGTTATGATAAAAAATTTCGTGACCCATTAGATGAATCATTTGAAAATACAGATGAAGAACATGAATGTGAAATATGTGTTTCTCGTAATGCACACGATACCGAATATGGTTGGTTATGTGATGATTGTTATTTAGATGTCGAACGGGAAGAAAAAGAGAAGAATGGTACTTTGGATGAATCTTTTGAAAATACAGATGAAGAACAAACTTGCAAAGGCTGGTTAAATGTTGCATACCAAGCATTATTTGGTGAATTTAATTCTGGGTTAATTGAACATGTTAAAATTTGTTTAGAAAAGGCGCAAGAGGAATGTGAAGATAAATCAGTTGACTGTATTGTGTGCAACGATATTTCTAATATTATTCGTTACCTACATGATAAAAATAAGGTTGATCTTGATAGAGTAAAATTTTTATTACATTCCTTAATTGATAGAATTGATAACAACGATGAAGTAAATGATAATTGGGATTTAAATGAATCTTTGCAGGATAATTTAAATGATGCAACGTCTAACTATCGAAATGCTAAATGTCGATGCGGGCATGGTATTAAAGAGCATGATAATCATGGGGAAGACTGCTTGAAATGTGCCTGCCATCAATTTGATCCTATTCATAAATCTAAAATTAAAGAATCAACTATTTCTTCTACCTGGGGTAATAGGATACGAGATATATGGGAAGGTATTGCGCATGATCTAATGGCTATTGGTGGAGTAGATGCTGATGGAGCCAGGGAAGCCGTCAGCCAAAAATTATACGACGATTTTAATTCATGGCGACATTTAAATAGTAGAATACGACAAGAACTGTTAAAACAGTATTTGAGTGATGATGAAGTTGCATCGGCTAATCCAGAAATTCAAGATAATTTGACAGCGACTAACGATTTCGATGATGAACATGAATCGGATGATGACATTGACAAATGGTATGCTGATTATGAAGCTAACCAAAATTCACGTGTCCCGGAATCAAATGATGAAGGATCATATTGTCCTAGCTGTGGAGAAGTATTTGATTCAAGTAAAAAAGAATGTGGGCATTGTCATGTTGAATTATTTTCCGAAAGCAAAATTGTAAAAAGAAAAATCAAAGAGTCTATTTGCAAAAATTGCACGGCAGATGGAGTAATACCTTGCCAGGCATGTAATGGACATTCAGGAAATGAAAAATGTGAAGAATGTCATGGCGAGGGGGAAATTACTTGCCCAGAATGTAATGGTAATGGACATATTAAGGATAAAAAAATGAAATCCATACGTGAAAATTTTAATGCAGAAATGGATGAATGTTCAAATTGCGAGGGTAGAATGGAATCAAGTCAAAATAATTTATCGATTAATACTAGTTATGATAGTTCAACTAATCGAAGATCAATTTCAATATCTGCTGAAAATGAAAAAGCGGAAGAATTGGCTGATATTTTAAGATTGTCAGGATTATTGCCGGGCAGCGAGAACCAACAAAATAGTGAAGTTACTGATCCTGAATTTAAAGTTGAAATTGAAGAACCTTTAATGGATGATAAATTAACTGAGGCAAAAAGTTATTCAATTCAGGCTCGTAAAACAAAAACATCTCCGATTACTTATTTGAGTTTAGCACCAACTAAGTGGGTTAAAACAAAAGATGATGCTCATAAATTTACTGATCTTGAATCCGCGGCTACTAAGGCAGCGAGTATTAAAGACAAACAGGAAGTTACCGATGTAAAGGTTGTTCCAAATCTTAATGAATCTCAATTAAATGAATTTCATGCAAAAGGCCATGAGTGTGATTTTTGCGGTAACCCATTATCTCAGAATGATTATACCTCTTCTCGTGGGTGGAGTTATCATTGTGGCTCTTGCGGATTCAGATATAATCATAATGGAGAAACCGCTGAGGCTCAAATTAGAAAACAACTAAAGAGTGGAAAAATTGATAAGGAAGATAGTTTGGATATATATGAATCTACAGAACCAAAAAGAATTAAACATCCCGGTGTTAAATGTATCGGAAAGGATTGCAAAAAAACAGCACGTTGGAGAATGACGGATGGTAAAATGATGTGTGATTCTTGCAAATCAGAAAAAGATAAAAAGGTTAATGAATCATTATCTCCCGAAAGAAAAGAAACTGGCGTAAATGATGCACCAAAAGCATGGGCCAATGAACCCAACGAACAAATTGCTCATTGGAGAGCAGTTGTAGATGATACCCAGGGTTTAAGCAAACCTCAAGACATGTTTCCAAATCGATTAGGCGATAATCCACTGAAGGTAGCAAAAGATTTGAAAGACGAAAAATTACATGAAAATGTTGAAATTAATAAAATAGCTATTAATTTAGCAAATAAATTTTCAAAATTAGATGAATCAGATGAAATGCCTTCAATTCGACATTCAAGAAAATTGCCACATGGAAAATATATAGATGACGGAGAAGCCCCATTTACAATGAGATTTAAAGCAGTTGGTTTAAATCAAAATGAAGGAAAAGAAACAACAGGTATGATTGGTATTTGGGCCGATTCATATAAAGAAGCAATCGACAAAGCCAGAGCAAGAGTCGAAAAAAATAATAGTAGCCCAACTCGTAAATGGAATTTTACTATTACTGAATTGGTTGATATGTTTCGGGAAGATGGTGAACCATATTCTATATATCCACGACGGGAAAATGGATCAGAACAATTTCAAGTTGATGAATCAGACGAAAACAACGAACGAGATTTACGAGAAAAACTATCTTCATTGAAAAAAAGGTATCATATGGCTGTAACGGCACATGCTCCTAATAGGTATGCTATTAAAGCTGAAATAGAAAGGGTTAAAAATAAATTGGCCGATTCAGTACCAGATGAGCCGTTAACAGAAAATGAAGCAAAATATGCCGCCATCCAGCTTAATTTAAAACATATTGAACGAAAGTTAGAGGAAGAAGGATTTATCCATAATTCAGAAAAGGAAGAAGATTGTAATAGATCGGCTCATATTTTTACTCGAGGAAATAATGGTGAATTTATTTCATTATCTAAAGATGGAAAATGGGATTGGGCATACCATAATGAAAATGGAGATTTAACAGATGGGTCTGGAAAAGATTCATTAAACAATTTGCTTAATTCATTAGAATTCGACTGTACACAGGAAGATAATTTTGATGACCGGGTAGATAATTATAATGATGATTTTAACAATAATTTTGATTTGGGTAACGATTCACTTTACGGAGAAGAATAATGAAAACAGCCACAGAACTTTTAAGAACATATGCGAGCTTAGTTGAAGCTGCCGAAAATGATTTTGATGCTCCAGATGATGGGGAATCATATAGTAAAGAAGATGAAGTAATTGATAATGAAGAAAATCCTGTTGATAAATTAGCAGCATATATTGATGAAAATTCTAGTACGGATTTATCTGAAACAATTTATCAATTTTTAAAAGAATATAATTATGATTTAGTTCCGAGTAATGGACTTGAAAATCATTTGGGTAATGTTTAATTATTGAGGACAAAAATGTCGCATACTATTAGTGAATTAAGACCTAGACGAATAACGATGTTAGAAGCCGAGGATAAAATTATAAATAATTCACATTCATTAAAAGGTAAATTACATCCCGATCAATCCTCCGCATTACCAAATGGTAAATGGTATCCAGAGAATACAAATATTAGTGAATTACGATCTAGACGGTTTGAAGTTATTGAAGAAGTACAGCATGGGTCAATAGAATCAAATCAAAGTTCTTCCATGCCAAATCCCACCTCTTATCCACACGGAGATCAATATTTCCATATGCGGTCTATGATTATGGCTGCTAGTTATCCTGACGAGCCCAAAATTGCTCCATATGGTCCATATGAAGATACAGCATTTAGTGCGGCCTATACAAAAGAAGAGCAAGATATGATTGATCGTGCATCTGCTATTTGCGGACATCCGGGGAAAAAATTAGGAAGTAAGAAAAGTGAGGAATCTCCTGATATTCATCGTCATTCACCAGTAAATCATAATTCAGGAAGACACCCAAATAAATAGTAATATGAGAATCACTGAAATTATACAACCTGCAGAATTTCCGGAATTATCTATTGAGAATGTTAAAAAATTTTTGATAGATAATTGTTCGGAAATTCTTCAAATATATAATAATACAAAATATTTTAATCGTTTATATCGATCTACTTCTTATAATCACGAAATTTTTGTTGCTAAACCGTGGAAGCAAAGAATTCCTTTAAGTACCCCGATCGAAATTCAAAACAAAATTGATGATATTTTAAAAGAATGCGGATTTTCTGCATTACGATCTAATAGTATTTTTTGTTCCGGTAATCGTGAAGCTGCCGCGTATGGTGGATATTTATATATAATTTATCCTTTCGATGGGTTCACATATACATATGCTGAAGGGATAGCTGATCTTACAGTAAAATATAAATTGTTTAAAGGAGAGATTATTGGGGATCCATTTAATATGCGACGTAAATTTATAGATGATTTAAATAATCTTGCACCAAATCAATTTGTTAATAAATATAAATTTAAAGATTATGATTTAGAACATGAATTGGGAACCAACGATGAAATTTATATCAACGGAAAATATGTTGCGGTAAAAGAAGAAATCAATAAAGAACTTTTTAAATAAAGGATCATCATGGCACAATATCTCGAGTCGACACTTATTAAAAAACCGTATCAAAAAATGTCTTATTCTGATAATCAATTGTTAGAATTTGCAAAATGTGCCGATCCGGTAACCGGTCCTCATTATTTTTTGTCTAATTATTTTTGGGTACAATGTTCGGGAAAAGTTAAATATTCTCCATATTTATATCAAGATAAATTAATTGATACATATCATAATAATAGATGGTCAATTTCACTTTTGCCAAGGCAGAGCGGAAAAACGGTCACCGCTGCCGGATATTTATTATGGTATGCAATGTTTAATAGTAATCAAACAATTTTAATCGCTGCCCATAAATTTTTGGGTGCATCAGAAATCATGAATCGTATTAAGTTTGGTTATGAAGCGATGCCAGATTTTATACGAGCAGGAATTTCAGAATATAATAAGCAAAGTATAACATTTGATAATGGATCTAAAATAGCGGCACAAACGACAACAGAAAATACCGGAAGGGGTATGAGCATAAATTTGCTCTATATTGACGAATTAGCTTTCATTAAAAGACAACAGGTTGCTCGTGAAATGTGGACCTCTGTTGGACTTACATTATCTGCAACTGGTGGAAAGGCTATTATTACTTCTACCCCCAATAATTCAGATGATTTATTTGCAGAAATTTGGAATGGCGCTAATAAAGTAATCGATGAACAAGGGTTTACAATTCCTGGTGGTGTGGGAGTTAATGGATTTAAGGCGTTTCGCGCCTATTGGTATGAACATCCTGAACGGGATGACGCTTGGGCGGCGATGTGGCTTAAAAAAATTGGTGAAGAACGATTTGCTCGAGAAATTCGATGTGAATTTGTAACATATGAAGAAACATTGATTTCTCCTATCAAACTTTCGATATTATCCGGAATAGAACCAATAGAAAAACAGGGTCAAATTAGGTGGTATAAAAAACCTGAAGTAGATAAATCATACATTGTTGCGCTTGATCCAAGCATAGGCACTGGTGGAGATCCTGCTGCTATTCAAGTTTTGGAAGCACAAACAAAAATTCAGATAGCAGAATGGTGCAATAATAAAACTCCGGTTGAAAGTCAAGTTAAAATTTTAAAAGAAATTACAACTTATCTATCTTCAATTACAGGTGTTAATAATGTTTATTTTTCTGTGGAAAATAATACGTTGGGTGAAGCTATTTTAGTTGCTATAAGAGATATCGGAGAAGAAAATATTCCGGGTAATTTTATTTCTGAATCCGTTAAATTAGGACAAGCTAAAAAATTTAGAAAAGGATTTTTAACGACTAATACCAGTAAATTAGCTGCATGTGCAAAATTAAAACAAATGGTTGAATCTGATATATTAAAAATATTCAGCAAAAAATTAATTTCTGAATTAAAGACTTTCATTAGTTCTGGTTCTTCATATGCTGCCAAAGTTGGAGAAACCGACGATCTGGTATTATCCATGTTACTTGCTTTACGTATGTTAGATCAAATACGAAATTATGTTCCCAATATGGATAATTGTGATCGGGAAATTAATTTACCACTGCCATTTATTATGCGAACCTATTAATATAGATAAATATAATTATGAAAATAGCAGAATTATTATTTGAATATAATGCGCTAAGATTGATCAATGACTTTGGTAATAAATTACAAATTAAATCCAAGTCAGATTCATCTGCTCCAAAAAACTTATCTTCTGATAATTTAATTAAAAATATTTCAAATTTGGATCCAACAGGAAATAAAGAACTTACTTTTTGGCTTGTTTCAAATTACGCAAATAATAGAATTAATCGATATGAAGACATTGCAAGTCGAGCTATTCCGGAGTTATTAAAATACAAGGCTTTGCTCAAAAAACCAAATTTAACCCCACCATTACAAATTCGAGATATAAATCTAATTAAAGGACTTACGGGAATTAAATCAAAAGATCCAAATATCCCAGATTCCCCTGGTTTAAAAGAAATAGTTGACCAATACCAAGAAAAAGAAACTACTTCAAATAAAGAACAAAAAATTAAAGAGGAACAAAATTTTTTCAATACCGGTCAAGCTGAGTTAATTTATAACGACAGTCAGGTGAAAGTTGCCGTTCCTAAAACAAAAAGAAGCAAGTCGTTTCTTTGGAATTAATACTAAATGGTGTACTGCGGCCAAGAAAAATAATTTGTTCGACATATATAATAAAAAAGGACCACTTTACATAGTTCTACTTAAAAAAGAAAACAACAGGTATCAGTTTCATTTTCAATTAGGACGGTTTGCGAATGAAAAATGTGAAAGTATTAACCCAAACGAATTAGCTGATGAATATCCAATTTTGTGGAAAATATTCACGCCGATTGCTGAAAAAAATAACTCTTTGGTATTAAATGAACACCCATCTGAGCAAGTCCAGTTGGCAGCAGTTCGAGAAGATGGCTGTGCAATTGATGACATTATCAATCCATCTGAAAAAGTCCAATTGGCCGCAGTTCGACAAAATAGCCAGGCAATTGAATATGTTGAAAATCCAACACCAAAAGTTAAAGCATTAATAAAGAAAATTATATAATTCATAAATATAAACAGAGGAATTAAAAATGTCAAAAACAATTGAAAATGTATCCAGTGATTTATTTGATTTTTTAAAATCAAGATTTGAATTAGGCCCATCTGTTGACGAGAAAGGAAAATCAACTAATGATCCTGCTAATATGAAAGTTTTTACATTTGATTTTATCGATAATGCTGGTGAAGATTGTGGATGTGTATCAATTTCTTTATTGGATGACTCTGAATCCAATAATTCATTAAAAATATATTTTGGGCAAGAATTATCAGATGCAAATTCAGAAGTTCAAAAAGAATGGTCGAAATTTTTATTAGAACTACGACAGTTTTCAAAAATGCATATGTTAGGATTTGATATACGAAATATTAATAAATCAACTCTTACCAAAAGAGATTTGGATCCAATGTTTGAAAGTACATTTGGACCTATTGATGGGACCGTAAGAACAAGTAAACAACCACTAGAAAATATGCAAATTATTATTAAGCATACCGCAAATGTTGATCCTAAAATTAAAAATAGTCGTTCAAGAAAAATTCAGAAAATTTATTTGGCTAATGCAAAAGGAGAAAAATTTCTTTTACCTTTTACGAGTTTAATGGCTGCAAGAGCAATGGCCAGACATATTTTTAGTGGAGGAACTCCATATGATCCAATTGGTTCAGACATATGCAATTTGGTTGAAGAAATGACCTCTCTTTGTAAATTTGTTCGACATATGAAAAATGTCAATTTTGAAAATCCCGAGTCTATTAATGCAATTAACGCCTCAAAAGAACGATATGCTGAAATTAAACGGCAATTAAATAGCCTAAGTTCTCAAGGCGGATATGAAAAAAATAAGACATTACTAACCGGACATGCCGGGGAAATTGAAGAAGATGATGATTACCCTGATTTATTTGGTAAAGAAACATTATCAGACGAAAATAAATTAGCATTACCCCATGTTATGAAAGCATATAAAAATAAAGGTAAATTGGCAGAAGAAGGTGAATTTGAAAAATGGGTCGCTGCATCTGCCGGACACGGTGAAGGTGATGAAATATTAAATGACGATGAATTAACAGAATCATTCCTGACATTTAATGATGCATATAAAGCATGTTTAACTCATTATCAAGAAGAGTTACATGATTTAATTAAAGGTAGAGCATCGAGAAAATTAATTAAAGATAAACGTCAACAAATAAATGATCTTAAACAAAAAATAACAGAGGGTGATGTACCATCCGCTACTGGAACGGGAAGTCCATTAACTCGTCCAGATCTAACACCAATGAATCATTTTCATTCACCAAAGGAAATTAATAAAATCAAAAATTTATCTGGGAAAGCTAGCCCATTATCATTATTATCGGGACCAGAAAAACCACGAGATAATCCGGAGTTAGATGATATTGTACGACTATCCGGAGCAAAGAAATAAATATCGTATTTTGCTCGCGATGTTACAACGTAAAGCAGATAATAATGCTCGCGAATATATTAGACCTGTTTTAAGATATTTGAATTATAATGATCATCCTAATTTAGAAATTGTTTTGGAACATATACAAAATATTCTTGATATGCTAGGAAATAATTATTGACTTAGAGTAAATATAATGTTACTATAAATAAAGTAACAACATAAACATGGTTAGTTAAATTATACATGGAAACAAGGAGAAACAAACATGGGAAATTCAGCACTCACAGCAATCAGGGCTCGATTAGCAGCAGCCGAGCAAAACAATAACAAAACATTTGATAACACAACATTTGCTTTTTGGAATGCAGATAATAATTCTACATCTGCGGTAAGATTTGTTCCAGATGGCGATCCAGATAATATTTACTTTTGGGTTGAAAAACTCCAAATTAAATTACCATTTAACGGGATTTCTGGTGGAGAATCTAAACCAATTACAGTTAATGTTCCGTGTGTAGAAATGTTTCCTCGAAACGAATATCCTGGTGGATGCCCTATTCTAAGTGAAGTACGAGCTTGGTATAAGGATCCTAGTATGACACAACTTGCAAACAAATATTGGAAGAAAGCCAGTTATATTCTTCAGGGATTTGTTCGTGATTCTGCCGTCAAGGATGATAAGGCACCAGAAAACCCAATTCGTCGATTTAGTCTTAATAAGCAGTTATTTAATCTAGTAAAAGCCGGACTTATGGATCCGGAAATGTTAAATACTCCGACGGATTTTGATAACGGAACAGATTTTCGAATTGTTAAGACTCAAAAAGGACAATATGCCGATTATGGCACCAGTTCCTATGCAAGACGAGAATCCGCATTAACTCAAACTGAACTAGATGCTGTTGAAAAATATAAATTGAATAATTTATCAGAATTTTTGGGTAAAAAGCCCACAGATGAAGATCTTAAAATTATCAAGGAAATGTTTGAGGCATCTGTTGATGGTCAGGCATATGATACAGAAAAGTGGGGCAAGTTTTATCGTCCCGCTGGTTTGAAAAATGAAAATGATTCCAAAGAATCAACTTCTGAATCAAAGCAAGAGTCTGTATCAAATGAAAAAACCGAATCACCCGTTGAAACAGTTACTGAACCAGTAAGCCAACCAACCACAAGTACCAAATATTCGGCAGAAAAAATTCTCGCTGATATTCGGGCACGACAAGCCAACAAAAAGTAAATCCAAATTGAAACAATGGATCGATATCGATCCATTGTTTCAATTAATTTGAGGAGAATAATAAAATGTCGCGACCCTTTGACATTAGTAAATTTAGAAAAGGAATATCAAAATCAATTCCGGGTATGAGCATTGGTTTTAGAGATCCAAAGATTTGGATTAGTACAGGCAATTATTGCCTTAATTATTTAATATCTGGGCAATTTGATGCAGGCATTCCTTTGGGGAAAATTACTGCATTTTGTGGTGCCCCAGCCGCCGGTAAATCATTAATAGCTTCGGGAAATATTGTAAAAAATGCCCAGGCCCAAGGTATTTACGTAATTTTAATAGATACAGAAAATGCATTAGATGAAACATGGTTACACGCATTAGGTGTCGATACCAGTGAAGAAAAATTGCTTAAACTTAACATGGCAATGATTGGTGATTTATCTAAAATGATATTTGATTTTGTTGCCCAGTATCGAGAAATCCCATTAGAAGATCGACCCAAGGTATTATTTGTAGTTGATTCTTTGGGAATGTTATTAACTGAAACTATGGTAGATCAAATGTCATCTGGTTTACGTGGAGATTTGGGTATTAAGGCAAAGCAATTAAAATCGTTAATTACAAATTGTGTTAATATGTTTGGGGATTTAGATTTGGGATTAGTTGCAACTAATCACGTATATGCCGCGCCAGATAAATATTCCGATGATGTAATCGCAGGCGGATCTGGTGCTTTATATGCGAGTAGTATTATTGTTACAATGGTTCCGTTAAAATTAAAAGAAAACGAGGAAGGAGTTAAAGGGTCAGATGTTCTTGGTATTCGATCTAAGTGTAAGGTTGTAAAGACTAGATACAATAAACCATTTGAATCGGTTGAAGTTCTAATTCCATGGAATGGTGGAATGGATCCTTATTCAGGGTTATTTGATCTTTTTGAAAAGCAGCAAATTATTGTTAAAGATGGTAATAGATATGTATATAATGATTTATCTAATAATGACCATAAGTATTGGAGAAAAGAATATCTTAAAAATACCGATGGAATATTAGATCTTATAATGAAAGAATTTTTTATCGAACGAACGTTGCCAATAATTAATTCTAGCGAAGAAATACATGTAGAACCAGCGGCAGATGAAAATACAATTGATCAAACAATAGACTAAAAATAATTTAAGGTAGGGAAAGTAAACGGAGGATGGATAGGTAAAAAGCGAATAGTATTTGAAACATTAAACCAGATACCCCACCGGCCTTAAAATATTAAAAAGGATAAAAATGACAAAAGAAACTCCTGAATTACTCGCAGAATGTTGGCAGTTGTTAGTTGAATATATTCCTCGTAGGGATCATATTGTGTCTGCTGAAAAATTAATTTCATATCTTGAATCTGTATTGGATAAAGATGAATTGCAGGCTGTTTCTGATTTAGATCCAGACTTAGAAGATGCATATCGATCTGTTATTGATATTGAAGAAGATGAAGTCGATGAGGATGAAGAAGAGGATTACTAATGTGGTATTCAAAAATTATCGGGGATCTAAGTTTGATCCCCGATATGATTAATTATTATAACAAAGAATTGGCTGAGGCTAGATTAGAAGTTAAAATTAAAGGAAATTTAGAAACTAACCTGGCGCAATTACCTGGACAAACAGAAACTAGATATTCAGAATTGCAAGAAATAGAAGCGGTTCTTAATTTTTTAAATATTCAACTTAGACAACTTCAGCAAACTTATTATAAAAAATACCTAGAGACATATAATAAAGCGCTGACCTCCCGAGATGCAGAAAAATATGCGTCAGGAGAACAGGAAATTGTTGATTATGAAATGATTGTTAATGAGGTCGCCTTAATAAGGAATAAATATTTGTCGATCATGAAAGGATTTGAATGTAAAAATTTCATGGTATCGAACATTACAAAATTAAGATCTGCTGGATTAGAATCCGTTACAATTAATGAACAACGATAAAAGCCACTCTTTAAAGAGTGGCTTTTATTTTTCTATTAATTTTTCAATGGTATCTTTTTGGATTTGTTCCCAGGCAAGTTTCCAAATTTTAGATTTGAATAAACTAGCGGCCAATACATCTCGACTTAAATAATTTTGGTAAATTTTATAGTATGTGGTAACTTCAGATGTTGTATGAATTTTTGGTAATTCCTCGGCTAGTTGATGATAAATTAAAAATGGTATGTGACTTGCCAGAATGTTAACCGGTAAAATTCTTGCATTTGGATAAACTGATCGGACTTTATTTTTGTAAGTAATCATGATTCCAACCTTTTTAAAATCATTTCTTTTGGAATATTTTTTAATTCTCGAAGCACTCTGCAAATATTTGTCGGATACCTCATTATATCTCTATTAATTTCGTATATTCTTTGTATCCAATTATATGGATCATAAAATGATTCATTTTCATACGGATATGCTTTTTCAAGTATTTCCAATTTAATAAGTTCATCTAATAGAATTTTTTGGGCTTCTTCTTTCGACATTTTTGCATTAATTATCATTCGGCTAACCTATTTTCAAAAGTTTTTCTCATTATTTCGTGTGCATTTTTCCATGCGTCATCGGACGTGTCTCTCCATACTCCCAAATAAAAATTACGAGTTATTCCTATGGCATCGATTTTTAAAATATCTTCATGTTTATGTTTTAAAGTATCAGTGGTATCATTGATAATTACAAAACCTAGAGGAGAATAATATGGATTGGTTGGTGTATCTTCAATACAAATTGCATTGGGATAAATTAATCGAATCTCTTTTCTATAATCTATTCTCATTCTGATAGTTTCCGGATAAAATTATTTTTCATTGTTTCATATGCATCTTCCCAGGCCAACTTTTTATTACCCATGAAATTACTTATTGGTTGACTATTTTGCATACCAGACATATCCGTTTTCATGACTCTTGTTTTAAATTCATTAAAATTTTTAACGCCGATAATAATAACATAACCCCAGGAAAAACAATATTTTGATATTGGAACGTCTTGAACGCATATTGCATCGGGATAAATTTTTCGAATTTCATCGATGATATTCATTATTCAGCCAATCTTAGAATTAATAATTCTCTTTCGAATTCATCGATAATCTTATTTGCCTGATCCCATTGTTTATCAGAAATATCTTTATAATCGGTAACATTGTTTCTTTCAACTATAAAGATATTTTCAATCTTAGTGAGCAAATTTTCCAAATTATTTTCAAAATACATGTATTCGATATTTAAATTAACCAATGTTAAAAATATATTGTCAACATGATTTAATTTTTTTGATGAAAATCGTTCAATCATAATTATTAAATTTTTACTTCTGTGAATGGAACAAGTGGTAATGTACCGGAAAGAATTGCATTTCCACAGGTAATTCTGCCCAAATCTTCTTCTTTGCTGGCAATAAAAACTAAGGTTTCATATCCGGCATCTTGTAATGCTTTTTCATCTTTTTCATACGGAAATGATTCTGTATAATCACCAATGGTTTCGATGCCGTTTTTTAAAGCTGAGAGTGTTTTGTGCATTGGTGTTAATTTGCATATGTAAATTGCCGGATCAAAATAATTCTTTAAAACAGATGGATCAATTTCATATCCAGCAATTGCAAAATTCAGCGTAATTTTTCTACCAAGAGGAATAATCCCATCCATAATTCGTGCAATTTTGTCGAGACTAGATGCATTGCCACGAAACATATTTTCGCGTTCTTTGGGATTGGTGGAGTTAATAGAAAGCTGGAGTCCCGCCTCGCCATTATACACTCGATTTTTAAGCCGCATCCATGTATGAATAAACGTTTTTAACCATTCATTTTTATCCGGCATCATTGTTGAGACAACCGGATGAACTCGATATGTATCATTGACGTGAGTATGAAGCCATTTTGCACAATCAAGAACATTAGGGTTCCATGTGGGCTCTCCCATACGAGCAAAATGAACATTTAATCTCTTTGAATAGGTTACTTCTGGATGTAAATGCAATCCCTGAATAATTTGTCCAGTAAGATCATAAAATGTTGCATTACGACCAGGACCAACTTTGGGAACATCGCAAAATCTACAACCCATACTGCATCCATACTGGGTAGAGACAGTAAGTACCCACTTTTCCTCTAGCGGGAGCAAAGGCGCATGTTCAACCTTCATGTGTTGGTTAAGGTTAACTGCTTTACCATAATCTCCAATTGATAGAAATTCTAGGTTACCTTTTTCACCCCCAACCACAAGAATATTACCAGTGGGTACTTGAAGATTTCGAATAATTTCCATTAATTCTCCTTCTTGCCTAGAATTCCAAGCGCGATCTTTGGCCAATTATTATGTTGCAAAGCCGCATCTTTTTCGTTAAAATCCTCAATCGTTCCGAATTTAGAAAAGTTATTTTGATAAAAATTGTTCTCCCACATATAATTAATATCGTTTAAATCGGATTTGTCTTGTTCGGTAACATTTTTGTTATCTGATAGGGCGGCGGGCGTAAATATTACTGCTCGTGCCATCCGGTTAGCCATGTCAACATTTTTTGTGTATATCAACCATACCCAAGCCGTGCATGCCGCGGTTGGTCTTGCAAATCGATGCCGCCAAAAAGTAATCATTGTAACCATGTCCGGCCAAGTAATAGATGAAAAATCAAAATTTGGGTTGGTCAAGATTTCACGACTCATACGGTTCATCTGATTTACATTCATATCTGATCTCCCCACTGAAATAATTATAGCAAAGTTCGGTACATATTGCAACCTAAATTTTAATACATTTTCATAAATGCTCGAGATTCCTCTTCAGAAAGAACAATATCGGTGTCACAATCGATATATGCATGGGTGCCTGTCAACGCCTGATAAACATAAAGTAGCCGTCTGCCAGAACGTGAAATAAATGGAACTTCCGTTCCACCGCAAGCTGGTTCCCAATTTCCTTGAGTTGGATCATTAATTGTCATACGTCAATGATATGACATTCGAGATTAAATGTCAACCGTAATTTTTATTTGTGGTTAGATATATTAAAAGTATCCTTACAAGTTGTTGATTTTAAAGGGCAAATTTACTTAAAATGGCTCGTTTTGGCTCTTAAGGGGTTACGACGTAGCATTATGTATGGAAATATAACCACGCGTTAGTCAGAAAATTAAGTCCTTTGTTTTCAACAATAATTATTTTGACTTTTCGGTTGCAATATGAACCGAATTTTGCTATAATTATTTCAGTGAGGAGATCAGCTTATGACCATCGAAGGGCAACGTATTATGAACGAAATGGATAATGAACTGGAAATATTGGATCTGAAAATTACTGATCGAATTGAGAAATTGAAAAAGATGATAACTGAGTTGGAAGTAATACAAAACAAAGAACTTGGAGATTTTTATAAACGGCCAGTAACCGATAAATATTTTCTAAAAATGAGGAAGCGGGGCGCACTAAAAAATGTTCTGATACAAACTGCAAAAATTAAATAATTTTTCGGTTGACATTGATACCGAATTTTGCTATAATTATTTTAGTGAGGAGATCAGATGGATGCTGTTTATAAAGAATTGGCCGGATTTGTGCATGAATGGTGCAAAGCGGAATCTTTTAAACGGGAAGCGGAACTGGCTCGTTCACGGGCGGAGCATGAAATAATTTGGATTGAAACCGCTATTTCCAAACTTATTCTCGTACTGGATAACCGTCCATCTACTATTAAGCAGATCAATGATTTGCGTCGGCAAAAGCGAGAATTGGAAGTAAAATTGGCCTTTGATCCGTACTATGGTGCAAAAATTTAGGTTGCAATATGTACCGAACTTTGCTATAATTATTTTAGTGAGGAGATCAGATATGACTGGAGAATTTATTAATCGGGTTAAGAAAGATTGGGAATCAATTGCCATGGAGCCAATTATTATTCATACTGCCGGGAATAATATTTATGGTTTTGGGTCGGAATTGGCTGTGTTACGTCTTGAACATCGTTACGGTAATCGTTCCAAATTTAAGGCCGAGTTTTCTAATTCATGGGAAAGTTGGTATTTTCGAATTGAACTATAATATTCGGTTGCAATTGTCTTGGTAATTTGATATACTGATTATGTTGAGAGAAAGGGAAATACATGAATTCATTTACTCGTGCGGATGTTCAAATGCTTCGGTCGGAAATTGATTTAGCGTTGGCTGCTGTTGCTGCAAAGTATGGGTTGCTTATCTCGTTGGGTAATTGTCGCTTTTCAACTACGGAAGCACGATTTTCGAAGTTGACAATTGCTCCACAGACTGTTAGCACATATAATCCAACTGCTTCGATTAAGTTGGCAACAAACGGTACTGATCCGTACGGAACATTGGAATCGCGTGAGTATTTGAATCTTGGGTATCGTTTCAATCTTCCCAAGGATGGTCTGGGAAAGACGTTTCGGGCTGGCGGCCGTGATTTTACAATTATCGGCCTTAAATCTTCTCGATACAAGTATCCTGTTACTGCTGTCGGATCTCAAGGTGGTCGATACAAATTTACTGCCGGACAGGTACGAAATGGATTGGTGAAGTAAATGGGTACCTTTGGAAGTAATATGTCCGTTCAAAAGACAACTGTTGTAAAGTATTATGGTTCGGTGTATACTACTCCCAGAGGATTTGCTGGTATGGTGGCAGATAGAATTGTAGAAAGAATTTTAGAAAGAATACGTTGTTATCATCCAAATCGTAAAAAGTACGGAGATCCTTCATACCGGAATTTAAAAGATTTGGATAGATGGAAGGAAAATCGCAAACGGCTTCGTGCTAAATGCTATCGTCGAATTTTTCCTATTATCGAAAGGTTGTGGAAGTAATGACATCTTCGGATTGTAAGAAGATAATTTCTGAATGGTGTGAAAATCATCCCCAGGAAATTGCCAACGTACTTGATGGCAGAATAATGATTGCTGAACATTATCTTGATGTTTCTAATTCAAAACATTGGTTTCGTGAGTTTAAACGAAAGGAATCAGCAATGATTCATCGTAAATTTTGTAGTGATTCTTATTTCAGCGCAGACATTTATACAGACCTTAAAGATTCTATTATTTTGAAGTTGGCCGTTTACCTTGATATCCCAGTAAAGGCAAACGCAAAGGTGATGGTGGATTAAATGCTAGGAGAAGTTCTACAATTCGGTGACAAGGTAATTTTGACAGTTCCGAAGGAAAATCGTGATTGGGGTTATAATCCTTATCCGGACGGAACTGAAGCAATATTTATTCGATTTTCTGAAATTGCAAAAGGATGGGCTAATTTTTTCGGAAAAGAGCCGGGCATTTATGAAAATGGGTGTTATGCATATTTTCTATTAAAAGATGGAAAAGAGATTTGCGAATATACCGGTCGAGCTGAAATGGTCGATGATAAAGCATATGAATTCAGAATTAAATCATTTCGAGATGACTACGGTGTTTTTCGAAAGGCTGATGTAAGATTGCGAGATTTGCCGGAAACAACATTTATTGAGGGAGATGTTGTAACAGGTGATTTTATTAATTCAGCTAATAATTTTACTGATAATACAGCAATAATTGCGCAGGTTCATTATGAGAATATCGGAAAATTCTGTAATGACGGAATTACTCCAATGCCAACATATAGTTTATCCCCAATGGAAAATACGTGGACACTGGGTATTCGATATGAAGATGAAGAAACCTTTCAGTTAGTTAACCGAGGAAATGTTTGGAAGTTTCGACACAATGAAAAAATTGATTGGGGGAGTGTTGAAGAACATGCAAAATTTTTGAATTCATTAGGACTAGCAAAGGAAGTAAGAAATCCTGCCAATAAGTTATTTTGTTGGACCAAGGAAGAAGCAGTAAAGGCATTACAAGATGGTCTTGGTGATTGTATTTGTGTTGGGGGTTCTTTATTTGGATCAGGTAATAGCACGTCTGTTAAACGATTTGAAGATCGCGATATTGGCGAGCAGATTCGACAAAAGACAATTGATGGATTTTTGAATTAATTTTTAACTGATATTAGAAAGGTTTTGCTATGATTACGGATGAAGTAATGGAGAAGTTGGAAAAGTATAAGATTGGTACAGAGGTATTTGTCATTCAAAATGGTTATGTTTTTCCAGGAACAGTGGAACATATTCAACATTGGGATGAAAACGAAACTGAAACTGATGTACTTGTTTCCAATAAGAATGGTGAATGTATTTTTGGTGTTGTTTCCTATGTAAATGATGATGAAACAACCTTGGCATTACCGGAAGAATTTTGCAAGGATTTTTAGATGATTCGATTATTGGCATTTTTAGAAAAAGATGAGTGGAGGAAATACTCGAAGGTATTGCTTATAACTCTACCTTCGCGTATTTCTATTGAACTAGAAAAAATGGCATACGGTTATTTCATGCAACCTCAAATAGATATTTTATGCCGGGATATGAAAATCTGGTTACGGTTGGATCGTAATTATAGATTCACCGATATTAGGACAGAAAAATATGGTGAGTTCCTGCCCGGTAAGCATGACAGACATTTTTTACGAACCGAATTACTTAATTCAAGATTACAGAAATTTGAAAATGATATTTTGGTGGAAAGATTATCCCAATGAAAAAGAAATTTCCGTATAAAGAATTAGAAAATCGAATATATAAGTTATATGAAATAATGGGCGGGCTGGTGCTAGGTATTGATGTTAGCTCTTTATTGCAGACAGACATATTATTTGATCAATGGGTTGCTATTAATATTAGGTGGAATACCTTTATTAAATCTTGTGCAAAAATGAACAAAAGAACTCGTGCAATTCAATATCATCAACTTAATAAAGCCTTGAACAATCTTACTCAAGAAATAGTTAAATATAGATTATCTCAATAAGAATTATTGCGAGGAATTCTAAAAGAATGTATAAATTATCTGACAAACCGATAGTTATGCGTCCAGCAAATTATGAGGAGCTGAATCAACAGATTTGTAATTTATGGAATGATTGGATCGAAATTCGATTCATTCAACATTATGTTGATTCATCTGAATATAATAATTTTATTAATAATTTTTTCTATCCCTGGGCTGATTTTCGTGGTTCTTATTTAAGAAAAAATAAAATTACTCGTGCTCGAAAATTTAAAAAATTTTCAAAAGATTATAAAAAATTTGAAAATGAATTAATAATTTTTAAATTATCCCAATAAATATAACTGTGTACAATAAACCAACGGAGTTTAAACATTAGGATCTTACTCTGTGATCCGTATAAGGAGAAATAAAATGATGTATCAAAATAATTTTGTCGCGGTAATTAAATCAAACAATAAAATTTTAAGAGAAAATAATTCGGTGGTAACCATTCCTTTTGGGTCGGAATATTCAATTCTACTTAAAAATTTAAAATCAGTAAGAGCACTTGCTGAAATTACTATTGATGGCGAATCGATTACTGATAAAGAAAAATTAATAATTCCCCCTAATAGTGAAATTAATATTGAACGTTTTATTCGAAAAGGTAATTTAACTTCAGGTAATAAATTAAAATTTGTTGAACGAACGGAAAGCATTGAAAATCATCGTGGGATTAAGGTCAATGATGGCATTATTCGTATTGAATTTTGGTCAGAGATTATTACAACCTGGATATATAATACTTGCAGCAATCCATTACCTACATATAAAAATCAACCGTGGCCGGGATATACAATGTATGATTCAATTGGAATGTTAAGATCTATGTCGATGACACAACTCGAAGTAGAATCACCCAGTGTAGAGGGAATTACGGTATCTGGGAGTGAAAGCAATCAGCAATTTAGCGTTGGTGAATACTTCCCCACGGAAAATCAATCAACAGTTATTAATTTTAAATTGGTTGGAAAAATTAATAACGAAGACGTTAAAACACCGTTATTAGTTTCAACTAAACCTAAATGTATAACCTGTGGAAAATTAAATAAATCAACCAATAAATTTTGTTCTGACTGTGGTACAAGTTTACAAATAATCTGAAAGGAATAGTATGAAATTTTTTGCGGAGAAAATTCTTGAGGAACAACGGCTTGAAAAAAATCGAGCCGTTGTAAACTATATATCATTGATTTGCTTTATTGTTAGTATTGTAATGGTGTTTGGATTAATTGGATTACATATTAATCGATATTTAAAAATTAAAAATATTGAAAGTATGCCGGGAACATTAATTATTAATCGAGAAGAATGGATTTTACGACCCGCAGAAGATAGTGAAAAGATTTGGATGGCAAAATTACATTGGACAGCATTTACTGATTGTGATAGTCTGCAAATTATTTTTAATGATAATAATTCGGCCAGCCTTAAACGAGATGCATGGCATGAAGTTTTTCATGCCGGTGAATGTAATAAGGGCGTACTTTACTGGAATAATCCACTTAGCCCCAAAGACATTAACGATCATCCTGGAATTTATCACCTTGGATATTTTATGAGAGATTTTTCTATCAATAATCCAAAATTTTTAAAATGGGAAAGCACAAATAATTAATCTTTACAAGTAAGTTAAATTACGTTATAATTAAAGCTATGCAAAAAATACAATTAAAAATTCTGGATGAAGTGAATTGCCAATTTGTTGGACTTCCTCCGGAAATAAGAAATTATCTTCATAATAAATCTAAAATTTTTAATCCAGCAAATAAATTTATTCCTTCGGTTCGACTCGGTCGTTGGGACGGAAAAGTTCCATTCTTTTCGATAAGTGGAAAAACTTATATTAATTTATTGCCGGATATATTAATTTATATATATGATAAGGGTTATGAAATTGAATTAGATGATACTCGAACATATAATAGATCATTTGAATTTGATGAAATTGATAATAATTATTTTTCGGGGCAAGTTTGGCCGCCGGAACATCAAATAGCTGGTCAACCAATTGTTTTAAGGGATCATCAAACAGAAGCCGCTAATATTTTTTTGAATAATCTGCAAGGTATTCAAAGTCTCCCGACATCCAGTGGTAAAAGTTTATTAACTTCGGTTTTATCCAAAAAAATTGAAAAATATGGGCGTAGTATTGTTATCGTTCCTAATAAAGATTTAATTACTCAAACAGAAAAATATTATGTAGATTTAGGATTGGATGTTGGTGTATATTATGGTGATCGTAAAGATTTTTTTAAAACCCATACTATTTGTACTTGGCAAAGTTTATCCCATTTATATGATTCCCCAATTGATATAGGTTTGGATGAGCCTGTTACGTTCGATCGATTTATACAAGGGGTTGTTGGGGTAATAGTCGACGAATGCCATGGGATTCGTGGAATGGAATTAAAAAAGTTATTATGTGATTCTCCGTTAAAATTTGTTCCTATACGTTGGGCATTTACAGGAACAATTCCAAAAGAATCTTTTGACATGATTAATCTTACTATTTCAATTGGTGATTTGTTACATAAATTAACAACCTCTGAATTGCAAGATAAAGGGTTAATTAGTCAATGTGATGTTAAGATTTTGCAATTAATAGATACCAAGGCTTTTAATGATTATCCGGCAGAATTAGATTATTTAGTTAATGATCCTGATAGGTTAAAATTTATATCAGATTTAATTATTAACGCGTCAACTACCGGTAATGTTTTGGTATTGGTCGGTAGAAAGGAGTCGGGAAAAATATTAGAAGGGTTGATACCGAATTCAATTTTCCTTTCTGGTGCATCAAAATCAAAATTACGTAAAGAACAATATGATGAAGTGGCAACCAGAAATAATAAAGTAATTATTGCAACTTCTGGTATTGCCGCAGTCGGATTAGATATTCCTCGAATCAATCATTTATTTTTGATTGAAATTGGTAAGAGTTTCGTCAGAGTCGTACAATCGATTGGAAGATCTCTTCGTATGGCAAAAGATAAGAATCATGCCTACATTTTTGATATTTGTTCAACCTGTAAATTTAGCAAGCGACATTTATCGGCGAGAAAAAAATATTATTCTGAACAAGAATTTCCATACACTATTGAAAAAATAACGTGGCAAAAATAATTAGGAGTTATAATATGTTTATTTTATCTGAAGAGAATAAAGTTGTTGATTTAAATCTTATCCCCGAACAAGTGGATATGCATTTTTGGGTTTTTGAAAATTCATTAAAGACCGGTGAAGCTGATTATTATTGTCAACCATTAGTTATGCTAGAATCTTTTTATGCTGCAACAGTTAAATTAAGATTTGAGATTAAGCATGGGCGAGTTAAGGATACTATTTTTTTAAATGTACCGGCAGATCATCAACTATTGATTGGTGAACCATCGCACGGTGATTTGGAAATTAATCCGATAACTAGTTTAAGTGGTAGAGATTTTAAAGCGTTTTCATTAAATCCTATGAGTTCTTTTACGGCCGATTATCTTTCGGTTGATATTGAAGACGTGTATCAATCAACAAAATGGTTTGTACCGAAAACTAAATTAGGACAATTACTTTGCGTTCCTTTGCTGGATGTTGAAAAACCACCGTGCATTTATTTGGTACGTGATATTCCAAAATCTTTAGAAATTATTAAAATTTCTAACGCATGGTAGCGTATAATTAATTATATGGCAAAGACAAAAGAAAAAAAGAAGCCTGTAGATTATAATAGTAAACTTTACATTGGAAATGAGATGAAAGCATTTGATTCTAAAGATTACAATTATTATGATAGTTTAGATGAAGAGGAAAAGAAGAAATTTTCACCTTTCATTTTATTTCGGTGGGGTTCTTGTGTATATGGGGAAGAATTGGGGCAATTTTATACAGTTGCATCTAATGAATTTGCTAATGTAAATTTATGGGATTTATCTAAACATAAAAAATTGCAGTGGTTGACTTTATGCACAATTTCCCCGGGTATTGGCAATCAAAAACATTACTGGTTGGGCACTGTTAAAAAAGAAAGTAATAAATTAAAAAATCAATTATTAGAACTTTTACCGAAATGTAAGAGCAGTGATATTGATCTAATTATGAAAGTTAATAGTGAAGAGGAAATAATGAAATGGCTGGAGTCGAACGGATTGGATCCGGAAAAGGTAAAAAAATAAAGCCTCAATATATTAACAAACATAACCCTAAGAAAGTTGAATTAATTATTAAAGGAGAACATCAATGTCAATGGTGTAATCGAATTTTTTCAACAGAGAAAACTCTGTTCGCTCATATGTGTGAACAGCGGCGTCGATTTCAACAAAAGGATACAATATATTGTCGATATGGTTTAGAAGCATTTTTAGCTATTTCAAAAACATTACGAAAAGGTGATAATTTAAAGGAAGAAGATTTTAGAAAAAGTGATTTTTATTTAGCATGTGTTCGATGGGGACATTTTGTTATCGATGTACATTGTTTAAAACCGACACAATATTTAAATTGGTTATTGGAAAGAAATATTCAGATTGATAAATGGAATAAGGATGAAATTTATTCATGTTGGATACAGGAAATTGTCTTTTTGGAAAATGAATGGGATGCATTAGATCGTAGTATTACTACAATGTCTGAATGGGCTGAAGAAAATAATAAAAATTATAATGATTATTTCCGAGAAGCCGGTGGAGCAAGAATTTTGTGGGATGTATCTCGTGCGCTAATAAGTGGATGGGTAGTTTATTGTTCAGAAAGTGGAAAAAAATGGTTGGAACAATTAGAACAGCGAGATTTAGAAATTGTTTGGGGAGTAATTAATCCATCTCGATGGGCTGTTCGATTTGAAAAAATGAATGAAGAAAAAAATGAAATTACAAAAACATGTTTGGAAGCAGGGTTATAATGCCAATATTGCAAGCAGATATTGATTTAGATTTTGGTAATCGTGATCAGTTATTGTCTTGTATAGCATATACTCCTGCAACAATTGTAGATAAAATAGGTAATATTAGCAGGCATAATTCAGGCATTTATATAACGGCGATCCCGCAAGATGTTTTAACAGGCATGTCGAGTATTGATTATAAAAAAGCCGAAGAATTAGGATATGTTAAATTAGATATACTTAATAATCATTTATATTCCCAAATAAAATCCCAGGAATACATGGATGAATTATTAGATAGACCAATTCATTGGAATAGATTATTGGATGCAGAATTTGTTAAACATTTAATTCATATCGGAAATTATGCTGATATGATTAAAAAATTGGCTGAACCAATTGATTCAATTGAAAAGTTATCGATGTTTTTAGCAATTATTAGGCCCGGTAAAAAATATTTACAAGGATTGCCCTGGGATATTATTGAAAAATCCGTTTGGAGGAAAGAAGAGTCCGACGAATATTCATTTAAGCGAGCTCACGCAATTTCATATAGTATTGCGATAACCTTGCAGATTAGATTATTAGAAGATAACGGATTTTAATTAAATTTTTTTAATAACTGTTATTGATCTGCGTCTTTTCTTTTGAGATAAATTAGATAACGATGTTTCGGGTCCGTGAATTATGGTAGTTTCCTTGGTTATAAATGTTCGAAAAATTTTACTGAAAATTACCCATTCGGCTCTCAAATAGATATTAATAGGTAATTGCCGATTGGATTCAAAATACCATTTTTCTCCAAGAGTTAAAAATAATCGTTTTTCTTCATCTGTTTTTAATAAATTTACATCATAAAATCCAGTAACAATTGGATCAACGTTTTGAATTATACCAACAAATTCATCTTGATTTGATCCATATAAAATAACCGATAAAAATGGAAATTTTAATGTAAGAGTTTCAAATAAATTGGACATGCCCACCCACAATAATAATAGATTAACCGAAGTATTTATACCGGAGGTTTATGCATCGAGAATGTAACGATTTAGATTTTTCAGATGGAATTGCAAGAAATACTGAGAGAGAATATTTCGAAGTACAAAAGGATCCCCATAGTATCAGGTATATTTCTTACAAATCGATACCTCTGCAAATGTGTGCAGTTCAACAAAATGGATTTGCAATATTTTGGATAAAGAATCCGTGCGAGATGGTTCAGTTTGCTGCTATTAGTCAAAATCTCGAGGCATTTAAGAATATTCAATATCCTACCGAATCAGTTTGTACCTACATGAGGTTGTCTCAATGAGAATATGGTCGTGTAAAATAGGTAACGTAGAAGATTTTGATATACCTCCTGGATCAGATTTACCAATGAGATCGGCAGTTGAAAGAGCATTTAAAGAATTGACGGGCAAAGAGGCTCATTTTAATTTTTCTGGGTGGGGAGATCAATTAACCGCCGATGAAATTGAGATTGTACGAGGATTTTAGATGAATGAATTGGAACAATCGCAGTTAAAGAAGATGGTCGCGCAATAAATAATAACATGCAAACTATTAAAACATATTTTGAAAATAAAGAGCCTAGAATTCGAGCACAAATCGTCGGATTTGATAATATTGGCTGGAATCAGGAGACTATTGTGTATTCTAATCCACTTACTATTTTTTCGGGTGTTAATAATCCAATTAAAATTCAGTGTTTAAATTCGGATCAAAAACGAGTTGATGTATCTAATGTGTCAATACAGGCGGGATTATTTGAACCCAATACAGAAAATGAATTAGTTACACAAACTGCGGCAAATATTGATAGTGCTAATGGAATTGTTGAAGTTTTTTATACCGCAAATGATTTGGCTGGTTTGGATTTTGGATATTATGAAATTGCTTTAAGAGCGATTGATTCGGGGGGTAATGTATTTCCAATTTATATAAATGATCATTCGGGAAGCAGATTAACAACTAAGCTTTCCAAAGGTCCAATTCTAGCTTATGCAGACGCGCTGCCTTTAGACTTTGTAGATGTTACTGGAGTTGGAGTTGTTAGTAATCAAATTGATTTGACTAATCGTCCTATTAACTCGACCGTTGCTACAATGTCTTGCAATCTTCAATCATACAGCGGAAATTTAATTGGTCAAGCGACATTGGTATCAACTCCGACAAATACTGATTGGGCAAATGTATCTGTTACAAATTATTCTAATCAATCAGGATTTATATTTCAAAATTTGGTAGGGTCGTTTGCATGGGGTAGATTTTTATTAGCAGATGCCGACCCATCGGGAAATGGTAATGTATCTGTTTCGGGTTTTGTTTCTGATGGAAATATAAGAGTTTGATTTTTATAGTTGCATCATATATAATTAAGTAATGAATTTAGTAACTCAGACAATATGGGATAGATGGCATTTAGCAAGAGTTTCCCATCCACCATCGGGATGGATTTCAAGAAATGCTCCGTGTTGTGAGCATCGAGGACAAACAAAAGATACTCGGGGTCGTTGTGGATTAAAAATATTTGATGGTGAATCAGTAACTATTAAATGTTTTAATTGTGGATTTTCAGCTAATTTTACACCGGGAAAACCTATTTATCCAAAATTTTTAAAACTTTTATCTTGGTTGGGAATAGATGATGATGTTATTTCCCAACTTAAATTAGAGAGTTTAAAGTTATCTGAGTTAACCGGCTCTGAAACAACTATTAATGTTAGAAAAATTAAATCGATTGAGTTACCTTCAGATACGACATTATTAACTAACATTAAACAATATGAAGATCATATAAAGTATATAGAATCGCGGGGAATTAATTATAATGAGTTTCCTTTGTTGGTATCTTCTTCAATTCAATATCGGCGTCGTGTAATTATTCCTTTCATTTATCAAGATACAATTATTGGGTATTCTGCTAGATCTATTAATCCAAATGAAAAAAATAGATTTATAATGAAGCAAACAATGCCTTTTGTATATGGATTGAATTTTATTAAACCAGAATATGAATGGGTTATTTTGTCTGAAGGATTATTTGATGCAATGTGTATTAAAGGACTGGCGGTTTGCCATAATGAAATAAGTGATGAACAAATAGATTTAATTAATGATTTGGACAAGCGAATCATTGTGGTACCAGATTTGGATAAATCCGGATTATCGATGTCAGAACATAGTTTATTAAATACAGCGATTGATAATGATTGGAATGTTAGTTTTCCGGAATGGGATTCTAAAGATATAAATGATGCATATGTTAGATATGGGTCATTATTTGTTATTAAACATATTTTAAATAATGTAATTGATAATTCACTTTTAATTAAAATTAAGCAAAAATTGTATTTAAACAAAATACGAGAGAAAAAATTAAATGGCAATGACCAAAAGTAATGCTGATGTTCAAAAGATTTTTTTGGACTTCATTGTAAGTAATGGTACATTATATACTCGAGTTCAAAATATTTTTAATCCGGAAAATTTTGATCGTCATTTACGCGGGGCAGCTAAATTTATACATGGACATGCACAACAACATTCTGCAATTCCAAGTATAGAACAAATTAAGGCAGTATCAGGACTCAAATTAGATATTATTGAAAATATTTTACAAGGTCATATCGATTGGTTTTTGGAAGAGTTTGAACAATTTACACGAATTGCTGAATTAGAACGGGCTATTTTAAAATCAGCAGATTTATTGGAAAAGGGAGACTTCGGGCCGGTTGAAAAATTAATTAAAGATGCGGTTCAAATTAGTTTAACTCGTGATTTAGGTATTGATTATTTTCATGATCCACGTGCGAGATTATTACGCCTAAAAGAATCTAATGGTCAGGTTAGTACCGGTTGGTCAACGGTTGATAAGTATTTGTACGGTGGATTTAACAGGGGTGAGCTAGAAATTTTTTCTGGTGGTCCAGGTGCAGGTAAATCGGTTGTGCTTCAAAATTTGGCATGTAATTGGATTGAGACCGGATTAAATGGCATTTATGTTACATTAGAATTGAGTCAAGATCTTACAGCAATGCGATTAGATAGTATGTTAACCGGCATTGGTAGCAGAGAAATTTTTAAAAACCTTGATGATGTTGAATTAAAAGTAGCAATGCTGGGAAAGAAATCAGGTAGATTAAAAATTAAATTTTTGCCTGCCGGTAGTACGGTTAATGATTTACGAGCATATGTACGAGAATTGATGATTCAGGAAAATTATCAAATAGATTTTATTTTGGTAGATTATTTAGATTTGATGATGCCCAGTGGAGCAAAAGTGGATCTAAGCGATATGTTTATAAAAGATAAATTATTGAGTGAGGAATTAAGAAATTTCTTTATCGAATTAAATTCTCTTGGAGTTTCCGCTTCACAGTTAAATCGTAGTTCGTTTGATGAAATCGAATTCAATCTGGGAAATGTTGCTGGCGGTATTTCAAAAGCAAATTCATGCGATAATATGTTCGGTATTTTTACTTCACGAACGATGAAAGAACGTGGAAAAATTCAGTTTCAATTTATGAAGACGCGTAATAGTTCCGGAGTTGGTAATAAAGTTGATATGGATTTTAATGTTGATTCCTTAAGGATTACAGATTCATCTGAAGGTGAAAATACAGAATCAACAATGACTGGGTCAAATATTTTATCGCAAATTAAAAACGGTCCTAAGGTGTCAAATTCACCACAAGTTTCGGAAAATAAAAAAGATTTAATGAAAAATCTGTTGGCTTCGATTAGTAAATCCAATTCTTAAAATTGTTCTTGACTAAATGAAAAAAGAATGTTAAAATATTTACATAATGAGAATGTGGGGAACTGATCCAACACAGCTTTGTCGAACACATTTGCTCGGTGAACATGTAGAAATGCATATGTTTATCGGCTCACTGCGTAAAAATAAAAATATTTTGGGTTATGTTAATACCGGTTTAGTAGAAGTCGACAACATCGTCAATCGACATGACATTTTGGCGAAAGAATTGGTTCGTCGAGGATATAATCATCATAGTCCATTGATCTTTGACGTATCTTATACCGGCGAAAATGGTAAACTCGATATTAATAAAAATAAAATCGAATTAAAAAATCGATGTAACCATTGTTTTGGAGACAAAAAGTGATAATTAACCATTGGTCATGCACAAAATTCGCAAAATGGATACTTGGTAATAAACCGAATTCCGGAACACACGAAGAATGGGAAGAATGGAGAAAATCAGTTCAATCAATTCATCCCATTCGTTTTTGGATAGCGGAAGAAGCATTGGATAAAATTCAACGATTTTTATATTTGCCGTGCCAGGTATTTTATAATTTAGAATGTTATATTCAAAATAGATTTGTTTCTCACTCTCACGCATTAACCGCTCATAAAACTCATATTAAACGTGGACAATGGACAGAAATATCCGATCGTATGTTGCCGTGTTTATTTGATGAATTGGTTAATTTTGTCGAAATTGATCTTGCTTATCAATTTGCATGGTCCGATGAAGATCAGATTAAATATAATATTCCTCGATTTGAATGGCCATTTACCCGTCATAATCATAAAGAAGCCGGTATTGCTTCTTTGAATTGGGCAAGTAAATTACGTTATGGAAAAGATGATGGTATAGCTGAAAAGGATGATCTTTTTGGTAAATTAACTTCACAGGCTGTGTCGGCAAGAGAAATTAAGAAATTATATATATGGTATACTCAAAAATATGCCAATCGAAAAGATCCTTACGAAGTATCAGGTTGGCTTGAATGGTGTGAAACTCACTCGGCATTTAGTTCTAAACGGCAGAATGGTGAATATGAGATTTTAGAAAAATTACGTAAAATTGAAGAAGAATATGAACTCGAAGACACTGAAATGTTATGCCGGCTGATTAAAATTCGTCAATCGTTATGGACTTAAACAAAAAAATTTTTGGAGAAAAATATGAAACTTACGTTAAGAAAAGCATCAGCAATTCAATCATTGATTTTGGATAAGATTAATAGCATTACATTGACACCCACAATTAAATTGAATGAATTTCAAGTAATTAATACCACTATTGCAAGAGCCGCAGAAACTTTGCAAATAGATATTTCTATTAAAGAGGCATTGTATGAGGTATTTTATGAAATTCGTTCATCTCTTGGAAAAGTTAATGCCGCAGTTGGTATTAACGCAAAACTTGCAAGGTTGGCTGAATCTGAAAAATTAATTCAATTATATCGTGAAGTTGCAAATAAATCTTTTTTGCAAACCGATAGGGATGTATTGATTGGACTAATTGGTAAGTTAAAGAATTCTTCTGCGGGGGATTACCGATATAATTCAGACGTAACCACCGGCATTTTGGATAATGTGGCATTAACTATTTTCGAAACTAAGTTGGCTGAATTATCACGGCAAAAACAAAAAATTAATGATGAAATTTTAGAACTCAATGTTTCTAATCATATCGAATTATCAGATCGTGCATCGACCCTTTTAATTTCGTTTAATATTATTTAAAAATTTGGATTATGTGGCGTTTTTGCATAACCCAAATTATTTGGAAGGGAAATGAGAATAGCAATTTGATCGTTTTAAACGATCTACATACCTTTAAATGCATGATCCGAAATTAAATAATCTTGTATATTGCTTTTCGGGAATAGGCATTGCAATTGTTTGTTGATGATTGTTTGTTGATTGTTGATTATTGTCCTGCTATAACTCGCTCTTCCAAATATTTTAGAAAGGTTAAAATGAATAAATTTGTAATTATGTGGTGCGAAGATGGATTAGAATGTATAATTCCAATTGATCTTGCAGAATATAAAAAATATGAAAATGATTGTGTTGCCGCTCGGCTAGCCGATGAAGAAATGCCTGATATCCCCACAGAATTAAAGAAAACGGAAGATGCTATTCGAATAATGGAACTAAGGGCGCAGGTAAATAGTCAAAGATTTTACGAAATCTATAATTTAGATACAACAGAATCCATAACAAAGAACGATTTAGAAAAGTTGTTTGAAGAATCACCACAAATGATAGTTAATTTAATTCGGGAAAAAGGTGTTAAAATATCAGGTAGTGGCCGCGGTAAAAATAAACCTAAAATTTTTTGATGGAGAACAATGACGGAACAAATAGATTTATTAACAAATTCATGCGGTAGAAAAATATGGTTTTATAGAGATGATGTATTTTTTCGACAACGATTGGCCGGTGGTCCGTTTCAAGGCGGAAATGTTAAATTTTTGCGTGAATTATGCCCCAATGCACGGACAATTATTGATGTTGGAATGAATATCGGTACAAATACTATTGAATATGGGACCTGGGCTAAAGAAGTTCATGGATTTGAACCCACTCCACAAACATATGATTTAGCTATTAAAAATATTGATATTGCAAAAAATCAAACTCAAAAAGAATTCAAAAAGGGATGGTTTCCTGTAGGTGATGGATGGGCAGATATGACCATTGCATCTGATATTCATACCTATCCATATGGATTAGGTTCTAAAGCAGATAAAACAGAAATTATTATTCAAAAAAATAATTCTGGTCATAATTTCCTGGAACCTACAGTTAAATCTAAACGTCCATCCAAAGTTGTTCCAGAAAAAGTTTCGGTTGATGTTAAAACACTAGATTCATTTAATTTTTCTGATGTCGATATTATTAAAATGGATGTCGAGGGTTTTGAATATGATGTTTTACTCGGTGCAAAACAAACAATCGATAAATGGAAACCCGTTGTACAAGCCGAGATGATTCCCGCCCAACCAAAAAGATTTGGTCATAGCGTTGAGGAAATTATTGAATTTTTTGTTTATAGAGATTACAAAGTATTATTACGAGATGGTACAGTAATGTCCAATGAATGGGAAATTGTAAAAGGTAAAATTGATAGATTTTTTGTTCATAAGGACCATCCTTATTTTAAGAGTAAAGTAATCGATAAGATATTTGAATAATCTAAATTTTACATTGAAAAAAGACGAAGGTGGTCGTCTTTTTTCTTTGTTGAAAGATAAATACAATTATGAAAATATCAGAACTATTATTTGAATATAACGAGAAAAGATTAATCAATGGCTTTGGAAACAAATTACAAATTAAATCCAAGTCAGATTCATCCGCGCCAAAAAATTTATCTTCTGATAATTTAATTAAAAATATTTCGGATTTAGATCCGACGGGCAATAAAGAATTAACTTTTTGGCTTGTTCTTAATTACGCAAATAATAGAATCAATCGATATGAAGACATTGCAAGTCGAGCTATTCCGGAGTTATTAAAATACAAGGCTTTGCTCAAAAAACCAAATTTAACTCCGCCACTAACTATTCGAGATATAAATCAAATTAAAGGACTTACTTCTTTAGAAGAAATTGTTGACCAATACCAGGAAAAAGAAACTACTTCGAATAAAGAACAAGAAAATAAAGAAGAACAAAACTTCTTTAATACCGGTCAAGCTGAGTTAATTTATAATGACAGTCAAGTGAAGGTTATCGTTCCCAAAA
>Ga0302200_10000626_pt1 | contig 35412 bp, 31 predicted proteins | sample II_Bog_N3_1_FD_194585 | JGI IMG/M metagenome (GOLD analysis project Ga0302200, IMG submission 194585) | Peat permafrost microbial communities from Stordalen Mire near Abisko, Sweden - II_Bog_N3_1 | ecosystem: Environmental > Terrestrial > Soil > Wetlands > Peat | place: Sweden: Abisko... | reverse complement strand
CGACGCTGGGCTGGTGGAAGTATGTGGGCCAGGATGGCGACGTGATAGGCCTCGACCGGTTTGGCGCGTCCGCTCCAGGGCCAACAGTGCTGGCGGAGCTGGGATTCAGTGCGGAGAATGTTGCGGCGCGGGCCAAAGCGCTGGTGAAGTGAAGGCAGGTTTCAGTTGTAAGTTGTCAGTGGACAGTTGATTCGTGGGCGGGGAATGCTCCTGCGGAGTCAGCCAGACGTTCAATCGGGAACTTACAACTGACAACTATCCCGCACGTAACTCCGAAGGAGCACATCATGAAGTTAGTCATCGCCGCGGACCATGCGGGATTTCCCCTGAAAGAAGAAGTGCGCGCCTATCTTGCTCAAGCCGGCCACGAGGTGGTCGACCTTGGCGCCTATACGGGCGACTTGCCCGACGACTATCCTGATTTTGCCGAAAAAGTGGGCGACGCCATCAAGGCCGGCGAGGCGCCGCGCGGCATTCTTATCTGCGGGTCCGGCGTGGGTGTTTGCGTGGCGGCAAACAAGATTCCCGGCATTCGCGCGGGCATGTGCCACGATACCTACTCCTCGCACCAGGGCGTGGAGCACGACGATATGAATGTTATCGTGCTGGGCGCGCGGATCATTGGCCCGGCATTGGCCTTCGAGTGCGTGAATGCATTTATCGGCGCAAAGTTCATCGCCAACGAAGAGCGGTTCGCGCGGCGATTCAAGAAGGTGCTGGCCATCGAGGCCAAGTATCAGTGCGGCGACGGCTCCGCGAGCCCCGCGTAAGGGCCTGTAGACGAAGTAGCGATGACAGTACGGGAGGTCATCGATGGCGGGATTCTTTGAAATACACGATTCCATACTGAAAGGGATTACGTGGAACGGAACCCAGCTGTGTTTGAATCTTCGCGCAGTCCGCAATGAATGGGCCGGTGAACTTGGTGTCGGGCTGGGAAAAACATACTACCAGGAGGTTCGAATCGATATTAATGGCGCCCAAATGGAAGTCGATTCGCCTAATCTCCCAAATTGGCTGCTCAATGGGTCTTACACGGCCGTTAGACAGATGGCGAACGCAGAAGACATCGAAAAGGATTCGATTCCAGCCTCACTGGTGCAAGCCGAAGGAATCGAATTGCAACTCGAAGGAATGAACGAAGATACCCATGAATACATCACGATTAAGACCCGAGGAGAATCAATGTCAGTTGTGTTTCTCGGAGAGCCCGAATTCCTCCAAGATTTCCCTGCATCGACCTGATCGCGACTAGGCTGATACTGATTGTTGGTGCAATGTGACGCCTTTCCAACGCAAACCTCCGAAGCCTCGCGCCTTCCTCAACGAAGCCGGCCTCTACGACTTCGCCGTAAAAGCCCTGGGCCGGGCCATGCGCTCTGAAGCTGAACTGCGCCGCCGTATGAAAACCCGCATCGAGCCCGGCGAAAAGGGCGAAGCAGCCATCGAGCAGGCTCTGGCCCGCCTGCGCGAACACGGCTACCTGGACGACGCTGCCTTTGCCGAGACCTACGCCCGCCTGCGCCAGCAAAACGAAAAGCTGGGAGAACGCCGCGTCCGCCAGGACTTGCAGCAAAAAGGCGTGGGCGCAGCTCTAATCGCCGAGACGCTGGAAACCCGCTACGGCCAGACCAACGAGGAGGCGCTGGCCCGCGAGTACCTTGACCGCAAGCGGATGCATAAGCCGGAGAACCCCAAAGAGACAGCGCGCGTGATGCGGCGGCTGGTCACGGCCGGCTTCTCCACCGGCGTCATCTACAAAATCCTGCGCCAGTGGGACGTGCCCGACGAAGCGCTTGCAGCCCTCGAAAACCTGGAAGAGAACCTACACGAAAGCTAGACTCGCCGCAGCCTCGGTCCCCTCAATTGCCGGAGCCTTCGACGCCAGAATATCCAGCATCTCCACCTGCGGAACCGGGTCGAACAACTCCTCGGCCCTGGCGAACAGTGCCTTGGCAATCGGACCCATCACGTGAGCCAACCTGCCTTCCGCGGTTTGAAAAGTGTCGAAGATGCCGTAAGTCGACCGTCCCAGTTTCATCGCATACCAGGTCGTTGTTTCCGCCTCGCTCACAGCCAGCGGCTGAGCCGACTTCAAAAACGCCTCAACTTCTTCCTCTTTGCCCGGCCTGGCCTGCAACAACGCCAATATCGCAAACTTATCCACCGCATCCTCCTCAAGTGTTCACCTCTTTAGTTGCCGGAATTGCCTGTTTGTGACACGGCGAACTGTGGATATTCAGCGACGAAGGGAATGCACTTGCGAAGTATGAGTCTCTAAGGAAGCGGGAAAAGCTTAAGCCCTGGCATCTGAAAATCTTTGCGATTATCCGTTGCAACGGCGAACCCATTCTCCAGCGCCGTTGCGGCCACAATCATGTCTGTGATGCTGCGCGTATGTCCGCTACGACGTAACGATGCCTTTAACAGGCCGGCCCGCTCCGCAATCTCCGCGCTGACCGGGAACCAATCCAGATCCTCCAGCATTTCGCGAGTAGCCTGTTCCTCTCCTGTACGGAGCCCACCGTAGACCTCGGCAATACTGACCGTCGAGGTAGCAAGAGAAATGCCGGAAGCAACCACTCCCGTGAGAAGCCTCCGCCTTTGATTGCGGTCCCTCAGCACATCAATTAGAACCGTCGTGTCCAGCAGGAGTGTAATCGGCGCGCTCATAGCGGGTCGAGATTCTCATCGCGCCCTGCAAGGCGAACACTCGGCTCATTTCGCAAGGACCGCACCCACTCAGCAGTGCCCATCTCAACCAGTTCAGGGTGATTCTCGTCTAGCCAGACTGGGCCTTCCCTGGCAAGAAAAGCCAACAACCTCCGGCGCTTGACTTCTTTTTCGGCCGTTTCAACAAGGAACGCGCTGCGGCCGCGAGGTCCGGCAATCTGGTCGATGTCCTTTGCCAGTTTGGCGGGGAGTAGAATGTGGGTTCTCACTGTGGCCATAGACATGGCCCACTCCCAATGGGCCTGAGCGAATTATACCGCCGCATTTGCTTTTCGGGGAGGGAGTGCATCCATTCAGCAAGGCCAATTACACTGATTACGCCATGCAATTCCGCACAGGGAACGAAATCCGCGAATTATTTCTGCGCTTTTTTGAGACGAAGGGGCACCGCCGCGTGCACTCTTCCTCGCTGGTGCCTGCCAACGACCCCACGCTGCTGTTCACCAACGCGGGCATGAACCAGTTCAAGGACCTCTTCCTGGGCGCGGAGCGGCGCGACTACTCCCGCGCCACCACATCTCAAAAGTGCGTCCGCGCGGGCGGCAAGCACAACGACCTTGAGAACGTGGGCTTTACCCGCCGCCACCACACCTTCTTCGAGATGCTGGGGAACTTCAGCTTCGGCGACTACTTCAAACGCGATGCCATCAACTTTGCATGGGAGCTGGTCACCAGCGAAGAGTGGTTCGGCATCCCCAAAGACCGGCTTTACGTAACCATCTTCGAGGGCGACTCTGCCAACGGCGTCCCCCGCGACGACGAAGCGGAGGGTTATTGGATCGAAGCCGGCGTCCCCAAGGAACGCATCCATGAATACGGCCTCAAGGACAACTTCTGGCAGATGGGCGAAACCGGCCCCTGCGGACCCTGCTCGGAGATCTTCTACGACATGGGGCTGGAGGCAGCCGAGACTCCGGGAGTCGACAAGCCCTTCGGCCAGGACGAAGCCCGCTATGTCGAAATTTGGAACCTCGTCTTCATGCAGTTCGACCGCGCCGCCATCGTCGATCCCGCCACCAAGGCCACAACTTACAAGCTAACCCCGCTCCCCAAGCCCTCCATCGACACCGGCATGGGATTGGAGCGCGTCGCCGCCGTGCTGCAAAACAAGATCAGCAACTTCGAGACCGACCTGTTTACGCCGCTCATTCAGAGAGCCGCCAAAGTAACAGGCGTAAGCGATAGCGAGACAGCGAGGCAGCAGGCCGACGTGCTTGCGTGGATGATTCGCATCCCCAGCCTCCGCATCATCGCCGACCACGCCCGCGCCGCCACGTTCCTCATCAACGACAGCGTGATCCCGGCGAATGAAGGCCGCGGCTACGTGCTGCGCAAAATCCTCCGCCGCGGAATCCGGCACGGTCGCCTCATGGGCCAGGAACTGCCCTTCCTCCACGAAATAGTCTTCGCAGTCCGCGACCTTATGCAGGGTGCCTACCCCGAACTGGCCGACTCTGCTGATCGAATCGCTAAGGTCGTAAAAGCCGAAGAGCAGCAGTTCGACCGCGTTATCAAGGTCGGGCTGGCCCGCCTCCACGAAGTGCTCTGGGGCGACTTCACCGGTCAAAAAGCCTTCCACTTGTATGAAACCTTTGGCCTTCCTCTCGACTTCATGAAGGATGCTGCGCACGATGCCGGAATTGGCTTTGATGACGAAGGCTTCGAAGCCGCCCGCGCCGAAGAGCAAGCCCGCGCTCGCGCTAGTTGGAAAGGTGGCAGCCAGAAATCCGCGAGCCCCGCCTATCGCGAACTGCCCAAGACGGATTTTCTTGGCTATAAGCAGATCTCTGCAAACAACGCCGAAGTCCTCGCCATCGTCAAAGAGGGCCAGGGCGTTCCCGCCGCCGCAGCAGGCGACCAGGTCGATGTAGTCCTCGACCAGACCAGCTTCTACAGCGACTCCGGCGGCCAAATCGGCGACACCGGCGTCTTCCTCTCCCCCGACGGCAACAGCACGGTTGCCGAGATCACCGGCTCCGTCCTTCCCGTCCAGGGTGTGCGCGCCCACAAGGCTCTGCTCAAGCACCCACTGGCCGTTGGCGACCATGTCAACGCGCAAGTCGATGGCATCCGCCGCGACTCCATCCGCCGCAACCACACCGGCACCCACCTGCTCCACGCCGCGCTGCGTCAGGTCCTCGGCACCCACGTCAAACAGGCCGGCTCCTCCGTCGATCCCACCCGTCTCCGCTTCGACTTCTCCCACTTTGCCCAGGTGGCCGATGAGGAGCTTGAAGAGATCGAGTCCATTGTCAATCGCGAAGTCCTCTCGAATGCGCGCGTGGAAACGCTGGAAGACGTGCCTATCGATGTAGCCGTAAACGAGTACCACGCCATGGCTCTCTTCGGCGAAAAGTACGGCGACAAGGTCCGCGTCGTCAAGCTCTCCGACGGCTTCTCGACCGAACTCTGCGGAGGCACGCACACCTCAGCCACGGGCGAAATCGGCCTCATCAAAGTTGTCAGCGAGGGTTCGGTTTCGTCAGGTGTGCGCAGGCTTGAGGCCATCACAGGATTCGGCTCACTCGACACCTTCCGCCAGGACTTCGCCGTCGCACAACTGGCCGCGCAAGTAGCCCCAGCACCAGCCGGCACCTCACTGTCAGACGCGTTTCGCGCCAGGCTGGCCGCCCAGGAAGAAGAGCTCAAGCGCCTTCGCCGCGAGCTCGAAGAAGCGCGCATGAAGTCCGCCGCCGGCGCGCTGGACGAAGCCCTGGCCCGAGCCGTCGAAGTAAAGGGCGTCCGCCTCGTAACCCTCCGCGCCGACTCGCTGGAACGCGGCCAGCTTCGCACCCTGGTAGACAATCTCAAGCAGAAGCTCGGCGAAGGCGTAGTCGTCCTCGCCTCCGCGCAACCCGAAGGAAAGGTAGCCCTCATCGCCGGAGTCACGCCGGGCCTGACAAAACGAATCCAGGCAGGCAAGCTCGTGGGCGCCGTGGCCAAACTGGTAGGCGGTTCCGGCGGCGGCAAGCCGGAGATTGCCGAAGCCGGCGGCAAAGACCAATCGCAAATCGACGCGGCTCTTCAGGCAGCCGCAGGCCTGCTTGGAGAACTACTGGTATAGCCCGCGACTTCAACCCCCGCTAAACCGCGACCCGCCGCACTCGCGGCCCGATCCGCGTGAACACCTCCCACGGAATCGTCCCGCAAGTCTCGGCATGATCGAATGCGGTGATGGTTTCTTCACCCTGGGTTCCAAGAATCACAACCTCGTCCCCCGGTTGCACTCCATCAATCTCCGTCACGTCCAGCACCGCCTGGTCCATGCTGATGCGCCCTGCCAGGGGCGCGCGCTGGCCGCGTACCAGCAGGCTGAAATGGTTGCCAAGCCGGCGGTCGAGCCCGTCTCCGTAGCCCGCTGGCACCAGCGCCAGCCGCATGGTTTCGGTGGCCACAAAGGTGCCGTTATAGCCCACCACCGCTCCGGCGGGAACTGCGCGGACACCCACCACGCGAGTCTTCCAGCTCAGCCCAGGCTGGAGCCGCGTGCGGGCCTCATCCAATACGGCGGAATCAAATCCCGGTTCAAATTTCGGGATTAACCCATAAAGTGCCAGCCCCGGCCGAAGCATCGTCCTCATCCCATGCCGCTCGGCCAGCTCCACAATTGCCCTGGACCCGCCCGCAACCAGCGCGGCGGAATTGCCCACATTCAGCCATTCCGCATTCATTCCAGCAGCCTCGATCCGCTTTAATGCCTCGTCCATGCGGGTGAGTTGTTCCCGTGTAATCGCGCCGTCTGCCTCCTCGGCGGCAAACAGGTGGGTCATTACGCCCTCAAGCAGCAGAGGCGAACCCGCACGAAAGCGGGCCAACACTTCAACCAGACCATCCAGGCCCACGCCCTGCCGGCTCATGCCCGTATCGATCTCCAGATGCACCGGAACCGATGCGGATCGTGCCCCCACACCCCGCGCAGCCATTTCCAGTTCATCCAGTTGCCACGGCTCCCACGCCACGGCGGTCAACCCGTGCCGCACCACTTCTGCGCCCTGGCCCGGAAAGACGCCTCCGATTACCAACACTCGTGCATCGGGACAAAGCGCGCGCGCCTCCACCCCTTCTTCAACGCTGGTTACGCCGAGCCACCGTGCCCCGGCCCAAACCGCGGCAGGCGCGCAGATCGCAAGGGAGTGACCGTAGGCATTGGCCTTCACAATGGCGAGCAACTCAACGCCGGCCGGGACAATGCCGGTGAGATATCGATAGTTTTCTTCAAGGGATCGGGTGCGGATTTCCACCCAGCAGGGGCGCGTTGTCATCGGGCTATCCAATCACCAGTTTAACGCGGTCATGCGGGGAACTCATCGCAACAGCGCAAACGCAACCACCGTTTCGTCGCCGCTGCCAACCTCGCGGAGCAATTGTGCCTCCATCTCATGCGGAACCGTCATCTCGCACCCGGCAACATCCTCTTCGCCGGCGCCCACGAAGCATAACTCGCAATGGCCCAAATCATTTCCATCTCCCATGCGCACCGGCGGACCAAACACCCGGCAGGTCATTGGCCGCCAGGCGTATACGTCGCATCGCCCGGTTGCGGGGTCCAGCGCCGGGCACGCCGCGTCGTTGGCGAACTCCTCAAATCGCTCTTGTTCTTGAGGCGAATCGCCCAGCACTCCAGTCTCCGGGTCGCCCGGAAAATCCGCCCCATGCTCGGCAATCCAGGCACCGGCCCGCCGCTCGATCTCCGCAGCCAAGCCCGCGTCCGCAGCGCGCAATTCCCCCATCCCCACGGCCAGCCGCTGCGCATCCAACTCACTGATCGCAAATGCCCCATAACAGCATTGCGTACATCCCAGCCGGCACGCCAGCCAATCGCCCGCACGCTGCGCAGCATCGAGCAGCGCCGCGTCCACAATCTGAATCAGCTCTCCATCCCTCGCCGGCAGGCTCATGCCGCCAAGCATACCGGATCGGGCCGTTCTCCCTCTTCCATTGCCTTCGGGGACAACTCCGCGCTAATCTTCCTTCGAAGGTCTGGAGGTCACCATGCCCGAATCCCGCAGCACCGTCATCCCCGCCATGCGTTACAAAGACGCGCCCGCCGCCATCGACTGGCTATGCAATGTCATCGGCTTTCAGCGCAAGGCCGTATATGAAGGCCCAAACGGAACCATCGGCCACGCCGAGCTGAGTCTTGGCGGCGGCATGATCATGCTCGGCTCCGCAAAGGACGACGAGCATGGCCATAGGTTCAAATCGCCTGATGAAGTTGGCGGTATCGAGACTCGCAGCGTCTACATTGTCGTCCCCGATGCCGATGCGGCGCACGCCCGCGCCGTGGCCGCCGCCGCCGAAATCATCCGCCCGTTGCAGGACACTCCTTACGGAAGTCGCGAGTTTGCGGTCAAGGACCCCGAAGGGCATTCGTGGAGCTTGGGAACTTATGATCCATGGACGGCGCAGGGGTAGTGCTGCGCGCAAAAGGGACTGGGGCTGAAATGGTAGTAAGATAGGTCGCATGGCAGCCTATCGCGTCGTTCTTCATCATTCCGAGGACGGTTACAGTGTCTCTTGCCCAGGCCTACCCGGCTGCTTTTCGCAAGGCGAAACTGAGGAAGAAGCACGGGCAAATATTCGTTTGGCCATCGGCGAGTACCTCGAAGCCGCGAAAGAGTTGGCGGGACAACTCTCTATAACTCCAAAAAAGTCATAAATCCACAATCTTCCCCGGATTCATCCGGTTCTCCGGGTCCAGCGCGCGCTTCAAATCCCGCATCACCTCAAGCGCCTCGCCGTGCTCCGCATTGAGATACTTCTTCTTTCCGTATCCCACGCCGTGCTCCCCGGTACACGTCCCGTCCATGGCCTGCGCCCGCTCCACCAGCCGCGCCGCAAAGGCTTCCGCCTCCGCTTCCTGTCCCGGCGCCAACATGCACAGAACATGAAAATTTCCATCGCCCACATGGCCCACTATGGTCGCCGGAAAGCTCAATCCATCCAAATCGGCGCGCGTGGCCACAATGCACTCCGCCATTCGCGAAATCGGCACGCATACGTCGGTCGTCAGCGCGTTCGACCCCGGCCGCAGCGCCCGCGACGCATAATAAACATCGTGACGTGCCTTCCATAGCCGCTCCCGTCCCGCCGGCGACGTCTCCCACTCGAACCCCAACCCACCGTGCTCCGCCGCCAACTGCTCCGCCATCCGCGCCGTCTCCTCCACCCCAGCCTGGCTCATACCGTGAAACGCGAACAGCAGCGTCGGCATCACCGCTAGATCCAGCTTCGAATACCGGTTCACCGCATCCACTTGCATGGCGTCCATAAACTCGATCCGCGCCACGCCGAGTCCCAGTTGAATAGCCTCAATCACCGTCCGCACGGCGCCTTCCACGGTCTCAAAGGCGCATACCGCAACCCCTACCGCCTCAGGCAGCGCGTGCAGCCGCAGCGTCACTTCGGTGATCACGCCCAGCGTTCCTTCCGCGCCCACAAACAGCCGCGTCAGGTCGTAGCCCGCGCTCGACTTCCGCGCCCGCGTACCGGTGTGGATCACGCGCCCATCGGCCAGCACCACCGTCAGTCCCAGCACGTTTTCCCGCATGGTCCCATAGCGCACCGCCATTGTCCCTGAAGCCCGGGTCGACGCCATGCCCCCGATCGTCGCATCCGCCCCCGGATCGACCGCAAAGGTCAGCCCCGTGTTCTCCAGCGCCTTCATCAGTTGCAGCCGCGAAATCCCCGCCTCCACCGTGGCGTCCAGGTCTTCCACGCTCACCCGCAGCACGCGATTCATCTGCCGCATATCCACCGAGATGCCGCCGCGCAGCGCGTGAACGTGACCCTCCAGCGAAGTCCCAGCGCCAAACGGGACCACCGCCAGCCCATGCCGTGCGCTTGCCCTTATAATCTCGCTGACCTCCGCCGTGCTTTGCGGGAAGCACACCAGATCGGGCAGCGCCGGCGGGTGCGAGCTTTCGCCGTGGCTGTGGTGCTGGCGCGAGGCTTCCGCCGCCGTAACGCGGTCGCCCAGCAGCGCACGCAACTCTGCCAGGGCTTGCTCAATTGCGGATTGGTTGGCAATTTCCATCGTTTTCAAGCCATTTGTCCGTGAACAGAATCATAACCGGGATGCGGGGGAACGAATCGCAACTCCAATCGGATATATTCGTTTGGTACTCTGCGGAGGCTCTCTTGAAGTCGATTTCATTTGCCGTTCCCCTACTGCTTTCGTCGCTGATCTCCGTGTCAACCCACTCCCAGCAGCCCCGCCTGCTGGTTGCGCAAAAGGGCGAACAGAGCCTCGCCATCGTCGATCCCATCGCGGGCACGATCATCGCCTCAATACCCGAAGGAGGCACAACCGGCCACGAGGTCATTGCGTCGCCCGACGGCCGCTTCGCCTATGTGCCCATCTACGGCAACTCCGGCGTGGGCAAGCCCGGCACCGACGGCAGCACTCTGGTTGTGATTGATATCGCTGCGCAAACAATCGCCGGCAGCGTCGACTTCGGCCACGGCGTGCGTCCGCACATGCCCCTCTTCGGACCCAAAGACGGCCTGCTCTACGTCACCACCGAGCTCGACCGGTCTATCACGCTGATCGACCCCAAGACCCTCAAGATCGTCGGCGCCATTCCCACCGGCCAGCCCGAGTCGCACATGCTTGCGCTTTCCCACGACGGCCTGCGCGGCTATACCGCCAACGTCGGCCCCGGCACTGTCTCGGTCCTCGACATCCCAGGCCGCAAGGTCGTCGCCATCATCCCGGTCTCGGGCGACACGCAGCGCATATCCATAACGCCAAACGACCGCTGGGTCTTCACCGCCGACCAGGCCAAGCCGCAACTTGCCGTCATCGATACGCGGACCAATCAAGTAGCTCACTGGATCCCGCTTCCAGGCATCGGTTACGGCAGCGCCGCTACGCTCGACGGACGGTTTGAGCTCGTCGCGATCCCTGAACTCAACAAAGTAGCCGTCATCGACCTCAGCACCATGCAGGTTGTGCGCTCGGTAGATACCCCTGCGGACCCGGAAGAGTTGTTGATGCAGCCCGGCGGAAAAGTGGCCTGGGTCTCCTGCGTAGCCTCGCACACCGAAGCCGAGCTGGACTTGAGCACATGGCAGATCACGCGCAAGATCGTCACCGGAAAAAACTCCGACGGCATCGCCTGGGCTGCCGCGCACTGAGGTAATCGAAACCGATCCCAGGCAGACAAGAAAGGCCCCCCAACTGTGATACGACAATAAGTATGATCATGAACCCCGATGCTCGGAAGATGAGGCGTAGCTTCACCCTATCGCCTGAGGCGGTGAGGTTCATATCAGAGACGCGGCAGCGATGTGGAGCGAAGTCGGAATCGGAGGCGCTGGAACTGCTGCTGCGCGAAGCTATGCTGGAAGCCAAGCGGCAGGAGATAGATGCGGCGTGCAAGGAGTATTACGACAGGCATCGATTGAGGTGCTTGCTGAACAGCGAGAGTGGGCGGAACGGAATGGGCCGAACATGTGGCGTGGAATCCCAGGGTGAATGCGCAGGCATCGCGCTCACATCGGCTCGGTGAGATTTGGGCCGGATACTTAAAGCTCGTCCGATCGACTAATCAACTTAATCGCAATTGCCAGGCCCACAAACGGAGTGCTACCCAGCATGAAGCCACCGCTTCAACCACTCGCCGCCCTGGCCCTGATAGCCTTCTCCTGCCTGTGCAACCACCTGCCGCAACCCTCTGGCAGGTGAGCTAGCTGCGGCGATTCTCTTCGACCGGGTTGATCGTCCGGCGGGACGCGGGAGATGGAGTGCGCAACGCGCCGACAATGGCCTTTATCGACGCCAGCACGGCCGAGATTTGACGCACGGGGCCGCTGACGGCCTCAGCCACATATTCGCCGGCCCGATCGACCTGGTCAAGAGCGCCTGAGAGCATTCCATCGAGCCGTTTGGTCTGGCGATGCAGTTTCTCCAGGATTTCGGAGGTCGACTGGTCCAGCTCCACCGACTTCTCCCGCAAAATACGCACCATCTCCATCACGTCGTCCGTGGTCGCTTCCACCTTCGGAGCCAGTCGCTCGATAACATCCCGGGAACTGTCCACAAGATCCCGTGTACTGTCCACGACGGGCATTATTGAGCCACGCAGTTCTTCGATTTGTTCCTGAAGGGACTTTGTCCCCTTGCGGATAGACAAGAAGATGAGAAGCAGGATGATTGCCTGCACCGACAGGGCTATGCCGGTCAATGCAACAAAGGCGAGCATGAGAGTTTCATTGTTCAAGACTGGCATCGGATTATGATCTCACGCGGGATACCGCGGAATTTAACAAAAAATTGGGCCCAGCCGCGAGACGAGATTACACACACATTCCGGAGCCTTCGCGCAGGTAGCCTTGCTCTCGCGATAAGCCCCGGAGTGGTGGATGAAACGTCAGCCGGACGGGAAATATCTCCCCGAAAATCGGCTGCTTAGAAGTGAGTTGGCTCCGTTGAGTTCGAGGTCGTCTTGTAAGCCTGGCGACCCGCGTCAACAGCAGCGGTCACGCGCGTGGTCTGGTCGGACACCAGGTTCTTGCCCCGCTCCACAAACTCTTCCCACTGCGCCCGTCCGCGATCGACGGCTTCGCGTCCGCGCTCCACATACTCGGTAACCTGTTCTTTGCTCTTGTCAACCAGGGCGCTTACTTCCTGGGCTGCCTCCCTGGTGCGGTTGCGCAGGTATTCCGTACCCTCCCGCGCGCCAGAAACCAGGTCTTCCCGGGTCTCGCGTCCGCTCTTGGGAGCGTAAAGAATTCCCACCAGCGCGCCGACGCCCATCCCTGCCAGAAACCATGCCAAGCCGTATGCCTTGTTATCTTCCGCCATGATAAAAACTCTCCTCTCGCTCAATTCCAACAAAGGATGAGCGTATCAAAACTCTCCGGTGGGCCGCAAATTGAAGCAAGTTTGCGGGAACCGGCTATGAGGGCCTCCGCGCACTCCCTGCGGGAGTGATACGTCACGTGGCCTCATCCCGTTGGATGCCATTCAGCCGATGAAGTTGCAACTCCACCGTTTGATTTTGAGGTAATCCTGGCACGGATGCAAACGGAGGAAAGTGAGAATTCGGGTGCCGTGGGCTCCGTTCACGCCGTCCCCGCCACCAGGGCCAGCGCCTTTGCAGCCCGGAGAACAGCCACCGGGTCGCCGGATGGGCGGAACTCCATCGCAACATTGTGCCTGTAGTTCAATTGCGCAAGCTTGTGGAAAATGTTCCCGTAGTTGATTTCGCCGGTGCCGGGTTCGTGGCGGCCGGGCACGTCTGCTACGTGGATGAGGCCTATCACGTCAATATGCTTTTCGAGCTTCTCGATCAGGTTGCCGAAGCCCATCTGCTCGTGAAAAATGTCGTAGAGGAATTGCACCTGGGGATGGTTCACGGCGCGCACCACGTCGATTGCCTCGGCAGCCGAGGTGAAAAAGTACTTGGGCCGCTCTTCAACGTGAATGCACTCCAGCAGCAGACGCACCGGCTGGCCATCGATCTGGCGGCCCTCGATCATGGCTCCAGCCCGCTTCAACGTCTCAATCGAGGCTTGATGCTGCGCTTCGCGGGTGAGCCCCGGAACCATATCGCCTGAGAGCACGATCATTGCCGGACAGCTCAGGGTCTCCATAGGCTTGAGTCCCTGGCGCAACTCGGCCAGGAAGCCATCGGCGGATGCGGGATTGGATACTCCGTTAGCCAGCCCCGCAGTGGCGTCGAACCGGATGCCGAGGCTCTTGCGGGCGGCGTTGGCGCGGGCAAAGTCGGCGTCGGACCATTTGCTGTATTCGCCCACCAGCTCGACATTCCTGTAGCCCGCCTCGGCCACCTTGGCCAGCCGCTCCTCAAAAGGCAGGCCGTTGAAGACAGTCCACAGCATGACCGAAAGGCCAAACGCGGGCGCGGCGGGCTGAGCCTGAGCCGCTGTGGCGCTAGTTTCAGCCTGCATCCGGGCCAGCGCTGCGGTGAACGCGGCCGCGGCCAGGGCTTGCGTAAAGCCGCGTCGATTCATGCCGGCCTACCCGACTTCTTTTTGGAAGATTTCGTTGGCGATGCGGGTTTTGATCCCATCTTTCGCGATCGCCGCAACTCCTGCCAGTCCTTTTCGGTCTGGTCCGCGTATAGCGCTCCGAATTTGCCCAACGCCTCCGCGAAGCCGTCTCCGGAGCCAAGATAGCCGGCGATGGTTCGCGGGTCACCGCTGCGGGCATGGCCGCGCGCCAGCAATTCGCCGCAGACCTCGCCGTATGCCTGCAGGCCGCCTTCCGCAAGGTCCGGCAGGTCAATGGACCCCTTGTGATCGTTCAGTTGGCGCACCAGGTAACTGCGGTTGCCAATGTGCGTCCATCCCAGAAATGGGTCGGACTGCAATTGCATGGCGCGCTGCCCTTCCGCAACGCGCTGCCCGTTGTGCTGGGCCGGGTGCGCATCGGGCAGGTAGGGAGCGTAGCCTGAGGCCGGCTCCTCCTTCACTTGCAGAAACAGCGGGTCGGCCGGCCCGTTGCCTTCAAAATAAACGCAATAGTCGCGCAGTCCCACCGATCCGGTGCCCACCACTTTGAAAGCCACATCCACGGGCCGATAGAACGACAACAGGTGCTGCCGCTGCGGCTCCAGCATCTCCCGGTAGGTTGCCAGCGACGCCAGCACGGCTGCGGCCTGTGCCGCGGCTACACGCGTCAGCAGCGGCTTCGATTCGCGGAATCGGCGAGCGCCCGGCTTGTCCGGCACCGGCTCGGTGAGCTGTTCCAACGTGTGCTGCGGTGTGGCGCGCTCGGCCTTTACCAGCGCCTTGTGGATAGGCGCAACCATGCCCAGCCGGTGAACCTGGTAGCGGCCCACCTCAAGGCACGGCAACTCGGCAAACGTATGCATCAGCGTGCAGTACCGCTCAACGCACAACTCCACTGCGCGGACAGCCGCGGCATCCTTGTGGCCCGACCCGCGCCCCGCCAGCACCAGGGACGCGGCCATGCGCTTCAAGTCCCACTCAAAGGGCCCGCGGATGGTCTCGTCGAAGTCGTTGATGTCGAATACCAGCCGCCCGTCCGGTGCGGCATAGGCGCCCAGGTTGCGCACATGCGCATCGCCGCAAAGCTGGCTGACGATGCCGGTATTGGGCAGCATCGCCAAATCCCCGGCCATCACCGGCACCGCGCCCCGAAAATAGCCAAACGGCGACTCCGCCATCAGTTCGTACTTCAGCTTCACGAGAGCCGGGACGCGGCCAATCATCGACCGGGCAAGAAGCGCCACCGAAGATGTCTTGCGCGCTTTGGAGTTGAACTCGCTGTGTTCCTGGCGGCCCACCTGCTTGCGCCGCGCCTGGCCTAGATTGGTGCGTTCTTCCGGAGTTGCCCAGTGCATGTGAGGCACCATACACTCTCTGCCTGCTGCGTGCAACTCGCTTAACCCATTGATTTACACTTCTCGCTGGAAGCCCCGCACCCAAATATCGCAGCTCGAATGAACTGGGCCGGGTTCCGCTTCCGGAGGAATGCCCTTTGACGCATGTGACGCGAGCAGCCACTCTCCTTCCATCGGCCATTGCCGTTCTTCTCTCTGCCGCCGTCTCCCTTGCCGCGCAGGCTCCTCCAACGCCTCTAACCGTTGAAGCAATCTTTGCCCACGGCCCCATCATCGGACATCCGCCCGAAGGTCTCACCTGGTCGCCGGATTCACAGCACCTCACCTATGACGACGGCGGCGAACTCGTCGACCTGGACCCAGCCACCGGCAAGCCGCATGTGCTGGTCAGCAGCGCCAAACTGGCCTCGCTCACGGGCGCAACCGACTCCGAGAAGGACCGCGATCATCGCGAACGCTACAAGATGCCGGAGTACCAATGGGCTCCCGACTCAAAACATCTTCTGTTTGATTCCGATGGGCGTCTCTGGCTCTACGATCTGCGCAACGGCACCGGGGTGCAGGTTGGATTTACCGGAGCGGCATCCGGCGACGACCCCAAGTTCTCGCCGAACGGGGAATGCATCTCCTTTGTGCGCGACCACGCGCTTGCTGTGATTCGCCTGAAAGACCCATGGGCGGGCACAACCGTCGTGGCTCCCCTGCCCAATCCCGATGCGCACCAGGCGGTACTCAACGGCGAAGTGGACTGGGTCTATGAGGAGGAACTGGACGTTCGCAGCAACTACTTCTGGTCGCCCGACTCCAGTCACCTGGCCTATCTGCAAATGAACGAGACCGATGTCCCGCAGTATCCCATAACCGATTGGATACCCACGCATCCGACCGTCGATATGCAGCGCTATCCGCAGCCTGGCGATACCAATCCCGAAGTTCGCGTGGGTGTAGTCAGCGCTGGGGGAGGAAAAACCGTATCTGTGAAACTCCCCTTTCACCAGGGGCAGGACTACATTCCGCGCTTCGGGTGGGCCGATCCAAGAACGCTTTGGATCGAGACGCTGACGCGCGACCATAAGCACCTGGCAATCTACTTTGCCGATTCGGCCTCAGGCCGGTCCCATGCGGTGCTTCAACTGGCGGACGATACCTTCTTCGACGAGAGTTACGACGTGGATGTGGCCGGCGGCAGCATCGTACTTACAAATTGGTCCGATGGGCATAATCATCTTTATCTTTATAGTTACGATCAGGCCAAGCCGGACTCCACCACGGCCAAACTCGAACGCCAACTTACAAAAGGCGACTTTGAAGTGCAGGATGTATTGCGTGTCGATCACGCGGCAAAAGTGGTGGACTATAGCTCAAACGAGGGTAACTTGCTTGAGAGTCAGTTATGGCAGGTTAGCTTCGACGGCCAGCGGAAACAGTTGAGCGCCGGCGTTGGACACCACGAGGGCACATTTGCTCCCAATGGCGGCGCATTTGTCGACAAGCAATCCACGCGGCTAACTCCTCCGGCCTTGAGCCTGTGCCCGGCGCAAGCCAAATGCAAGGTGTTTTGGACGGCGAATGCGCTGGAACCCTATGGACTTCGTGCCCCCGTTCAGCTTGAAGTAAAGGCTCACGACGGCGCAACGCTTTACGCCACGCTGCTGCTGCCTGAAGGCGCTTCCCCGGGCAGTGTGCCGCTAATCGTGAACCCCTATGGAGGGCCAGGCCCACAGGATGTAGCCAACAAGTGGAGCGATGCATTGCTGTTCGATGAGTTACTCGCCCAGCATGGCTTCGCCGTTCTCCACGCCGATAATCGCGGCACCGGCGAGCGCGGGCGAGCCTTTGCACAGGCGGCTTATCATAACTTCGGCCCTGTCCAGTTAGAAGATCAGCTAACTGTATTGGACGCGGCGCTGGCCCAGTATCCGCGGCTAGACGCCAGGCGTCTGGGCTGGTGGGGATGGAGCTGGGGCGGCACATTCACTCTTTATGCGCTTTCGCACTCCGACCGCTTCCGCGCCGGAATTGCGGTAGCTCCTGTAACCGACTGGCATAACTACGATTCCATCTACACTGAGCGGTACATGAGCGAGCCAGGAGACTTTGCCTCCGGTTACAAAGACTTTTCCGTGGTGAATTCGGCGGCCAATCTCAAGGGGCGTCTGCTGCTGGTGCATGGAACCGGAGACGACAATGTGCACTTGGAAAACTCCGTCCAGTTTGTACAGAAGTTGATCGAGGCCGGGTTTCCCTACGACCTTCAAATCTATCCACGCAAGACTCACTCTATCTCCGGCCCGGATGTACGCACCCATTTGTTCAATCGCATTCTCGCGCATTTTGAGCAGTATCTTAAGCCGCCGGTGCAATGAAAACTCCGCACTGTACGCGCAAAGTGGGCTACGTATGCCGCCGTCGAAAGATTTCGTCCTTCTCGCGTTTAGGGCAGTCCGAGCATCCCAGGCAGCAGACCAAAAGCACGGCCACGCCCGCCGTCACTAGAACAGCAAGGATGTTTGCGTTTGACTCGAACCAATGGAGCAAGCTTTGCATTTCAAATAGAACCTATACATAGATTAGACGCCAAGACTTCTCGCGGGGTGAGCTATTCCGCTCGCTGGTTCGAATTCCTGGCGTCGAAACCCTCGCGCAGCAAGTGTATCACTACGGAATTTCTTCAGTCACCTCTTGTTTTCAAGGGAATAAAAAGCGAAAATAAAACAGCATGGCCACCTCGCCAAATCCGGCTTCGCCTTCCCCACACGAGGACTGGCAGGAGGCTTTCGATTCGCTTGGCGCCACAGATTCGAGCCCAGGCTCAAACCGTGACTCGAATCCGGATTACGGACCGCCCCCGCAAGTGCCGATGCTTGGCGGAACCCCTGACACAACCGCCGGCCCGGCGCTGAACTGGCTCTTTGTCGACCTGAACTCCTATTTTGCCTCGGTTGAACAGGAGGTCCGTCCCGAGCTGCGCGGCTGCCCGGTGGCCGTGGTGCCCATGATGGCCGACACAACAGTTTGCATTGCCGCCAGTTACGAGGCCAAGGCGCATGGCGTAAAGACCGGAACGATCGTAGGCGATGCCAAACGCATGTGTCCTGGCCTGGTGCTGCTGGAAGCGCGCCACGAAATCTATGTCGATTACCATCACCGCATCGTGGAAGCAGTGGAGAGCTGCCTGCCGGTAACCGCCGTGCTCTCAATCGATGAAATGGCCTGCCGCCTGATGGGACGCGAACGCCCGCTGCTGGCCGCCATGGAGCTGGGCCGCCGTGTCAAGGCGCGCATCCGCGAGCGCGTCGGTCCCATGCTGCGCAGTTCGGTGGGCCTGGCAACCAACCGCTATCTGGCCAAAATTGCGAGCGACATGGAGAAGCCCGACGGCCTGGTAGCGCTAACCCTCGACATACTCCCCGAAGCGCTGCGCCAGCTCACCCTGCGCGATCTGCCCGGCATTGGGGCGCGCACTGAGAAGCGCCTGAACGACAAAGGCCTCCAAACCATGGAGCAGCTTCTTGCGCTCAATTGCGAGCAGGCCGGCCAGCTTTGGGGCTCGGTGTGGGGAGAGCGGCTGTGGCACTGGCTGCGCGGCGAAGACTTCGACATGTCGGACACCGAGCACTTGAAATCCATCAGCCACTCGCATGTGCTTGCGCCCGAGTTGCGCACAGCGGAGAAAGCCTATGCCGTGGCGCACAAACTGCTGCACAAGGCGGCCATGCGGCTGCGCGCGGGCGGCCTGTGGGCCAGCAGCATCGGACTGGTGATCGGCTTTGCGGGGCCCAAGGGCGAGCGGGGACCCGTGAGCAACTTCGGCGTTCCAAAAAATGGATGGAAGAGCGAAATCAAGCTCAGCGAGTGCCAGGACAACCAAACTCTCATAGCCTCGCTCAGCCGCATGTGGGCGAGCCGGCCTTCCGGCGCGGAGTTCGAACATCCCTATTTCATCGGCGTGCATCTGGGCGAACTGGTGCCCGATCGCTTGCACTCGCTCAACCTCTTCGACAAGCTCGACAGCGAGCAGAGCCGTACACGCCTGCTGGCAGCCATGGACGAGCTGAACAATAAATATGGAATGAGCACGCTGGCTCCGGCGACCATGCTGACCGCATTCAAGGCAGCGCCCACGCGAATCGCATTCGGCAGCATTCCAGATTTGTTCTGAGCGGGGAATGCAAGGAGTCAACTATCATCCTTCCCGCACGGTTCCGCAAGAGATTACACTGACTCAAGAAGATCCCGGCAGGCGGTCCAAGCCACGCCGGAAAGACGCAACACCCCGAGGCCGCAGCCATGATCTCCGAACTAAAGATCCGCAACTTCAAAAGCCTGGAGAGCGTCGATCTCAACCTCGGCCATTTCAATCTGCTTGTCGGTGCGAACGCCAGCGGCAAATCGAACTTCCTCGACGCGCTGCGGTTTTTGCAAGGTGCGGGAAATGGATTTACTCTCGACGAAATCCTCGACGGCAAGCCACCATCACCTACCAGTGTGAAGTGGGATGGGATTCGGGGAAGCTCGGGGTACATAGCATTCCGCCGAAGAGATGGTTCAGTCGCAGAATCGGTTGAGCTTGAAGGATGCATCCGCGAGACAAACCTTTATGAGATAAAAAGGGAAAATGTGAGCTATCGGTTTAAGTTTGAGCCTGGAACGAGTAAATTTGAGCAATGGTTCGGCCCGAGTGAGTGTGCTTGGCATAATAATGAAAAAATACTCCATGACTACAAGCTGGTCTTATCAAAGTTTAGCTATGATAAGGTCTTTTCCAAAGGATTGGTCGCAACTTTTGATAGTACAGCGAGAGAGTATTCGCGTCTATTGAAGGAGCGAGATCCGAGCCTGACTGCGCAAGAAGTTGAATCCCGTGATCATCTGAGTCCAGAATTATTCAAATTGAGTCCCGAAGCAATTTATGCTGCGCATATCCTGGATGCGCTTCCGAATATGCAGTTTCTCGACCCGCTTCCGGCAGAGCTGAGAACATACTCTTCAAAGGCGGCGAGACTCGGTGAGAACGGCGAAGGCTTTGCCGCCCTCATTCACGAAATTGAGTCCAACGGAAGCAAGCCGCCACTCCTGGAATGGCTTAAAGAACTTCGTCCCGATGAAGTCTCGGATCTCTACGCAATCCCAGGCGCCGTGAATGACTATATGGCCGCCATCAAAGAGGGTTACATCGAGTTTCCTGCTCCTTTGATCTCCGATGGCACCCTACGCTTCATCGCCCTGGCAGCCGCTTTCTTTCAACCCTCCATGCCTAAGGTCCTGATCATCGAGGAAATCGAGAAAGGCCTGCACCCCAGCCGTCTCCGCCTCCTGCTCGAACTCATGCGCTCGCAATCCAAACGAACCGGAACCCAAGTATTCGCCACTACGCATTCGCCAACATTGTTAGCCTGGCTCACCGAAGAAGACCGCAAGACGACATTCGTCTGCACCCGTGACACCGAATCCGGCGCCACGAAAGTGCGCTCTCTTGCGGAGGTTCCGAGACTGGAAGAATTGGTCAAAGAGCATTACAACCTCGATGAACTTTTCGAGCAAGGCTGGATCGAGTCCGTTCTGCATGAGTCTTAACGTACTGGTCGTTTCAGAGAACCCGACCTACAACGGCGCAATCCTCAAGCCGCTTTGCGAGAGACTGTTCGTGGAGTGTGGCAGGACTCGGGCCAATATCGAGGTCTTGGCAAATCCCCATACGAACGGTTATGAGGACGCGAAGAAGCTGTTCCCGCGCACAGTCCTCGACCTCTACTCGCACAAGCATCTCGTTCTTTTTCTTCCCGACTCCGACGGCAAAGAACGGAGCCCCGAATTTGCCGGGATGGAAGCAGGCTTTGAGAAAGGCGCAGTGGCAATCGGCAAATCCATTCGATTGATTTGCTGTGCCGCGGTGCCTGAAGTGGAAGCCTGGCTGCTTGCCGGCCACGACGATAAGTGGGAGCGAGATTGGCAATGGGGAGTTATCCGAGCGGACCGCTCGATCAAGGAAAACTACTTCTACCCCTTCCTTCAGAGACACGGCCAGGATGAATCCAGATTTCCAGATCAAGGCCGCAAGCAACTGATGGTCGCGGCCCTTCGGAACTACGCGGGTATTCGGCAGCGGTGTCCAGAGCTTCAGGCGCTTGAAACCCGCATCCGGGCCCACATCGCCAACCTGCCGTAATCCAAATTGAACCAGCCTTCCTAACTCGCACTCGTTGCCTTCAGTCGTCTGCCTACCCGGCAAAGAATCCCCCGCCCCTGAACTTTCCCCCCCCATTCGCGTAACTCTCTGCATCCCATCCCCCGCATTCCTGCGGATAAGAGAGTAGAAGCGAAGCCCATGGCCCACGAATGGCAGCCGGATTTTGAACAACTCGTGGACGAGCACCAGTCCATGGTCTTTTCGCTGGCCTGGCGAATGACCGGGGATCGCGGGCTGGCCGAAGAAATTGCGCAGGATGTTTTTCTCGAATTGGATAAACATCTTGGCAAGTTGGAATCCGCGGCGCATGCCTGCTTCTGGCTGCGGCGAGTAGCAATGAGCCGCTCGGCAGACGCGCTGCGGAGGCGCAAGGTGCGCGGAATGGATCTATGGGTGGAGATCGACGAGGGCCACGGAGCAAGGGCCGAAGAGCGTACCTCTCCGCTGGGAAACCGGCTGGAGCAGTTGCTTTCAACCCTGCCCGAGCCGCAGCGCGCGGCGCTGGTTCTGCGCTATCAGGAGGACCTGACGCCGGAGGAGATTGCTGCCACGCTCGCCTCGCCGCTGGCCACCGTGAAGAGTAACCTGCAGCGTGGACTGAAGCTGCTCAGAGCCAAGGCGTCAAGCCATTTGAAGCAGTACGTAAGAGTCAAGGAGCGGGCCAGTGGACTTTGAACCAATGGAAGACTTTGAGCGAGAATTGCGGCAAGCATTTCAGCGCAGGCCCGCGCCGCCCGCTCTGAAGCGGAAGCTGATGGAGAAGCGCCGCGCGCAACGGCCTCATCGCCACCCGCATTTCGTTCTGTGGCAGCGGCTGGCCGCCTCCGTTGCGCTCGCGGCGGTGCTTGGCGGTGCTGCCATTTGGAGAAACACCGAAGAGCATCGCAAAGGCGAAGAAGCCCGCCGCCAGGTGCTCACCGCGCTGCGCATCACCGGTCATGCGCTCAACCAGATGAATACACAACTCGCGGCTCACGACCGTGCCGCACAGGAATAAGGGAGAGTCCTTCATGCGAAATCGAATTGCATTTTCAATGGCCGGATTGGCGATCGGGGTTCTGGCGCTGGCTTCGTCGGTCACGGCACAGACTACTGCATTGCCGCTGCCGCCGCCGGTGGAAAAGGAACTGGCCGCGCGCGCCTCCAACGTAACTGAGGTCACGCTGGGCAAAGGGATGCTGGCCTTCGCCGCCAAATTCATGGACGGCAAAGACAAGGACGACCAGGCAACCAAACGCCTGATTGAGGGACTGGAAGGCATTTACGTCCGCGAGTACGAGTTCGACAAGGAAGGCGAGTTCTCGATGGAAGAGATCGACAAGCTGCGCCAGTATTTCGAAACCAGCGAGTGGTCGCCGATCGTCCGCGAGCGCGAGCGAAAAACCGGCGAAACCACCGACGTAATGGTCAAGCTCGTGAATGGCGAGTCGCACGGAATGTTTATCCTCACGGTCGAGCCCAAAGAGTTGACGATCGTGCTGATTCTGGGCCCGATTAACCTGGATGAGTTGGGCAGTTTGAAGGGCCTGTCCGGGCTGGGCTCGCTACAGGAAGTGGCGAAGAATAAGGACATCAAGGACAAGGAAAAAACCAAGGATAAGACAAAGGTGAAATCAGGAGGCGACGAATGAGGCGGCTCTGGATTATTCCCATGGTGGTTGTTGTTCTGCTGGTCCCGGTCGCTGTTCTGGCCGGTGGCGGCGAAGGCGGTTTCAACGGCGTAGTGCATTCCATTGAAGGCAGATACCATGTCCACGCCACGCGAATTCCCTTTGTCGGGCTTATCAGCTTCATCGCCGGCAGGGCCACGCACGGCGGCGTCAGCGGCATGCACGTAGCGGAGTTCGAGTCCTTCTCAGAGCCGGTTGACGGCGACGAACTGAACCGGATGGTCGAAGAAAAGCTCGGCCCAGGGTGGGAGCGGATGATCCGCGAAACCAGCCACAATGGCAATGAGCAGACGCTCATCTTTGCTCATCCTGAAGGCGACCGCATGGGCCTCTTCGTGGTCGACAAGGACGGCAACGAGATGGACGTGGTGCAGGTCTCCGTCGATCCCAAGCACTTGAACGACGACATTGGACAGTACCGCCATCACCGCGCGCAGGATGACGACACCGACTCGAAGGATGACGGCTCCGGCGCGAAGGATTGAGCCAGACAAAGTTTGCAGTTGCGCGGAGGCAATCGCTGGTCCGCGCGAGCCCGGCTGGCTACACTGGATTGCAGCATGGCCAGTCACACCTCATCCGGATATCGGGGTCGATTAGCGCCTTCGCCCACCGGCTTTCTGCACGTGGGCCACGCGCGCACATTCTGGACGGCCTTTGAACGCGCTCGCGAAGCCGGCGGCACGCTGGTGATGCGCATGGAAGATCTGGACCCCGACCGAAGCCGCGCCTTTTTCGCTGAGGCGGCTCTGGAAGATCTGCGCTGGCTTGGAGTTCAGTGGCAGGAAGGCCCGGACATCGGAGGGCCATTCGCGCCCTATGAGCAAAGCGGCCGAGGGAAGGTCTATCTCCAAGTCTGGCGCACACTCCTGCGCGGAGGATTCCTATACCCCTGCCGATGCTCGCGCAAAGACCTTGAAAGCGCGCTCGTCGCTCCGCACGAAGGCACGTCGACCGGTGCGCAGACAAATCCAACACAAGATCCCCCCGACGACGAGCCCATTTACCCCGGCACATGCAGGCCGCGCCAGGATAACTCCGGGCTGGTCGTTGAATATGCCGCCAACGAGATCGACAAGCCCGGAGGCTTCCATTGGCGATTCCGCGTCAACGACGGAGAGGCCATCGAGTTTGAAGATCGCAACCTAGGTCCTCAGCGTTTCATCGCCGGCCGCGACTTCGGCGATTTTGTTGTCTGGCGGCGAGACGGCGGTCCCAGTTATCAGCTTGCCTGCGTTGCCGACGACGCGGCCATGCACATCACCGAAGTGGTGCGCGGAGCAGACCTGCTCAAATCCACCGCTCGCCAGATTCTGCTCAATCGTGCGCTGGGCTTCGGCAATCCCGACTGGTTCCATTGCGGCCTGGCCGTGGACCGCCGCGGCCGGCGTTTGGCAAAGCGCCACGACTCCCTCAGCCTGCGAACCCTGCGTCAGCGGGGGTTCTCACCCAAAAGCACCCTGTCGGGCGAACTGCCGGTAGAGGTGTGATCCCCATCAGTGGCTGAATTGAGATTCCAACGATAGGATGAATGCGCCTCATTTGCGCGTGTGGAAGCGGCAGCGAAAGATCGGCCCGGAAGAGAGGGCCGTCGGTCCGCAAGCCGCGTGAACGACCTGCGGGCCGTGCCAACGCAAAAGGAGGTGAGGGCGAAATGGGTCAAAAATCGCCCTGGATGCGGGTGGCCGTTACTATCGCCATTGACTGGCGGTTCGTAATGGCACTCGTAATCCTCGTCCTGGCGCTACTGACGAAGTAGCCAAACCTCCCGGAAGGGCCACACCCTTCCGGGATTAACTAAAGCATAGCAAAACTTGAGCCCCCATCGCGAGTCTTATTTGCACTTCGCCTCACCCATGCCGGATGAATTTTCCGCTCTGCAACTCGCTCATGGCCTGCCGCAGTTCAGCCTGCGTGTTCATCACGATCGGCCCATACCACGCCACCGGCTCCTCAAGCGGCTTGCCGCTGACCAGCAGGAACCGAATCCCTTCCGGCCCCGCCTGCACCACAATCTCGTCGCCCCGGTCAAACAGCACCAGCGAGTGGTTTTTCGCGTCGTAAACCGCCGGCTCATTCGGGTCTGCCCCCGACTCCGTCAAAACGGCCTTCGGCTCCGACGCATCGCGAAATGTCCCCGCGCCTGCGAACACATATGCGAAGGCGTTGCGCGTGGTTTCCACCTTAATCCGCTTCCGCTTATTCGGAGGAACGGAAATGTCCACATAGTTAGGGTCGGCGGCCACACCCTCCACCGGCCCTTTTTGGCCCCAAAACTCCCCCACAATGATGCGCGCCCGGGTACCATCATCCTCGGTCACCTCCGGAATGGCAGCAGCCGGTATGTCCTGATAGCGCGGGGCTGTCATCTTCAGCGCCGCGGGCAGGTTTGCCCACAACTGAAAGCCGTGCATCCGCCCGTTTGCGTCGCCTTTGGGCATCTCCTGGTGCAGAATTCCGCTGCCCGCCGTCATCCACTGCACATCGCCGGCGGTCATGCGGCCTTTGTTTCCCAGGCTGTCCCCGTGCGCCACCTCACCGGCCAGCACATAGGTTATGGTCTCGATTCCCCGGTGCGGATGCCATGGAAATCCGGCCAGATAATCCGCCGGATTTTCGTTCCGAAAATCGTCCAGCAACAAAAACGGATCGAACTCCTTGGTCTTTCCAAACCCGAAGGCGCGCTGCAATTTCACGCCGGCGCCTTCGATGGTCGGCGTTGTTTCAAGAATCTGCTTCACAGGACGAAGCGACATGGTTGACCTCCTCTGAACTACTGAGGATTGGATGCGCGAGGGTAATATTCGTTGCAACAAGTAAATTGCCGGCTTGGATCGGCAGCTTGTTTTCACGGAGTTGGTTTCCCGCGCCATCTTGAGAAAGGACGCGGGAAACCTGCAATTTTGTTACTGTGCCTTGTAGGAGTAGACCGTAGGCTGCCAGACTCCGCCGATGTAAGAGTAGAGCGTGGCGTAGATAGTCTCGCCGTTAGTCGGTAGGCCGGTGACGTTTACCGACGTGGCTGTGGTTGAACTACCGGAGTAGATGTTCTTTGCCGCTGCGCCCGAGCTGCCTGTGCCAAGGTCGAACCAGTAATGAGCCACACCGCTACCTGCGGACCAGGTGAACGTCACCGTGGAGCTTGTTAGCGTGGTACTGGGTACGGGGGAGGTTAGCGCAGCCGGGGTCGGAGACCCGGAGGCGGTATAGGTGTAGACGGTCGGCTGCCAGGCGCCGGCGATGTACGAGTAAAGCGTGGCGAAAATGGCTTCGCCATTGGTGGGAAGGCCCGTGACGTTGACTGAAGTTAGCGTGGTTGAACTTCCGGAATAGAGGTTTTTCGCGTCCGCTCCGGCGTCCGCTGTGCCCAGGTTGAGCCAGTAGTCGGTAACTCCCTCGCCAGCCGACCAGGTGAAGGTAACACTGGAACTTGCTAGCTTGGAGCTTGGCGTGGGAGTTGTTAGCGCAGCCGCCACCGGCGAGCCGGATGCGGTATAGGCGTACACAATGGGCTGCCAGGTTCCGGCGACGTAAGAGTAGAGCGTGGCGTAGATAGCTTCGCCGTATTGCGGAATTCCGGTTACCCCCGCAGTGAGTGCCGTGGTTGAACCCGAGTTATACACATTCTTCGCGTCGGCTCCTGAGGCCGCCGTACCCACATCAAGCCAGTAATTCGTGATCCCGGATCCAGGTGTCCAATCAAACGTTGCGCTGGCGCCAAGTTTGCTGCCCGCCGCTGGCGAGCTCAGCACCGCCGGCCCCGTGGCATAGAAAGTATAGACAGTTGGCTGCCAGGCTCCGCTGATTTGGGAATAGAGCGTGGCGTAAATAGCTTCGCCGTTGGTTGGCAAGCCGGTTACCGTTTTCGTCAGAACAGTAACCGAGCCAGTGCTAAGGATATTCTTCGCGTTTGCGCCGGAGGAGGCGGTGCCAAGATTCAACCAGTAGTTTGTAATTCCGCCGCCGGCAGACCAGGTAAAGGTGATGCTGGCGCTGCCGAACTGGCTGCCTGGCACAGGAGAAAGTAGTTGAGCTGCAACCGGCGCGCCGGACTCGGTGTAGGTGTAGTTGTTCGACTGCCAGATTCCGTTGCTGTACGAAGAGAGCGTGGCATAAATCTTCTGCCCGAAGGTGGGAATGTTGGTCACGGCGGCGGATGTGGGAGTTATGTCTCCCGAGCTATAAACGTCGCTCGATCCAACCCCGGTGGTGCCGAGGGTGAGAGCATACTGCGAGTTACCCGTCCCCGCTGTCCAACTAAAGTTGACTGCCGAACCGGTAAGCACGCTGCCGGGTGTGGGAGCCGTGAGCACGGCGGGGCTTGCCTTACCCGTGCCGCTAAGCTGTACGGTCTGCGTGGCGTAAGCCGGAGAAACTGCGTTGAGGTTGTTGTCGGTAAGGACAATTGACCCGGCTATGCTGCCGCCTTCTGTGGGTGTGAAGATTACCTGCAACTCGCAGAATGCTCCGGCCGCGAGAGTGCCTGGCGAAGAACCGGCAGCCACCAGTGGGCAGGCAGGCACCGCCCCAGGGAAGAGCGCAAAGCTGGCCGAAATGCTCGGATCGAACCCGCTGGATGGAACCGGGAACGTGAGGTCTTCGTTGCCAATGTTCTGCACAATAACCCAGGGCTGCGGGTCGGCAGTGTCGGTTGTTCCAACAGCTGTCGGAGTCGCAAAGCTAAGCGCAGGGGGAATTGCGTAATCCACCTTCACAATCTGGTCGCCGCCTGCATCGGCAACGTAGACATTGCCTGCGCCATCCACAGCCACCGCCGACGGACCGGTCAGGCCAGTGACTGTAATGGGACCCAGCGGCGAGTAAGCGCCGTCATACTGGTCCTCTTCAACCTGTTTGAGCCCGGCATCGGCCACAAATACATCGTCGAAGCTATCCACCGCCAGACCTTCGGGCGTTTGGAAAGTCCCGGGAAGCGTGCTTTGCGTGTAGGCCCCTTCCGACAGGGTCTCCATGTACACAGCGGGAACGCCGGGATCCGAAATGAAGACGTTGCCCAATGCATCCACCGCGACCCCGTACGGCGTGACGAATCCGCTGCCGATAATACTCTGCGTGTAGATCCCGTCGGCAAGAGTCTCTTTGAATACCTGCTTGGTTCCCGAGTTAACGATATAGAGGTTGCCGCTGCCATCCACCGCCAATCCAGTGGGAGCATTCAGGCCGCTTATTACCTGTGTTTCGAATACGGTGCTCCCCAACAGCGACTCTTCGTTGATCACGTTTGCGGTGAAATCGGCAACATAGAGATTGCCGGCGCCATCGATGGCCACCGCGCCGGGTGCATCCATTTGAGTGCCGAATGGCAACTGGGAGTAGGTGCTTCCCGCCGCAGTCTCCTTGAAGACCCCGGCTATGCTGGGGTCGCCGATATAGACATTGCCGCTGCCATCCACCGCAACCCCTTTGGGAGCGGAGAATCCACTGCCAATGGTGCTCTGTGTCCCAGGCAGGAACGCCAATTCAGGCCCTCCGCCAACTCCCAACACGTAGCCTTCCGCGAGTATTTCCCCAGTGACCGACAGTTGCGGCCCACCGTACCGGTATCCAGGCAGCGTCGGCGTAAAGGACACATCCACCGTGCAGGTTTTGCCAAGCGCATAGGTGGTCCCGGCTTTGCAGCTTCCCGTTCCGGCGTTGGCAAAGTCAAGACCCACCGCGCCCTGCGTAAGAACAGCAATCGATCCCAGCGTAGTTTGCTCGCCGAAGTTGAAAATCGTATGAGCGACCACCGTGCTCGTGCTTCCAACGTTCGCTGCGCCGGCGTATCCCGACGGCAATATCTCCAAAACATGGTTGGTTGAGGTATCGCCCGCAAGAAAGTCGCCGATATAAATGTTTCCGCTCAAATCCACCGCAACTCCCTGGGGAAGGTCGAGCTCGCTGTCGATCGTCGTCAAGGCGTAGCTGAGCGTCTCAGGCACGGCCTTATAGAGCGCGTTGCCGAAGTTATCCGATATAAACACATTCCCATCCGCATCCACCGCGACCGCCTCAGGCGACTCCAGCCCGCTGGCAACCACGCTCGTGCTGTAGGAGCTCCCCGACGGCGTCAGCTTGTACACCGCGCCAACACCCGTGCCGCGTGTGTAGTAGACGTTCAGGTTCCCATCGACGGCAATTCCATAGGGGAAAAAGTTGGTGCTGAAGGGATCGGAAGCGATCACGGTCTGCGTATACCTGCGGGTCCTCGCCCCGCCCCACGACTCCTTCAATACTCGGCTATTGCCATAGTCGGCAATATAGACGTCGTAGTTCACATCCACCGCAACGCCGGAGGGTTCATTCAGCCCGCTGCCCACCGTGCTCTGCGTGTAAGTGGTTCCCGACAGCGTCTCCTTGTAGACCGTGTTCGCTTCCGAATCCACGACATACACGTCGCCCGACAGATCCACCGCGACAGCAACGGGATTCAAGAGGCCGGTCACCGGCACTACGCTGGCGGTGTAGGCGCCAAAGGAATAAGTCTCCTTCACCACCTGGTGGGCATTGTCATCGCAGACATAGATGTCGCTCGTTGCGTCCACAGCGATGCCGCTGGCCAGCACCGGAGAGAGCGTCAGCGTAGTCAGGGCGCCCGTAAAGTCGGCGGCTTGCCCAGCTGCAAACGTGCCGGAGGCAACGCTGAATACAATCGTCAGGGCCAGGCCAATGTGGATGCGCGCGACCACACGTCTGCAAACATCGGCAATGGATACACTGACTGCACGCGCCCTCATGAGCAAGGGAAGCTTTATCAAGGTAGACATATTTCTCCTTTAGGATTACCGCCGGACAAAGATCGCTGCGGGAAAGGTCAACCAGGTGCGGGATAAGGTCAACCTACTAAGAGTGGTCGTAGCTCTCCATTTGTGACACCTCCCGAGAAGATTATTCGGCCAACCTCATCGCCATGCGCCCACATACCGTGGGGCCGTCGCACTGTCCATTCGACTGAAATCGCCTTCCTGTATAATCCGTCGTTGCTTCCTCATCGAAGCGGCGGAGGTTTGAAATGGATCAGTTATTCGTAATAATCCCGTTGGCGGTGTTGGCTCTCATCGTCCTCATCGTGCTTCTCAGCAGCTTCTTCACCGTGAATACGGCGGAGGTGGCCGTCCTTACCCGCTTCGGCAAGTTCCTTCGCGTGGCCGACCCTGGATTGAACTGGAAGCGCCCTTTCTTCGATTCCGTGGCGGGCGTGGTAAGTCTGCGAGTAAATCAGATAACTCTCACCATGGAAACCAAGACCAAGGACAACGTGTTTGTAACTATTCCTATCTCGGTGCAGAACCGGGTCCGGCCCGAGAAGGTATACGACGCTTACTATAAGTTGTCCGATCCTACCGCGCAGATCAAGAGTTATGTCGAGCAGGTAATTCTCGGCCATGTCCCAGGCATGACGCTTGATGAGGTATTCGCCTCGCAATCCTCCATTGCCGCCGCCGTCAAGGCTGAGCTGGACACCGACATGGCCACCTTTGGCTTTGAAATTGTGAACGTGCTGGTCACCGATATTGTTCCCGACGAAAAGGTAAAGTCGGCCATGAACGATATCAACGCCGCGCAGCGCGAACAGGTCGCCGCCAATGCCCGTGGCGAGGCGGAGAAGATTCTGGTAGTGAAAAAGGCCGAGGCCGAAGCCGAGAGCAAGGCGCTGCAAGGCCAGGGAATCGCCAATCAGCGCAAGGCCATTATCGAGGGCCTGCAGACTTCGGTCGAGCAGTTCCAGAAGGCGGTCGAAGGGGCTTCGTCGAAAGAAGTAATGCAACTGGTGCTGGTAACGCAGTATTTCGACACGCTCAAGTCGATCGGCGAAAACGACAAGACCAGCACGCTTTTCCTGTCCCACTCGCCAGCGGCCGTCAAAGAAGTCTCCGACCAGATTCTGCAAGCCATGCTGGTAGCCGACCGCGCCAGCTCCTGAGGAACGGTACCGCAGTCGCATATCGAATATTCCGGCGGGAGTTGGGACTCGAAGGCGGGAGTTGGGGCGTGACGGAGGGAGCAGGGGGTTTTAACCCCCTGAAACCGGAGCAAATAGACGAGGCCTTTAGGCCCGGGTCGAGTGGCCCACGCCCCCTGAATAAGAACGGTGGGTGCCGCAGGTTTCGACAGTGAGACCTGGGCTACCCAAGCATCTGAGGTAGCTTGAGACGTGGAATCCGCCTTGCAAACTGGTTTCCTGTTGATAGATAATTCCAACTAAGATGCCTTCCAGCTTAACTCCAGGGTCTTACCGGCTGCGTCCTTGCGCCATGCGGATGTAAGTCGATCAACCTTGTGTGATCGCGCGGAGCACCCGTTTTCCGTGCGCGGGCCACTTGGCAGCGGGCCAGTTCGTTACGCTGCGCTCCCAAGGGCACGCAGCTTCCTTGAGGTTAGGCCAATGTTCCGTGTATCCAATTGTTCCCAGTCTCCTGTTTTCGGCGCTTTTGCCGCTTCGCCATGCTCCGATACCGCCCGCCGAGTAAGCGCCATCCGCACTGCCCTTGCCACCGGCCGCCGGTACGGGCTGCTGCTGGTTACAATCCTGTTGGGGCTCTGCGCCGTCGGTGCGCGCGCGCAGACCGCATCCTTCAGCTACGCGATCGCGGCGCTGGGCGGCGGCTTCGGCATTGCTGAAGGCGTGGCGGTGGACCGCAGCGGCAATGTCTATGTCGCCGATACCAGCAACAACGCGGTGAAGGAGATGCCCGCCGGATGCGCCTCGTCGAGCTGCGTGACGATGCTGGGCGGCGGCTTCTCCCTTCCCTTCGGCGTGGCGGTGGACCGCAGCGGCAATGTCTATGTCGCCGATACATTCAATAGCGCGGTGAAGGAAATGCCTGCCGGATGTGCCTCGTCGAGTTGCGTGACCAAGCTGGGCGGCGGCTTCATGGAGCCGGCCGGCGTTGCGGTGGATGGCAGAGGCAACGTCTATGTCGCCGATGGAAGCTACAACGCGGTGTATGAGATTCCCGCCGGATGCGCCTCGTCGAGCTGCGTGACGATGCTGGGCGGCGGCTTCCTCTATCCCCACGGCGTGGCGGTGGACGGCAGCGGCAATGTCTATGTCGCGGATGCCGACAATAATGCGGTAAAGGAGATGCCTGCCGGCTGCGCCTCGTCAAGCTGCGTGACCACGCTGGGTGGCGGCTTCATGTATCCCTATGGCGTGGCGGTGGACGCCAGCGGCAACGTCTATGTCGGCGACTACGGCAACAGCGCGGTGAAGGAGATGCCAGCCGGCTGCGCCTCGACGAACTGCGTGACCGCGCTGGGCGGAACCCTCAACTTTTCCTACGGCGTGGCGGTGGACTCCAACGGAAACGTTTTTGTCGCCAGCGCCGGCATCGACCCATTGAAGGAGATCGTGACGCGCGGGGTGAACTTCTTTTCCGTCCCGGTGGGAACCGCCACCACGCCGCTGACGCTGACCTTTACCTTCAATAGCGCAGGAAGCTTGAACAGCACGACTCCCTTCCAGGTGCTGACGCAGGGCGCGCAGAATCTGGACTTCGCCGCGGCACCGACGCAAGAGTCGAATGCCTGCAACGGGACCACAGCCTACGCAGCGGGCAGCACCTGCACGGTCAACGTAACCTTTACGCCGACTAAGGCTGGACCGCGCTACGGCGCAGTCGAGCTGCTCAACGCTGGCGGCAGCACCATTGCCACAGCCTACGTCTACGGCACCGGCCAGGGCCCGCAAGTCGTCTTCAGCCCTCCCGCACAGAGCACGCAGGGTGGGGGCTTTAACGGGCCCACGGGCGCGGCGGTGGACAGCAGCGGCAACATCTTCGTCGCGGACACCTACAACAACGCGGTGAAGGAGATGCCTGCTGGATGCGCCTCCTCGATTTGCGCGACCACGCTGGGCGGAGGATTCTTCTTTCCCGAGGGCGTGGGGGTGGACGGCAGCGGCAAGATCTACGTCGCGGATACCAACAACAGCGCGGTGAAGGAGATGCCCGCCGGATGCGCCTCGTCGAGTTGCGTGACCACGCTGGGCGGCGGCTTCCTATATCCCAATAGCGTGGCGGTGGACGGCAGCGGCAACGTCTATGTCGCCGACTCTTCCAACAATGCGGTGAAGGAGATGCCCGCCGGATGCGCCTCGTCGAGCTGCGTGACCACGCTGGGCGGCGGCTTCTCGTATCCCCAGGGCGTCGCAGTGGACGCCAGTGGCAACGTCTATGTCGCCGACACAAGCAACACCGGGGCGCACGAGATGCCCGCCGGCTGCACCTCGTCGAGCTGCGTTACGGCGCTGGGCGGCGGCTTCAACCAACCCTTTGGCGTGGCGGTGGACGCCAGCGGAAATGTTTATATCGCGGATTTCAACCACGACGCGGTGTATGAAATGCCCGCCGGCTGTGCCTCGTCGACCTGCGTGACGACGCTGGCTGGCGGCCTCGCCGGTCCTACACAGTTAGCGCTCGACGGCAACGGAAACGTCTATGTCGCCGATCAGACCGACGGCACGGTCGTGGAGCTCAACCGCGCCACCCCGCCCTCGCTCAGCTTTGCCACTACAACGGTGGGCTCGACCAGCAGCGACGGTCCGCAAACAGTGCAGATTGCCAACATCGGCAACCAGCCGCTCATCTTCACCACGCCAACATCCGGCAGCAATCCCAGCTACCCGGCCAACTTTCCCAAGAACACCGGCGACACCATCCTCTGCGCCTCCGGCACGCCGCTCGCCCAGGGATCAAGCTGCGATGTGTCGGTTAACTTCAAGCCGACCAGCGGGGGAACCAACTCCGGCAGCGTTTTGCTGACAGACAATGCGCTCAACCAGGCCAACGCCACCCAGAGCATCCCGCTCTCCGGCTTGGGTGTGATAGCGACCGCGGCCCTCACGTCTCCCACGCCAAACAGCCAGCTTGCAAGCTCCAGCGTCACCTTCACTTGGTCCGCCGGCATCGGGGTCACATACTATTGGCTCAACCTTGGCACCGCGGCTTCGGGGGTTAACGCGAAAAACATATATAGCTCCGGCTCGGTCAAGGTCCTTGCTGAAACGGTCACCGGCCTGCCAGCCAACGGCGAAACCCTTTACGCCACGCTCTATTCCTATCTCAACGCTGCATGGCAGCCCACCGTCTACACCTTCTATGCCACCGGACCGGCAGTCCTGACCGCGCCCGCGGCGGGTACCAAGCTAACCGCCAGCACCACCTTTACCTGGACACCCGGCACCGGGATCGCACACTACTGGTTCAACCTGGGCACTGCCGCTGCGGCTGCCAACGCCAAGAACATCTATTCAGGCGGTTCAACCACGGCCACCTCCGTAACAGTAACCGGCATTCCGCAATACGGCGAAGCCATCTATGCCACGCTCTACTCTTACATTTCAGGAGCCTGGCAGCCCATCGTCTACACCTACACCGCCGGATCGCCCGTAGCGGCTGCGCTAACCACACCCACACCCAGCACCAAGCTAGCAAGCTCCAGCGTTACCTTCGCATGGTCGGGGAGCGAAGGAGTTGCTTATTACTGGTTCAACCTCGGCACCGCATCTTCGGGCGCCAACGCGAAGACCCTCTACTCCAGCGGCTCAACCACGCTAAGTGCGGTCAACGTTACAGGCCTGCCCACAAACGGCGAGACTATCTACGCCACACTCTACTCCTACATTGCAGGTGCCTGGCAGCCCACCGTCTACTCCTACACCGCCTCGGGATCTCCAACCCCTGCGACTCTGACTACACCCGCTCCAAGTTCCACGTTGACAAGCTCCACGGTCACGTTTACCTGGTCGGCGGCCAACCCGGCAACTTACTACTGGTTCAACCTGGGCACTGCTTCCTCCGGGGCGAATGCGAAGAACCTCTATTCCGGCAGTCCAACCACAGCCACTTCAGTGACCGTCAGCGGACTTCCCACCAACGGCGAGACCATCTATGCCACGCTTTATTCCTACATTGGGGGAGCATGGCAGCCCACGGTCTACACCTACAAGGCTCAGTAGGCCAGTTCTCCCGCCCCTTGCGGCTTCGTTCGGTCGCCGGCGGGTGGCCACGGTCCCTGAGATTGTTGCAAATCAAGATGAGGGTGCCCACGGTCCCTCGCTTTTGGGGACCGGGGAGGGAATGAGGCAGACTCCGATTGTTTTTTGGACGGCAGGTGGCCCGATCATCAACTTCGAAGAATCACCCTGAACCTCGAAAAGCTGTGCCCCGTCGGGGAACCCTCTGGGTCGGCAGTTTCATCCCGATGAGCGGGCGTGTGGCACACCCTTCAAATACCCGCAAAAGAGGGTGCCACATCCTTGCGACTTTTTCTCGCCGCAAGGGATGGGAGGCCACGATCCTCGACCGCCAGTTTCCAGTTCCCAGAAGCTCGCCGACAAGGGTTTATTGCGCCGCCGCAATGATATCGTTGATATCAGTTTCCTCACCCCACAGGCAGTTTTGTGCCCAAAAAGCGCATCCAAAACGCGCCTATTTGCGCTTATTTCGCGCCAAAACGGCCTTAAATCATGCTGTTTTGCACT
>Ga0302200_10000618_pt1 | contig 35664 bp, 24 predicted proteins | sample II_Bog_N3_1_FD_194585 | JGI IMG/M metagenome (GOLD analysis project Ga0302200, IMG submission 194585) | Peat permafrost microbial communities from Stordalen Mire near Abisko, Sweden - II_Bog_N3_1 | ecosystem: Environmental > Terrestrial > Soil > Wetlands > Peat | place: Sweden: Abisko... | reverse complement strand
TCAAGCATCTTCTTCACCGCCTTCAAAGGCGAGAAGCCCAAGCCCAGATCGGCAGCCAGAGCGTTAGCTGTACCCAGCGGGACCACCCCGAGCGCCACCTCAGTCCCCACCAGGCATTGCAGAATCTCATGCACGGTTCCGTCACCGCCGCAAGCCAGAATCGTGTCACATCCCCGCCCAGCGGCCTTCAGAGCCAGCGCTCCGGCACTGCCGGGAGCATCTGTCTCCAGCGCTTCGGCTTTAATTCCCTCACTGCGCAGCAAGACCAGCGCAGCGTCGATGATCGCCTTCCGCCTGGGGGAATCCTGCCCTGAGGCAGGGTTGTAGATCAGCGCAACACGACGCATCGCAAGTTCCACCTCGGCGGGACTTAATCCAATCGAGAACATCTTCTTAAGTTCTGCTCTCATCTTCGCATGCCGCTCTCTACCCAGGTACTCGTGCCGGGAATGGCGCTTCCCTCGCCTGCCGGCCAGGGTCCGGTTCGGCTGGCAGGTGTCTTCCGCCGAGCGGCGTAAAGAATCCGTGAACCATTCAGGCACGCTATTCGTAGTCTGAGTAGAATGATCCGCAGAAAAGAACGAAAGGAAATCTGCACGCTGGTCCTCCAAATGACAAATCCAATTCCTGCCCTCAGGCTGTACACGGTTTCCACCCTGCTTTTTTGCCTCATGTTGTTCAGCCACGCAGCCATCGGCCAGGCAAAGGCCGCCAGTGACTCAAAACCCGCCGCGCAGGCTACTGCGCCCCGGTACAAGGATGCGAGCCTTCCCATTCAGGACCGCGTAGCCGATCTGCTGCCACGAATGACCCTGGAAGAAAAAGTGGAGCAAATCACCGGCGGCTGGGAAAACAGCCTCCAGGTGATCGACCCCACTGGAACCTACACCAGCGAAACAGCACGCAAGGTGATCCAGGATACCTGGGGCGAAGAACACAAAATAGCATCGCGCCAGTTCGCAATTATTCGCAATGGCGCACAGCGTTATCAGCGCGAAAAAACGCGTCTCGGTATCCCCATCATGTTTCTTGGCGAAGGCTTGCACGGGCTCATGGAATACGGCAGCACCAGCTTTCCGCAGGCTCTGGGCCTGGCCGCCACCTGGGACCCTGCGCTGGTAAAACGCGTGTTCAGCGCGGTTGGCGACGAAGCCGGCTCGCGAGGCGTCGGCCAGGTATTTTCGCCCGTCCTCGATCTGGCGCGCGATCCCCGCTGGGGCCGCACCGAAGAAACCTATGGCGAAGATCCTTACCTGGTATCGCGCATGGGTGTTGCCGCTATTACAGGCCTGCAGGGCGACTCTTACCTTATCGGCCGCCACAACGTGCTGGCAACCGCGAAGCACTTCGCGGTGCATGGGCAGCCGGAGGGCGGGACTAACACCGCTCCGGGCAACTACTCTGAGCGCATCATCCGCGAAAACTTTCTCGTCCCCTTTCAGGCGGCCATCGAGGAAGCGCACGCGGGAAGCGTGATGGCCTCTTACAACGAAATCGACGGAGTGCCCTCGCACATCAATCACTGGCTGCTCGACCGCGTTCTGCGTCAGGAGTGGGGCTTCAAGGGATACGTCACCTCCGACGGAGACGGGTTGCAGATGCTGGTCGACACCCATCACGTGGCCTATAACAACTCCGATGCCGGGCGGCAGGGAATCGAAGCCGGCGTGGAATACGATTTGTCAGACGGCTCGGTGTATCGCACGCTCGTCGATCAGGTAAAGCAGGGCATTGTGCCCGAGAGCGAAGTGGACCGCGCCGTTGCCGATGTGCTGACGACAAAATTCAGGCTGGGCCTGTTCGACAATCCCTACGTCGATCCGGACTATGCCGACAGAATCGTCAACGGTGAAGAACATCGCAAGCTAGCCGTTGAAGCTGCTCGGAAGGTAATCGTTCTGCTTAAGAACGAGAAGAATCTGCTGCCCCTCGACCTGTCGAAGCTCAAGACCATTGCGGTTATCGGCCCCAACGCAGCCGACGTGCATCTGGGCGGATATAGCCGCGATCCCGGCCAGGGAGTCAGTATTCTCGACGGCATCAAAGCCCGCGTTGGCAGCAAGGCAACGGTGCTCTACTCCGAAGGCTGCAAGATCACCAATGCGCCGCAGGGTTACCTCGGCTGGTCGGCAAACAACGTCCAGCTCATCGATCCCAAGACTCAGACGGCTTCCATTCAGGCCGCGGTGGATACGGCCAAGAAATCCGACGTCGCCATCCTCGTAGTGGGCGAAAACGAAAGCACAAACCGCGAAGCATGGGCCGAAATCCATCTTGGCGATCGCGATTCGCTCGACCTGCTCGGAGCCCAGAATGACCTGGTGAAAGCAGTGGTCGAAACCGGAACCCCCACAATTGTTTTCTTGATCAACGGCCGCCCGTTGTCCATCAACTATATCGCCGAAAAGGTTCCGGCAATCCTGGAAGGCTTTTATCTTGGCGAGGAGGGCGGGACAGCCGCGGCCGAAACGATTTTCGGCGATACAAACCCCGGCGGAAAGCTTCCCATTACGTTTCCTCACACGGTGGGCGCCCTGCCGGATTTCTATAACCACAAACCCACTGACAACCGGAGCTACGAGTTCAGCACCCGCCAGCCGCTCTATCCCTTCGGCTTCGGTCTGAGTTACACCTCGTTCAAATTCGACAATCTTCGCGTTGAGCCCGCGCAGATCCTTACCGGCGGAACAGCAAAGGTCAGCGTGGACGTAACCAACACCGGATCGCGCCTGGGAGACGAGGTCCCGCAGCTTTACATCCATCAGAAAATTGCCTCCGTCACGCAGCCGGTAAAGCAGTTGAAGAGCTTTGAACGCATCACACTAAAGCCCGGCGAAAAAAGGACAGTCGAGTTCGCGGTCACATCGGAAATGCTTTCGATCCTGAACATCGATATGCACCGCGTAGTCGAGCCTGGGGTCTTTGATCTGATGGTTGGGCCCAGTTCCGACAACACCACAACCGTGAAGCTCACCGTAGCGGGCACTCACGGCGAAACGGGGCGGCCAGCGCTTCCGCCTCCGCCGGCGGGTTCCGAGTCGGGAATGGTGAGCAACTTCGACGATGGCAAAGTGGCAGCCAATTACGGCTCGTGGATTCCGGCCAGCGACAAGATGAATGGCGGACCATCTACTTCTTCGCTTGCGGTGGTGGAACCCGGCGCAGCCAACACCAAGGGAGCTTTGCAGATAACCGGCGAGATTGTTGCAGGCAGTCAGCCCTTTGCATTTGCGGGTGCGCTTTATTCTCCCGCGCAAGCACCCATGCAGCCGGTGAATCTCTCCTCAAAAAAGGCCATCAGCTTCTGGGCCAAAGGCGACGGCAAAAGCTATACCCTGCTGGTGCTGACCGCGAGCCGCGGTGGAAGCGGTGGCGAAATGCCCGCAATGACACAATTCACCGCCGGCCCGGAGTGGAAGCAATACACATTCCCGCTCTCAACCTTTGAAACCGATGGCAGCGATCTTTCCGGTGTGGGTCTTATTCATGTGGGAGAACCCGGCAAGTTCCAGTTCGAGATCGACCAATTTGAAATCAAGTAAGAGCTAAAATCTGGCCGCGATCCAGATTGAGCAAGACCGCAGCACTCGCAAAGACAGAAGAGCGCGGAAGTCCGATGGGCTTCGGCGCTCTTCCTTTTGCGTCCCGCAAGGCGATAGTCCGTCTCGTCGGCGGAGTCGGAGAATTTACCCCCGCATCCAGGCTAATAGAACTATTTCTATTTTTCTGTCACAATCCATTCCCGCCTGCTACTAAGAGAAGTACCTCAAGAGGTTCCCTCCCCCAGAGGCCGTCTTGCGCCAGGAAAGTTTGTACCGAGATCTCACCGGTCGATCGACGAATGCCGGTCGCAATCCGTGCCTACCCACCACAATCTCCATCTCCCGAGGAGTAGTAAGAATAATGCGAGTAAAGCTGACGAGTTTTCTGCCTGCGATCTGCCTTTTGGGCGCGATTGCCCTGCCCGCAGTAGCCGCAACCACCGTTACAGTTAGCCCTGGATATACAAATATCGGTGTCAACGCAACGTTGCAATACACCGCGACCGTCAAAGGGCTTACGAATACCACAGTGAAGTGGGAAGTAAGCGGAGTGGTCGGAGGCAACTCGACACTGGGGACCATATCGACCGCCGGCCTCTATAAGTCGCCGGCCAGTATCCCCACTGAGAGCACCCTCATCGAGGCGGTTGCCTCTGACGGAACCATTGGCTGTGAGTATGTGAACATTGAGCCCGCCGGACCCAGCGTAACGGCAGTCAGCCCCAGTCCGATTCCCACGGGCAATCCCGCCAAGTTTACTCTCACGGGAGTGGGCTTCACACCGGGCGCCACCGTGGAGATGAATGGCAATAACCTGGGCACCACTTATGTGAACACTACGACGCTCACAGCAAGCGTCTACCAGGACACTGCTGCCACAGCCGTGATTCAGGTCAGCAACCCCGGCAGTCTCTGGGGCCCGGCCTTCACGGTAAAGTTCGTTACCCCGCAGACTATTTCGCCCACCTCTGCCACTGTCAAAATCGGACAGACAAAGCAATTCACGTCCTCAGGCGCAACAAGCTGGGGCGCGACCGCAGGAACCATCTCTTCGACTGGCCTGTTCACAGCACCGGCCACCATGCCGTCTTCTACCGCTGTCACAGTCACAGCGACCGGCCCGGGCGGCAAAGCGAGCGCCGCTGTAACTCTGGCTCCGCTTGAACCACAATCCATTTCGCCCACCTCCGCGTCAGTCACACTCGGACAGACAAAACAGTTCACATCCTCAGGCGCAACAAGCTGGACCACAACCGCAGGCACCATATCGTCGACTGGCTTATTCACCGCGCCCGCGACCATGCCTTCCTCCAACGCCGTCACCGTAACTGCGACAGGCCCAGGTGGTTCGGCCCACGCGGCAGTAACGTTGATTCCGCTAGCTCCGCAGGTCATATCGCCGACCTCAGCTTCGGTCATAATCGGAAAAACGCAGCAGTTCATTTCCTCCGGTGCAACCAGTTGGACTGCAACAGCGGGCACAATATCTTCAACGGGCTTATACACTGCCCCGGCGACGATGCCTTCCTCCACCGCTGTCACGGTAACCGCAACCGGGCCGGGCGGCTCAGCCAGCGCGGCAGTCACGCTCGTTCCAATCCCGGCACAAGTGATTTCACCCACCACAGCAACCATGGATCTGGGGACAACGCAGCAGTTCACCTCGGCCGGCGCCACCGGTTGGTCTGCGACATCTGGAACAGTAAGCAGCACCGGCCTGTATACCGCGCCGTCCGTCTGGCCGGCTTCGGGTGTCGCGACAGTTACCGCTGCCGGTCCCGGCGGTCCCGCCAGCGCAACGGTGACCATCGTTAACAGCACACCCACAACCATTCAGCCAACCAGTGCAACTGTACCCTTGGGCGCTACACAGCAGTTCACCAGCGGCGGCACCACGTGGACCGCAACTTACGGAACTGTCTCCAGCACAGGTCTCTACACGGCGCCAGCCGCATTGCCAGCTTCCGATTCAGACACTGTGACAGTGACCGGCCTGGGCGGAAAGGCAAGCGCGTCGATTACGCTTGTGCCTCCCACGCCGACTATTACAGCAGTTGGCAGCGGCGCTCAGATTCCGCTGGGAATTTTCTCCACGACTATCGCCGGAAGTGGTTTCATCGCTAACTCGGTTGCATCGCTGAATGGAACCGAACTTACCACCACTTACTCCTCCGCCGGTTCGCTTACTGTTTCCGGATTCATCGGCCAAGCTGGTCAGGGAACGGTAACTGTAAGCAGCGGCTCTCAAACATCCGCGCCCTTCCAGGTGCAGGTCGGCGTGGCCAATCCGCAGGTAAGTCCAGCGGCGGCGCGCAGATTCCTTGAGCAGGCGGCATTTGGTCCTACGCCCACCGACGCGGATACTGTGCAGACGTTGGGATTTCAGGGCTGGATCACTTCGCAAATCGCCATGCCGCAGGTTTCCAACTACAACTCAGTCACCGGAGATCAGGGCGGTATGCCTCAGCAATTCCTCGCCAACGCCGTCACCAGTTCCGATCAGTTACGCCAGAGAGTGGCCTTCGCGCTGAGCCAGATCTTTGTAACTTCCATCGAGAAGCTGATCTGGAACGGCAATATGGTTAGTTATCAGAACACGCTGCTGGCCGATGCGTTCACTAACTACCGCCAGATCATGGAAGATGTAACACTTAGTCCAGCCATGGGCCAGTATCTCGACATGGGCAACAATGCCATGGCGGATCCAGCGACAGGCGCAGTAGCCAATGAAAACTTCGCCCGGGAGATGATGCAGCTTTTCACGATCGGCACCGTCATGCTGAATCAGGATGGATCGGTGCAGGTAGACGGCCACGGCATTCCCATTCCAACTTACTCGCAGTTCCAGATCACGGAATTTGCCAGGGTCTATACTGGTTGGACTTATGCCCCGCCGGCTGGCCAGCCCGTCGAGTGGGGCGCTTACTATAGCGCGGGTAACATGGTTCCCTACCCTGCCGAGCATGACATGGGCTCCAAGCAGTTACTCAACGGCTATGTTGCGCCCGCCGGACTTACTAACCAGCAGGACCTGGACAGCGCGCTGGATAACATCTTCAACCATCCCAACGTTGGCCCGTTTGTCGCCCGACAGCTAATCCAGCACCTGGTCAAGAGCAACCCCAGCCCGGCCTATGTTTCCCGCGTTGCGGCAGCCTTCAACAACAACGGCAACGGAGTGCGCGGAGACATGACGGCGACCATCACTGCCATTCTTCTGGACCCGGAAGCGCGCGCCAATGACCAGGGCGGCAACGATCAGCCCACCGACGGGCACTTGCAGGAGCCGGCGCTCTTTATGGCCGGCATGGTGCGGGCCTTCGGCGGCCAGATGACCAATCAGAATTACTATCAAAACGATCTGGCCAACATGGGGCAGGACATCTTCGACTCGCCCAGCGTATTCAACTACTACGCGCCCAACTACGGTGTTCCCGAAACCACATTGATGGGTGGCGAGTTCCAGATCAATACTCCGAATAATGCCATCTATCGCGCCAACGAGGTGTCCAGCCTGTTCAGCAACTGGAGCGGTGCGGTGCAGGCTTACGGGCCGGGGACAACGGTCGATCTGACACCGTTTATCCCGCTGGCCTCGAACCCCACAACCCTGGTCAACGCCATGGACTTGACCCTGACACACGGCGTAATGCCGGCGGCCATGAAGTCCGCGATCGTTTCGGTGGTGCAGGCTGAAACCAACGGCGCACTTCGCCAGGCGCAGCTCGCGGCCTATCTAATCCTCACTTCCAATTACTACAACGTGTGGCACTAGGTTGAAATGCGCTCACGGGGCTTCAAGTCCCATGGACGCAGAAGTACAAACACATTCCCCGCCGTCCCATCGGCAGAAACAGCAAGGAGGAATTCAAAAATGATTATTCGTTCAAGAAGAGAGTTTATTCGCGACACGGTGCGCTCAGCCACGGCTCTGGGCGCCATGAGCATGCTTTCAAGATTCGGCCAGATGAACGCCTTTGCGGCCCCGCAGTCCAGCAGCTATCAGGCGTTGGTGTGCATCTTTCTCGGGGGCGGCAACGACGGGCACAACACGGTCATTCCCATCTCCACCGCGCAGCAGAATTACAGCCTGTATGCGCAGGGCCGGCAAGGTCTGGCGCTGGCGCAAAGCTCGCTGCTCACTATCGCCAACGGCAATGACGTCTACGGCCTGCACCCCAGCATGCCTGAGATTCAGAGCCTATATAAACAGGGCTCGCTGGCAGTGCTGGCCAACGTGGGAAACCTGGTGCAGCCCATCAACCGCGATGGCTATAACACCAACAACAGCGCCATTGTACCTGCTTCCCTGTTCTCGCACTCTGACCAGACCAGCCAGTGGCAGAGCGCCATTCCAACCGGGTTGGCCACCAACGGCTGGGGCGGCCGCATTGCCGATCAAATGCAGTCGCTGAATTCCGGCGCAGTGTTTCCCGCCATCACCAACCATGCGGACTGCGGCCTGTTCTGCAATGGCCAGCAGACCTTTCCAGCCACCGTGCCTCCGCCGAACTCCGGCTCCACCGGAGTAACCGGTATGGCCACTCTTACCGGCCTTTATCACGCAACCAACCCAACCGGCGGAGAGCAGCAGTTGTTCAGCTTCGACAACGGGCTGCAACTGGTTCAGGCAGCCAACGGCATTACCACGCGCGGCAACAACTATGCCAACACGCTGACCGGCCTGTTGCAGACTTCGAGCCTCACCACAGTGTTCCCGGCCAACAATCCGCTGGCCGCGCAGTTGCAAACCGTAGCCAATGTCATGTCGGTTCGCAGCCAGTTGGGACTCACGCGGCAAATCTTCTTCTGCGACTTCGGCAGCTTCGACACCCACGGCTCGCAATTGGAAACGCAGCAACTACTGCTGCAGCAGCTCAGCCAGGCGGTGCTGGCGTTCTATCAGGCGACGCAGGAGCTGGGAATCGCGCAAAGCGTAACCACCTTCACCGCATCGGAGTTTGGGCGAACCCTCACTCCCAGCGGAACCGACGGCAGCGATCACGCATGGGGCAATCACCACTTCATCCTTGGCGGCGGCGTGCAGGGCGGGCAGTTCTATGGCACCTTCCCATCGCTTGTGCTTGGTTCGGAAAACGATGCAAACCAGCGCGGAACCCTGATTCCAACCACTGCCATCTCGCAATACGGCGCCACTCTGGCCCAATGGTTCGGAGTGAGCGCCGCAAACCTTCCGTCCATCTTCCCCAACATTGCAAACTTCTCCGCTTCGAATCTCGGATTCCTCACATAGAAGATTCGATAACCGCACCACGACAAACTGAAAACTGACAAACTTCCCTCCCCCAGCAGCACATAAAAGCGCCGAAGTCCAAATGGGCTTCGGCGCTTTTGTGGGTTCACGCTTAGGCGGGATTCAGAGTTCGACCTGGTTGCTCCTGGTGTCAATTGAATCCGTTGGATATTCCTTCTTCAGTGTTTCGGTGGCTGAATGTTTACCAGCACTGGACTTGTTGCTGTGAGTTCAAGGTAGACCACCAGGGAGTCTCCATCCAGATGGTGTTCGATCCCCAGCCGGACCGGGACCTCAGCTTTCTTGCCGTCCAATTCGACGCGGACCGTTGCGGGCGAGCTCCAGTGGTCGACAACGAACGCCGGGTTAACCAGGGGGTGCTCCGCTGTGCCCGAGATCCGGATCGCTAGTGGACCCTGCGCCTGGCTGCTCGATTGGTGGACAAGAAACGCACGCTGAGCGGGGTCGTACTCAAGGGGACCGGACGCTCCCTGGGCAAGGTTCGCATCGGGCGGCGAAAGCCATGACTTCGCCAAAGGCACAAGGTTTGCGCCATCCGGGCTTGTCAAACCGCAGAGCAGGAGTTTGGTCATGCTGTCATCCGATTTCGCGTATGGCTCCCAGTAAATGTGCGAGAGCGAGGAGTGCGACGCCCGATCGGCTGCAATGGCCGGACGTCCGCTCGACCCAACCTGCGCCACCGGCCAGTGGTTCCACCATTCGAACATCGAATAACTCTGTTCGCCGTTGTAAGTATCGAATGAGACCTTCCGCGGCGAGACAATCTGGAAGGGGTTCTGCGCAGACTTCAGGTGAACAATTTGAATGTTCGCGTTGTTCGGCCGATCAAGTTTCGCGGGCCCTTTCGGGTAGGCAAAGGTCTGATCCGTCTTCGGCTCCCAGTGGTAAGTTGACGTCTCGCCTGCCATATTCTCCAGCGTCAAAGCATCGGCTTCAATGTTATCCTCAGGCCGTTGTCCCGGTCCGTTGATTACGATTGTCTCCTGCCATTCGTGAGGCGCCTCCAGCGCGGAACTCCATAGCACCTGCTTTCTTACGGCGACCCCATCCGGATAAACGGTCCAATACTCGTCTGCCCAATCGAACCACCCGCTGAGAGCATCAGGATTCGCGCCCTCATAGTTGCGCGCCTCGGCAAGCGCATACCGCCAGTGGATCACCGCCCGCGCTTCGGAGGACTCGAGAACGCTGACATGCGAATAGCGGCTCTGCTTGTCGGACATCGGCTCGCAATCGCCCGCGCCTCCGCATCCCGGTCCCCAGGTTTCCAGAAACTCGTCTGTGTACCATTTGCCGTCTTCGGTTACCCATGCCGGGATGTAGTTTGTCCCCTGCCAGAAGACTAGGCGCATTGCAGATTTGTCGAAACGCACAACGACATCGGAGTCGGAACCGATGCGTCTCAGGCGGTCCCAGCCAGGAGAATATTTCAGGCTTGCGTACATGGCGCCGAAGGGACCGGGCCCCGCTGTTCCGGATGGCAATGCCGCATACGGAATCGCTGCCACCCCCGCCTTCGCCGCACCGGCAACATCTTCCTGGTCCTGTTGAAGGGAGACTGCCCGGTTCAATAACCGCACTTCATCCAGGTAGCCCTCGAGTGAATATTGAATGGGGTCTTGAGGGTGACTGATCCAGGCGGGGAACGAGACCTGCGGGGTGCGCACCTTGCCTAGCACCATGGTTGCGTCGACATCCTGCCAGAAAGTGCCAGGAGTCGCGAGGCTCGCAGCAGGTTTTCCATCGATCAAAACGCTTAGCCCCGCGGCGCCGTTGAACACAGCCGTCACGTGTACCCACTTTTTCAGGGGAAGGGCCGTTTCGGTCGTAGCCTGCTTCCAGACTCCGTCCACAGCCGCGGAGAAGCCGACATGCCCGAACGCATCGATACCCAGAAAAAATCCAACTTGCCGGTGCTCACTTTGGTCAACAATGGGTACCCAGTTCCAGGGGTAGTTGTCAAGAGCCACCCAGGCGGAAACCGTGAATGCGTTCCCGAGTCTCGGAACATCCTTTGCTTCTCGCCAGATGCCGGTGGTGTAGCCATCGAATTCGAGTACCTGCCCTTTCACTCCCGGGACACGACGCCAGAATCCCTGAAGGTGATCCCCGTTTCTGGCAAGCGAATCGCTCAAATCCTTGTCTGAACCGGCGTCGAAACTCCAGCTTGAATCAATAGTGCGCGGCGGGGCAGATTGGGCGCGAATGACCCCGGGATCCTGGGCACAAAGCAGGGCAGCGACGACGCTGAGCGGAACGAGCGGCTTAAGTCTCTTCATATTCATCTCGAGTCGTTCAGTAGAATTATCCCACCCTCGCTCGACGCGGTTAAGTTGGCCGCGACCTTCAGCGCAGACGATTGAGAGAGGGTAGACAACTTCATCCTTGAAGTCTTAGATTCGCAAAGCAGGCGTTTTCTGGGGCTGATCCCTCGCTGAACACCTGGAACTGGCAACGCTGGCCACGTCAACAGCCCTCGCTCAAGGAGAACAATGAACCGCATCGCGAACACGATCGTCGCAATGGGCCTGCTGGTGGCGACTGCAGCGACCTCGCCAGCGCAAACGTCCGCGCAACAGTGGAAGCTGAGTTGGAGCGACGAGTTCAATGGCCTTGATGGCGCCCCGCCGGACCCGGCAAAGTGGGAGATCGTGACTGGTGGAAACGGCTACGGCAACAAGGAGCTGGAACAATACACGGCGCGCCCTGAAAATGTTCACCAGGAACACGGCAATCTGGTGATCACCGCGCGTCACGAATCGCTCACCGGCGCAGACGGCATCCAGCGTGAGTACACGTCCGCGCGTCTTCAGACGAAGGGTAAATTCGAACAGAAATACGGACGTTTCGAGGCTCGCATCAAGATCCCGCAGGGGCAGGGGATGTGGCCGGCCTTCTGGTTGTTGGGTAACGACGACAAAACTGTGGGTTGGCCGGGTTGTGGCGAAATCGACATTATGGAGAATGTCGGCTATGAACCGGGAAAGATTCACGGTTCGATGCACGGCCCAGGTTACTCCGGCGGCAGTCCGCTGACCGGCGCATATAGCTTGCCAGCCGACTCGAAATTCGCCGACGACTTCCATGTGTTCGCAGTTGAATGGGACGCCTCGGCCCTCCGCTTCTATGTGGATGACCACTTATACGAGACTCAGACTCCGGACAGCATCCCCAGTTCCAAGCGTTGGGTATTCGATCATCCGTTCTTCATTCTGCTCAACCTCGCGGTGGGCGGCGAGTGGCCGAAAGATCCAGATGCGACCACTCAATTCCCGCAACAGATGTTGGTGGATTACGTACGCGTGTACACCCACAAATAGTTGTTGGGCACACGCGCACCTTGGTGGCTTAACGCATAAGGTGAAAGTCTCGCCGACCATTCACGCACGACGTGAAATCTCCTCAAGTTCTCACCTCGGTCAGATTATAACCAACATATAATCAATCACTTATTGCGTCGTGTGCTATCGGACACAGTATTCCGCAAGCAGTTGATTCAAACTTGCGTTTGAATATGAACAGCAATCGCTCACAACTGCGGCTAAAGGTAGTGAGGCGCAGACATCGGACTGCGGCCCCAGACCCAACTCGAGAGAGATTGCTGGAGGTGGCTGGGCCGATTTTTGCCGATCAGGGCTTTCAGGCTACAACGATTCGCGAAATCTGTGCAGCAGCGGGAGCGAATGTCGCTGCTATCAATTATCACTTCGGCGATAAATTGGGCCTATATACCGAGGTCTTGCAGCAATCTGTGCGGGCCGCCCAACTGCTGGCTTTTCACAACGCGCCTGACCGAAACATCTCCCCTGAAGACATGTTGCGAGCTCTGATTCGAGCTCGACTTCGGAGCATCAACGGAAAGGACTTACCGGATTGGCATTCCCGGCTCCTGGCGCATGAGTTCGCACAACCTACACCGGCGCTTCGACAACTCATCGATAAGTTAGCTCGACCGATCTTCAAGCGATTTCTGGAAATTATTGGAGGAATGATTGGGCTGCCTGCCAACGATGACAAGACGCGGCTCTGTGCCATCAGCGTGGTGGGACAAATCCTTGCTTACGTCCTGCCAGGTCCTCTTGTGCATGAGATTTGGCCCGAATTGAAGATGACACCCAAACAGGTGGAACGCATAGCGGATCACATCGCGGAATTCTCACTTTCGTATCTCCAGGACTTTCGCACCAAACATGGATCGACGACTCATGCAAGGAAACGGACGGTAAGCAAATGACGACACCCACACCTGAAAGCGCGCCACAACAGGCCGAGCAAAAAAAGCCGGCGGACCCACCCGGTGCAAAACCTGCGGCAGCCGACGAAAAGGCTACGCAGGCTGCGCATCGACGACGCCTGATCCTGACGATCGTGGCCGGAGTAGTCCTGATTGCGGCGGCTCTTCTGATCTGGAACATCTTTTTTGCGGCGCCAAGCACCCCGAAAAGCATTGTTGTGGTGAGCGGCCGAATTGAAGGCGACGACTCCGCAGTTGCCTCCAAAACAGCGGGACGCATTGTTGAAGTTCGCGTGCGCGAGGGTGACAGCGTCAATGCCGGAGATACGATCGCCACTCTCGACGATGCGCAGATTCGAGCGCGCGAGGACCAGGCACGCGATGCTCTTTCCGAGGCGATCGCAAAGGGTGCAGCCGCGCAGGAGCAAATCGCGATCCTTGAGGAACAATTGCAGCAAAGCCGGCTGCAGGTAGGCCAGTCGAAGCTCGATGCCGAAGGACATGTAGCGCAAGCGGAGGCCGATCTGGCAGCCGCGCAGGCGGAATTGGCTCAGCAGCAGGCGGCGTATCAGATTGCGGCGTTCGAAAGGGACGCCTATACGCGTCTTGCGAAATCCGGAGCTGTGTCCCAACGACAAGGACTTCAGGCTTCAACTACGGCCGATCAACAGGCCGCGGTGGTGGCCGCTTCAAAGCACCGGGTTGAGGCATCGGAGGGCGCGCTCACGGCAGCGCGCGCAAGTCTTTCCAACCCCGGCATTCGCGAATCGCAGGTTGCCGCGGTTCGAAGGCAGATTGCACAACAGGAAGCTGAGGTCGCGAGTGCAGCGGCTCAAACCGAACTGGCACGCGCCGAGCTTGCAGAAGCGGGAGAGAACCGCAACGACCTGACCATCAGAGCGCCGTTCTCCGGAACGGTGGTGACTCGTGCGGCGGAACCGGGCGAGGTGGTGGTCGCGGGTACCGCTGTGATCACACTATTGGATTTGACCAAGGTGTATCTGCGCGGATTTGTGCCTGAAGGCCAAATCGGCAGGGTGAAAGTGGGTCAGTCTGCGCGCGTCTACCTCGACTCCAGCTCGCAGACACCCATCTACGCTTATGTCTCCAGGATTGACCCACAGGCGACATTCACTCCTGAAAACACTTACTTCCGCGACGACCGCGTCAAGCAGGTGGTCGGCCTCAAGCTCGAATTGATCGGTGGCTTCGGATTTGCCAAGCCGGGCATGCCTGTCGATGGCGAGGTTCTGGTCGAGGGAGACAAGTGGCCGAAGGTCAGGCATAAATGATTACTGCCAGTACAGAGCGAGCGGTAAATTATAAGCAGGCTGTCCAAGCGCCTCAGGCCATAGATGTTCGTGGCTTGACGAAACGCTATGGCACACTCGAGGCCGTCCGTGGAATCACATTTGAAGTGAACTCCGGCGAGATGTTTGGGTTGATTGGCCCGGATGGAGCGGGGAAGACTTCAACATTCCAGATTCTTGCAGGCGTGATGGAAGCAACCGCCGGCAGTGCGAGAATACTCGGTCGCCCAGCGCGGGATATGCGGTTTCAAACCGGGTATTTGACGCAGGGCTTTAGTCTTTATCCCGATCTTACTGTGGCGGAAAACATTCGCTACAGCGGCGATTTGCGCCTCATTCCTCCAGATGAGATCGCGGATCGCAGTCTTCAATATCTCAAGATGTTCGATATGGACCGATTCTCGGACCGGCTCGCCGGACAACTGAGCGGCGGGATGAAGCAAAAACTTGCTCTTGTCTGCGCGCTGGTTCCGCAGCCCAAAGTGCTGCTGCTCGACGAGCCGACCACGGGCGTGGACCCCGTGTCCCGTCGAGAGTTCTGGGATGCGCTTGCTCATTTGTCGACAGAGGGGCTGACGATCCTTGTAGCTACCCCTTATATGGATGAGGCTGAAAGGTGTCATCGGATTGCGTTCATGTATTCGGGGGAGATTCTTCGCATCGGCACGCCGGCGGAGCTATGCGCCAGCCTGGGCGCGAAGCGAATCGAACTCCGCACCGCGGACCTCAGGAAAGCGGAAAGCGTTCTTTCCGAGGGATCGGGGCCGGATAAGGAGATTATCGATGTTGAGCGCTTTGGCGATCGGCTCGACTTGCTGGTGCACGATCCGGACAAGGAGCAGAAGTGGATCGCCGAGAAGCTGAAAGGCGCAGGCTTATCCGTCGGCGAGATGCGTGTCGATGAACCGACGCTCGATAACATCTTCGTAAACAAACTGCGTGCTCTACGCGAGAAGACCGACACTACAGATTTTCCCGCAAAGCAGGACCACAGCAGTCTGCGCGGACAAGTTGCGGTCGGAGCAAAGAATCTTGTCAAAGAGTTCAAATCGTTCACGGCTGTGAAGAATGTGAATCTCGAGATCAGAAACGGAGAGGTATACGGACTTCTCGGAGCGAACGGGGCGGGCAAGACAACAACTATCCGGATGCTCTGCGGGCTGTTGGACCTGACAAGCGGAAGCATGGAGTTGGGCGGCACAGGTGGAAACCTGAGAACGGAAGCTGTACGCAAACGAATCGGTTATATGTCGCAAAAATTCTCGTTGTATGAAGATCTGACGGTGCGCGAAAACCTTGATTTCTTTTCGGGTGTCTATGGCGTCCCTGACCAGGACCGCGAAGAAAAGATTCGATGGGTGCTCTCCTTTTCGGGCCTCGAAGGAAAACAGAATCAGATCACGGGTAGCCTGCCGGGAGGCTGGAAGCAGCGCGTGGCCTTCGGCGCCGCAATCATGCATGAACCGGACATTCTCTTTCTGGACGAGCCTACCTCGGGCGTCGATCCCCTGGCGCGGCGCGCGTTCTGGACCCTGATCAATCGGCTTGCGGATGGTGGCGCGGCGATCCTCGTGACAACTCACTATCTCGAGGAAGCGGAACAGTGCAACCGGCTGGGAATGATGGTTGCGGGCGAGCTGGTCGCCGAGGGCACGCCCAGCGGCATCAAGAGTCGGCAATCCGGACACGTAGTTGAGTTTATTGTCGACCGGCCCCAGCACGCCGCGGACCTGTTGAAGAGCAAGACGGAGAACTGGAGAGTATCCCTGTTTGGCGAACGCCTGCATGTGATCACCGAAGAAGATGCTGCTACCGCCATAAAGGAGACTACAAAGCGGCTCGAAGAGAATGGGATCCACGTGATCGGCGCGAGAGAAATCCCCTTCTCGCTCGAGGACGTTTTTATCTCCATCGTTGAGAAGGCGCGCGCCCAGGGCAAGGCGGCCACCGATGAGTAGGAGGGTGCACGCATGAGACGAATCATTGCGCAAATGCGCAAAGAGCTAACCCAGATTGTTCGAGACTGGCGTACCCTGGCCCTTGCGTTGGCGCTCCCAGTGTTCCTGCTTCTGTTGATGAGCTCGGCGCTTTCACTCACGGTGAATGAGCTTCCTATTGTCGTGCAGGATTTTGACGGTTCATCGGCGTCCAATAGTCTGGTTGACGCCTTCCGGGCTTCGATAACCCTTAAGGTGGTCTCTTGGCCGGTAGACAAAAGCGCTGAAGAGGCCCTCGCCTCCAACGCTGGACGAGCCGTGCTGATCATCCCCTCCCACTTTGGCCGTGACATGGCACGCGGCGTTAACGCGCCCGTCCAGTTTCTGGTGGACGCATCGGATGCAAACACGGCCAAATTAGTGACGGCATATGCCGGCCAGATAGCGACCTCTTACAACCAGCAGGCCGGCGGAGCGCGAACGGGACCTATCCAGACCGCGATTCGGCTTTGGTTCAACCCGGGACTCTCCTCAAAGAAGTTCTACGGCCCGGGGATATTCGTGCTCGGCATCTCCATGTTCCCGCCACTGCTGGCCGCGCTCGCCATGGCAAAAGAAGGTGAGCTGAAGACGATTTTGCAGGTTTACGTTTCGAGCATTCCCGCCCATGAATTCCTGCTGGGGAAGATCATTGCGTTCATGATCGTGGCGCTCGCCGAGTGTCTCGTCATGTCCTTGCTTCTGTTCACCTGGTTTGGCCTGAGCTTTGCCGGCGACCCTACCCCCGCTTTAATCGCCACCGTCCTCTACGCCTTCTGCGTGGCGGCGTTTGGAACCATGGTGGGAGCGATCATCCCCAATCAGGCCGCGGCCTTGCAAGCGGTGGCCTTTGGTGGATTTCTGCTCGTGTTCCTGCTTTCCGGCCTGATCTTCCCGGTCGAAAACATTCCGATTGGACTCCGTTGGATCTCAAGCCTCGTCTGGGGCCGGTATTACATCGAGATCGTTCGCGACGCGCTTTTGCAGGGTGGAGGATGGCCTGCAATGTGGTACAAAGTCCTGATCATCGGCGCGATTGGAGCAATTTTCTACGGCCTTGCGTGGCGGGGCATGAGAAGGATGCAGGTGAAGGCCTAGACCATGGGAAAACTTTGGACTCTTCTCTTCAGCTATCGCATGCGAGCATTAATCAAAAAGGAGTTTGCCCAAACTCGCCATGATCGCAAGCTGATGTTTACCCTTATCGTCCTGCCCGTTATTCAGTTAGTGCTCGTAGGGTTTGCGCTGAGCTCGGCCGTAACAAACGTACCTCTCGCTATCGTCGACGAAAGCCGGTCGCCTGAAAGCCGGGAACTGATTGCAACGTTAACCGAGAGCAAGAGTTTCCGCCTCGCGGGTTACTATTCCTCCGCCCGCGAATTGGGAGATGCGGTGAGCCAGGGAAAGGCCGATGCCGGCATGGTGGTTCCTTTCGACTATGCCCGCGACCTGGCACGCAATCGCCAAACGACTGTGCAATTTCTGCTGAACGCCACGAATGCAAACACGGCCACGATTAGCCGGGGCTACGCAGAAAGCATGATACAGAGATACAACATGGGTCTGCGGAATCAAGGAATTCAGATCCACTTCCAGCCAATTGCCGGATCGGAGCTCACCCGTCGCGGTCAGGTTCAGTTGCAACCCGCGTTTCTCTACAACCCCGGTCTGGTCGACTCATGGTTTATCGTCACGGGGGTGCTTGGATTGTTGCTGATCCTGGATAGCTCCCTTATTTCCGCCGCGGCCATGGTGCGCGAACGGGAGGCGGGGACGCTAGAACAGTTGCTCATGTCCCCGGCTTCTACGTCGGAGATCATTGTCGCCAAGATCACGCCGCTGTTCTTGCTGCTATTCATGATGATGTTCCTGGCCATCGGCGTCCTCAGATTTGCGTTCGGTGTTCCCTTCCACGGCAATGTTCTCCTTCTGGTTGCCGGCGGCGCGCTGTGCATTTTGTCCGGCATCAGCATTGGCACCGTGATCTCCACATTCAGTAAGTCTGCCCAACAAGCGCAGCTCACGTGCTTTTTCGTCAATCCGCCGCTTTCATCCTTGTCGGGAGCACTCAATCCGGTTGAGGCAATGCCGAAATGGCTGCAGCCTTTCACGGTACTGAACCCAATTCACCATTTCGCAACCATCGCGCGTGGAAGCACGCTGAAGGGCAGTGGAATTATGGACCTTTGGCCGAACTTCCTTAGCTTGCTCATTATTACGCTGGTGCTTGGCTCGCTTAGTGTCTGGCGATTCCGAAAGCAGCTCAGTTAAGGACGGGGTACTTGATATGAATCATCGAAAGACAAAGGCCGCACCAGTTTCCCGGATCGTTCAAGCTGCCACGATACTTTGCCTTGGCACACTTTTCATTCAGCCACAACCGGCTCAATCGCAGAGTGCGCAACCAACTCCGCTCCCGCTTTCAGGACGCTCTGGACAGAGCGGGTCGGTGACCGCCGTGGAGTCTCCTATTGCAGGAACGACAACCAGTGTAGATACGATTAACCCAACAGTTCAGGTCCAGGGACCCTTTACGGGAAGCGCTTCGAGCACCGCAAAGCTGCCGTTTTCGGGCAAACTCTCGCTCCGCGAAGCCATCGCGCGAGGGCTCGACTATAACCTTGGGGCTGTGGGCCAGAGCAACGCTGTGCGCCTGGCTCAAGGGCAAAATCAGATTGCACGAAGCGCGCTGCTTCCCAATGCGAGCGGCTATCTGGCAGAGACGCTGCAGCAAATCAGTCTTGGCGCGGAAGGGCTCCGCATCAAGATTCCCGGCTTTGCCATTCCACCGACCATCGGGCCCTTCAACAACATCGATTTGCGCGGCAGTCTTTCTCAGTCGATTGTCGATCTAAAGGCTTGGAACAACTACCGGTCGTCCGGAGACATCGTTCGTGCCAGCCAGTTCGCTGCGCGGGATGTTCGAGAAATGGTCGTCCTTGCGGTGTGCGGCGCATATCTGCAAGTGACTGCAACAAAGGAACGGGTGAAGTCCGCACACGCACAGCTCGATACTGCGACTGCTCTCTTTCAGCAGACTCAGCAAAAGCGAAGTGTTGGATTGGCGCCTCAAATAGACGTTGACCGGAGCGAAGTGGAACAGCTCACGCAGCAACAGCGAGTCATCTCGCTTGAGAACGAAGTGGCCAAGCAGAAGATCATTCTGGCCCGAATGACCGGACTACCTCCAAGTGACGAATACGATCTTACCGACGACGTTCCCTTCCAGGCTGCTCCGGATCTGAGCCTTGAAGACGCTCTCAAGCAGGCGTTTGAACGCCGAACGGATATTAAAGCAGCCGAGGCGCAGATTCACGCCGCTGAACACACGCTTGCCGCTGCTCGTGATGAACGACTGCCCTCGCTCTCAGTGAATGGCAACTATGGAGGGATCGGAACAAACCCTTCGCAGGTTCATACGACGTATTTTGGCGCGGCCACTGTCAGTATTCCGATTTGGCTGGGAGGCCGCACGGAGGGAGAAATCGCAGAGGCAAAGGCCTCTTTGGCTCAACGCAAGGCGGAGTTCGAAGACACCAGAAGCCAGGTGGAAAGCGATGTCCGGAATGCTTTCCTCGATCTCCGAGCGGCAACGAGTCAGGTGGAGTTGGCCCGGAGAAATCTACTGGTTACGAGGGAGACGCTGGACCTGACGCGCCAGCGGTTCGATGCCGGCGTGACCGACAATGTAGAGGTTGTGCAGGCTCAGGAGTCTCTAACCTCCGCTGAGCTTGACGTGATCAATAGCGTGTTCGCCCACAACGTTGCGAAGCTCAGCCTGGCACGATCGATCACAGCAGCCGATAGCCTGGAGAAGTTCCTGAGCCTCCAATGACGCTCCCGTCACCAGCCATTCCCTACTGCGGCAAGTCGCAGAAGTAAGGGGAACTTCCCTGGCGCCAGTCGAACTGGCGACGCTGATTCCGGTTCAGTTCCCGGATGCCTGATGATCCGATCCGCACGCTGTTATTCCCCGTGAACAAACCTGAGCAGAATAGACCATACATATCCGGTTCCATCATGGTGTTCTTTAGCGTGCGACCACCTTTTTTCTCCCTGCGAAACAGGAGCGCTCAAATATAAATTCCGGGTGGCAGTTCTGGTCGGCTTGCACAGGAACCCTTGAACGCCATCCTCGAATGGCAATGAGGTCAAACGAAGATGAAGTCCTTCTTGAGTCGCAAGGTGCGGTTGGCATTCGGATTTGCCATGTTGACCCTGCTGCTGATGGGGTCGTTGTCGTATCGCTGGATGGTCGTCTCCGATGAAAGCGACCGCTGGGTGCGCCATACCCACGAAGTGATGGGGAACATTCAGGATTTGGCACTGGCCATGGAGAGTATCGAATCCGCAACCCGCGGATTCGTGCTGACGGGCAAGGAATCGGAGCTCAATGCCTACCGGGCCAACGTTGCCAGGGTCGCGCATGATCAGGCAATCATTCGCGGCCTGACAGTGGATAACCCCGTACAGCAGCTCCATTTCCCCGACCTTGAAATCCTGGCCACTGAGAGAATCCAGCGCGCGGATACGATCATCAATCTGCGCCGGAGCCAGGGCTTTGACGCTGCTGTGGCTGCCATTGGAAGCGGCCCGGACGAACGGGACACCGAGTTTCAGGCGTTGGTTGGCAAGCTGCTGGCCGAAGAAGTGCGCCTGCGGACGCTGCGCGTTGAAAAGACTGAGCGCTATCTGAGCCAGACCAAGACGATTCTCTTCATAGGAACCCTTTTTGGAATCCTCATCGCCGGCATTGCGGCCCGGTCCGCGGTGCGCGACAGCGCCAAACGCTCGATGGCCGAGGAGTTACTCCAGCAAAGCGAAGAAAAGTACCGCATGCTCCTTGACGGAGTGCAGGACTACGCCATCTTCATGCTGGACCCGCGAGGCACGGTGGTCAGTTGGAGCGCCGGCGCGCAACATATCAAGGGATACGCTGCCGCTGAAATCATCGGCCACAACTTTTCCCGCTTTTTCATTCCCGAGGACATCAAGCGGGGCCGGCCCGAGGCAGTCCTCCGGATTGCCGCCACAACCGGCCGCCACGAAGAATTCGGTATGCGCGTGCGCAAGGATGGTACTCAATTCCTGGCCAGCGTAACCTTTATAGCGTTGCGGGATGCAGCCGGAAATCTGCGCGGATTTTCTGAGATCTGCCGCGACCTCAGCGAGCACAAGGAGTCAGAGGCCAGGTACCGGGGGCTGCTGGAGGCGGCTCCGGATGGGATGGTGGTGGTCAACCAGGATGGCAAGATCGTCCTGTTGAATGCCCAGGCGGAAAAGCAGTTCGGATATTGCCGCGACGAACTCCTCGACCAGAAGGTGACCAACATCATACCGGAGGGCTTTGCGGAGCGTCTGATCGCCGACGGAACCCGGACCGCTGCCGAAGCGCTGGCGCAGCAGATCGGAACCGGAATTGAACTGTACGGGCGACGCAAGGATGGAAGCGAATTCCCCATAGAAATCATGCTCAGCCCGCTGGAAAGCGGCGAGGGCATCCTGGTTACTGCGGCCATTCGCAATATCACAGTCCGCAAAGATGCGGAGAAGCACCTGGCGCAGATGGAGAGCCGATACCGGGGGCTTCTGGAGGCGGCCCCGGACGGAATGGTGGTAGTGAATCAGGCCGGCGAGATCGTCCTTTTGAATGCACAGGCTGAAAATCAATTCGGATACCGCCGCGATGAGCTTTTGGGCCAGAAGGTGAAGAGCATTATTCCGGAGGGCTTTGCTGAGCGGCTGATCGCCGACGGAACCCGGACCGCGGCCGAAGCGCTGGCGCAGCAGATAGGGACGGGTATTGAACTCAACGGGAAGCGGAAAGATGGCAGGGAGTTTCCCATCGAGATTATGCTCAGCCCGCTGGAAAGCACTGAGGGAATCCTGATTACGGCGGCTATACGCGATATCACCGTCCGCAAGGATGCGGAGAAGCACCTGGCACAGATGGAGGAGAGATATCGGGGGCTGATGGAGGCGGCTCCGGATGGCATGGTGGTGGTGAATCAGGCAGGCGAGATCGTCCTGCTGAACGTTCAGGCAGAGAAGCAGTTCGGATACCGCCGCGATGAACTGCTCGGCCAGAGAGTGACCAACATCATTCCTGAGGGCTTCGCGGAGCGGCTGGTCGCCGACGCTCTTCGCACCACCGCGGAGGCGCTGGCGCAGCAGATCGGCACTGGAATTGAGATCCATGGGCGCCGCAACAACGGAACCCTGTTTCCCATCGAGATCATGCTCAGTCCGCTGGAAAGCACCGAGGGCATCCTGGTGACGGCGGCCATCCGCGACATCAGCGAGAGAAAGCAATTGGCGCGTCAGTTGCACCAGAGTCAGAAGATGGAAGCGGTGGGCCAATTGACGGGCGGAATTGCTCACGATTTCAACAATCTGCTGGGCGTCATCATCGGGAATCTGGATCTGCTGGACCGCCTGGTTGCCGGCAACGATGCTGCAATAAAACGGGTGCGGACCGCGCAAAAGGCGGCCGTGCGCGGCGCGGACATCACGCGCCGTTTGCTGGTCTTCTCCAGCAACGAAGAGCTGAAGCCTTCGGTTGTCCTGCTGGGAGATTCGATTCAGAACACGATCGAATTGGCTGCTCGCGGTCTTGGACCGGAGATCAGGATCGCAACCCACATCGACGAGTCGGTGCCGCCGCTCTTCGTAGACCCCGCGGGCCTTGAGAGCGCGCTCCTCAATCTGGTGGTCAACGCGCGCGATGCCATGCCCAAGGGCGGCACCATCATCATCAGCTCAAAGCTGCAGAAACTCGACAATAGCCATCCGGTGGTGCAAGCCGGCGACTTGAAAAAAGGCCAATACGTTTATGTGGGGGTGACGGATACAGGGCACGGCATGTCGAAAGAAACTCTTGAGCGCGCCTTTGAACCATTCTTTACCACCAAGCAGCGCAACAAGGGCACAGGCCTGGGCCTGGCCATGGTCTACGGCTTCGTCAAGCAGTCGGGCGGCACCGTGCGGGTCTACAGTGAACTTGGTCATGGGACCACGGTGTCGTTTTATCTGCCCCTTGCGGGGTCTCTCTCGCACCCTGTTTCAATTGATACCCCGATGCCTCTCAACGAAAAGTCGGGCGGCACGGTGCTGGTTGTGGACGACGAAGCGGACCTGCTTGAGGTAGCCCTCGTCTACCTCGCCGAGATGGGCTATACAGCCTATGAAGCCAAAGACGGCGCCAGCGCGCTTGAGATGATTGCGCAGCATGGCGAAATTGACCTGATGGTGACGGATGTCGTCATGCCCGGAGGAATGAATGGAGTGGAACTTGTGCAAAGGGCGCTCGCTCTGCGCCCCGGCCTCAAAACCGTTTATTCGTCCGGATTTCCCGCAGAGGCGCTGGCAGAGAAGAGCATGCTGCTGGTTGACGCTCCACTGTTGCGCAAACCCTATCAACGCGCCGAGTTCGACGCAATCATCCACCGCGTCATGGAGAGCGACTATGCCACGCAGGAGAAATGAGAAATCCAAAGTCGTGGCTGGCCGTTGCCGGCGCGAATGCAGGCAGCAAATGGAGGAACGATGACGGATAAGCGAAGGATTCTGATCATCGACGATGAAATCGACGTGGGCGAATTCGTTTCCGATGCCGCACAGACCATGGGATTCGACTGCACCGTGACGACGGATGCAAAAATGTTCCTCGATGCGCTCACGCCCGATACGACTCTCATCCTGCTTGATCTCATGATGCCGGATATGGATGGCGTTGAGCTGTTGCGGCTGCTCAGCGAACGCAAATGCACAACCGGCATCGTTCTCATGAGCGGCGTTGGCAAACGGACCCTGGAGTCCGCCGCGCAACTAGCGAATGTCCTTGGGCTCTCCATCGCAGGCCATCTCCAAAAACCTTTCCGCTTGACGGAGCTGGAGGAGTTGCTGGCAAACACTGCGGAACCGGAAACATTGACTATTGTTCAACCGGGCGCCTCGTTCATCACACAAAATGAGGAATTGCGCAGAGCGGTGGAGCGCAATGAGTTTGTGGTTCACTATCAGCCGCTGATCGATATTGCAACCGGCCGCGTGGTTGGGGTTGAGGCCCTGGCCCGCTGGCAGCATCCTGAACGTGGGCTGATCTTCCCCGACGACTTCATTGGCCGCATGGAGAAACTTGGACTCATCGACCAACTCGGTTGGATTGTTGCCAACCTTGGCATGAGCGAAGTGGGGCAGTTCGCGAATGGCGACGGGAAGGCGCCCATGCTGTCGTTGAATGCGTCGGTATTCTCTCTCCACGATCTGAAGTTCCCTGACACTCTCCTAGCGATTGCCGAGAAGCATGGCGTATCGCCCTCCAATGTCACCATTGAGATCACGGAAAGCGGCTTGATTGAAGAGCTGTCGAGAACATTGGACATCTTGACCAGGCTGCGGATGAAACAGGTAAATTTGTCGATCGACGATTTTGGCACCGGCTACGCCATGATGCAACAACTCAAGAACATACCCGCAACAGAATTGAAGATTGACAAGTCGTTCGTTCAGGGAATGCTAAGCAATGAACGAGACCGCATCATGGTCCAGAAGACCATTGAAATAGGCCACGAGCTCGGCATGCAGGTGATCGGAGAAGGGGTGGAGACTGAGGAACAACTGAATCTGCTGCGCCTGAGGGGTTGCGATTGTGCGCAAGGATACCTGTTCAGCCGCCCTCTCCCGGCAAAAGAGGCCGTGAGCTGGCTTGAAACCTACCGCTCCGCCCTGGTTCACTGAGGCTGCTACCCCGACGGCGCGTCTCACACTTCTGCGCTGGAGCTGTGAGAGCCCCCTTGCAGTGGATCACTCCACGCTATCGCCCAGATGGTGCAAACACAGAAGGTCAGTCTCAGGTACACCACACCTGTTGCACCTTGCCATTTGTAGGCTAAGAGTTGCAGGAGAGCAAATTACCTCTAACGACTTCAGTTGCCTCTGGATTGCGCAGCATCGGCAATTTAGAAGCGCTCCTGTCATTCACCCACTTCTCTTGAATGCTCTGGTTTGCTGTCCAGACTCCCCGGCATTTTCCCCGGTATGAATTCGAGCCGATCTTCCGATCGTATCTTCCGTAAGATATCGACGCATCTATATAGAGTGAAATGAATGGACCGCTCGATGGTCCACAACACAAAAACTTTGATACGCCTACTAGAATCCCGAAAACGACGTGCCGATAGATTGCCCGTAACAATAACCACCTGCTCCAAGTAACGATTCTGGACTGTGATTAGACAGAACGGGTTCGGTGCAGGCGGAATTCGATACGAGGAGCCATACCATGAGCATTAGCGTACTGAACAACATTTCTTCGCTGATAGCGGAGAATGCCGTTTCCAACACGCAGGCGAGCCTGCAGTCCACCCTCCAACAACTCTCCACCGGTCTCCGCATCAACTCCGGAGCAGAGGACCCAGCCGGCCTGTCGATTGCAGACGGATTAGGCGCCAACATTGCTGCACTCAACCAGTCCAGCCAGAACGCATCGAACGGTATTGGCCTTCTGCAGACCGCTGACGGGGCGCTCTCGCAGGTCGTCACCATCCTGAACCAGGCAGTCACCATTGCGACGGAAGCCTCCAACGGCGGCCTCTCGAGCAGCCAGTCAGCCGCTCTGAACACGCAGTTTACATCGATCCTGAACGAGATCGATCAGATTGGTTCAACCACCAACTTCAATGGAGCCTCAGTATTCGGCGCCGCGGGCAACTCGACGACCTCGACTCAAGGAAACCTGTTGGCAACCACAGCGCTGACATCAGGCTCAGTAACAACCATCAGCGACAGCCAGACGGGCGGCACGTTTGTATACAAAGCAGGCGGCGCTTCCACAATAACCACCCTGCAGACCGCGATTGCAGCAGCGGTGACCGCTGGTCAGCTCAGCGCCGGAACTGCACTGACCCTCAATGGCGCAGGCCAGGCCGTGATCTCAAATGCCGTGGTCGGCGACGTTTTGTCAGCTTCGAGCACGGATTCAGTCCTCGGTGGATTCAACGCCTCCGGCGTTGTCGGCGGAACGGGAGCGACCGTTTTCACCAGCGACGGCACCAGCGGCGGCGCTGCGAGCACCACGACGGCAATCACTGCACTGTCGTCAGGCAACCTGCTCCTGAGCAGCTCTAACCTGAGCACATCTGCTGCCGCCAAGAGCGCGCTGACCGCTATCACGGCAGCCATCAACACGGTCGCGGCAGAACGCGGAGGCATCGGCGCTTCGGTGAACCAACTAACCGCCGACTCCAGCGTTGAAACCACCGAAGTGCAGAACCTGACCAGCTCTCAGAACAACATTCAGAACGCGGACATCGCGACCACAACCTCCAACCTCGCGCAGGACAACATTCTGGAGCAGACCGGCTTCGCGGCCATCCAGCAATCGACCTCGGCCGAGCAGAGCGTACTCAAGCTGTTGCAGTAACCATCACCCGTTCCTCCATGCGGTGGCGCCCATAAAGCGCCGCCGCTTTTTCTTTGCACTTCGCCTGAATTTCACGCACAAAAATGCCGATATTAGGTTGCGGTTGGTATGGTAGCAATCAGACCGCACCAGCTGGCATCGCGTTCCGATTAAAGGAGCAGGCAAAGTTTATGAGCTCAATTTCCGCATTGAATTCTCTGCTCGGATCATCAGACCCGATTGACCTGAGCGAGATCCTGCAAGCTGCAACCGGAGCATCGACACCGGGCATCGACGTAACGTCCGCTGTGAACGCGTCCGTCACCGCAGCGGAAGCCCCGGAAACCAATTGGGAGAATCAGCAGTCAACTTTGCAGAACCAGACGTCGGCACTGACAGGTCTTCAGACCGATGCAACGAATCTCGACGACGACATGCAGTCACTGAATAGTTTGACAGGGCCTCTATCGGCAACGACAGTGAACTCGTCAAACTCCAGCGTGGTCACAGGCTCGGCGGCACCAGGCAGTGCCTTGGGAAACAACATAGTCGTCGTGAACAGCCTGGCGACTACGGCATCTTACTCTTCCAGTGCTGTATCAAGTTCATCGACTGACCTGCCGACAGGCGAGACGATTACCATTACGCCCTCTGGCGGTTCAGCCACGACGATTACGACCGGCGCCGGCGTGAATACACTCTCCGATCTGGAGCACGCAATCAACACAGCGGGCCTTGGAGTGACTGCCACCGTCATCACCGATGCGAGCGGTGCGCGGCTTGCAATCACGAGCAACACCTCAGGCAGTGCGGGCAGCTTTGCAATCACTTCGTCAGGAGGAAGCTTTGGATTCACGGTCGGTAACACAGGCGCCAACGCGTCTCTGACTGTGAATGGCATCTCGGTATCGAGTTCCTCCAATACCGTGACTGGTGCATTGCCTGGAGTGACACTCAACCTGCAAAATGCAAGCCCAGGCACCGAAGTGAGCCTGGATGTTACGCCGGATACCTCACAGGCATCGGCAGCGATCAACCAGTTTGTGAGCGACTACAACACCCTGATTGGAGCGGTCAATTCGCAATATTCAGACACGGGTTCTGGCCAGGGCGTCCTGGCGGACGATCCCACGGTGGAGAACTTGCAGAACACGCTTCTGCAGGCGCTGGACTACACTGCCTCTCCGGCGTCCGGCAACAGCTCCACAACCGTGCCGAACCTGTCATCCCTGGGAATTACGATGAACACGAACGGCACTTTGAGCATCGATAACGGAACGCTCTCGAGCGCGCTTCAGAATAACTTCAGCGATGTCCAAAACTTCTTTCAGGGCAGTGCGTTGAACGGGTTCGCAAATTCAATGGATCAGCAACTGACGAATTTCACCAGTCCCGCGGACGGCGCATTCACCGTGGAACTGCAGAGCATCAGCACCGAAAACACCAGTCTGCAAACCGACATTACCAATTTCCAGACTAACGTCATCACCCCTCTCAAGACGCAGTTGCAAAGCGAGTACAGCGCTGCCGAAATCGCGTTGCAGCAGTTACCCGCCGAGATCAAGGATGTTGATGCGGAGCTTGGTAACAACAACTCTTCAAGTAATGGCTAAGTGGAGACGAACATGAGCCCAACTGAAATGGCATACCGAAAGACGGCACTTGGGGGCGCCAGCGGCTTCAGCTTGCTGATTGCGCTCTATGACACGCTGGCCGGCGATTTGCGGCGCGCAGCGGAGGCCGAACGGCGCAATGACATCGGAACGCGTTGCCTGCAAGTGAATCATGCGCTGTTGGTGATTGCGTTCCTCGAAGATTGGATCGATCGGGGGCCCGGTGGGGAACTTGCGCAAGGTTTGCAATCCTTCTACTCGTCATTGCGCCGCAAGATGATTGAGGCTCAAGCCAAAAGGTCAGCCACGATCCTGGAAGAGCAGATGAAGGAAGTCCTGGATCTCAGGGCAATCTGGCAGGCAATGGAACAGCCGGGCGCATCAACCGCTTCGGCGGGGCTTGGTTCTATGCCCGGACCCTATTATCCAGGCGGCTCATCCTCGATGTATGAGAACAACGCTTCGGGGTGGTCGGCGTAGATCCTCCCTTTCATTTCCGTTGTGGCCGCCAATAGGTCAGAGGCATCGAGATGTTCTCTCGATGCCTCTTTTTATTGTGCGGATTGTGAATAGGGAGCCACCGCGGAATCCCGAAGACCTGCGGATGGCTATTCAGTTTGTTTAGGCGGCCGAAAGGGACTTGGGCTCTTGAACTACACGCCGCTTTTCTGAATTACGTTGGCGGCTGCAGGTAGTTCAACAGCGAATTCGGAAGAACCTTTGCTACTGCGGCAAGAGCTGCGTTGTTATCCGTTTCATCCTGACTGAGTTCAGCGGCTGCCGTCGCTTCATTCACGCCGATCAGATTGTTCTCTTGCGTCGATAGAGTAACCGTGTCCTGCTGCAGGGATGTCTGCTGCGAGTTCAGCTGCTTTTCTGCATTGCCGTAGACGCTTTGCTGCTGTCCAACAAAGTTGAGAGCAGAGTCAACGGCGCTTGTAGCAGTCGCGATATCGGCAGAGGTGCCGCTTTTGAGCGCGGTGACCAATGAGCTCAATGATCCGAGTACATTGCTGGTGGGGTCAGAGAATACCTGGCTGCCGGGCACGTTTACCTGGACGCTGAGATTATCTCCAACGGCCACGACGTTTGAATCGCTGGTGCCGTTATAGGTATAGCCCGTTGACGACGCAGAGTCCGCGACAAAGGGAGTCGATGTTCCGGTTCCACCAAACAAATAGGACCCGGCGACAGATGTGTTTGCATCCGATACCACACTGGACAAAATGCCCTGCACCTGCGCGGCGATAGCCTGCAAATTGTCAGCCGAGTTTGTGCCGTTGGCGCCTTCCGTACCCAGCGACACGGCCTGCGTGAGCGAAGAGACAACCGAGCTCAACACTGAACTTGCGGACTGCACGGTAGAGAGCACGCTGCTGACGTTCTGCGTGTATTGGTCCACGTCTCCGGTCTCGATGGTGTTCTGAACCATGTCTGCAGCGGCCGCCGGATTGTCCGACGGAACATTTACGCTTTTGCCAGTAGACACTTCCTGCAGCGCAGTATTGAGCGACACCTGGCTTTGCTGCAGGTCGGCGAGAATTGTTGGAACCAGATTTGGGTCAATGCGCATGTCAGTCAGTAGCTCGTGCCGGATCCCATGTTGAGAGCTGCGTTGTTGAGCACTTGAATCGTGCTCACGATACGAGTGGCAGCCTCAAAGGCCGCCTGGTAGCGAAGCAGATTGGTTGTCTCCTCGCTGATGTCAACTGCGGAGACCGCACCCTGCTGAGTGGTAAGCTGAGTCAGGTTCTGGCCGATGGCCGTCGACTCGGTGCTTGCATTGGATGTGGCATTGCCAACCTGGAAAACAAGGCTCGCATATGCACCGGCTGGGGTTTTTCCGGAGGGCAGCGTATTGGTCAATGCCGCGGAGAGATTGGCAACGTTGCCGTTGCTGCCCGCTGAGCCGTCAGAACTGATGGCAACCTGCGAGGGATCCGTGATAGCAACGCTGATTCCAGCAGCGGCATCGTTTGTGTTCGATGGAACGCTGAACAAATTGCTGCCGGTGTTGCCGTTGGAGTCGTAGCCCTTCGCCTGCGCGGCGTTGAAGGCCGTGGCGAACTGGGTCGCAAGCGTATTGAGCTGAGACTGAAACCCGGGAATCACCTGGTCGCGAATGTCGATTGCTCCGCCCAGCGTTCCACCCTCGATCGAAGAGGTGATGTTGTTCCCGTTCGAGTCGAGAACCTGCTGGAATCCGTTTGTGCCTGTCGTAGTCTGCAAATTGAAGCTCTGTCCACCAATAACGAGCGGGGTGCCATTCCCGGTCGTGATGGTTTCGCCGTCAGTACCCTGCGTAATGGAGATGCCCGTCAATCCTGATAACTGCTGAACCAGCTGATCGAGCTGGTCCTGGGTTGTGCCACCATCCTCGGCAGCCGGTACCTGGCCAAGCTGAGTGTTCAACTGCGCGATATGCTGAGTGAGCGAGTTGATCTGGGTGACGGTCTGTGGCACTTGTTGGTCCGCATCCAATTGAGCAGTTGTCAGCCCCTGGGCTGTGGTGTTGAAGGCATCGGCAAGACTCTGGCCGCTCGAAAGAACACTTTGCTGCGCAGCCGTGCTCGAGGAGCTTGCAGACAATTGAGCCAGGCTGCTCGACAGTGCCGTAATTCCGCTCGCTATGTCATCGCCGCTGGATGTGAAGAATGTCTGCACCTGCTGCAGGCTTGACGATTTCGTGTCGACGCTGCTCTGCAGTGAGGTCTGCTGCTGAATCTGTATGTTCAGCAGTTCGTCCCGGATGCTTTGCAGCCCATCCAGCGTAACGCCGCCACCCGTAACCTCGTCGCCGGTTTGGTTCTCCCCGTTCTCACTTATCTGCGCAACCTCGCGCGTGTATCCAGGCGTGTTGACGTTTGCGATATTGTTACTGGTGGCGGTCAGCGCCCCTTGCGCAGTATCCAGCGCCTGCAATCCAATCGAGAGAGATGTGTTTAAGCCTCCCATACGCGTCACATCTGGCAGGACCAGGTTTGATACTTCAACCTGGGGCCGGAAGCCTCCCGAAACTGTCCTTGGATTGATGCAAAAAGCGACACCATCGCGGCTGTCGAGCGGCTGGAATGATGTAAGAGGGCTGCATAGGTTCGATTCAGCTTCTGCAGCGATTCGCCGGCAATAACAATCCGGCGCATGAGGTCGTCACTCTGGTGGGTTTGGGGAGTTAACGATTCCGGCTTGGGGGGATGTGAGAGTTGGTCTGCAAGTACCACAAGACGGGCGCTCAGGACCTGCTGACTCGCTATACTGTCTTCGAATTGAGCGAGTGCGTTGTTCGCAATCGCCCGCATGGCTTTGCCAAGCTCATCTTGCAGCGCCTCCAATAGCTGAAGGTATTCCGCTGCATTCCGATTTCGATCCTGGGCGACAACAGTGGTCATTCCTGGCGCTTTCTGTCGAGACCTCTCACTTGCCCGCCCGGGGCGTTACTTCCCTCAGGCGTGCTCATCGAGCATTGAAGAGGCGATTTTTACCGGATCGAGTTCGTACTGCCCGCTGCTCACAGACAGACGAAGGCTATCCACGGTGTCCTGACGCACCTCAGGTGAACTGAGAGCCAAGCTGACCAGCGAATCGACAGACGTCGAAGCAGACGTCAAAGTTGCATGGTCTCCAGCATCCGCCTGGCCCGCCTGGCCCGTCTTCTGTGCGCCAACCTGTTGCGAACTCAGCTCGCTTTGAAGCTGGCTGGCTGTTAGATTGAGTTGATCGATTCTCATCCCGTCTCCTTGGTCTGATTCTCAGCCAATATCGGCATTATCCACCTCAGATTCTAGTCCATCCCTCGCATCTTTCCCGAGGTCGGTGTTTGACCTGTTGATACCGCCGATGCGGTTTGCTGCGCCTTGGCCTTATCCGCATTGGCGTGCATGGCCCTGGCGATCATTTTTCCAATTCCAATGCCGCCTGCGGCCGCCAGCGATTTTGACAGCGTCTCGACACCAAGGCTCATCATCTGATCGCGCCCGGGATCCTCGCCGTCTTCCGCTCCCGGAAGAGTGGCAAACGACTGCTCGGCTTGCTGTAACCAGCTCCCAACCAGGATTGATTCGAATTCCCTGGCGCCCTTTTCGATCTTGGCATCATCGGTCGGGGCCGCTGGAGACTTCAGTTGCTGAATCATGTTGTCCTCCCTGGATTGCAGGGCGCTGGTCTGGGCACTCGCCAGACTAAGAAAAGAACTTGCTGCCATTTACTGTACCTCCAATTCGGCTTGCATTCCGCCTTCAGCCTTTATGGCTTGAAGAATTGCAACTACATCGTGGGCCGTGGTGCCAATGGCGTGTAGTCCGGCAACCAACTCGTCTACGTTGGCCCCTTCGTCCAGGCGCATTGAGTGGGCTGGACCTTCTTCGGCGCTCACGTTCGTCTCTGGCACAAGAACCGGCTCGGCGCCGTTGTCTTGCCTGCCCCCCCTCCGCTCAGCTCCTGGGCGCGCATTGGACCCAGCCACAGGCTCAGCCTCAGCCACTGCGTATTCCGTGACAACCTGGATGGAGAGACTGCCGTGAATAACTGAAACTGGCGAGAGTTTCACATTGCCACCCATCACGATTGTTCCGGTTCGCTCGTTGATGATAATTTTGGCCGGCGTGTGCACCTTGAGGATCAGGTTCTCGACCCGCGCAATGAGCTGAGGCACTGATTGCTCCGAGGCATCGGCAACGCTGATATCCACGCGCCTGCTGTCGAGCGCGGAAGCAACCGTCTTGTGAAACTCCACGTTCACTGCATCCGCCACCGCCATTGCGGTCGTAAAGTCCGGATTATGCAGCAGCAGAGAAACCGTTTTGAACCCGCTGAGATCCACCGCCGTATCTCGTTCTATGATGGCCCCGTCGGGGATTGTTCCGACGTTGGAGGGGTTCACTTCTTTTCGGTTGGTGCCACTGCCCGCTGAGTATCCGCCCAGAAGAAGCGATCCCTGGGCTTCGGCATACACCAGCCCATCCGGCCCGTGCAGCGCGCTCATCAAAAGTACGCCTCCGTCCAGGCTGTGTGCGTCGCCAACCGATGCCACGGTCACATCGAGTTTTGCCCCTGGCCGCGCAAACGGCGGAAGCGATGCCGTCACGAAGACCGCGGCTACATTCTTTACCACCACACTGCCAGGAGAAATCAAGACCCCCATCTTTTGCATTGCATTTGCCAGCGTCTGAACAGTGAACATGGTCTGTTGCGTGTCGCCGGTTCCGTGCAGGCCCACAACCAGGCCATAGCCCACCAACAGGTTGTCTCTGACCCCTTCAACGGTGGTAATGTCTCGCACCATCACGTCGTGACTTGCATCAGCCGCATGAGCACTTGGGACGAGAGCCCAGGGTAATGCTCCCATCGCCAGGGCACACCATGTCAGCAATTGGCAACCACAGTTCGAATTGTTCAATTCATGCTTCATCGATTTCAAAATCCAACGAGCCAGAGTATCGCTTTCGTGATCGGGTTAAGGGGACGGGTGCTGTCGGCAATGATGCCCTTGCCCTTCATTTCAATTTCAAGATTGCTCAGCGCAGCGGAAGCCACCGTGTTGCTTGAGCTGACATCGACGGGGCGCACAACTCCGCGAATCGTTACATCTTCGTGCTGGTTGTTCATAAAGATTCTGCGCTGCGCCTCAACAACCAGATTTCCGCTTGGCAGAACCGCAATGACCTGCCCCGTAAGGCTGGTTTGAAACGTAGTATTCGAATCGGTTGCGCCCTTTCCGCTGAGCTGGGTCGCGGAGTTGGCATTGAAAAGTGGATTGAGACCTTTCGTGTTAATCTGTCCCGCCAGGCCCGTAATCCCCGATGAGGTTTGGAAGGTCCTCTGATAGCTTGAATCCCCGCTTTGTGCCGCAGTGGTCTGGACCGCGACCAGAATTACGATCGTGTCGTACAGTCTTTTTGCCTTGGAGTCGCCGGAGATGTCGCCCAGCGCGTTCCCGGAGGGTGACCAGAGGCTGCCTACCGTCCTATCGGACTGGGCAGGAACGCCATGTTCCTGAAGGCGGCTTATATAATTCGCCCGAGTTTGCTCCGGGGAGTTCTTCGGCTTTTTCGAACTGCCCCATAAGTTTGGAGCCGCGATGGAACACCAAACAAATATCGCAATCGAAATCACCTGCAACCTGCGAGTTTTTATTCTCATCGTCATCAGAGACTTCCCCTCACAACACCGCCCTCAACCACTTCAGCCACGTAGGTTTGCTTTGGATCCTTGCTTTCAACGCGAATTCTCTGGCCCGCGGCGCCATTCTCAAGACAAATAACTGAGAGTCGAATGTGCACGTGGTTTCTATCCAGCAAGAGAGTGGCCCGCGATCCTGAGCGCACAACATACGATCTTGGGTTGGGCGCCGGCCGCGACACCGGCGCATACGACTGATCCAGCAGTGCCCCGCCAGGCCTTTCTCCGCCCGCCTGGTTGCAACGGATAGAAACATAAAACGGCAGACATTCCTCGCTGTTCGCGCAGCCAAGACGAGCCTTCATCCGACCTTCGCCCCATGGCTCAATCGACTCGACAATCAGATTTGGTGACGCGGTATGGGCCACTACATCCGACAGCAGCGTCACCTGCTCCGCCAAAACGCTCATCCCGGCTCTGCTTATCGCCCCCGCCACCTGGTCCGTCGAAATCTCAGAGTGACCGGCCGCGGCCGCGCCTTGCCATGGTGTGGCGGCATAAACAAACAAAGCGAAAATCAGTCGATATCTCGTCATTGTGCAACTCACTTACTGAGCCAGCTGGTTCAAGCCCTGAAGCATCTCGTCCGCCGCCTTGACGACACGCGAATTTGACTCGTATGACCGCTGAGCCATGATCATGTTGACGAATTCATCCACAATGTTTACGTTCGCCTGCTCCAGCATTCCCTGCTGAATCGTGCCCAGGCCGTCTGGACCTCCCGGAACTCCGACCACGGGATTACCCGAAGCAGTGGTCTGCAGATAGATGTTGTTGCCGATGCTGTTCAGGCCCCCCGGGTTTGCAAAACTTGCAAGCTGAATAACTCCCACCTGCTGAGCCTGCGTCTGCCCGGGAAGCGTGACACTCACTGTGCCGTCGCTGCCTATCGTCACGTTTGTCGCACTGGCCGGAATGGTGATTGCCGGCTGAAGCGCGTTGCCGTTCGCGGTCACCAGTACTCCCTGCGCATCCGGTTGAAACGACCCTGCGCGCGTGTATCCGATCTGGTTGTTCGGCAGCAGAACCTGGAAGAAACCTGTGCCCTGAATCGCGAAGTCCAGGGGGTTGCCCGTGCTGCTCAAATCGCCCTGGAGCTGGATAATTTCGGTGTTTCCCGCCGTGGTGCCGAGTC
>Ga0302200_10000617_pt1 | contig 35685 bp, 29 predicted proteins | sample II_Bog_N3_1_FD_194585 | JGI IMG/M metagenome (GOLD analysis project Ga0302200, IMG submission 194585) | Peat permafrost microbial communities from Stordalen Mire near Abisko, Sweden - II_Bog_N3_1 | ecosystem: Environmental > Terrestrial > Soil > Wetlands > Peat | place: Sweden: Abisko... | reverse complement strand
AACCTGCTGATCCGTAGGTTTGACCACCGCCATAATCGGCAATGAACACGGACACTTTATCATTATTCATTGGTGATGTCAAGGGCGCTCTCTCCTGCACCCCGCTCCAGAGGGCAAAGCACTTGTATCAGAAATGTATCTCCATTTCGCCGCTCCTTTTTTGAAATTCAGTTTGGAAGGTCACTGGATGGACACATGTCAAAACTTCAAACCTGCCGAGCCAAAATCAGTGTGGAAACAGAAAATCCCGATTTTGACTGTATCAGCATTGTATATTCAAACCTCATGTCGGGACACCCAAAAAGCCCCGCCGCAGCCACCCGCAGCTATCGCAGGCACCCGATTACAGATTCCAAAGTTTCCATACAATGTTTGGTTGTTTAGGGATGTCTTGCTGCGGTTGCTGCGGGTTGGTGCGCCACTCAAAATTACTTTCCACGACTGACCTTCCGTATAATTTGGTGGCGGCGATACGACTCTTGCTCGGTCACCTCAACACGCTTAAATGATCCCAATTTGAAGAAACCCACTGCGACAGGCAACCCGCCGCAGTGGGTATTCGGTTATTTGTTACTGCCCTACGGCTCGGTAGAATCGTTGAGGGTAATTTGCCGCTGACGGATCAGCGAACTGGATCGTTGCGTTCGTGGCCGTAAAATACAGGAATGGTTGCCAGTTCGTAGAACTGGAGAGGTCGCTCGCGGCCCAGATCAAATAGTTCGAGCCCGTTTGCGACCCGTGCAGGACAAGATTTAGCCCATTGGTTAACCACGGTGTCGGCGAGGCGAAGCCAAGTGTCAAAGCCGGCGGCGTCACAACGAACGCGCCAGCAAGAACCTGACTCGTTCCGCCATTGACAGTCACCGTTCCGGTCAGCGAATACGATCCTGACCCTAAACTTCCAGGCAAAACAAAGGTTAAACTTGTGCAGCCTAGACCTTGCATGACGACGGTTTGTGAAAAATTCGTGACCTGCCCGTTGTTATCAGCGAGGCAAATGGTCAATGTTCCAGTCGCGTTGGAGGCGGATGTATTCGTCAACGTAACAAACATGGGCGTGTCTGTTCCAGCCACCCCCGCAGGAACGCTCGCTGTGACTTGCACTGGTATCGCACTTTGGAAATTTGGCGCCACAGGCTGCGCCACGAGACTGTTGGTTGAATTCGGCTCAACAAACATTAATCCGGGTGTGGGCAAATTTGTCGATGTGCCGGAATTTGCCGAAACCATAAACGAGAACGTGTCAACCGCAACCCCGCCGGGAGTGATGGAATTGGTCCATGTGACATTTCCGCTTTGGATTACACCAGACGCATTGATTACGTTTATTCCCGCAGGCAGAGGCTGATTGACGACAGCGTTTAGCGTTGAATCAAACGGGTTGGCGACAAACAGTGTCGCCGTGTAATTTGAACGGTTGTAAACAACCAAACATTTAATGGGGTTTTCAACAACGACCATGTTGTTGCTCGCGGACGCACCATTCGGGGTAGCTCCGGCTGTTGTTCCCGAATTTTTCAGGATTTGAGAGTGCGAAACAGCGCCTAGCAATCCTGTCCCAGTGACTTGCGGGGTCACGACGGAATTGAAAGAACCTACATAAAAAGTTCCTGACTGGGCGACCGCCAAGACCGAGATGGGGATCACGGATCCAGCAGCCGGCGGCGCGCCGGAATTACCGTCATAATAGTTGAGCTGGACCTGGGCGGATTGCCCCGCCAACAAGTTGGTCGCCGTCCAAGCGACCAACGGCATGTTTGTGGTCAAACCGAACACTCCGTTTTGGTAGTCGAATGAGGCGAAAACGACGAACTGAGCACTATTCGTCCCGGTATTCTGGACTGTAACCTGACTATAACAATTCGTGATGAACCCAACCGTGGATGCTGGCGTTGATCCAGCGATCTGCCACGAAGCTGGCAATTGTCCAACTTGGTAATAGGTCTCCGACGTGTTCGCACTGACAATTGATCCAGTTGGGGCATTTGGAGTCAACCCCTGTGCGATTTCCGAGAACGCCGAGGTTGCATTCAAATTGACCGCACCCGCAACATCCCAGCAAGCGGACAGCGATGAGAAAGTTTTGAAATAGGCGTTTTGATTTGCGTCGTAGGATTGCCACAGTTGGAGCGAATTCGCGGCGGCGAGCGCAGAATTGAAAATCAGCGCAGACGGGAGAGCCACCGGGGTCAATGCCGGGATTACGGAAGCCACGTCGAGGCCACCGCCGATATATGAAGCAATCTTGAGGGTCTCCGGGACCAATCCGTTTTGGGCTGACTGCGCAGCTCCCTCCAGAATTTTTAGATAAGTATCCTGACGCTGCAAAACAGTGTATAAGACGGCATTTGCAGACAGGCGATTGGCAATTTCATTGCTATATGCCGTAGCGTTATTATTGGCACCAGACGGAACGCCGCCCTGCAATGCAGCCACCTGCCCCTGCAATGATTGGACATTATTTGAGCAAGCGGTGGCGGTTACGCTGCCGCCATTGCTTAGACCATTCGGGTTTGAAAATATGGCGGAGAGGACGTCGCCGGTCATCAAGCCGGCCATATTGATTCCCAGTTTGGAGGCGATTTTCGCGCCCAGCCCTGCCGGATCTGGAATCAAAGCACCCAGAGCAAAAAAACCAATATTGGCGCAAGAATTAGCCTCATCGGAGGACATCTGAGCCCGGAAACCGTCGCCGATGGCACCTTCGTCCAAGGCGATCGTGCTGATTCCGTTCAACGTGTTAATACTAGATGAACTCAGAGAGTTGATAGCGGTATTTAAGGTCGACCCAACCGCAACCAAGGGTTGCTGGGTGAATTGAATCGGGGCTTCCTGTTGAAGAAGAAGATTTCCGTCTGTTCTGTCAATTGCCCACACCCATCCATTGCACGGGGTGGTTGTCGTAAGTGTGCCCGTTGTTTTTCCATTAATATCCGTGAGGAACGCTGGCTGCATAATGGTCACGGGCGCAGTTCCGGCGTAGATATTGACTGATTTTCCCGGAACTGGGTTGCCACTATTATCCAACAAGGTAACCGTAACGGTTAATGCGGACATTCCATCGGCTGGTGCGGTTGGCGTTGAAGTGACCCGTGAAAGGGTCATGCTCGCTTTCTGACTTGCCCCGACCGGCGTCTGGAAATACTGCACTGTCGTGAAGGCCGATTCACCGGCTGAATTACCGGCGGCGACATTCCATTTGAGCTGATCTGCCGCCGGTAAGGTGGCCGTGTAGCTGGTGGCGGTGGTCGTGGTGTTCACGACCAGGTTGCCGGTGGCGATGTCGCGCACGCCGAGGTCATAATAGGTCGCCCCCGGCGATGCCGTCCAACTCAACGTCACCACATTGCTGGCCATCGTCGGCCCCGGACTGGTGGTGGTGCCTGGCGTCGGGCTGGTCGGCGTGGCGGGAATGGCCGCAGGCGTCTGGAAATACTGCACGGCGGTGAAAGCCGATTCACCGGCTGAATTACCGGCGGCGACATTCCATTTGAGCTGATCTGCCGCCGGCACGGTGGCCGTGTAGCTGGTGGCGGTGGTCGTGGTGTTCACGACCAGGTTGCCGGTGGCGATGTCACGCACACCGATGTCATAATAGGTCGCCCCCGGCGATGCCGTCAAACTCAACGTCACCACATTGCTGGCCATCGTCGGCCCCGGACTGGTGGTGGTGCCTGGCGTCGGGCTGGTCGGCGTGGTGGGGACGGCCACAGGCGTCTGGAAATACTGCACTGTCGTGAAAGCCGATTCACCGGCTGAATTACCGGCGGCGACATTCCATTTGAGCTGATCTGCCGCCGGCAAGGTGGCCGTGTAGCTGGTGGCGGTGGTCGTGGTGTTCACGACCAGGTTGCCGGTGGCGATGTCGCGCACGCCGAGGTCATAATAGGTCGCCCCAGACGATCCGACCCAACTGAATGTCACCGTGCTGCTGGCCATCGTCGGCCCCGGACTGCTCGTGGTGCCTGGGCTAGGGCTGGTGGGAGTGGGCGGAATCACTACGGCTGCCGGTGTCTGAAAATACAGCACCGTGGTGAAAGCCGATTCGCCAGTCGCGTTGCCCGCCGCCACGTTCCATTTATACTGTTTCCCGGCCGTCAGGGCGACCGTGTAGCTCGTGGCAGTCGTCGTGGTGTTCACGACCAAATTGCCTGTGGCGATGTCGCGGACGCCCAGATCATAATAGGTCGCTCCGGACGATGCGCCCCAACTCAACGTCACCGTGCTGCTCACCGTCGTTGGCCCCGGACTGGTGGTGGTGCCCGGATTCGGACTTGTCGGCGTGGCTGGAGCTGCACCTACGGGTGTAGCCACGCAAATGAACGAGAGGCAAATTCCAAGCACAGCCATTGCCGATGCACGAGCGAAGCGCAGCGATCCGCGCTGCCGGGAGGCGGCGCGCTGGCCGGTGGCACTAATGGCCGACGCACCGGGCGACCAGTCAGGTTTGGGGTTGCGATGGGGGGTGAGAATCTTCCCCGGCGTGGCCGACGGCGGGCGGTGTTCGGGGCGGGGACGATAATTGTAGCCGCGAAACAAGATCCAGCTTGCTTCCGGGTTACCGTTTTTAATAACCGCCGCCACAAACGATCCGCAGCGACCACATTGAAAGACGGAAAAAGGCTTCCCGCTTTCGGTAAAACCGATCCCAAAATGCTCGCGCGGCATCGGACTCCCATGACGCGCATCATGGCACCAATGAATTTGGTCGTCGTGCAGGATATTGCAGGACTGCCCGTTTTTGGTGGTCGGCTTATTTGTGGTGGTTTTGCCGGCGGGGCGAAAAAGCCCCACCAGTGCCTTGATGGCTTGGATTACGATTTTTTTCATTTTATGTCCTATTTTGTGTTGTTTGTTGTTTTGGATATTCCCGCTGATGTTTGCTATATTAGTCGCGCTTCGTGCATCGGCGGGGTTCACACGAGGCGTGATCTTGTTGACCGGGGTCAAATTTTCATTCGGGCTTTTCATAAATTTTTCTCCAGTATGGTGATGATCAGCACTGGGGGAATAGCCAAGCACTGTGCGCGCGAGTGGCTGTCTAGGTGGCTTATCACAGCAAGGTATTTCAACGGGGAAAGGCGTTAAGGAATCGGATTTGGGGATTGGTGAAGGCTAAAACAATGCCCCACGCGAGTGGGGCATTCTGAAGTCCTGTTCGAGCATACCGATGGCTTCTTGCCGGAAGTGGCAGTTCGGGCAGATGCTATCTCTATATGAATGAACAAAAAATTGACAACCGAGTGCGCCTCTTGGCAATCGTTCCAATGGGTGTTGCCATCAATCTGGCAATCGGCCTAACGGTCTCAACCCTCAAACTTCCAATATTCCTTGATGCAATAGGCACGGTGCTTTTTACAATTCTTTGCGGATGGCAGATTGGCGCAACGGTCGGCGTCCTTTCATTTCTGGTTGGAGGATTGGTAAATCCGCTGCTCCCTTATTTTGTTTTCACTCAGTTTACCATCGCTGGAGTCGCTGGCATTGCCGCATCAAAAGGATGGTTTAAGGGAACATTGCGGGTCGTTGTGACCGGTATTGTTATCGGGTATGCTGCCGCCTTCGTCAGTTGTCCCGTCATTGCCGCTGTTTTCGGTGGAATCACAAACAGTGGTGAATCCCTGATCACAGCTTTTCTCATCAAAACGGGCCATAGCCTCTGGCAATCCGTCGCAACGACAAAAGCGTGGACCGAGCCGTTAGACAAAACCCTTCAATGTCTGGCTGCCATTGGCATTGCAAAATCACTGCCTAAAACTTTATTGAGCCGGCTTGAAACGCCTAAAAGTTTTATGAGGAAAAATGGCCTGCTCTAGCCCACACATTTTGGATCGGGTTGAACCATGGTCACGGCTGTGTGCGCTTGGGTTGCTGATTGTTTCGTTTTCATTCGCCGCCGACCCTGTTCCGATTGCAATTACCGCTACGATGCTTTTCGGCGCAGGACTGTTGCTGAATTCCAAACAGACGATTCACTTGTTTTTATCCGTGATAGCCCCGTTCGCTGTCTTCACTCTGGTTGCCGCCTCAATTGCCGTGCAGACGAAAGCAACGGGCAATTCGCATCCTCAAAATTTAAGTTCTGACATATCTTGGGCAGCGTATGGCTTCCGCTTCACAAAAATATCTGGAGTCTGCATATCAGTTTCGCTGCTGGTGGGCAGTCTCGCGCCGAGCGGCTTGTATCGCTGGCTTGTAGGGCTCAGAATTCCAAAGCACACCGCTTTCCAAATCGCAAGTCCGCTGGTAATCGTCCACTCCCTGGCCCATCAATTAAGGACAATTTTTGATGCTCGGCTTGCTCAAGGCTACATTGGAACACGCGGGTTTATCTCGATGGGAAAACAATTAATTCCGGTTCTAACAATTTTGATCTCCTCCGGACTCCATACGGCGATTGAACGGGGAGACATTTGGAAACAAGACGATGTTTTGTCTCTCTTGGCGAAAGACAGCACACACGTTCAATCACCTGCCAACAGCCGATGGGCTATTTCAGTTGCCGCCGTGATGACGGCAACTATATTTTCGCTGGCCAACATCTTTTGGAACCACTTTAGATGAACCACAACGTAAAACGCTTGCGTGCGAATTTGTCTGCCTACGACGGGCCGAATTTTAGTGGCAGATCAAAGTCGCTCCATGAAGCCGTTCAAGCTGGAAAGGGCGTGGGTTTGGGCGGTAGTGTGAACAGCGCCATTTCGGGTCTGCATGACACAATCAAAGGCGAACTTCTGTTTTATTGTGGAAGCGACGATAAAATCTTTAATAAAATGTCCGAACTTTCAACGGGGTTTGGGCTGGACAAAATCTGGCTGCAAAATCCGTTTTCGGGTCAGTGCAGTGGTGGGCAAGAAGCTGCCCTCGCTATCCTCTGCCGGTTGGCGCTAGGCCGTGACATCCTGGGCTTGGACATCTGTGTCGAACAATTGAGCATGGAAGCCCGTCAGTTTCTTTACGACTCGGTGATGGCAGTCCATGATGTTTGGTTTGATGCATTTCCTCACAGGCTTGCCCCCGAGGTCACACTGCGCGCCAAGAAACTATTAATCCAAAGCTGAACTTAAATCTCCAATGCCGTATGGACGCAAACCACACATACACTTTACATGTTACAACGCCCGGTGCTCTCGACAAGATGCGCAGCCATAATAAACCCTACGAGACATTGATTCTTGGCGTTCCGATTTTAGTTTTACCTGGCGTCTGGTCTCCCGCTTATGACTGGTCCGGCTTGTATTATGTGGAGAATCTGCCGAATGTTCGCGGCCTCGACTTTCTTGAGATTGGTTGCGGGACAGGTCTCATATCAGCCTTTGCCGCGCGTGCTGGAGCGAACAAGGTGGTCGCGGTAGATGTAAATCCAACAGCCGTTCAAAATGCAAATATGAATTTCAAACGGTTTGGGGTCGCCTCCGCCAATGCTTTTGTTTCTGAGGGTTTTGCAGCAATTGACGGGCGATTTGATGTCGTAATATTTAATGCTCCCTACCATGGTTGCAAACCGAATGACCTGCTTGAACGAGGTTGCGCTGACGAAGACTATAACGGCCTAAAAGCATTTTTTCGAGACGTGAAATCTCACCTCAAGCCCAATGGGTATGTGGGCATAGGATTTTCTGAATCCGGCGACCTCGAACTGTTTAACATGCTCGTATCCGATCATGGGTTCACAATTAAACGAACATTGAGCGAATGGAGAGATGGTTACAATTGCATGATTTGTGAACTTGTGGCGTCCGGTCGGTAATACGACCTCGCACGCCAAATGCCCTGCCGCAGCCACCCGCAGCTACCGCAGCCACCCCATTACAGATTCCAAAGTTTCCATTTAGATTTTGTCAATTTAGGGATGCCTTGCTGCAGTTGCTGCGGGTTGGTGCATGTGGCCAGCGACTTCAATTGGATTGATACGGATTATATTCCGTTAATCGAGGATTATGCTGAAGCGCGAGTTCTGCGAAGATCCGCTCGGCTTCGCCCGGTTTAGTCTTTGGCAAAATTGAATATCCTCCGGCTCGGGGACTTTTTCCGTAGAAGTGGACTGCTGCCTTAGCTTTGCGAGCCGTTCCGTTATGGCCGCCACGCTGTCACCGGGCGGTTGAAAACCGGCCATGAGTGGGCACTTCAAAACCGGCCACGCTGAAGCAAGGGATTCATATCATTTCTGGTTTTTCAATCAAGGGATTTTCGCTGTCAGTTAAAACGAGCAGAACCGGACAGCGAGCCATTCAGCTCGCCGGTTCTGCGGTCGGAGGTTCGTTGGACTTTCTGCTTTTCTTGGTTTCCTGGGTGACCACCGGCGCTTCCTTGACGCGATAACTTTTGCCGGTGATGGCGACGACTTGGGCGTGGTGCAGGAAGCGGTCGATGATGGCTCCGGCGGTGGGCACGTCGCACAGCAGTTTGCCCCATTCTTCCAGCGGCCGGTTGCTGGTCATGATGGTGGACTTGTTTTCATAACGGCGCATGATGACTTCCAGCAGGTATTCGCCGGAGTGTTTGGGCAGTTGCTTCAACCCCATATCGTCAATGATGACGAGGTCGGGCTTCAAGTATCGGCGTAGCGTCTTGTCCTGCTGGTTGAACGCTTCGTCCTTCATGAAGTCGCGGACCAGATCAAAGATGGAACGGTAGAGCACGAGGAAGTTTTGACGGATGGCCTCGTAACCGATGGCCTGGGCCAGATGGGTTTTGCCGACGCCGGGCGGCCCGAGGAACAATACATCCTTGGCTTCACGGATGAACCGGCAGCACGCCAGATCGTAAATCTCTTTTTTGTGGACCGAGGGATTAAAACTCCAATCGAAGTCCTCCAGCATTTTCAAGTGGCGGAAGTCCGCCAGTTTGGTGTGGCGTTCCATCTGCCGTTGCTGGCGGACGTTGAGTTCATCCTGACAGATGAGTTCAAGGAACTCGGCATGGCTCAGTCGGTTGGCGGCGGCTTCTTGCAGCCGCACGTCCAGCGTTTGGATCAGGCCGGAGAGACGGAGTTGTTTCAGGGAGGTGGTGAGTGCATTCATGTTTGGTTAATGGTCGAGGTTGTGGTGGCAAAGCAATCGGGCACACAGTCCCGGTAAGTGTCGAGGTTGCGGATCAGCGGATGCGTTTCCAGAAAGTCCAGTTGCGGCGACGGGACGGCCTGTGCGAGCAAGCTGCGCAAATCGCGCAGCCGCCAGGTGCCGTGATGCAGGGCTTTTTGCGCCGCCTGTTCCAGTTCTTTAACCGGATGCTTTTGGGCCAGCGACAACAGCCCATGCAGGACGCGCGTGCCGATGGGGCCGCGTTGTTGCACCATGCTTTCAGCCCAACTGCCGGTGTGTGCACCGATCAACCGGGCCCGATCCAGCAAATGCGCCAGACTCTCTTGCACGACCCGGCGGCAAGGTGAATGCAGATGAGTCGGGTCGGTGGTGAACTTGCCCGGTTCGGCCAGCGCGTGGACGGCGATGACTTCCCGCCGCTGATTGATCACCCGCAGCAACCGGGACTCCCAGCGCACCCAGACTTGCCGGCCCACATACTCTGGCGGCACCGAGTAATACGCCCGTTTCAGTTCCACATAACCATCCTGATGCACCGTGCGGGGCGCTTCTTCAAACACCGGGAACAAACTCGTCGGCAAGGGCAACAGGTGGGCACGTTCCACTTCGGTAAACACTTTGCCGACCTGCTGCCGCGTGGTGCCATGAATACGCGTGTCGGCCACGTGGCTTTCCCATTCCAACAGGAACAGGTTTTGTTCGGCCAGCGAGTGGAACGTCCGGCCCTTGAGCGCATTGTCCTGCGCATACTTCACGCCCGCCTCCACCTTGCCCTTGTGCCGGGGCATCGCCGGGCGGGTGGGCAACATCACCGTGCCGTAGTGCCGGCAAAACTCCTCCACCTTGGCATTGAGTTCCGGATCATACCAGTCGGCCCGCGTCACGGCGGCGCGCAGGTTGTCAATCACCAGGGTCTTGAGAACGCCGCCGAAGTATCGGAACGCATTTTCGAGACAGCGGATGAAGCTCTCGGTCGTCTGCTGCCACACCACTTCGCTGTAAGCCTTGCGCGAATGTGACAGGACGATCCGGAACAGATGCGGCCGTTTCCGCCGGCCATTGACCCAAACCCACGCCCCCTGGCCAAAATCCACCTGCGCTTCCTGGCCGGCGGCCACTTCCATCCGCACAAACGGCACGGGCTGCGTCTGGCGCCACTGCCGCACGAACCGTTTGACGGCGTCATAGCTGCCGGCGTAACCGTGATCGCCCACCAAGTCCTGATAGATCCGCTGGGCCGTCAAACCAGTCTGGATCCAGGGTTCCATCTGCTCTCGCCACGCCTCACACTGACTACGGGACTGTGGAAAAATGCCGGCGGGCACTTTGGCCGGTTTTGGCTCCTCAAGCATCTCCGAGCCGGCGGGCAGTTTGGCTGGTTTTGCCTCGCAGTCAGTCTCCGAGCCGATGGGCACTTTGGCTGGTTTTGAAGCCTCCATCCGAAGATACCGCCCCACCGTCTCCCGATGGATGCCGAGCAGCTTGGCGATGTCGCGTTGCGACCGTTTGCCGGCTGCCAAGGTTACGATGGAATGTTGCAGGTTCACGCTGAGTGTATTCATTGCGTCCTTGTGCAACATCCGTCGCACTCAACGCAATCTTCACTTCAGGTGGCCGGTTTTGAACTGCCCATCACTGGCCGGTTTTCACTGCCCGCTGACAGCCACGCTCCGTTCTTCAGGAAAAAGGTAGTGCAAAGGCCCTTCGTGGACGACCCAGCTAAACGGATCCGCCTCGTCCGCCGGGATTTCGAATGTCATCACCAAAATGCCAGCCCAGCCGGGGAACATCGGGCTCATGTTGAATTCCACGTAGGACGACAAGGACGGCCACCGGGTGTCGCCATACAGGTGCCAGTCCATGCCCTGCTTCAGGATGATTGGGGTGACCTCCGCGGGCTTCGCAGGGGAGAAAAACGTCAGCGCTTCGCAGCCCACCAGTTCGCTGCAGGGCAATTCGGACCCGCCGGTAAGCAGCGGAAACCGGATTTTGTCCACGATCGGAGGAAATTGGAATTCATCGGCCGTCACGAACTGGAGTTTGACGCAGTTTTTTGCAGCACATCAAGCCAAGAATTGAGCTCTGTGCTTCTTGGGGTTATCAGAGATTCCAATTCTGCCGCGAATCGATGATCTAAAACCAGAGCTTCATGTTCCAGCCAAAGGGATCGGCTTACGAGCGTTGAAATTACCGGATGAAGGGAGGAATAATCTCGTTGCGGCCAGGGTGCCTTACATGGTTGGGCATGGGTGATGAGATACTCATCAACATACGTGGGGACAAAGTGGCGGACAGCGAGCCCCCGGCTCACCATGCCTTCATAAATTTGGATTCCGTCCGGGTCCAAGTCACCAAAATGGATCAACGTTTGGGGTGGCATGTGCGACATGATGAGCTGGAAGGCCCCAGTATTGTCTCCGGGAAGAAAGAGCAATGTCGCATTGGGAACCGACGGGAAATCCACGAAAGCACCTTTGTTCTCAATGGAGAAGAGAACCCGGCTATTAGGAGTCTCAATCTGTTTTATGTTCCCCCAGGCACGTTCAGGAATTGCAATTTCACCGAAGATTGCCATAAGCCTGTCGCAATCGACTATTTCACCGGTTTGGAGAATCATTCGTGAACCCGGGGGCAGCCGGAGCCTAGTTAGTTCATCCACGGTAACCTGAGCTTCGGCCAGCGTTTTGGATGGCGGCCCAGCGCCAACTTTCGAATGCCGACGGTCCCAAGCGTTGAGTGTTCTTCGGTTGATGCAGGTTACCATGCGCGGAATTTGGTTGGCTTGTGCACGCTTGAATAGACTCCAAGCGCCGGCGTCTTCTGGTGAATAGCCAAGACTAGCAAACGCGACCAGGTCTTCCCTCCAGGCGGGCCAGTGCTCAGAAAGTCGTTTCTCTGCCACCAATCTGCCGGAGTCCGTGATGGCGAATTCGTCCCGCTTTGACGTGTGGGTGATCCAGCCGTGAACGGCAAATGCGTCAATAACCCTTTCGTTACGGCGGAGTCGTTTGACGGTTGGACCCAAAACCAGTTCAGCCCAGACCACATCCTCAAGTGCTGGGATTTTCATGATCTGGTTCATAGAATTTCCGGCGTCCCCTTATGATTACCTGACGTCGATTGCCGACCTGCTTCCGCGAGAGCACATAGTGGGTGAATTTGCCGGAAGCGGCAACGATCGGTGCCGCGACGACCAACTGAATTGACAAACCGGTGGATAGCGCCTCCAAAGTTGCATGCGAGCTGGGATCGAGGCGTGCGGCTTCGTCCAGAAAAAGAAGACGCAATGGTTCGACCCGTTCCCGCAAGGCTGCTTCTTCTTCCCAGGCCCGCAACAATATGATGAGGACGGAGAGTGCTGCCCCCGTCATCTCACCAGTGGATCCTCCCACCAGACGCCATTTACCCTGACCATCGCCGACCTCAATGAGGAGATTCACGAACCGGCGATAGTCCAGGGCGTTCTCCGTCGTCAACTCCTGCCCGGTGCGTTGTTTCCAGAATTCCTGCAAAGCCGTTTTGGGATCCTTTTGGCTCTCTGAGAACAATTCCTTTTGCTGACGCAGGCCGTCCAGAATCTCCAATTGTTCCGGAATTCGTTCCAAGCGGAGTCGGATGCCTCTGACAGTCCCAAAGTGCACTTCCTTGAGGTCATTGGACCACCGCAGGATCCGCTGCGTCCGCTTGTTGATCTCCGAATTAATTGAGTCGGCAATCGTGTCGATGTTATTTCTGAAGGCCACTTGCTGCTCGTCGAGTCGCGAGGTCAGCGTTGTTATCTTCTGGGTGAGCGCTTGGATCACGACCTCGGGTTCGCCGCTGTCCGCAATGTTGTGAGGTTGGATTGTTCGAATTAACGCGCGTACGGTGGTCCGGATATGCAGCAGATCCGAAGCAGCAACGGTCATATCCTCAGAGACCTTAGCTGGAATAGCGTTTAAAACTTTGCCATAATCTTCCACCTGCTTCACGGAATTCCTCAAGCGCTCCAAGGCGGCTCCCAGATCAGGCAAATCACCGTCGGGAAGTTTTGAAAGTTCAGCGAGTCCACTGATGCTGGCCCAAACAGTTTGGAGCACCGTGTAACTGGCAATACCAGCCACGCGTTCATTGTCCAACCGTGTTTTGAGCGGGGTGTTGATAGCAACGGCAGTTTCGTTCCGAGAAATGCTTGAATTGATTGTTTCCTCTGGTGCGCTGAAGGATTCCGTGATTTCCTGGAATTGACCTGCCAGTTTGGTGATCTCCGTTGCCAATATCTTGGCTCTTTCTGTAATCCCCCCAATTTTGGAATTCAGAAGGTTGATTTGCTCCTGAATCGCAGATGTCTCCGACTTCAGCCAAGACAGTGAACGTTCCGCACATTCGTCTGCAATGCGATGAGTGTGCCTTTTGAGTTCATCCAACTGTTCGACGATAACCCCCAACTCAGTAGCGTCCCTCTTGACCTTCTTGATGTGCAATTCCAATTCTTGCAGTCGTCTTTTTCTGGCGGCCTCGCCCAATACAGGTCGCTCCGGGACTCGGGTAAGGCGGGTCGCGTTATCCGAGTCCACCCTGTGAAAGTCACCCAGCTTTGCGGACACGATTTCATTTGCCGGATCCTTGGATGTGGTCAGCCAGATTTCTGTCAGGTTCGTATCCAATTTGACGAACTGGCTCGCGGCCTTTTCCATATCTTTGACAATTAAACCGTGGACCAGCGCGCCGAGCTTGGCTTCCACTTGGGCCGCCTCTTTCAGGTCATCCAAATCGGCATAACGCTTAAGGGTTGGTGTTCCGCCAAGCTTTTCCGCCAACCTAACCAACTCGGCACTGGCCCCCTGATGATTTTTGAGTGCGGTTTGTTCTGCCTCATTGGCCCGCAGCACGTCCTTGAGCTGCCTTAATTCTTCCTGAATCCGGTCGGTTTCAGATTTGATCAGCGCTTCCATTCTCCTACCAGTTGGATCGGCGGGTGACTCCATCTGCAATTTTTCCAACCCAGCGATTGCCTTTTCGAGCTCAGCCTTTGAACTATTCAGCGGTTGTATCTTTGCGTTCAATTCATTCAGTGTGCCGGCCAACTCTTCGCCCTCCGTTTTCAGTCCCTCTTCTTGAACTCGTTTTTCATCAAGCGACGTTTGCAGGTTGGAAAGCGCAGCGCGCTTATCTGCGTCATGCTTTTCCTTCTTCTTCAGCAGATCCTGTTTTTCCTTTTCAAGCTGTTTCAAGGAACTCACAGTCGTTTCAAGGTTCGTTTCGGTCAGATTGAGCTTTTCGTTCGCGGCCTCCTTTTCCCGGCTGATGCTGGTTCCCAGAGCTGTAACATACGAATTGAGGTCATGGAACAAGGTGGCAATCCGGGTGTATTGCTCGTTGGACGATTTCAGCTCATTCTGCGTTTCAATGCAGGAACGCAAATTGTCGTGCATCAGCCGACTTGCATCCGGGAGTTTTTCATACTCTGGCAACAGGTAGTGCTTCAGGCGATCTACCAGCGCCGATGACATCCCGCCGGCCATGCTGGTTTCCAGCAGATGCGCAAATTGGGAACGTTCCAGATCTGTGGCCATCGCCAAGGGGATTATACCCAAGTCGTACAGCTCCCTGAAATAGGCAATCAGCGTGGGATGAGCGTGAAATTCCATGCCCCACTCGCCGGCGCGCTGCTTCAGTTCATTCAAATTGCAGGTCCACTCCTTGTCGCCTTCAGTGAACCGGAAAAAATCCTGGACGTTTTCCCGTTCCTGCCATCGCCGGACGGTGAACACATCCAGCGAGATGCTGTTGGATTCCTTTTGCTTGGTGATGTGGACGCCAGCCAGAATTATTTCATCTGCGAGCTGAATTTCCAAAGCGGCGTAAGCGATAGGTTCGTCCGGTTGCAACCGGTGATAAATCGCCTCCTCGGCATGCTTTTCGACGGTGACCCTGCGGCTGCGCAATTGTTTCTTATCTGGCATCAATGTCACAAACGCCGCAAGGAGAAGGGTGCTTTTGCCGGACCCATTCCCGCCTTCAAAAATGGTGACATGATCATCAAGATCGATTTGGGCGTATGGCAGATCGAGCCAATTGACCAGAATTACACGGCGAAACTTGCTTGGCTTATTCGGTTTCATGATTGGCTTTAACTTCGGCGTCCTTGGGTGTAGCGACAGACTCAACTTGGGTGACGAATTGATCGAACCGATGGATCGGGCGTTTGCATCGAAACCGGGCTCCGCTTGGGTCCAGCAGGGTGAGGAAATTTAACGCGGCCAGCTTTTTGATTGCGTCCAGCACGGTCTCGCGCATTTTCGCAGGGTGCAAGTCAGTCTTCACCCTCGTTTCGGTCATGACGCGAGCAATGTCTTCCATGGTTTTTAACGCCTCTAGGCGGGCTATCACGTGGTCGACGCTGATTTCTCCCGTCCCTCTGATTCGATGCTCGGGATCTCGATACAAATGTGCAATCGTCAGTGCGACCAGCATTTCCCCTTTGCTAAGCTGGCGTTGACCAAACATGGCTCCTTGGGAAACGAGATAAAAATACCCCTCGGCGCCTTCCAACAATTCAGCCTCGTACCTGCGATAGAAAGGCGCCAGCTCCGAATAGTTGAGCTTCACGAAATCAAACAATTCCACGTCCTCGATGGAAAGATGAACTCCGCGCCGGAGTTTGTGATCGGCGAGCGGGAAAAGTGTGTTGGCAATAGCCTTTCCGAGGCTTTCGTGGTCGCTCATTTTTGTATCTCCATATCTTGGATCTCTGCGGTGCCCCGGACTTTCGTCCAAGCGTAATCCTGAATTGCGGCGATTTCGTGGTTGCTCAAAAGGCTCTGCATGGCGATTCCGGCGGCGAGGTGCAGTTCTTGCCACGGAACGCCTTCCAAGGATGTCAGGATTTCTGAAAAGCGGACTGAATCTCTGGTTTCGAGATCGGCTTTGACCCGATCGGTAATCCCAGATGCAATTCGGGCCGCTATGCCTGCTTCCAGTTCAAGTTCCCCAATCGCAAAATCCTCTCGCTGTCGCGTGGGCCGTTCGGCCGGCGCTATCAGGAACGAATTGTTCAGGTGCAGGATTGCAGGCTCACGACAAACGGACAGGCAAGGAGTGGTTTCGTCGAACAGCATGATAAAGTTTTTCAGACGCTCCGCTCCTTGCCGGTTGGGGTCCACCCGGACAACATTCCGGAGGAAACTCTGCGCGTTTTGGTAATGTAGCGACCAGGCTTGCATGCGCGCGTGGGTCCACTCGCTGATCTGATTTGTTCGTTTCAGGATTCCATTGATAGCGGCCATCGCATCGGCGTTCTCCGCATCTCGCGCCCGCACCAAAATGTCCAATGCGATCTCCTCAGTTTTGTTTAGACTTCCAAGCAGCGTATCCCGAAGCTCCACGATTGTCTGCATGGACTGGTCCAGCAATACGACGCAGGGATCGATGGCCTGATCCGCTTTGGTCTGAACGAGCTTGAAAATCTCTTCGCGCACGGCTTCATGCCGAAGGTCGAGGCTGGATTGGTAGCGCAATATTCGTTCGAATGCCCCTTCCACGAAATCCCGCACCGGAACAGTGACGAGATTGCGCCACTCATCGGCGCTGGTTGCGCTGCTCGCTTTGCTCGCGATTTCAGACATCCGAACGATTGCTTCGCTGATGATCGCTTTGAGCGTTTCCTTATCGAACTGCAAGTTCCGACTGATGACCTCGCCAATGGCTCGTCCCAGCGACGTTAAGGAGAAGATGGGTTCCAGCGCGGAGAGTCCGCCGCAGTCTGATCGAACAATAATGTTGGATTTATGAAGACTGTTTATTGCCGCGCGCGCCCGGGCCTGGGTTCCGTTCGGATCCTTCGATTCGAGGCGATCTATCGACTGAAAATAATTGGCGAGCTCACTTTCAGAAACATCCTGTTCCTGGCTTTCGATGGCGTAGAGCCGGTAATAAACGAGCAGCAGCAATGCCAGTTGGGATTTCGAAAGCGCGATTTCAAAATCCGAGGCTAGAAAACCCGTAAGAATCTCATTTAATGTCTTCAGCTGACTTTTCTCCACAAGTTAAGATCTGATGTTCCAGCCCGATAATGCAGGGTACCACTGAAAATTGCCAGACTCGTTTGTGAAGGAAAATCGTCCGGTGATCTAGCCTTGTTGGTCGCTGCACACAGGAATACTGACTGACTGGACAGTACGCGGAAGCCAGTCGCCGCAGTCAGGTGACATCACATGTCGCCGACGGGAGACGCCAATGCTCCAGCAGCAATGCACTGGCTTCTGCAAAATTAAACCCGACCGCACCCCGTTCCCATTCCTCAATCGGTTGGGGGCCGTCCCAAAAGATCTCAAAGCCTTTTCTTTGATGACACGATTGGCCGGCGGCACTTCTGCAAGCCAAGATTTTTCTGAGAATTGACTGGGCCTTATTTTGAATGATAAAGCTCGATCACCCGTTCTGCTTCCTGACGCGAGATGACCTTGGGCTGAAAAATTTCAAAGATGTGCTCTCGCGGGCTGCGCGAGCAGCATAAAATTGTCATCAGATATTCTTTGCGCTGTGGTAGCGTCAGCTTTTTACCTGCCGTGCTTTGCTGGTAGGTCGAAGCGATGTGAAGCCAGATTGCGATCTCCTGTTCCGGGTCGGAGTCTTTGCGGAAGGTTTCCTCCCATGCTTCAAGGGTTTTTGGATAAACTTCGTCCAAGGCTGATTTTAGCTGTCGAAACAGCTGTCGTTTTTCTTCGTTGAACGGAGCGTGTTTAACCTTCCCATCTAAAGAAATATCCTTGTCAGAAATCCAAACCCTACCAACCCCCACCACATCAGCTTCGACCATGTCAGGAGCAAGCTCGGCCGCTGGAATGATCGAAATATTGTTGCTGACCAAATCGTAAATTTTAACAGTTTTTCCCATGATTCAGATTCTTTCAGCACTACGCGTCTTTTAACAATTTCTTGCCAGCGGATTTTACTTTTGCCCATCTCGCTTTGGCTGCGGCTGAAATCTTCGCTCTGGCCGCTTCGCTCATCGTCCGCTTCACAGGCTTGGCGACCACTGGAATTGAAGCAGCAGGAACAACCGGAGCTTCAGCAACAACAGATGGCGGTTTTGCCGGATCACTCTTGGCTGCCATTCCATTCTCTGCCCTGACCATTTCATCCAGCAACTTCTTAAATTCAGCCAGACCGGTCGAGGGGATGATGATGGTGTCTCGTTTCCCTCCCACCTCTTCAGTGATGCGTAGGAACCGGCCACGAGGATTTTCTTTGAGCGTCAGGTGGAATGATTTGCGCTCGATGTGAATCAGTGCGGATCTGAGCGTGTCTTCCTGAACAAAGGGACGCGGCGGTTGGGAGCTGTAGGGCGGACGATAAGGTTGGCGATGGAAAAACGAGGACTGATCGTCTGAATTCATGTTGTGCCAGTGTTGTTAACCAGGTTTTTTCCGACCCGATTCCGCATTGCCCACACCATATCAGTCCGCCTAGCCAAAGCAAAACACGAAAAATGCGTCGATGCGGCAAACCAGAGATGCTGTCATGTGATTCTCAACGCCTATCAAATCCCCGTAAATCTGGTATCATCTCTGCATGGACATCGATCTGGCCAGTTTTTCAGCTACACAGAAACAGGCGCTTTTCGATTTGTTAATTCTGGCCATGTATGCGGACGGACACCTTTCATCGGCTAAAGATGAGCAACTCCAGAAATTGTTGGTTGGAATGGGATTTGTTGAGGAACCTGCCCGCCAACGTGAATTTGATGCGGCCGTGACCAGAATCAGACCCAGTGTTCAATCAATCTACAAAGCCAAGGAACTGGCTTTGGGATTGGCCGATGAATTCACGCTTCGCCCACAACAGAAGCAGGTTTATGCGGCGGTGGAGCAGATCATGACTTTTGACAACAATATCAGCACTTGGGAAAACACGCTGCTCATGGAATTGCGGATGAAATTTAGGCTATAAAAACATGAAATCCTCTTACGAAATTGCGATGGAGCGTTTGAATAAAAATGCTCCGACCATTAAAACCACGGCGAAACAGAAAAAGGAATTGGCGGAGCTGGATTCCCGATACGCCGCCAAAATTGCAGAACGTGAAATTGCGTTGAGTCGGGAAATAAATGAAGTCCGTGATGCTGAAAAGGAGGAGATGTTGCGCGATCAACTCGTTCAAGAGCGCAAGAAACTCCAGGCTGATTTGGAGGAGAAAAAGGAACGGGTGCGGAGTGGGAAGGGCTGAATGGAGAATGGCTGGCGTGGGCGTATCTACCACTGACTGCCTTTCTGTTCTTTTACTACGACGGTCTCTCGTGTTTCACGCCGTCTAGAAACCGTCAACTGCACTCACGCTCACACCAGCCAAAGCAAGCTCGTCCTGTTTCTGGGGATGTCAAGCTGGCCACAAAATAGCCGCAATTTCCTCAATAAAACCCGCAGTTTTATCTTGTTGAGTCATTTCCATCCATATTTAATAGGGGTTCGGTAAATATTAACAACAAAGCACACAATAAAATCATGGCCAAAGCTCTGACCAAATCACAAATCGCCTCTGAAATCGCTACGAAGAACAGCCTCACCAAAAAGCAGGCTGTTGAAATCCTAGAACAACTCGCTGCGCTGGCCTACAAACACGCCAAGGATTCATTCGTCATTCCTGGTCTCGGCAAGCTCGTTCTGGTCAATCGCAAAGCTCGGGTCGGCCGTAATCCTGCGACTGGTGAAACGATCCAGATCAAGGCCAAGAAAGTGGTCAAGTTTCGGGTCGCCAAAGCTGCCAAGGACGCGATCTTGGGCGTGAAGAAATAATTTCTAGAATTCTCGCAAAGGCACTCTGATTATTTCGGGGTGCCTTTTTTGTTGGGTTCGCCGCAAAATTCACTCAGGTTTCGGCGGCATCACAGCAAACCACTTTTCCGCCTCAGCCTTTGTAGCGAGTCCTTTGTAATGCTGGTGGATCATGGCCGGTGAATTGCCGGCCTGTTGTGAGGTCAGATTTTCATTTGCGTGCAGGGCGTAATGGTAGGTGCAAAAGGCATGGCGTAGACCGTTATGCTTCCTTTCCACGGACTTTTCTTCAACTTTGGCTGCTTCACAGAGCTCGACAATTTTTTGTTGAAACGTCACTTCATGCCCTCCCCACAGCAGGCCGGATTTTTTTGCACGATAGCATTCAAGCCATTGTTTCAATGCTGAACAAATCTCGACAAGCCGGCGCTGGCGTGTCTTGCTTTTGCCAGCGGTGATTTCAATGTGATCCGGTATCCGCCAAATGTCTGCCCAGTCCAAACGCAGTAATTCTGCGGTGCGCAGTCCAGCCAGTCCCCCGACAGCAACAATCGGTCGCAAAGATGCCAAATCATCTTTTGAGGCGTTCAGCAATGCCTGGAATTCGGCGGGTGAATAAAAAGTGGTTTCTGAATTATTTGAATTTTCAGTTCGCAGGCCATCCGCCTCGGCCAAGCGATGCGTCAGGGGCAGATAATCTTTACGAACTGCCCATGAAAGGAATTGCCTGATAAACGCACGGTAATGATTGCGACTCTTGGCGGAAACGGCTTTGCGCTGATTACGGGAATTGGATTTTAATTTTCCTAGCGCTTCAATGAATTGATCCAAATGTGCTTTTGTCAGGTCACAAACAGCGTAGCCGGGAAAAGTGGCGGCAAATTTCTCAAGTTGCCGCCGTCGGTTGTAGGCATATTTGGACGAAAGTTGTGCTCGTTGGCCATGGTTGGCTTTAGTGTGCTCATCTCCAGCTAGCAAAAATTCTTTTACTGCTTCGTGAATGTCGATGCGCGTAACGGTCGCTACGGTTTTAATGAAGCCATCAACAGCTTCACGCAATGTCCGGCCACCTAATTTTTTGGACAACTCAATGGATTCAGAAACAACCGATGAAAGTGAAAGGCGTTGGCCTTGCTGCCGGTATGAATCCAGCATTTGGAATGCGGTGAGCGCATCTCGCGCCTGGGCGGCAGTTAAAGCAGCGGCCGGACTGCCTTCTGCCAATTCTTTTGCCTTTTTCTCTGCCGCTGCCAAGGCAACGCTATATTTCGTAAAATTCACCAGATGACGTTTCCCGTCTGCCCGGTAGGCGATCCGGTAAAAAGCATAATTTTTCTTTTTGCCGTAGATGGTGACCTCGGCTTTCCGGTGGCGAATGACCTTTGGAAACTTCATTTTTGGTGGTTCAGATTCGCCCGAAATCTGTGCGGAATCTGTGCGGGAGTCAAGCAAACCCTCATTTTCCAAAGGAAAAGTGGTGCGCATAGCAGGACTTGAACCTGCACGCCTTACGGCACTACCACCTCAAAGTAGCGTGTCTGCCAATTCCACCATATGCGCAACGTGAGGAAAATAAAGCTTTTGGTGGTCGGGGGAAAGTCAAAAATCGGTCCGGTCTAACCATTTGTCTAACCGCACACCCAAAACAGAAAAAATCCAAGCGGTTTCAAAGGGTCGGACATGGGCTGTTCCGGATGAAAAGCACGCGAATTATTTACGCCGTTTTCAAGTCGGTTGGCAAAACACGGTGGAAGAATTTGGGGACGGACGATGTGAACCAAGCACGCGAATTGTTGGGCGAGGAAATCAAGCAGGAGGCGAAGGTGGACTGGAAACGGTCACGAACACTGAATCTCCTTGAACTGATCCAGCACTACGAATCCAACCCGATGAATCTGGCTCCCTCAACACTCAGAACCCGGACGTTGTTGCTTAAAGTTTTCAAGGAGACGTGGCCTTATGGATTGACGATGAAGGTGCGTGACGTCAAATCGTTCATGTTGCGCTTGTGGCTGGCAGAACGACGCAATGCCCGTAATTTGAAGTCTGCCGGCATGAACAATTATTTGCGGACGCTACACGGATTGTTTGGCCTTGCAGTTGAAATTGGAGCTATTGGGGCAAACATCGCCCTTGAAATTAAATTGATCCGCGAACCAAACCCCGACCGATTAACGCCGACTTGGGAACAAGCGCAGACAATCATCGAGGCGGTGAAGCGCCCACGAAGCAAGCTGGCTCTGACTGCAATGTTGTTGTTTGGGATCGGTCAGGGTGAGTTGAAAAATCTCCGGGGCGAACATTTTAATTTGGAGCAGAACACGATTACAATCCGCCGCCAGAAAACACAGAAAGTTTTCACCATACCAATTTTTCCACAGGCTCGTTCATTTGTGGAAACATTGCGTAACGATGGCCGGCTGGAAAACGGTAAAAATGTCTTCGACATGTGCAATCCTCGTGAAGCTCTGGTGATCACCTGTGAACGTCTTAATCTGTCGCTGTTCACGCCAAGAAGTTTTCGACGCGCATTCATCATCCGGGCACTGGAAAAGGGGATTGATCCTCGTGTCGTGGCAGCTTGGCAGGGGCACCGGGACGCTACGCTCATTCTCCGCGTGTATGGTGCCTGGGTAAACAACGACCACGCCCAGAGGATGGCAGCGTTGATGACCTGACCAAACACCAGCCAGCACAACAGCAGCGTGGAAAGATGGAGCCGGTTTCCAAATTATGCGCGTTCGAAAGGCATGCCCATCACTCCGGCAAAGCAATCCGCCAGACGTTTGTCGGGTCGCCGGAATTTTGCAGGGCATTGCGCAAGCCGGCGTTTGAGAACTGCTGCACACTCCCGTCAGCAAGGCCGGCATTGCCCTGGTTGTTGTGAATGGCGGCGGTCCAACTGGCCGAGCCGCCTGGGACGAGCTTGAGAATCCCGTTTTCAGGCGCGCTGTCACCGGTGATATTCCGGTCACCATCGAGCAGCCGTTGTGGGAATTCCTCTTTCGCGTCCAGGCCGACGAAGTAACTGAGGTTTTGATTGTTCAGCCGGGCGAAACTGGCGGCGACGATGCGGACGTCCGCTGGACAGATCAAAATCTTCGGCGTGCTCAATTCGTTCGACATGACTTGAAAGTGGTGGAACGTATCCGCGCCGGAGCCGAACTCCTTCGTGCCGCCGCTGGCCACCGGTGTGTCCATCGGATATTTGTCATTGTTGTCGCCGGACCAGATGCGGAAGGCGAGGCCGCATTGCTTGAGATTGTTGACGCATTGGATGCGCGCGGAGTTGGTCTTGGCCTTGGCGAACGCCGGCAGAAACATGGCCGCCAGAATGGCCAGCACGGCCACGATGACAAGCAGGGCGACGAGGGTGAAACCGTTTGAACAGAAACGCCGGGAAGTGGATTTCATGCGTTCACTATGAACCGCCCGCAGCCATTTTCAAGCCATTCTTTGGCTGAATAAAGCCGGATCCCATTTTAAGAATAATTTGTTTTCGCTTTACCTTTTTCTGGGAAATGATTTTCTTCCACCGACAGCCTCTCCCAAAATGAACACACAATCGCCATGAAAAAAAACTCCCTGATCTTCGGTGCGGTCACGCTGGCCCTGATGACCGGCCTCGTCTGGATTAATTTCGGCTGCGGCAAAAAAGAAGTTTCATCCACCCCTCCTTCCAGCCCTGGCTCCGCGCCGACGGTGGCCTCGGCGGTGAAGACGAGCTTTGCCGACGTCACCACGCAGCTTGACCCTGGCGGCAACTTTTTTCTTTATCTCGGCACCGCGCAATGGCTGGAGCATCTTTCGGGCAAAGTGGAGGCTTGGCGGAATAATGTCACCGCCATTCCTGACCTTACGCCTGACAACGCCGCCAACATCAACAAGGCCTTCGACATCGTCAACAATCTGATCAAGGACAGCGGCGTCGAGGATGTCACCGGCATGGGCATGAGTTCGGTCGAGATTGAGAAAGGGATGTTTCGCAACAAAATGCTGCTGCATCACTACCCCGGCACGGGCACCGGCTTCCTCTGGAAACTCTGCGGTCAGAAACCGCACCCGCTCACCGGCCTTGACCTGCTGCCCGCCAACACCGCGCTGGCCACCTTCACGGACATGGATCTGCGGCTGCTGTGGGCGGTGACACAGGATGAAGTCGCCAAGTCCGGTTTCCCACAGGCGCAGGATTTTATCGCCAAGCTGCCTGCCCAGTTTGAGCAGAAGACCAAGTTGAAATGGGACGTGGTGCTCAACTCCCTCGGCGGTGAAGCTGGCTTCGTGCTCACCCTCAACGAATCCAACCCGATTCCCATCCCGCTGCCCGGCAATGCGCTGACCATTCCCGAACCCGGCCTGCTCCTCGTGTTCAAGGTGAATGATGACACCCTCTTCAACCGCATTGACACGGAACTGAAATCCAATCCGCAGGTCGTCAGCGTCGAACAGCCCGGTCTCAAGATGCGGACAATGCCGGTGCCGCTGCCTTTCATCGGCACCTTGCGCCCGAGCGCCGCCAGCAGCGGTGGCTATCTGCTCATCGCCTCTTCCGACGAATTGGTGAACGCCGCCCTCGCCGTGAAGAGCGGACGGACGGACGGCCTCAAAAGCACCGCCGAATTCAAGCACCTCTCCCAAAACATTCCTGAACAGGGCAACCAGTTCACCTTCATGAGCGAACGCTTTGGACGCATCCTGTTTCAAGTCCAGCAGCAGGCCGTCTCCGGCCAGTTGGCGAAAGGCGGCAATTCAGCAGCGCAATCACAGTGGATGCAGGCCTTCTTCCACAGCCGGCCGGCGTTCGCCTATTCCGTGGGCATGAACACCCCGCAAGGCTGCCTGACCATCGGCAACAGCAGCCAGAGCTTTGCCAACATGGCGTTGCTTCCTGCCGTGGCCGTGCCCGCCATGCTCTCCGCCATTGCCATCCCCAACTTCGTGAAGGCCCGGGCTGCCGCCCAACAGCAAGCAGCCAGCACCAGCAATCCTGCCGCCCAGCAAAACACCTGCCTCAACAATCTTCGTCTGATTGATGCCGCGAAGAACCAGTGGGCTTTGGAACAAGGCAAGAAGAACGGTGACATCGTCACTGAAGCTGGATTGATGCCCTACATCGGCCCCGCAGGTCGCGGTTTTCCACGCTGTCCGGCAGGCGGCACCTACACCATCGGGGCGGTTGGTGAAATGCCTAAGTGCAGCATCCCCGGCCACGTGCTGCCATAAAGACGATGCGGCTTTCTGGGATTTCACAGTGCGGACGCATCCCTGACGATTATCCTCCAGCGTTCCAGCCCCCCCCCCAACCCAGCTCCCAACCAAGTCAGGAGTTGGGCAGTGGGGTCAGTTTCGGAGTTTGACAGACCATGGTTTAAATCATTTTTATTTTTTGATCCTCAAACTAAGAAATATACCCCACTGCCCAACTCTAAAACCCATGCCTTGTCGTTCCCAAGCCGTCAAATGTGGAAACTGACCCCACCACCCCACTCAATAATCCAGCCCTGTCTTTCCCCAGCCCCTAAAACTTGGAAACTGACCCCACCACCCAACTTTAGCTCAGGGTGGAAGGGTGGAACCAGTTTCCCACTCCATGCAGGTCAAAAAGCCATGTCCTTCCTCCCTACCAGCAATAATAATAAAATTTAGTTGATTGGAATAGAAAACAGGTTCCACTGTTCCACCCTAATCCTCAAAACCTGGTTGAGAATGAGGTCGAGCTGTCCTTTTTACCCAGCCAAACTCGGAAACTGGTTCCACCCTTCCACCCTAAACCTGCACAAGATGCAAAAACAGGCCGAGACTTGGAAATCTTGAATCGTGTATGTAGTTGTATTAACGCCACATATAGATACATGACCCGGCCATTTCGACCTGAGTTTGACTCCCGCGCAGACGTTTGGAATTCACAGAACTATTGATTCTATTAGGTATTTGTGTTTTGCGCCTATTTTTTAGCTCTCAACTCAATGACGGGCAACCCCAGTGAGTTGTTTCGTTCAAAGCTACGATGAAAGATCTGGTCCGGGATGTGCATGGGTTGGCTTTGCGTCGAGATGTGCGGGATTTAAATAATAAACAACAGAAAGCTTGGAGAGGGTTGAAATTGGTCGGACCGGAGGTTTTGGCTGGATGATCCAGTTAAGAATTTGGTCCGGTTTGAGATTTTGACGGCATTTTCGACAGGGCAAAGGAATTGTGCTCTGCGGGTTCTATCCTGCATTGTGCCGGGGTACTTTATTATCCAATTTAATCGGTGTAATCCTCGTTGAGCGAGCGCAGGAAGGCGGCCAGCGGTGCGATTGATGAATTCTCCAAAGAAATGTCCTGAAGTTCCGGCGCGGCATTTCTGACCTCGCCCTGCCTGGCTTTGACCGAGAACTTCTGATAAAATCGGAGCACGTCCTCGATGCTGTCCATCCTCCGACTGGGCAACACCAGCGCGGTTCACCAACTGTCGGAGACCAGCACGTCGCTGACCTCCGGCAACGCCGAGGCCTGGCGGGCAATGTCCGCCGCGATTTTGTGCCAACCCCCGCGTCCAGTTCCAGGCCCGGGCAATCTTTAGCCAAAGCCAACACGTTTTCTCTAATCCAGAAGATTAGCGCTTGACATTCTGCCCGAGCTGGGTTCAAATCGCTTTCGGAGTCAGAATGAGGATTGAGAACAAATCTTTTTTGAAGGGGCAACCGCAAAACGCGAAACGGGCGGCGTTTTCTTCACATCCCGCACAACTGCTCCCCACCCCAGGCATCTGGACTTGCCGCGTCCTCTGCGGCGTGAGCGAAAATAAACCAGCCACCGTTAACCTGTCCGTCAGCGTCACCATGTCAGTCTAAAAAAACCGCCAACCAACCACAGAATTATGAAAAAACTATTCCGTCTGATTCTCCTCACCACATTTCTTTTCAACGGATGGGGTGCCCGATCACAGGATTCGGGGGATGCCTATTACTTCTTTGCGGCTGTTACAGTTGATCAAACGCCAGGGACAGGTGGGCAAATGGATAGCTATTATATCACAGAAATTAAACAAGTTTCCAAAAGTGTCTTCGATAAAAATAACGATTCTTGGTCGAAACAAACGCGTGATTGGGTGAAGAAAAACATTGCTGGGGGTTTAAGGGTGGATGGAGACGGATCAGCTTATCAGGCTTCAACTTTATTCGGTGATGCCTCGCGCGACAATGTGGAAGCCCGGCGCGAGCAATTTATAAGTGGTGCAAAAGTGAATGGCATGAAGATCCATAATTTCACATTCGACTTCACCACCAAATCTGACGCGACTGGCAATTAGTGGCAGCCAACCGGAGCCAGCCGGTCAATGCGACGGTTTGGCGACGCCGCAACCGCAACAAAAAGGATATTCACGTGAAAGCTTTGAGAATCTATATCTTGGCTCTTATTTCTGTCTCTGTAGTTTTATTGATGTCGGGCTGTTGCACGATGAAACAAAATCCTCCGGCTGGGGACAATAATGCAGGTGACGCCGCCACGAATGTTTATCGGATAACCATTCCCATAGAACCCCTCCCTTTGAATCCGACAAACGGCAATCTGTCTGTGTTTACCGACACCAATTACCCCAACACCGAATTCATCCTATCGCTCAATCAGTTTGATGCCTCTGGCAATGTCCAATACGGGGTCGGCTCGGCCAACATCCAAGGGGACACTTACGAGGAAGTCGTTGATTTCAAAAAGTATTTTGTCAGCCCAATACCTTTGGACAACGCCGACGGCAGCACCGATTATGCGTTCTTGCATGTTGGCATGGCCTATCGTGCCAAAATCCAGTTTGTATTGCTTAACGGCAGCATCAATGCTGGTTTTTCGGGAATCACCGCAAGCGCAACCGCGTCGAATATAACAGGAAACATATCGTTTTCCCTCTTTGGCCTTGATTCGTCAACTGCCCAATCTTCAATACCCATGCCCTCGGCGATTACGCCGGATAAAATTGAAGAGTATTTTCAGAGCCTCGCCATTGTGAAGAATGTCGTGAATGCGGGTGGGATTCCGATTAGGCCGCAAATCATTGCAATCAACCCCAACGGACACACCATTAATGAGGTGATAAATGCCTACTACCAGAAATCTTTGACGATTCAGACGAATTCACAGGGCGCCTTTATGGGAATAAAGTTTCAATGAACCGATTGAGGAGGCTATGATTTTTAGATTTCTGAAATCGCATTTGATTGTCTTACTTCTCATGCTGGCGCTTGCTGCCTCGGCACAGACTTTAACCATCCTGTCGAGCTTTTCGCCTGGCATCTCAGGTGGCGCTACAAACATTGACGGTGCCATGCCGGAAGCGGGATTAGTTTTATCAAGCAACATGTTGTTTGGAACAACGTCAACAAGTGGGACCAATACTACGGGCACGTTGTTTGCTGTCAACACAAATGGCACAAGTTTTAGACTTTTACACACTTTTTCGGCAACTCGGTTTAATTCATCCGCTAATAGATACACCAACATTGATGGAGCCAACTCCTATGCCGCATTGGCTTTGGCGAGCAATACATTGTATGGGGTAGCTTCTTATGGCGGCACAAACGGTAACGGCACGATTTTTTCCATAAATTCAGATGGATCTAGTTTTGCAGTTCTTTACACATTTGGAAGCGGCGTTGTAAGTGGTGGATTCCTTAACAACAGCAATGGGGCAAATCCGCAAGCGTGTTTGACTGTATTTAGCAACACCATATATGGGACGACATCCACCGGCGGCACAAATGGCTATGGGACAGTATTTGCTATTAGCAACAATGGCACAAGTTTTAGGATACTACATAGTTTTAAGCACTCTGAAGGGTCATACCCGGCGGCTGGGTTGGTTTTATCGGGTAACACCTTATTTGGGACCACGAGTGGAGGTAATAACTTTGGCCCAAGCATTGTGTTTTCCATAAACACCGATGGCACAGGATTTACGAATCTATGTAATGTCACAAACGTCTTCGGCTTTCCTGCTCTTCTAGGCGGGTTAGCCTTATCCGGTAATATATTATATGGGACTGCGGCGCAAGGCGGAACAAACAATCCTACGACTGGCACGGTTTTTTCCATTAACACAAATGGCACTGGTTTTACTAACCTGTATAACTTTTCTGCACTTGACCCAGTTTACGATAAAACAAACGGCGATGGCAGCTTCCCCGGCGGATTGATTTTATCCAGTAACACCCTGTTTGGAACGGCGCTAGGAGGAGGAATAAACGGATGGGGGACTATCTTTGAGGTAAATACAAACGGTTCTAACTTTCTATGTTTGTATAGTTTTAGTCCCGAGACATACGACCCTCCTCTGTTAAGTAATACAAATAGCGATGGGGTAGATCCTAATTATGGGCTGGTTTCACTTGGATACAATCTTTTTGGGACGTGTTTGGGAGCCGGCACAAATGGCAATGGCACAGTATTTAGTTTGCTAACTTTACCTTGTATTAATGTGCAGCCACAGACCTCATTGATTGTAACAAGTGGTTATCCGGCTGTATTGACTGTCTCCGCATCCGGGCCGCCACCTCTTGTTTATCAGTGGCAGAAAAACGGAACAAACCTATCGAATGGTGGAAATATATCTGGCTCGGCCAGCAATACGCTCACCATTGGTGTGACAAGCATTGCGGATGCGGGAAATTAAACAGTCATAATTACAAATTCATTTGGCAGCATCACCAGCACGGCAGTAGTTTTAACCGTTGTTCTGATTCCTCCAATCATCCAGCTCCAACCGATAGGCACCAATGTTGTAGCCGGAACAACCGTTCAGTTTTCAGTGACAGCCGGTGGCTCAATCCCTTTATATTACCAGTGGCTCTTTAACGGACACACAATCGCAGGGTCAAACACGACGACATTACAAGTTCAAAACGCAACCACAAATCAAACCGGTTACTACGCAGTGGTGGTTGATAACTCTTTTGGCGTCGTAACTAGCACACTAGCGTATTTGAGTGTAGAAACATACCCTTCAATTATCAGTCAAAGCCCCGCCACCAATTATCTTTATACGGCTAGGGGCGCGACTGAAACATTGAGCGTCATTGCGACCGGCACTGCTATCCAATACCAATGGTTTAGCAACTCGATTCCAATTGCTGGATCAACATACTCATATTTAATACTATCTAACATTACATCTGCTGTCAATGGATGCCTCTTTTGGGTTGTAGTCAGCAATGGAGTAGGTTCTGTGTCCTGCGCGCACATTCAACTTATTGTCACCATGGCCTCTCGGCAACTTGCTACTGGCTATTGGCAGGGTGTTGGCTATTGGCCTTATTGCGCGATGACCAACACGATAAAAGTCGGCCCACCTGTTGGCACATTGGTATATGCCGTGCAGGAAGGTTTGTCAGAGTATCCAACCGATAGTTCAAATGATGTCTATAACTTCATCGTTGGTCCAATAAATAACGGCGGCAGTGTTGATGCAACTAATTTTCTAATCAAGTGGGGACCATTCTTTGACGATCAACCCCGGACGCTAACTTATGTAATAATTCCACCAGCTACAATTACCAACTGGGCTCAATTCGCCGGAGTTTTGTCCGCTGACGGAACCAACTATGATGTGATGGGGGACAGCTTGATGAATTTACTACCATATCATCCAGCCGATACCGTGGACGGCAATATAGTTGTCAATATAAACATGCTTCCGTCTAACACCTCATCGTCAATTGATGGACAAATTACCATCAACGAATTATCGGCCTATGCTTCGGCTTGGAAAAATGGAAGCTATTGGGCTGTAGATCCAAATCCAATCCCAATTAATTACATGACCAGCGCTGGTTTGATCTGGCGAACAAGCGGATTTTACAGAATAGACACCTCACAGTCCCCGCCAGCCTGTTGGGTTAGTGTGCCTCCGCCAGCAGGGTCTGCCCAGTTAGCAATGGTTTCACAAGAAGTGGTGCAAGCAAAACCAAATGGAGGTCCCATCCCACATGGAGGATCTATAAGCACCGCAGTATGCAGCATGACCAATATTTGCAGTCCGAATGCGCCTTTCGTGGTGACTTTAACCATCAGCCCAGCAAATACAGTCGGCGCTTATGCGGTCCAAGACCTGTTCCCGGTCGGATGGGTAGTCACAAATATAAACGCCAGCGGTGTTGTTGACAGCTATAATAACGAAGTAAAATGGGGTCCATTTTTTAACAACACCGCACAAACTCTTACATATCAAATTACCCCACCATCCAACATTCTCGGAACAAATTCTTTTACCGGCATAGCATCTTTTGACGGAACTGGAATTGCGATAACCGGCGTTCGGCAAGTCATTTCGAGCACAACCCCACCAGTTTTTCAGCAGTTAACAAGATCGAACGGAGTTTTGACATTGAATTGGAGCGCAGTGCCGAGCTTGAACTACCAAATTCAATACAGCACAAATTTGGTTTCGACAAACTGGTTCAATTTGGGCAGCCTAATCTCGGCAACAAATTCTTCAATTTCCGCATCCGATTCCATGACTAATTTACAGAGGTTCTACCGTGTCATGCTGGTGCAATGAGATGTAAAATGCATAATGTATGACAAAGAAGAAATCAAAATAGGCACTGTTGCAACCATCAAGCGGCGGCGGCAGTGGTGACCCAAGACCATCTCCATTGCCAAAGCCAAAGTGATTGGGCTAGTTTCATTTGGTTTACAGAATGCCACTATACAACGCATAAAAAAACCTCCCAACAATAGGGAGGTGTGATTTCAGTAATCTTCCGGCAGCAAGACCGTCGTGGTCGCGCGACTTGCTTCCGTGATGATCCAGAATGTCGTGCCGTTGGCGGCGCGATGCGCGGACAAAACCCGCATTCCGCCCACCAAAGCCCGGTCGTTGACTTGTTTATCCTCGGCATCCAGTTCACCCCAATCGCCAACTACATGGCCGAGCACATGGACTTTCACAATGCAGAACTTAGCCAAACGTGAGGCTATGTCCTATACCCCCCTCCCCCACCCAGAGAATCCCCAATAAAAGTGGGATAATATATTGGTGACGGAGTAGCTTTTAGTTGCTTCGACAAAATCACTACGCCCAGCCCCTTGATTCATTTCGAGGGGCTGTTTCGTTTCTACAACACCCCCCTCACAAAAAGGAAATATATGAGTCCGCAAGCTGGTTGGATTCTGCAAGAAGAAGTCGTCCCAAGGCTCCGTTCAGCAATCCCAAGGAACGTGAGACAGATCGGTTATGAAGATGCCGACGAGCTGGTTCAAGACTCAATCTGTATCGCTGCCAAACTCCTGGACAATTGCGAGAGAGCGAACAAGAAAGTCACGGCCGGAAACATCGCCTACTACACCATCCTGCACATGAAAAGTGGCCGGCGTAGTCATGGCAGTTCAAATGCTGATGCTCTTGGAACCGGCACACAACTCCATGGCAGATCAACCACGACGAGCCTAGATGAGCCGGTTGATGGGGCTGAGTTGGGGGAGGAATTCAGCGTCAGCGATGTGTTTAGCACCGACGACGAAGATCCGGGGCAAAAAGCTGCAAGAAAAATTGATTGGGCGGTTTTCATGGCGAGCTTATCGGACAGGGAAAAAAGTGTCGTCGAAGGTTTGTTGATGGGTTTGAACGGGTCTGAAGTTGGGCGGGCATTGGGTATTGATCCCTCATCAATCCGGTATTTTAAACAGAGGTTGGCCATGAAAATCCTGGAGCATTTCGGCCATGACATATTGGCAGAGATTAGGAGAATGCCGGGCTGGAAAAATAGCCTTAACTGTAATCGGGAAAAGCTGGCGTGCAGGAATCATCGCCGGAACTGAAACCCCCACCCACCACCCTCATCCTTGGCCTTGATCCTTTTTGGGTTTTGGCTGTGGATAGGGGGTGGGGGTGTTTTAAAGTGCCGTGGAAATCCTTGTTTTAGCTATGAGGTCTTGGGTTAATTGGATTTTCGCCAATTGGCGAAAGGCGTTTGGCAGAGCCGAAAGCCTTAACCCAAGCCTTTCAGCCGGTCGAGCGCGGCTTGACGGGATGGAATTGCCGTGAACGGAACGGAATGGCAAAAATCCCGGCATGAACACCATTACGCTGAACCTCACCCTTACTGGCCAAATCACACTCGATCCACAAACGCTGGAGCAATTTTTCCCAGCGCTCCCAACACCGGCGCCGGCACCAACGACAGCACATCCATCACCGCCCAAGCTCGCATACTCCGTCAAAGAAACGGCTCAGATGCTTGGCGTATCAGACAAAAGCGTTTACCGCCTAATTCAACGTGGTTTGCTGAAAAGTAGTTTGGCGCTCCGTCATAAATGCATACCGCTGGCCGAGATTGAGCGATTTTTGAAGGTGACGACGGGGTGTTGAGTTGCATTCCCAGAACAATCAGGCAAAAAAAATTGACAAACGCTAACCCTTGGATAAAATTCCCATTCACGTATCAATATGCTGAACATGGTTCAGCGGGGGTAGCAGCAGTTTTTCGATCAATTCGATAACGCCCATTGTTTTACGGACGCGGTTTAGAACCCGGCTTGGTAACCGGCACTTCTTTGATGCTTCGATAGTGATTCGCCTATCATCCCCACCGATTGTTGGTTTATTCGCTGAGAGGCCACGCCTTGAGGACGCGCAGAAACCATCAATCTCCGAATCTGACCGATATTCCCGCACTGGCGGGCGGCACGGCAGGCGTAAAATGCCGGAGCCAAAAAAACAGATTGACGTTTAGCCGGCAGAAAGAGAGCGGCACAACAACGGTCCGGGTTCTTCGGAGCCCGGACTCAAAAATCAAATCACAAAATAAAATGACAGCGACCGCAGAAAATAAAACAGAAACCGTCCCGACCAACGCCCAAGCCACAGCCTCGGCAGGTGCAGGACAGCCCCCTACCACGGGCGATGACAAGACGGTAAAGGTTGAAACGACCGAGACTGACAAGAAGCCGAAAAAATTGACGGACAAAGAAAAGAAGGCTTTGGCCAAGTGTGAGGCAACCATCGCGCGTTGCCAGGCTGACGGAGCCGGCAGCTTTCAGGAACTGGCACTGGCCTGCCACCAAGTGCAGCACGGCCAGTTGTATCGTGAAAATTCGTCGTCGGAAGCGGCGTTTTTCAAAACCAAGTTCGGGTTCAGCCGTTCGCACTCGCTGCGGCTGGCCCAGATGGGCAAGCTGATTGACCGCGTGTCTCCGACCGGAGACACGGTGCAATTATTGGCCTCCGACGCGCACATTCGCCCCTTGCTCAGCCTCGAAACTGATCAGCAAGATGCGGTGGTTAAAAAGGCGCTGGCCTGGGGCAAGCTCGCCAATCTCGTTGCCTACCCCGCCAAGCTTTTGGCGGCGGCAAGGACGTATCTGAATCCGCCGAAGGAAGCCGTGGAAAAGCCGGAATCCGCCTCAGCCAAATTGGCGGCCGAGTGCCATGAAGCCGTTGCTTGTGTGAACGCAATGTTACCAAAGGGTGGCGACAAGCGCGTGAAGTCCGCCATCACAGATTTGATGGCGAAGCTGAATAAAAAGATGGCCGTCCGCCGCTCAACCGGCATTGCATGGACTCAAGCGACTTGGAACCCGTTGCATGGATGCACCCGGGCGAGCATGGGCTGCGACAACTGCTACGCCGCCAAATTGACGGCTACGAGGCTCGCGGACGTGTATCCAGGGCTGGCCGTGAAAAAGACGGTCGACGGCAAGACCACCTATCAGTTCACCGGCAAAATCCAGCTGGTGCCTCATGACCTGGCCGATCCGTTGCATGATAAAATTTCGAAAAGGTATTTTGTCAATTCGATGAGCGACCTGTTTCACAAGAACGTTCCGGACGCGTATATCGAGGCCGTTTTCGATGTCATGGAAAAAGCGAGCTGGCACACGTTTCAGGTTTTGACGAAGCGGCCGGAACGCATGGCCGAGTTTACCCAGAAGCGCTATGCCGACAAGGATCCGGCCGCCAACATCTGGCTCGGCACATCAACGGAAAATCAGGCGGCCTACGATGACCGGATGCCGCACCTGAAAGCGACGAAGGCTGCCATCCGCTGGCTCAGCGTCGAGCCGATGCTTGGACCGATCAAGTTCGGGAGCATGAAGGACATTGATTGGGTCGTGGTGGGCGGCGAATCCGGATCAGACCGGCAGATGAAGAAGGAGTGGGCTACCGGCATCCGTGACGCCTGTAAAAAGGATGAAGTCCCGTTCTTCTTCAAACAATGGGGCGACTTTAACGAACAGGGCAAGAAAAAGGCTAAAAAGGGTGGTGACGCCAAGCTCGACGGCAAGATCCATCATAATTATCCGAAGGTTTAAGCGAGGACTGGGCAGGGGCATCGAGATTGGCTCGGTGCCTCTGCTACCTGTCCAGCCACCAGGTTTCACAGCTATCGGGTGGAAGGGTGGAACCAGTTATTGAATCCATCGGGGTGGGGCGGCACCAGACCTCGCTTCTTGGGCATCAGGGTGGAACAGTGGAACCTGTTTTCTATTCCAATCAACTAAAATTTTATTTGTAGTGGTAGGAGATCAGGTGGTGATGTCCTGGCACCCTGTCAAACTGGGAAACTGGTTCCACCCTTCCACCCAAGCACAAAAAAGGTGGGAGACGCTGTTCGCCTCCCACCCTGAACCTTCGCCGTTATACGAGCTTCTCGCGCAAACCCGCTGGCAGGGACGGCGGCTCGCATGGCTCCGAGGATGCCCAAGCTACCGGCTCTGGCTCGTCCAAGGCGCGTCTTGCCGGCGCGATCGTCCAGACAGTGTTCCCGTTGACTTTTCGGCTCTGGACGCGTCCCTGGGCCTGCTCCGCCTTCGAGTCGCGCAAGCGTGCCAGATACGTTCCAGCTGCGTTGTTCCAGGACAGGAGCCGGCGAGCTTCGTAGCTGACTTGGCCGTTCTCGCGCGTCAGCTT
>Ga0302200_10000615_pt1 | contig 35790 bp, 29 predicted proteins | sample II_Bog_N3_1_FD_194585 | JGI IMG/M metagenome (GOLD analysis project Ga0302200, IMG submission 194585) | Peat permafrost microbial communities from Stordalen Mire near Abisko, Sweden - II_Bog_N3_1 | ecosystem: Environmental > Terrestrial > Soil > Wetlands > Peat | place: Sweden: Abisko... | reverse complement strand
AGGCTCAGGGCGCAGGCGCTGATTCGGCGGCCGGCGGCCCACAGACCCCCGCAGCCAAAATCGAAATCCACACGGACCCCGATCCGATGAAAGCCGGCGAAGACAACACTTTTCAAGTGAAGATCATGGGCGCAGATGCAAAGCCCATCACCGACGCCAGCGTGACGGTCACATTGATCATGCCCGCGATGCCGTCCATGGGCATGCCAGAGATGAAGAGCTCAGTCGCTCTTCCATGGGCCGCGGACCATGCAATGTATATAGGAAAAGCTCAGCCGGGGATGCCGGGAACATGGAACGTCACCGTGGAGGCGCGCAAAAACGGTAGCGTGATCGCGGTCCTCCACACACACCTGGGCGCCAGATAGGAGCAGCGATGATCAACCGCATAATCGAATTCTCAATGAAGAACCGGTGGCTCATCCTGGCCATTTATGCCGCACTCGCGGTGTGGGGTTACTGGGCGCTGCTGCACACGCCCATCGACGCCATTCCCGACCTGAGCGAGAACCAGGTCATCGTCTTCACCGACTGGCAGGGTCGCAGTCCGCAGGAAGTTGAAGACCAGATCACTTACCCGCTCACGGTGAACCTTCAGGGGCTTCCGCACGTGCGCACGGTGCGATCTGCTTCGGCCTTCGGCTTCTCCATGGTCAACGTGATCTTCGAGGACTCGGTGGACATCTATTTTGCGCGCACGCGCGTACTGGAGCGCTTAAGCCTGGCGGGCAGTTTTCTCCCCGCAGGCGTGACCCCCATGATGGGGCCGGATGCAACTGGAGTTGGACAGGTCTTCTGGTACACGGTTGAGGGGCCGTATGACAGCGGAACGCTGCATTCAATTCAGGATTGGTTCGTCAAGTACCAGTTGAATTCAGTGCCCGGTGTGGCTGAAGTAGCCAGCGTCGGCGGGTTCGTGCGGCAATACCAGATCGATCTGGACCCCATGAAGCTGCGCGCCTACAACATTCCACTCCAAAACATTGTCTCAGCCGTGGAACGAAGCAACAACAACGTGGGCGCAAAAGTGGTGGAAGCCGGCGACACCGAGGAGATTGTGCGCGGCATCGGCCTCATCCGCGGATTGAAAGACATCGAAGAGATTTCGCTTGGCGCCTTCAACGGAACGCCGGTCACTTTGGGCAACGTGGCCAGCGTCCAACTCGGTCCCGAGTTCCGCCGCGGCGTGCTCGACAAGGATGGCAAGGAAGCAGTTGGCGGCGTGGTCATCATCCGCTACGGCGCGAATGCGCGCGAAGTTATTGGCGCCGTCAAACAGAAGATTGCCGAGATTCAGCCGGGACTTCCCGCAGGCGTCAGCATCGTGCCGTTTTACGACCGCAGCATTCTCATCGACCATGCCGTAGAGACACTGCGCCACGCATTGATTGAAGAGCTGATCCTGGTCACGCTTGCGCATGTGCTGTTCCTGTGGCACTTCCGCAGCATCCTGGTAGTCACCATTCCGTTGCCGCTTGCCGTGCTGGGCGCGTTTCTCTTCATGAAGGGAGCAGGCATCTCTTCCAACATCATGTCCCTCGGCGGAATCGCAATCGCCATCGGCGTGCTCGTCGACGCCGGTATCGTGATGACCGAGAACGTGATTCGCCAGGCGGAGCAATACGAAGAGGAGCATGGCAATTATCGTGATCACATTGTCGAGATCACGCTCAGCGCAGCGCGGCTCGTGGGCCGTCCCATCTCGTTCGCCATGGTCATCATCATCCTCGCTTTCGTTCCGGTGTTTGCGCTCACCGGAATGGAAGGCAAAATGTTTCACCCGCTGGCTTTTACCAAGACCTTCGCCATGGTCGGGTCTACTATTCTCGCCATCACGCTGGTGCCGGTGCTGTGCAGCTTTCTTATCCGGGGCAAACTTCATCGCGAAGATGCGAATCCCGTGATGCGCGTTCTGCGCGCAATCTACCAGCCAGCGCTCAGCTGGGCGCTGCGCCATCGCGCCCTCACTCTCGGCATGGCGCTCGCCTTTTTCTGTGCTGCCATCTACACAGCCACCACCATTGGCTCTGAGTTCATGCCTCCCCTCAATGAGGAAACGGCTGTCTTCATGCCTATCACCGATCCACGCATTTCCTTGACGCGCGCGACCGAGATTCTTCGACAACAGGACGTGATCATCGCCGCCGACCCCGCCGTGGCCATGGTTGTCGGCAAGGTAGGCCGCGCGGAAACCTCCACTGATCCGGCGCCCGTGAACATGAGCGAAACTACCATCACCTTCAAGCCGGTTTCGGAATGGCCCAAGGGCCTGACGAAAGATGCGATTCTTGCGCGCCTCGATGACAAGCTGCAAATCCCGGGCGTTACCAACATCTGGACACAGCCCATCCGCAATCGCATCGACATGCTCTCTACCGGCATTCGCACCCAGGTCGGCATCAAGGTCTTCGGACCCGATCTCAATGTGATTGAACAGAAATCGGAGGAGATCAAGGAGGTGGTGCGCAACATTCCCGGCGCAGTTGATCTGTATGCCGAACGTACCACCGGTTCGCCCTACCTGGAAATGACCGTCGACCGCGCCGCGGCGGATCGCTACGGACTCAACGTGGCCGACGTCGAAGATGTGATCGAAACCGCCATTGGTGGGAAGAACCTGACCACCACCATTGAGGGCCGTCAGCGCTTCCCTGTACGCGTTCGTTATGCGCGGGATTTCCGCGAGAACCCGCAGCAGCTTGGTGAAGTGTTGGTCACCGGCAGCAATGGTGCGCAGGTGCCGCTCGACAAGGTAGTGACACTCAAAACCGTTATGGGTCCTTCGATGATCTCGAGCGAAAACGGCCTGTTGCGCGGCGCAGTGCTGCTGAACGTGCGCGGCCGCGATGTGGGCGGTTTTGTTGCGCAGGCTCAACAGGCAGTTGCTGCACATGTGAAAATGCCGCCAGGCTACTACACGGAATGGAGCGGCCAGTATGAGAACCAGATCAGCGCGCGCAAGCGACTCGAGCTCGTGATTCCGCTGGTTCTGCTGGTGATCTTCGTGCTTCTTTATCGCACTTACGGTTCTCTCAAGGAGGCAGCGCATGTCCTGCTTGCCGTTCCCTTTGCGCTCACTGGCGGCATCTTCCTGGTGAAGGCAATGGGTCTCAACTTCTCTGTTGCGGTCTGGGTTGGGTTCATCGCACTCTTCGGCACAGCAGTACAAACCGGCGTGGTGATGGTGATCTACCTGGAAGACGCCGTGAGCCGGCGGAAAGTCCTGGACGGCCACCTGACGCCAGCAGCCCTGCATGAGGCAGTGATTGAAGGCGCGCTGTTGCGGCTCCGCCCCAAGGTAATGACGGTGGCAACCGTAGTGGCCGGCCTGTTGCCTCTGCTCTGGTCTACACGGACCGGAGCCGAGTTTATGAAGCCCCTGGCAGCACCGGTTCTTGGCGGAATGGTCAGCTCGCTGATTCACGTGCTGATTGTCACGCCGGTTATCTTCACATGGCTGCGTGAGCGCGAACTCTCTAAATGAGTCACGCACGAGTTTCTCCGGAAGGGTTTGGGACTGAGTATCCACATAAATTGTTGTTGGGTATCGAGCTCTCGATTTAGAAACGCTCTGCGATGGAGATTGCAGTGGTCAGGATGTCGTGAATCACGATTGGGTCAACACGATGCAGATTTCCTGCTATCTTGCACCCAGGGCCCGCCACGCGGCAGGGGCCGGTCAACTTCTGACCGACCGCCTGGACATGCGCAGGTGAAGGAATACCGGACTTGGGTGCCCACAGTGCCATCATCAGCAGGGTCATGGGCGCCAGGGTGCAGACGAAGATAATTAGACGCTTTGTAGTGATTGATTTCATTGCACTCCCACAGTATGGCTCGCCGCTATCGCACGGCAGTGGCGAATTCGGATTCTCAGACGAACCTTCGTTTCGGTCAACTTCAGAAATTGAATGACATCTGAAGGTCGATGCTCCGATTCGAAGCGGGTGAAGAGAAGAATCCTCCTGCCAGCGCATTGGACTTGCCGAAGAGCGGCGACTCCAGCACGCTGACCGGTGCTGCCAGATTGACATTGTTGAAGACATTGCGCGTCATGGCGGCGAAGTTGAGCGAATAGCGTCGCGTTGCGGCCTGGTCCAACCTTGGCGGACCGCCGCTGCGGCTCAGGCCGCCCGGCCCAAGGCCGCCACCCGGAGGTCCGCCTCCACCGGGGCCGCCGCCTGGCGGCGGACCGCCAGGGCCTCCCATACCGCCGCCTGAGGCAGAGCCTTCCACTTTAGGACCGATGCCGAGTGCCTTGCTGACGCGCATGTTCATGCTGAATTGGCCAGGCCCTGTGCCGTAGTTGTAAGGGATGCGCGCTTCGCTGGATGACGGGTTGAGATCGAATGTTCCATAGTTTGTTTGAGCAACGTCGGTGCTTGCAGCGGTGGCAAATGCCGGCCGATCGTTGTACTGGTTGTCGCCGTTCAGGTCCTGCCCGGTGGTGATGTTGAAGGGGGTTCCGGAGTTGGTAACGAGCATGGGACTGAATGAAACGCCATAGGGGCACTGGAGATTTCCGCCCAGAAGGAACCGGTTGCGCACATCGAAGTTTGCCCGCCCGAAATCCGCGCCGGGATTGAATTGGTTGGAAGGAAAGTAGGTGGCGACCGAGGTATCGGCCTTGGCGAAGTTCAGCATGTAGAAGCCAAACAGGGACACTCGCTTGGCCTTGACGTTTGGCGTGGGGCTCGCGATCGCTGAGAGGGCAATCAAACTCCACAACGGCAATATTGTGGCGTTGAATCGCGCAGGGGGCGGAACATCGATCCGGATCTGCCTGCCGATTGCGCAGTAACCCTGGATAACTATCCCGTGGAGTTCCGCCCCTTGTCGTGTTCCCCGATAGTGGATTGGGAGATTACCGGATACAAACAATAGGTCATCCTGCAATTTGGTGAGGTGACCGCATCTATCGGCGCAATACACGGAACCAGGTTGCGAGCCATGGATTGGATGGAATTCACTGGCTCCGAATGGACGGGTCAATGGCGGAGGAAGGAGTCTGCTGCGAACCGATCTCCGATCGAATTCCCTGCTAACACTGAAGAATACAGGGAATTCTGCGAATTCCGGGCCGATTCTTGTTTGCTGGACTTTCTAGGGTCAGTCACCGGCAACCTGGAAGTGCGCCGCTGAGGATGGTGACGCTTGAGGAATGCGGATTTAATGTCGATCTTACGACAGTCTTGCGCCGGATCCAGGATTACGGTCATGAGTTGGAGCAGCGACTCCGGAGGCATCTCAAGCCGGAAAACAAGTCCCAGGCGAGTGGACAAAACCTACGTTCGCGTGAAGGGTCAATTTTGCGCGGGGTAGGATACTCATTCAATGGCGGCTTAGAGATTTGGGAGACCAGATCGACTTGATCCTGGTATGGTATTCGGCATTCGTGGTGTGTAGCGAGGATGACCTAAGATGCGTTTGAAAATTGTGAGTGTTGGGGAGCCAGTGCTCCGGGCTACCTCGCAGGAACTGTCAAAGGAGCAGATTCTAAGCCCTTCGATTCAGAACCTCATCGAATACATGCGTGAGACTCTTCGCGATGCGCCGGGAGTCGGTCTGGCTGCACCGCAAGTTGGGGAGTCGTTGCAACTGGCGGTGATTGAGGATAAGGCCGATTATCATAAACTGCTCACTGAGTCGGAACTAAAAGAGCGCGGACGAAGTGAGGTCCCGTTTCATGTGATTGTGAACCCCGCGATTGAGGTGGTTACCGAAACCCCGGAGACTTTCTTTGAAGGTTGTTTGAGCCTGCCCGGCTTCACTGCTCTTGTTCCAAGAGCGAGGCAGGTTCGCGTCCGTTGCCTCGATCATCGGGGAGAACCTCAGATCCTTGATGCTTCCGGATGGTATGCCCGCATACTCCTGCACGAGATCGATCATCTGCACGGCAAGCTCTATATCGATCAGATGTGGACCAAGAGTTTTTCTACCCTGGAGAACTACACGCGGCATTGGAAAAGTCTGCCTCTGAAGGTCGCAGCGGAGAATTGCTCATCGTCGTGATGTTGACCTGGATGCAGGCGAACAACGAAAGGCGGGCCGGCGATTCGCTCCGCGATCAAGGAGCGAATCGCCGGCAAACCAAGCCTGGACTTCAGTATCTGGTTGAGGTTTTCGCGGCCGCAGGAGCGTTGGCTGTAGCGGCAACCGAAGCCAACAGGGGGGTCTCGTTTCCGGCGAGCAGGCTCTCGATGGTGGATGTGAACTCCTGCTGCAGTTGCTGATTGAACTCACCGCTGGCGGGCGCGGCGAACCCGGAATGGATCAGCTTCACACGGCCATCGCGTCCGATGAACAGCGTGGCGGGCCAGGTGTTGAGATTGACGGCCTGAGGAACCTTTTCCCACATCTCGCTAGGTGCTCCGGCAATGAGGTATGTGTATGGCACGCCGTAGTGCTGAACGAAAGCCTTCTCGCGGCTGAGCTTGTCCTGTTGCTCGGGCTCTTCGAAGTCAAGCGCGACAATTTCCAGCCCCTTGTCGTGATATTTCTTGTAGAGCTGGACGAGATACTGCGCTTCATCGTGGCAGTTTGGGCACCAGGTTCCGGTTACGATTGCCAGAACCACTTTGCCCTTGAACCGCGGATCGTCATTGGAAACCAGCTTGCCATTGACGTCGGGGAATTTGAAGGCGAAAACTTCATTGGGATCGCGCACAGTAGTGTGCTTCACAAAGTCGTCCGGCGCTGGCAGGCCTTTGGCGCGAGCGGCTTCAGGGCGATAGGCAGTCAACTTGTTGTCTGGCGTATAAGCTCCCTTCAACTGGAGCTGAAGCGTTCCATCTGGTTGGGGAATTACTTCCGCTACGAGCGGGCGCGATCCGTCGAAGTGGCTGAGCACGAACTTGCCATCGCTGTAGCGGCCGTCCAGGGCGCCGGTGTCGCCATCGATGCGCAAGATGGATGCGGAGACATCAGGGCCTTTCTGTTTTACGATGAAGCGCCAGGCTTTTTCACCCTTAGCACTTTCAAACTCAATCTCCCAAACTCCATCGATTTTGGGGACGTTGCCTTTGACCGCGGCGGGTTGGACATGGGGCATTGCGTCGAAGGGAACCGCGGAGATATAGGTATCGCGCTCAAAACGGCCGAGCACCGTGCCTTCGAGTTTGCCATCTTTCGGTGTGGCGACGATCTTGGTCAAGTAGTGCTCAAAGTTCAGCGTGATGGCTCCGTCCGCAAGAGAGGCGTCGGTTGTGGTCTCTTTGTCTTCTCCGTTGTAGAGCGTGCCGGTGAGTGTGTTTCCCTCGCTGGAAATGTCAAGACGAAAGGGAATTACCGTCCCGTTCAGATTGATGGAGGCATCGTAGCGGCCGTTGATGGAATTGGCGCCAAGAGCCGAGCCAGCACTGAGGATAAGGACTGGGAGTCCTGCGATACTGCGGGGAAGAAGTCTCATGGGACGATTCCTTTCGGACTGCGGTTGAGAGGTTGTCGAGTGCGTGCGCTTTCGTTGGCAAAGAGTGAAGAGTGCGCCGATCTTGCAAGTCGGCGCACTCTACACTCGAAGTGAACTACGCCGACCGTGTGCTGGCGAATGGATTGTCCGGCAGCAGAATTGCGCTGTATTTCCCTTGTTCCGCAAGATGCACATGGAGCAATGCGGCGCCTACGCCAGAAGCTCCAATGGAGTATCCGGTTTCCGCGCTTACTTCCCATGGCTTCACACGGGTCCATGCCTGGTACCAGCGATTGCCTTTGCCATCGAGGTTCGTTTGGCGGCTTATCAATTGCCGCGCCACACGCTGCGCGAACGCGAGATAGTCGGGCCGGCCGGTCGATGCCCACAATCCCACGAATAGATCAATGACGGCCGCCGATCCGCAGCACTGGCAGACAACATTCCAGTAGCCGGGCGTGAGGCTTTCAGGAACGCCGCTCTGCACAATCCCTTGCGCCAGCTGCTCAGTCCACACCTGGTACTCCGGCTCGCGTGTGATTTTGTGTAGCTCGAAGAAGGTACGTGCCGTTCCCGCAGGTCCATGGCAGAAGCCGAGATAATACAGGTCTGGAAGATCGGGAAACCGGTATGGAATTAGTGCGGCGTTGCCGTGCAGCGTGGCGATGGTCTGCAAATGCAATGCTCCTTTGCGCGCGGCAAACAGATACTTGTTCTTGTTCGTCTCGCTGTAAAGCCGAGCAAGGACGTAAGCTACGCCAGCGGTTCCACCCTCAAAGTTTGGGAAGTATGCGTTCTTGGGCAGACCTGGAAAGGACGGGAAGCCGCGCCAGCTAAATCCACCCTTACGCTCACTGACTCCGAGCTCGAGAATGCGGTCGCCCGCGCGCTCCGCAACATCGCGATATTGGTTGCTTTCAAACTCGCGAGCAGCGTAGAGCAGATAGAGCACGATGCTGCCGTCACCCGCGATTCCAGGCGCTCCCGACCATGCGACGCCAGAGCCTGCAGGCTTCGAAGCCTGCGCAATGTAGTCGGTGGCTGCTCTCGCTTCGTCTCGGTACTTTGCACTCTTCGTTGCTTTGCCGGCCTCATTCAGGGCAAATGCAACACCGGAAAGTCCGCCATAGAATGACAGGTTCAATCCAGGGCCAGATAACAGGCCTTCGCCTGGTTTATCCACGAGATCCCGCCAGGTTGCCACGAGGTAATCCGCTCCCAGGGAAGCGGTGTCGAGGTGTCTCGTCTCTCCAGTGGCGTTCGCCAATTGAATGAAAAAGAGGACCGTTCCGGCACTGCCGCTGTAGATTGCGTTTGGAGCGGAGACCGTGGTCGCCTTCTCTGGATGGTCCGGCTCAGGAAGCCAATAGACGCCGCGCGCATCCTGCTTTTGCGCGCTTGAGATCCACTGGGCCGCGCCTTTCGCAGATTCCAGAAAATCCGGGTTTGGTTCGAATGCATGTTGACTTGTATGTTGGGCAGGAGTGTCAGCGCTTGCGCTGGTCAGGCCCAAAGACGAAATTGCGGGAACCGCGGCGACGGTAAGAGCGCCGGAACGCAGGAAATTCCGGCGCGAAATGCTCAGGCCATCGTGGCCAACGTGCGTATTCATGAGATTCTCCGAGCGTTGACCCAGAAGTTGGCATCCAGAGACTGCGATCACCTGCACGGGCAGATGACAATGCGGAAAAGTCGAGGATTGAATTCGAATGGGTCGGGCAAACTGTGCTGGAATCCGGAGCAGTCTCTGTTCCCGATGAGTCCTTGTCGCGATGTTTTCCCGCGATGGTATGGACTTAGGCTTTGAGGACTGCAGCGGTGAATGCCGGTGGTTTACGCCAGGAAGGGACAACACGAGTTCTCGGCAAGATTGAAACCTGCAGGCATTGCGCCGTTCGCTCGCCGAGTGTAACTCATATGTTAGTAGTTATCATGCGCTGTCTTGCAAGTCAAGGTTCCATCGAGATAAGGATTGAGAACCATCGTTTGGAATGGGCCGGTGGAATTCTCAAAGCAGCCCAATGGCACGCCCTGCGACTCCGACTCCGAGCCAAAGAGACAAAGAAACGATGGCAGTTGTTCGCGACCAGAGTGTCGGGCCCCCACTGTCCGTGCGCAACAGGGCCGCTCGATGCACTGTGAAGTAAAAGAGCACTGCGGCAGCGAGAAGCGCCATCTTCCAGCGAAACGCCGGGCTAAAGTAGCACTTGCCGGCCTCCTCGGATAAGAGTGCGATTCCGGTGAGAATCATGACGATGAGACTGCCGATCAACACGCGGCTGAGATCGCGGCCGATCAAGCGCGCAGATTCGTCCTTGAGGATAACGCCCAGCAGGCGAAGATCCACGACGAGCATCGATCCCCCAAGAAAGGCGAGAGCAAGAAGGTGCAGCATCTCAACCAGCGCGAAGTCCCACTTGGAGGTTTGCATGGCGTGGCCGAGAGAGGAGTTCCCGAGAGCAATGAACCATGAGTGCAAGGACATAGACGGATCGGGACCTTTCAAAGCGAATCAAGAACTCAAGGTAGATCAGAAATAGGCAATAGCGCGGCCAGCGACGACTATCCCGCCCCATAGCGTGAGCGATGCGATGGCTGCAACGCGGGCTCGCCAAGGAGAAACATGCAGAGTTTCCCACTCATGAACACGCCGATAAACAGTGGTGTGAAAAATGAGCGGATTCAATCCGACAAGCGCGAGCAGGATAAGTTTCGTTCGGAATGCCGGGTTCGTGTACATCTTTGCCGCCTCTGCCCAGAAGAGCAGGAAGCCGCTGGCGAACATGATGATGAAACCTGTCCATGTGAGCGGCAAGACAGCGCGCGCGATTCGGGTGATGGGTACAGGCCGCAGGACAAGTCCAAGCATGCGCAGATCAAGCACAGCGATGGTACCAACCACGAGGGTGATGGTGATGACGTGAATGGACTCGATGATGCTGTAAGCATAGTCCGACTCGCGAATCATAGTGCCAATGGCGGAGTCGGAGAGAATCTGACATAGATGTTGCAGCAGTGGCATGAATTGAAAATTCCGATCTCCTGAATGAGCGGCGCCGCTCGTTGGCAGCATCCGCTCATTGCGCGGATATGCTTACTTGGCGGATGTTCCGGGAAGCGCACCCTGATCGGTGCCGTTGTCGCCAGGGCCGCCGTCACCAGGGCTGCCGCCGTAGACAGTGCGTCCATCCGGGAGGGTCACTCTGCGCGCGTCTACCAGATTGGAACCATCCTTGGCACGATAGCCGTCGACGACGATTGTGTCTCCGATCTTGAGATCGCCCTTCTTCCATCCGCGGCGGCTGAGAGCCCCAGGGCCCGCCCCCTCGCAACCCCAGTTGGTTATCTTTCCGTTCGCTTCCTTCACGTCCACATAGAAATATGAATGGGGATTTGTCCATTCGACGCGAGTGATTGTGCCTACGAGACGGGTTGGCTTGCTGCCATCGAACTCGGCGGCAAATGAGTGATGAGCATATGCGGCAGGGGCCGCGACGAGGGAGGTGAGCAACCCAAGGGCGAGCGCAAATCGTGAATTCATGAGGCATCCTTTCAATGGCGCGGAAGGAAATTTTGGGGAAATGCAAAAAACCCGCTCCTACAGGGGAGCGGGCTTCTGACGTCACGGATGGATGGAATGTTTGAGATGCAGCACCAGAGGTGCTGCGAGAATTCCATACTCAGGTCTGTATGCGCAGATTGCCACCCCACTCAAACGAGTGAGCAAGAAGGACAACAGCGAATGGACGAAACAGACCGCATGGCCTTTGTTTACGCGATACCGGGTCCAATGTCAAGCGGGGTGGTTCAGAGAATTGCACTTGACAGCGCGACAAGGTTATGAAAATCTCGCCTTATGCTGAAACGCCGCACCCTCGATTGTTTCTCCTGTTGTAGCCGCTCGTAGAGCGATGTTCCGGGCGAGGGCGCGCTTCGCGTTTATTGGTTTTCTCAAAGAAGCATTCCGCACACAACAGAGTCCAAGGCGATAGCGTCAAGTTCCTCTGTGCTTCCCTTAAAACCAGACGACAATTTGCGTGCACTTTTTGCGCGGTTGGCCTGTACAGCACTTCACGTCATTCTCCACTGCATTTCCGGAGTTCGCATCGATGAGCCAATTGAAATCTTCTGCCTGTGTTCGAGAATCTGCGGGCTTCATCTTCTGTATCTTTGTTGTCTCAGCTGCAGTCGGGGCAGGACAAACTCAGTCGCTGCCGCCTGAGGTAGAAAAAGTGTGCTCCATCCAGTTCGACAAAGATACAAGACGTCCGGCACGCGTGGAAGATAGCGCTCTCTCGTGCCTAAAGGAAGCTGCGAAACGATTGCGAGAAAAGCCGGATGTAAAGCTTGTGCTGGTGGGTGTTGCCGACCCTGCAAAAGACCATGAGGCAGACGACAATGGCCACATGCGGGAGACTGAGGACGCGACAGGCCTGGATGTTCGCTGGGAAGATCTGGCCGCATATCGATCGCTCAACACGAAGGGGTACCTGACGCAGTGGTACGGAATCGATGCTGCACGAATTTTGCCTACGACCGATGAGTCTCTCCGTGGTCAGGATGTGACCGCTTACCTGGTTCCTGGAGCCGCCGATTTTAATCACAATTACCTGGAAACTACGAAGACAAATGAGAGGCCTTGCACAGTCACACCGTGCTACTCCCTGGACGAAGAAAGTCTGAAGGCGCAGCCCCGTTCCCGCATTCCGGAGCCGCATAAGACGGGCGGTGGTAAGTGAGTTCCAAGGGAGTTATGTTTCAGCAATCATTGCAGGGAGTTTTGACAGCGCGGGCAAATGTCGGCTATGGTCGGCGCATGGGTCGGTCTAGCTCTCCGCATTCTTCGCGCTGTTGTTGCATTCGCCTTTAGGGCTGAATGCACGCGAGCTTCTGGCCGCACATTGCTGCTTCCCCGCAGTCTACCATTCACCACAAATCAAAAAGCGCGCAGGAGCCATTCCGGCTTGTGCCTAATTCTGTTTCACCATGCCGTCTACTTGGAGGAGGTCTTCGTTGAAGACGAGATTGCTTGTTCAAAGTTGTGCCGTGGGAGCGCTGTTGTCGTTAGGTTTGCCTGGGCTACTGGGTGCTCAGGCGCCCGATAAGAAGGCGACCGATACCACAGGCAGGGCAAATTCGCCCTTTTCCCGCAATGAAGCGGACCTTCCAAAGGGGCCTGCTCCGCGCCTCGCGGGCCATCCGGATCTTTCGGGGTATTGGATTCCGAGTCATGCCCCAAAGGATAAGCCTGTCGGAAATCTTGGAAAGGATTTGCCTGGTTACAAACTGCCATTCACATCCGAAGGCGAAGCAGCGCATAAGTATAACGTGGAGCACACGGTGGATCCGGAGGCGCTCTGCATCGTGGGCGGATTGCCACGTCACAACGCGAGCGGGCTACCTTTCCAACTGCTCCAAGGCGCTGACCATGCGGTTTTTCTGTATTGGTACACGACCTATCGGTTGGTGCCTTTCGATGGGCAAAAACATTCCGACGATCCCGATCCTTCGTTCTTTGGCGAAGAGATTGGATCATGGGACGGCGACACGTTCGTGATTGACTCGATCGCGTTCAAGGACAAGAGAACGTGGGCCGATGAAAACGGAGATCCTCACAGCGATCGGCAGCACGTGGTGGAACGGTGGACGCGTCCCGACGTTGGGCATATTCACGTTGACATGGTGGTGACGGACCCGAAGTACTACACGGAGCCGGTTCATTATCAAAGGACCTGGCTTCTGGGCAAGCCAGGCGATGAGGTTCGCGAATACTCATGCTCTGAGGACAATGTCGACTTGCCTCACTTGCTTCCAGGCCCCGGCGTCATCGGTCCGGATGGACAGCGTGGGTATGAAAAGCTGGCTCCGTTGCCGCCGCCTCCGAGTAGAGACCACCCCGCCGTCACTTCGATTCCGAATTGAATTCGGATGTTACGCAACACCAAGGTGTTCTATCGCATAACAACGACGTTAGCCAACAAAGAAAAGGAGAAATGAATTGAGAATCGTGAATCGTCTTCCCCGAATGATCTTCACAGCGCTTGCACTTGCGCTCTTGTCGATCGCCGCCCACGCGGCAACAATCACATTGAAGGCCGACTTGAAGGCTTCAACCGAAGTACCCCCAAACGATGGTGCGGGTACAGGGAACCTAACGGCCACACTGAATACCGAGACGAACGAGTTCAAGTACCACGTTGAATTCAGTGGATTGAGCGGTCCGGTTGTTGCCGCGCACTTTCATGGCCCGGCAGAGGCAGGGACCAATGCGAAGCCGCAGCTTCCCATCAAGGCAAGCCCTATTGCGAGTCCGATCGATGGGAGTTCAACCTTGACGCCCGATCAGGCGAAGGACTTGACGGATGGCAAGTGGTATTTCAATTTGCATACAGCCGGAAATCCGCGTGGAGAAGTGCGGGGACAGATAGTGAAGGCTGAATAACGGATAGAGACCGAGTGCGCATACTCCCGAGTGCGTGCGCACTTTTCTCATTAGAGATCAGAAGAAGGAATGTCATGCACCTACGCTTCACAGCCGCTCTCCTTGTGGGCTGCTCCGTTTCCAGTGTTGCTTTTACAGCTGCAATGCAAGACCAGAGTTCGAAGACGGTTAGCGATCCAGTTACTTCTCAAGGGGGCTCCCATCCGAAGCCAACCAACCTGAAAGTGCTGCCCAGGGATATTTCAGCTGATGACCTTGATAAGCTGATGCATCGGTATCAAAGCGAACTGGGCGCGCCATGCGGATACTGCCATGAACAGAATGCTGAGACGAAGCATATAGATTTCGCGTCCGATGAAAACCCTGTCAAAGAGACGGCGCGCTTCATGATTGGAATGACGAGCGACATTAACAACAAGTACCTTGCGCAATTGGGAGATAGGCGTTATTCGGAACCAATAAGCTGCGGTAATTGCCACCGGGGTCAGATCGATCCCCCGAGTTTTGAACCGAAGACGTTGCCATGAGTAAGAGTAGGGAAGTTGGTTCAGAAACCGGGATGAAAAAGCAAACTGAGACATCGGCAAGGGCTGTCGAAGGAGAAGAAGCATGCGATTGAGAAGACGCGGCCTCTGGCTGCTTGCTGGCCTCTGTGTTCGTGTCGGCGGCTCTGCACAAGCGCCAGTCCAGCCTGTTCAATGGACGGTGGCAATAACTCAGAAGACAGCAATGAAACCGGGCACGAGCTCCGTCATTGAACTATCCGCGGAGGTTGAAGAAGGATGGCACGTCTATGGACTTATGCAGTTGCCTGGCGGACCCACGCCTCTACGCGTCACACTTGATACGGATGAGGTTGCCAAGATTGCGGGTGCGCCGACTGGCAATCCTCCCGTAAAGAAGCATGATGCGGCTTTCGACCTCGACACGGATCTATATGAGAAGGCATTCAAGTTGGATCTGCCAATAACATTCAACCCACATCTTGTCGAAGGCGGAAAGGCAGTTCCGCTGAGCGTCCGTTTTCAAGCATGCAATGATCGTGTGTGCCTGCCACCGCGAACTCTTCACCTCTCTGTAGCAATTGAGATATCCCCGAGCAAGTGACCAACAAGCAACCACTCAGTGTGATTTTTTCTCTTGACCTGAATCTTGTTCTAAGTTAGGTTTCATAACATGATGGTTCGATCTGCCCAAGGTTGTCGACGTTTCTCTCTCCTCTCCGGAGAGTTTTCGACGTCCTGTGCGGCAGTGACTCTGACGGCCTGAATAGGACTCGCCGGTTTCTCTGGAACAAGACCATTCATCTTCCCCATATTCTGAACGTCCACTCAACGCCTCATTCCCCACCCTGTTGCAAAACAGGAAGCGAGTTTCCTGAAAGCAATCGGGATTCGTCACAGGTTGAGTTGAAATGATTCGAATCTTCAATCAATTCAGACATTGTTGTCTCATCGCTTAGTAGCCGACTGGCGAACAGGTGAGTGCGCATTGTTGCCGGCTCCGCCGATGAACTGTGACTGCGTCTGGAAACGTGCCTCACAATCCCGCCAGGTTGGCAAGATCTATGCACAGCAGTGGGAGTTGCAACTGGCGTTTGAGCGCCAGTTGTCTCCCATACGTACAAGCCTCAGTAGAGACAACAAGGAAAGTTTTGGAGGATTCGATGAAACTCATTTATTGGAAGTCTGGAATTCATTCCGCTGCACTGGCTGGATTGCTGGCACTCATCATGGCGGCAGCGCCAATGCTTCACGGACAGGTGAAGTATGGCAATGTTCGCGGACGAGTGACCGATGTGTCGGGAGCGATTGTCTCGGGCGCGGAGGTCACTCTTGCAAACACGGGAACTCAGATTGTGCATTCCACTCGCACTAACCAGGCGGGCGATTACGCATTTACCGCGGTTGATCCGGGAACATATTCGGTCTCGATCGCAGCGAAGGATTTCAAGAGAGTCGAGCACAAGGGAGTCGTTGTCGATCTTGAACAGACGGCGACCGTTGACGAATCCCTGGCGGTAGGGACGGTTGGGGAAACCGTTGAAGTGAGCGGTTCCGGTCCCTTGATTGACACCGCGACTGCATCAGAAGGACAGGTAATTACGGAAGAACAGATTCAGGATCTTCCCAATCAGGGCCGCAATCCCTTCACAGTAAACAAGCTGGATAACAATGTGACTCCGGTAGGCGATCCGCGGTTTGTTCGCTATGAAGATCAGAATGGCACTGACTCGCAATCGGTTGCAGGCGCGCCAATCGGTACCAACGGCTATGTTGTAGATGGTATTCCGATTTCCACATCGACTGGCGGAGTTACATTCGTTCCCGCAATTGAAGCCGTATCCGACGTGAAGGTTCAAGCGAACACCTATGACTCAGAGTTGGGAAGAGCGGGCGGAGGTGTCTTCAACACCTCACTGAAGTCCGGCACAACCAACTATCACGGCGAACTGTTTGGCCTCACGAGACAAAATCCTCTTGCAGCAAATGCATGGTTCAACGATCACTACGGAATTGCAAAGCCGGACTACACGACCTATCAATATGCAGGCGCATTCGGCGGCCCTTTGCCTTTCAGCAATAAGAATCGCTTTCTGAAGAACACGTTCTTCTGGGCAACAGAAGCGGGCTACCGGCAGGCTCAACCTCTCGCCAGCACGACCACCCAATATTATGTTCCAAGCCTGGCGGAACGCTTGGGCAACTTCAGCGCGGACACGGTTGGTGCAAACGCCGTAACACTGTACGATCCGACGCAGCCTTTCGTCGGCGGAGTTCGCACGGTGGTGTTGCAGGGCAATGTGATTCCACAAAACCTGATCAATCCGATCGGCCAGTATATCGTCAACCAATTTGCAAAGCCGACTGCGAGTGGTGCGTACAACGGAAGCACTCCGAATTACTCCGGTTCGGACGACTTCAAGACACGTGGCGATGAGTATGTGGGAAAACTGGACCACCAGTTCACACCTTGGTGGTCGGCTTCAGCGTCTTACGTTCACTTGGCGACGCAGGAGCCCAATGGCGACCTGTTTCACACCGTTGCAGCAAGTGATGGCGTGTTGACCCGCTATATCGATGCAACTGCTTTCAATAACGTGTTCACGCTTAACCCAACCACATTACTTACCGCAGGCTACGGGTATAGCCGCTACTACTCGACGACGCCTCAATACAGCAACGGCTTCGATCAGGCAACGGGGTTTGGTGGTGTAGGGTTCCCGCTGGGTTACGTTGACCAATTGCAGTCTAAGACGTTTCCAACCATTACTTTGTCGGGAGTAACCGGAGGAGCTTCGCTCGGCGCAGCGAACAGCGGGCCGACGATCAAGGCGCAACACAGCTACGTGTTCGTACTTACCAAGACCATCGGGAAACAAACTGTCAAAGTGGGGTATGTATTCCGTAACTTTCACCAATTCACTTCACTCGATACCTCTGCCAACGGTTCGTTCACTTTCGATGGACAGTATTCCGACCAGAATGGCGCATCGGTTTCAAACGGCCCGCAGGCAATTGCGGACTTGCTTCTCGGTCTGCCTTCTTCTGCCAGCGTTCAGATCAACGCGGTCGGCCTCAATCAGAATGTCCACTACCAGGCACTGTATGTTCAGGATGATGTGCGCCTGAGTTCGAAGCTAACTGCAAATGCGGGACTGAGGTATGAATACGAACCGGGACAGACGGAGTCATCGAACCGCTATAACGTTGGATTCGATCCCAACGTTGCGTACGATTTCGCAGGGGCAACCGGAGCGGTACCTGCACATGGAGCGATTGCGTTCGCAGGTTTGAACGGATACCCAGTGCACTCAGGAGACTTGAGCCACACGAAGCTCTCGCCTCGGTTTGGCGTGAGTTATGAAGTACGGCCGGACACCGTCGTCCGCGGAGGCTTTGGCGTCTTCTATGCGGCCGTTCCACTGGCTGCCGCGTCAACGGGATTCTCACAGCTGACGAGTTACTCACCCGGCCCAGCCTCAGGACCCGTCACGGCAGGGACGGATGCATGGTTATCCAATCCATTCGGTTCACAGCTTCTCGCTCCTACGGGTACATCACTTGGATCGTTAACCGGTATCGGTGGCGCGATTACAGTTCCGGCCTTTCATCTTGGCTACCCGCTTGTGGAGCAGTATTCGGCCGACGTGGAACACGAGTTTCCAGGAGGCCTCGTTGTCAAAATCGGCTACGCCGGAGCCCACGGGCGCAACCTTCCGGATGCCGTGAACATCAACCAGATTCCCGACAGCGTGTTAGCAGAATTTGCTGCCGGCGGTGAGCACGCGGGGACCAACCTTGCCAGTAAAGTGGCGAATCCCTATTACGCGAAGACTGTCGGCGGTTACCCCTCGACGCCCTTCGGCATCATTGCGCAGAAGACGGTTCCACTTGGCCAAACGCTTTTGCCTTTCCCGCAGTTTGGGTCCATCACGGAAACAGAAAGTGTCGGTCACAGCCAATACAACGCGCTCGATGTGAAAGTGCAGAAGCGATTCAACCACGGATTGACCGCACTGATCGCCTACACCTGGTCGTCGAATTGGGACAACCTATGGGGCTCTCCGGTAGCAGGATTGAATACGCTCAATCCGAATCCAACGACGGCCGGACCTCAGGATGACTACAACCCTAACGGCGAGTATTCACGGGCCACAAACGACATTCCCAACCGCTTTACTGCGGCGGCAAATTATGAACTGCCCATCGGGCGGGGAAAGTTGTTGCTGGGAGATGCGAACAGGCTTGTCGATGCTGTTGTTGGCGGATGGAAGATCAACGACGTGACCATTCTTGAGAATGGCGGTCCGTTGCCGATAGTCCAAACAAATCTCAGCACTGGCACCTACGGAACTACAGGGGTTGCCGGTGCGAATCAGCGTCCCAATCTGATTCCGGGCAGCAATCCGTGCTACTCAGGTTCGCCGGAAAGCCGTTTGGGCGGCACGAGTGGACTCAAGCCATATTTCAATTCGAGCGCCTTTTCGATTGCCCCGCAGTATTCCTATGGCAACGCGGAGCGCACATTGAATTGCTATGGGCCCGGATTCGAGAACTCCGATCTCTCCCTCGACAAGAATTTCAGAGTGAGCGAGAGAGCTAACTTTGAAGTCCGCGTGGAAGCCCTGAATGCCTTCAATACGCCGGAATTCGGACAGCCGGGGATCACGATCACCACCGGCGCGAGCAGCGCATCAACGGGCGCGGTCACGTCGCAGTTGGGGTTCTCTCGAATCGTTCAGGTTGGTGGCCGGCTTAGTTTCTGACGGCTGTACTTTGCCAGCAGGCGGGAAGCGGCTTTCAGCGACGATGGAAGCCGCTTCCGATGAATTCACACTCTACTGTATCGGATGGTTCAATGATCCAAAAAACTCACGATCAATCTACGACGCGGAACAAGCTGTATCGGCCAAGTCTAAGTCCAAACGCTGCTGGAACGGAATCGCGGCAGCAAGAGGGGGTTAAGGCTGTACGACGGACCGCGCTGTTAACAGGGCTGTCCATCAGGATGCTCTTGCTGCTCGTTGCGCTTGGGGCTTCGGGACTCGGTTGGGTCATTCTGCGAACTCATGCCCAAATCGCTGTGCGCAACCAGGGATATGTTCCGTATAGCGATGCGCCAATCAACTATCGATCGGAGGACCTTAGCGATCCAGTGGCCAAGCTGCAGCAGCAATTGGACCAGGGAAAGAAGACGCTGAAGTATGGGCCCAAGTACGGTTATCTCAAGTCCGTCCTGAAGCTGCTGAAAGTCCCGGTCGATTCACAGACGCTCGTCTTCTCAAAGACAAGCTTCCAGTATAAGAAGATCTCGCCGGAACATCCTCGTGCGCTTTATTTCAACGACGATGTTTACGTTGGCAAGGTGCATGACGGCAAAGCAATTGAGATCGTTTCCTTTGACCCAATGCAGGGCGCAATCTTCTACCTGCTGGATGAACACAAGGTTGACAAGCCAGTGTTTCAGCGGGCTGAGTTGGATTGCACGCAGTGCCACATCGCCGCGGGAACACGCAATGTACCAGGTGTCCTCCTGCGATCTATCTATCCGACTGCGACAGGTACACAGGCACCCTCCAGCCAGTCTTACATCACGGACCAGGAAAGTCCCATCAAAGACCGATGGGGCGGTTGGTATGTGACGGGCAAAACTACGGGCCTGCCGCATATGGCGAATGCTGTTGTGGAAGACCAGCAGGCAACGGGACCAATCGACCAGGGTGCTTCAATCAAGCTCATATCGCTCCCGCACTCTTTCGACTCCTCTGCTTATTTGATTCCGGACAGTGATGTGGTGGCGCATCTTGTTCTTGCACATCAGACGCAGATGCACAATCTGATTACTCTGACGAACTATAAAGCGAGGCTGGCACTTTATGCGGAGGCAGCCAAAAACAAGGGGAATGGATTGCCCGTTGATTCCGCCTTGTCCGAGAGCGCCCGCAAACAATTTGAGCGTCCAGCAGAGCAACTGCTGCGCTACTTGCTCTTCGTTAACGAGGCACCGCTATCGGGCGCTGGCGGCGAAGGCATCAAGGGCCCGTCCGCCTTTGCAAAGGAGTTTGCGGCTCGAGGCATTCGCGACCGCAAAGGGCGTTCGCTGCGCGACTTCGATTTGAAGGCGCGCATCTTCCGGTATCCGTGCAGTTACCTGATCTATTCGGGATCATTCGATGCTCTTCCTGAACCAGCGAGGAGATATGTCTATCATCGCTTGCTTCAGGTGCTTACCGGGCAGGATAGGAGCGACGAGTTTTCAAGACTGTCAGAGGAAGATCGCCGAGCGATTCTCGAAATCCTGCTCGCGACCAAGCCGGGATTGCCGGCGGAGTGGGATGACTACGCTCGTTTAAATCACATTCCTGTTCATGGATCAAGGAAACATTCACACCCGAGTTAGGCAGGGTGCATTACTCAACAGCAGGCAACCAGAGAGGAAACAAGACGATGAGAGTATTTTCGAGAATGGTCGGGCTCGCAGCTATATTCGCGGTCCTTGGCATGTCCGTCGCCGTGGCGCAATCTACGAGCGGGTCGGAAACGATAGACGGGCGATGGGACGCCAGTCTTGATAACCATGGAACTCAAGTCCCATTCAGACTCGACATCTCCGGTTCGGGGCCGACATTGAAGGGGACATTCTACGATGGCTTCGCGCCATATGACGGCACAACCAGCGCAACGTTTCAGGATGGGAAGCTCGTCCTGGGAGTGGAACACTACCTCACTACGATTACGGCAACACTGAGCAACGGCGCTCTTACCGGGAATGCCGTGACGATTTCGCGAGGCGGCAACGCTAACTATGGCTTCCAGGCAACGCGTCATGTGGAAACGGCTGCAGCCCCGGTTAAGGCGCCATCGATCGCCGGGTCATGGATTATTCCGCTCGATAACCCATCGGCCAAGGGGGAGAAAGCGTTCCGCTTCATTGTGCAACAGCATGACGCGGAAGTCGCGGCGTCGATTCTTCGCGTCGATGGAGACACGGGCGCTTATACCGGCACTTACAAGGATGGAAAATGGGTGCTCAGTCACTTTGACGGATCTCGCCCTGGAGTGATCGAAGTCTCATTGGCGGAAGATGGAACGCTCGAGATCCACCAGAACGGTGGCCGTCCCAGGCCAGTCGCGACGACAGCAAGCGGCGCTGCGAGCGGCGAGCAACCGGCTGCAATTGCCAGTTCCACGAACAACAACCAGTATGGTGAACAGCCCGGCGGCAGCCGTTATGCCAATAAGCTGATCGCCTACCGCGAAGAAGTGGCCAAAGCCAAAAGGCTGCCGCAGCCTGAGGACTATGACACGCACACCACTGTCCGCGATCCCAACGAAAAGTTCACATTCAACTTTCCGGATGAAAACGGGAGACTGGTATCGAACGATGATTCTCGTTTCAAAGGTAAGGTCGTCCTCGCCATCGTGACAGGGACGTGGTGCCCGAACTGCCATGACGAGGCGCAATATCTAGTCAAGCTGGACAAGAAGTATCGCGACAAAGGATTGGCAATTGTTGCGCTCGACTTCGAAGAGCCGGAGCAGCAGGGCAGCCTGGAGCGCGAACGCGCTTTCGTGAAGCAATACGGAGTTGAGTACACGTATCTGATTGCTGGTGCGCCGTCAGATATGTGGGAAAAGGTGCCACAGGCGGTCAATCTCAACACCTGGCCGGCAACGATCTTTGTGGGGCGGGACGGCCTAGTGAAGGGGATTCATTCAGGATTTGCTTCACCGGCGAGTGGCGAATTCAATCGTCAACTGCAGGAAGAATTCACGTCGAAGATTGAGCAGTTGCTTTCCGAAAAGCCAGCTCAGAACCTCGCCGAAACAACTCCAGCTTCTGGCAAGCCTGGGCAGTAAGAATTGTCGGCGAGCCGGTATGTGTAGATAGGCTTGTTGCTGATGAATGCCACTCAGTGCAGCCGTTCCCTCATTGAACGGGTGCACTGAGTTTGTTGGCGATGATCAAGTGGTCAAGCACCTACCCGTCGAAGGTATGGATACAGAACGGGGACGCGGCGCCGCCATCAACGATGCGCTCAACAGGGCTAGCAATAGGGTCATATCGTCGTAATCTCAACCCATCATCTCCAGCACTGGATTCACTTACCTGATTCCCACAATTCCATTATTCGAGAATCATCTCGCGGTGCGAACCATGACCCTTGGTTGGACCGTGGGTGGGCTATTCCATTTTGCAATTGGCTTCCCGATTTCCATTCCGACCTCAAATAACAATCTGAGCCAGGTACTCTTCAGGGGAACCTACCAGAATCGAGTTTACGGCCAGCCGTTATTCCTCATAGGCCCCAACAGTCATAACTTCAAGCCCTCAAGCCAGATCCTCAATCCGGCGGCGTGGAGCGATGCCGCGCTGGGAACCTTTGGGACAACCAAAATCTACCAAAGCGACTACCGCTGGCAGCGGCAACCTGACGAAGAGATGAATCTAGCCAAGAGTTTCCCGATGCCCTTTAGAAAAACAGAAGGGAGCAGCATCCAGGCGCGCGGTCAGTTTTTCAATCTATTCAATCACCTCTGCGACCAAACGCCGAAAGCCTCCAATCCGACGCAGGCGCCAACCTCCAGTAACGGAGGACTCGGCCAAATCAATGTAGGAAGCGTGTCCGGATACAGGACTGGGCAGATAGTTGCACGATTCCAGTTCTAGTGCCGTAGTGTGCTTAGCGCGAGCTGGGGAGAGGGTGAAGCTAGACAACCAACTTCTCCCGGCTCGTGCCGGCGATCCAGTGGTTCGGATGTATGTACATCTCCAGGTGAGCAGCGTTGTCCAGGCGGTCATCGCCCTGCGTGGGTTCTCGATACAAATGGCAGATTATCAAGACTTTATGGCGGAGGGAGAGGGATTCGAACCCCCGGTACCCTTTCAGGCACAACGGTTTTCAAGACCGCCGGTATCAACCGCTCACCCATCCCTCCGCGGAGTGTGGGGCTGTCTTCGATTGTAAAGCTAAATGAGAGATTTCCGGGGCGGGCCGCGGGAAAGGGCCGTTTCCAGACGGCGAAGGCGGTTTGGGGGCCGGATGCAGGCTCGGATTCGCGCCGGGCAAACCACCTCCGAAGCTAAATCCGAAGGCTGAAAACCGGATCAAAGCCCTCATCTAACGGCGAACCTTGTGTCAAGGGTGTTACAACAGTTGTGCATGGCCAAGCGAACAAAATCCGGTACCGAGCCGCTGCCCGGACAACCCATCAGTCTGCGCACGCTTGGTGAGTATCTGAACCTCTCGCCGGCCACGATTTCGCTGGTGCTGAACAATGCACCGGGAGTGCGGTCGATTCCGCAGGATACGCGGGACCGCGTGACGGAGGCGGCGGCCAAATTCGACTACCGGCCGAGCTTTTACGCCCGATCGCTGCGCAAAAGGCAAACGTTTTCAGTGGGAGTGCTGACTCCGGACCTGAATGACAACTATGCAACGCAGGTTCTGACCGGGGTGGAGGACCACCTGATTGAAGAGGGCTACTTTTACCTGGTCGCCAGCCATCGTCGGAAGCCCGACCTGATTGAGGAATACCCGCGGCTGCTTCTGGATCGCTGCGTGGAAGGATTCATCCTGATCGATACGGTGTTGCAGCACAGCATGAAGCTCCCGGTTGTTTCTGTGGCAGGGCACAAGGAAATTGAGGGCGTGACAAACGTGGTGCTGGATCAACGGCGCGCAGCGGATTTGCTGTTGCGCCACCTGCACCAACTGGGCCACCGCAAAATCGCTTTCATGCGTGGCGGCAGCCACAGTTCCGATGCCGATGAGCGCTGGGAATGCCTGATGGACGTGGCCCGCGAACTGAAACTGGAGGTTCCAGACGAGCTGAAAGTGGCAATCCAAACCAAGGTTTCAACGCCGCAGATGGGTTTTGGACCGGCCACCGAGTTGGTGGGTCGTGGGGTCATGTTCACAGCGCTGGTTTGCTATAACGATTTGTCGGCGATTGGAGCAATTCGGGCGTTGAAGGACCATGGGTTGCGAGTGCCGGAGGACGTTTCTGTAGTGGGGTTCGACGATGTTCTGACAGCGGCTTACCATAATCCCAGCCTGACCACGATCCGGCAGCCGTTGCAGCAGATGGGCATTATGGCCGCGCGGATTCTGTTGCAGCGGATTCGAGGACAGGTCGATTTTCCCACTTCGCTGGCAATTCTTCCGGAATTGGTGATTCGCGAGTCGACGTGCCCTCCGAATCCAAAACGCATGCGCGGCAAACGGGGATAAGGTCGGAATCAGCGCCCTTCGCTTCAGTGGCCGAAAAATGCCCCTGGGTGGGGTGTTGTCTCACGTTGTGGGAACTTATACCATGAAGGCGCCATTTTCCGGCAGGAGGATGCCATGCGCTATCCAGCCCTTGTATTGATGATTGTGGGGCTTGCTTTGCCAGCCTGGGCGGCCAAACAGGTGACCGTGGCGCAATTGGAAAAGGCGCTGGATGGGGCAACGGTAAGCCGCGATGCGGAAGTGGTCAAAAGGCTAACCCAGTTGGAATTGACTGAGCGATTGAGCGATGCGCGATTTGTGCGCCTGCAGACTCAAATGCCCGGCGCATTGTCGCAACAGGCTCTGGTTGCTGTGGCGGATGCGTCCACATTTCTCAAACTCCCGGCGGAGGATCTTCCGGCCACTCCCGCGCCTGATCGCGCAGCACAGGATGCGATGCTGGCAAAAGTCTTCGACTACGCTCGGCGAACGATACCGCGGCTGCCGAACTTCTTTGCGACCCGGGAGACAACTCGCTTTGAAGAAACGCCTGCAAGGCCTCACCAGGACCCGCGGCATTGGAACATCGCGATCCCGCTGCATTTCAACGGAAAATCGATTGAAACAGTTTTATACCGAAACGGCAATGAGATTGTCGAAGCCGAGGCACAGAATCAAAAGGCATTCGATGCGCGTGGCTCGGGCCTGGATACCTCAGGCGCATTCGGAGCCATTCTGCCCACGGTGCTGGCAGACGCCTTGCAGGGCACGCTGACCTGGGGTTATTGGGAACAGGAGCCGGAAGGAACGCTGGCGGTATTCCGATTTTCTGTGCCGGAAAAGGCTTCGCACTATACGGTAGCTTCTCCAACCCTCGGGTTTGAAATTCGCAGCGCCCCGGCTTACCACGGCGAGATTGAGGTAAACCCAGCCGACGGCGCCATTCTACGCTTGATGATTCTGGCAGATATTAAGCCGGCAGGCCCAGTCGCGGAGGCAGGGATCATGGTGCGGTATGGCCCAGTGGATATTGGCGGTCAAACGTATATTTGCCCGCTGAAGAGCGTGGCGCGTTCCGTTGTCCGGGCGGTACCCGGCGGGCCCGCCGCGAAGGGCGATGCCCCGAACGTGATGTTGGAACCAACTTCAAATTCAATGGTAATGCTCGACGCTCCCAAAAAGGATGAAGATGCTTTAGAGGCAACGCAGGTCAGAGTGAACGATGTTTTGTTCAAGAAGTATCACTTGTTCAGGGCGGAAACGCGTATTGTGACCGGCGAGGAGCCGTCCTCTGAACTGCCGGCGATTCCTGCAGCGGTCCCTCAGCATTGACCGTGCGGAAAGCCACTTATGCGCCCTTGATTGCTCCTTTAGGCCGCGCGTGTTACAAGCTAAAGAACAGGGTTCAGCCAGGATGGCCTCGAAGAAAGTTCAGGCTTTCTGGTTTTGTCCGTTATGTCCGCGAGCCGAGTAGTGTCGCCCCCGGCACCCTGAATCAGCAGTGAAGGGAACCCAGAGTCTTTATGAGCGCCGGCCTTCCAGTGGAAATGGAAACGCTTTTCGGAGACTACCCGCTTGACCAGGCATTCGATGAGATGCGGGAGCGGGGCGGGGATGTGCGCCCCCATTACAAGGCGCTGGCCGAGATGCTGGCGCAGCTGCCGGAAGAAGAGCTTCTGCGGCGAAAGCAGTCGGCGGACCTGTCTTTCCTGACCCAGGGCATTACCTTTACTGTGTACGGGCGCGACGAGGGAACGGAGCGCATCTTTCCTTATGACCTGCTGCCCCGGCTCATTACCGCAGCCGAGTGGGACAGGATTGAACGCGGCCTCACGCAGCGCATCACGGCGCTGAACATGTTTCTGCGCGATGTTTATTCCGACGCGAAAATTCTGAACGACCGGGTGATTCCGCGCGAGCTGGTCTACAGTTGCAAGCATTACAGGCGGCAAATGCGGGGCCTGCAGGTGCCGCGCAATGTGTATATCGCGGTGGTTGGCTCAGACCTGCTGCGCCTGAATACCGGCGAGTACGTGGTGCTGGAAGATAACCTGCGCGTACCGTCCGGGGTGAGTTATATGCTCACCAACCGGCGCGTCATGAAGCGGACATTCCCGCAACTGTTCCACAGCTATGGTGTCCGGCCCATTGAGCATTATCCGCAACTGCTGCTGGCGACGCTGCGATCGCTTGCTCCTGAAGGCCGGCCGGAGCCGAATATTGTGCTGCTGACGCCCGGGGTTTTTAATTCGGCGTACTTTGAGCACACGTACCTGGCGCGGCAAATGGGAATCGACTTGGTGGAAGGCCGCGACTTGGTGACCCACGACAACATTGTGTACATGCGCACGACCGACGGGCTGAAGCGCGTGGACGTGATCTACCGGCGCGTTGACGACGACTTCAGCGATCCCCTGATTTTCCGTGGCGACTCGATCCTGGGATGCGGCGGCCTCTTCAATGCCTATCGCGCCGGAAACGTGACGGTGACCAACGCATTCGGTACAGGCCTGGCGGACGACAAGGCGGTGTATGCGTATGTGCCGGACATGATCCGCTACTACCTGGGCGAGGACGCGATTCTGCCCAACGTAAAAACCTTCCTGCTCGGCGACGACAAGGAGCGGAAGCATGTGCTGGCCAATCTGGACAAGCTGGTGGTGAAGGCCGTAGGCGAGAGCGGCGGATACGGCATGCTGATTGGACCGCAATCGACGGCACGCCAGCGCGAAGAGTTTGCGCGCCAGATTGAAGCGAATCCGAGGAACTATATTGCGCAGCCCACGCTGGATTTTTCGCGTGCGCCGTGTTTGATTGGAAACCACCTTGAGCCTCGCCACGTGGACCTGCGCCCCTACATACTTTTTGGCGACAAGGTAAACATTGTGCCCGGCGGCCTTACGCGCGTGGCTCTTGAAAAAGGATCGCTCGTGGTGAACTCTTCGCAGGGTGGCGGCAGCAAAGACACATGGGTTCTTGAAGAGTAATCAGGAACGGATTTCGGGAGAGTCCGACGATGTTATCGCGCGTGGCTGACAGTCTCTACTGGATGAGCCGCTATCTGGAGCGGGCGGAGAATACTGTCCGTCAACTCGACGTGACCATGAGCCTGATGCTCGACACCAGTGACACCAGCGCGGAGGTGCGCTGGCAGCGGATGATGGCCTCGCTGGGCAAACCACCGGGCATGGAGTGGAACGACGATCTGGACGCGATGGCCAGGATGCTGGTGTTCGATACCCTGAACCACGCGGCAGTCACGTTTTGCGTCAATGGCGCCCGCGAGAATGCGCGCCAGGTGCGCGAGGAGATATCCAGCGAGCAGTGGGCGCGTCTGAACCGGCTCTATCACCAGATGCACTCGCCGCACGCGCAGTCGCAGTTCCGCGTGAATATCAACGATGCGCTGGCGTCGGTGGTGGACGGCATACACCTGTTCAAGGGCGTCAGCGATACCACCATGATCCACGGGCAAGGCTGGCAGTTTATCCGGCTTGGCCGCTATCTTGAACGGGCATACGCCACTGCGACGCTGTTGGAGGTTTACCAGCCCGACCTGTTCCAGCCGAATGAGCAGGACCATTCCGGCTACCAGTATCTTGAACTGGTAGGGCTGCTGCGTTGTTGTACCTCGTTTGAAGCGTATTGCCAGGTGTATACCGCCGACATTTCATCCGAGCAAATTCTGGAATTCCTTCTGTTGAACCGCGACTTTCCCCACGCCATTCGCTATACCGTCGACGGTATGCGCGATGCCATTGATTCTATCCAACGCTCAGGAGGACGGCGCCCCCCGGAGGAGTTGATTGCCGTGATCGGGCGCCTTCAGGCGATGCTCGGCTATACAACCATTCAGGAGATTCTGGCCGGCGACGTGGCAAAGTTTCTTCACACCATTCGCGAGCAGTGCATGCGCATCCATGAGCTCATCTACCGTTATTACGTGCACTATTCCATTCAATCCGCGCTGGCGACTTGAAAGGCAGCTTTTAGCGTTTGGCTATTAGCCGTTAGCTTTCAGCTCGTCCATGCGCACGCTGGGAAAGTTAATAGCTAATAGCTACGTAGGACGCAACCCCTGAAGGAACGTTGGAAACCATGAACTTCTATTCCATTCGGCATCTAACGCGCTTCCGCTATTCGAAGCCGATCAGCGAGAGCATCATGGAGACGCGCATGCATCCGCGCTCCGATGCGAATCAGCACTGTCTCACGTTTTCGCTTTCGGTGAGCCCGCGGTGCCGCGTCTTCAGCTACCGCGACCACCAGGGGAACACCGTGCAGCATTTCGACATTCCCGGCGAGCATAACCAGTTGGTTATTATCGCGGAATCGGTTGTGGAGCAGCAGGTTCTGCCCGATGTGCCCGCGTTCCTTTCGCCTGACGCCTGGGGCGCTTTGGACGACATGATCGAGGCCGGCGACTACTGGGAGATGCTGTTGCCCAGCACGTTCGCCGTCGAGACGCCAGCGGTGGTCTTGCTGGCCAAGCAGATGGGTGTCACGCGCCGCGATGACCCGTTGATGCTGGTGCAGGAGCTGAATCAGCGGCTCTTCGATTACTTCAAGTATGTACCCCGCTCCACGCGCGTGGATTCGCCCATTGACGAGGCCATCATCAGCGGCGAGGGAGTTTGCCAGGATTTTGCGCACACCATGATTGCCCTGTTGCGACATGTGAAGATTCCGGCGCGGTACGTTTCCGGCTACCTTTATCGCAGCCGCGAGGACCACGACCGCTCGACGCCCGATGCCACGCATGCATGGGTGGATGTGCTGCTGCCGCACCTGGGCTGGGTAGGCTTCGATCCCACCAACAACCTGGTCGCGCATCATCGCCATATCCGCACCGCGGTGGGTAGAGACTATGCCGATGTGCCGCCCACCCACGGGATCTTCCGCGGCAAGACGGAAAGCGAGCTTTATGTGGCCGTGCATGTGCAGGCAGGCGATCAGCCGCCAGCGCTGGACCAGCAACTGCCCATCCCCGAAGACTGGAGCGTGCTGGTGGAGCGCGCGCAGCAGCCACCGGAGACCGCCATACCCTTCATCGATTTGCAGCAGATGCAGCAGCAGCAGTGAACAGTGAGCAGTGGACAGTGGACAGGGAATAGAATCGAAGCGGAGGTGCAATCGGCATGAACGAAATTGTGTTTGAGGTTGCGCAGGAGGCTGACGGTGGGTTTACCGCTGAGGCCCTCGGTGAAAGCATCTTTACGCAAGCCGATAACTGGGACGAGTTACGGGCCAATGTGAAAGAAGCAGTCCAGGCATTTTACTTCGATGCCACGCCGCCTGCCGCGATTCGTCTGCACCTGGTCCGCGACGAGGTGCTGGCCGTCGCATGAAGTTGCCACGCGATTTGAGTGGACAATCGCTGGTGAAGTATCTCTCGAAGCATTGGGGATACCAGCAGGTGCATCAAGTCGGCAGCCATATCATTCTAGAAACCAAGCAGCCTACGCCTCATCGCATCGCGGTCCCCGCACATCACCCGCTTAGAATTGGAACGCTGAATGCGATCCTCGTCTCCGTTGCCGCGCACAAGAACGCGACCAAAGAGGAAATTCTGAAGGGCATCTGACGGTGTAATTCGTCGCGACTGTTGAGCTTGGGAGATGCCCAACCTCAGCCGGCTTTCCGCGCCTCAGCTGCAATCTTTCTTAGCTCAGGCAGGATTTGGCCCAGCGCCGCCGGCCCCGCGTTGCGTCTGCCTAACGCAAAATACACATCGCGATAGAGCCGGTAAAGCTGCTCGTAGACCGCGGCGGATTGCGGGTCGGGTTCGACGGTGCGGAGCGGCAGGCAAACAGCGGCTTGGGCTTCTTCGATGGTCTTGTAGGCGCCTGCGGCGAGCAGTGCGAAGATGCCCGAGCCGAGACTGGTTGGAATGCCCGCAGGCACAAGCACCGGCTTGTTCAGCACATTGGCATACACGCGATTCAGCACTTCGCTCTTCTGCGGGATGCCGCCGGCGTTGATGACGCGATCGATGCGCACGCCATGCTCGGCCATGCGCTCCAGAATGAGCCGGGTGTGGAAGGCGGTGCCTTCGATGGCCGCGAAGAGCTCGTCCTGCGCGGTGTGCATCAGGTTCCAGCCCAGCGTGACGCCGCCCAACTCGGGGTTGACGAGAACGGTGCGGTCGCCGTTGTCCCAGGTAAGGCGCAGCAGGCCGGTTTGTCCTGCCTTGTAAGCATCCAGACCCTCGGAAAGCGCCGAGACGGTGGTGTTGGCACGGCGGGCAATGGCGTCAAAAATGTCGCCGGTGGCGGAGAGGCCGGCCTCAATCCCGGTAAAGCCGGGATACACGCTGCCAGGAACCACGCCGCAAACGCCGGGAACAAGCTGCGCCTCGCGGGCCATGGCGATGATGCAGGTGGACGTGCCGACTACGTTCACCGCGTCGCCCTCGCGTATGTTGGAGCCGATGGCGTCCCAATGCGCGTCAAATGCGCCCACCGGGATGGGAATGCCAGCGCGCAGACCAAGCGCCTCGGCCCACTTGGGCGAGAGATGGCCGGCAAGGTGATCGCTGGTCAAGTATTCTCCGCCCAGCTTGGCGCGAATGCCCGCAAAGAGCGGATCGACGGCGACGAGGAAAGACTCCGGCGGCAGGCCGTCCCAGCGCGGGTTCCACATCCACTTATGGCCCATGGCGCAAACGCTGCGCTTGAGCTCGCCGACGGTGGTAATGCCGCTCAGGGTTGCGGCCACCATGTCGCAATGCTCCAGAGCGGTGACGAAGCGTGATCGCTTGTCAGGGTTATGGCGCAGCCAGTGCAGCAGCTTTGAGAAACCCCATTCCGATGAATAAACGCCCCCGCACCAGTCGATACCTTCAAAGCCCAGTTCGTGAGCCTTCGCCGTGATCTCTCCGGCTTCGGCGTGGGCACGGTGATCGCACCACAGGTAGTAATCGTCGAGCGGTTCCAGATTCTCGCCAACCGGAATCACGCTTGAGCCGGTGGTGTCGAGGGCAATGGCGGCAACAGTACTGCCGTCAACGCCGGTGGACCGGAGCGCATCGCGGGTAGCGGCTGCCAGTGCGGCCATCTGGTCGGCATGAGACTGCGTGGCAAAGTCGGGGTCTTCACGCCGCCGGTGGAGAGGATAGGATGCCGAGGCGGTGCCGATGGGGCCGGTCTGGCTGTCGACAAGAGTGACGCGAACACTGAGTGTGCCGAAGTCGACGCCGGCAACGATGGTCATGGGCTAGCTCCCCGGTAAACGCTTTCCAATACGCAGACCAGAGTACTACAGAACAGTTGTCAGTTGTCAGAGGTCAGTTAACGGCGCTTACTTCTTCGCGGCTGGAAGCATGGCCTTGAGTCTGTCGAACATGCCGGGCTTTGCGGCTACAGTTCCGGCCACGGGCTTGGGGATGTGCGCTGCGGCAGAAGACTCTGTCGGCGGCTTGGTTTGAGACGTGGACGGCGGCGCGGGTTGCGGCGCGGAGGGCGTGGCCGTCGCTGCGGCGGGCTTGTCCGGCGGACGATCGACCACCCTTGTGCCGGGAAGGTCGGGGACCGGCGTCTCGCTGTTTTTCACGAGGATGGAGATTCTGCGGTTCGATGGGTCTTCCGGGTTGCTCTTGACGCGCAGAAGCTGGTCGGCGTAGCCGCGCACCTGGGTGACCTGGTCGGAGCGCACACCGTCCTGTTGCAGCAGGCGCCGGGCGGAGTTGGCGCGATCCGCGGAGAGCTCCCAGTTGCTGTACGTGGTATCAGAGGAGTACGGCGTCGCGTCGGTGTGGCCCTCAATGAGCAGAGCGTTGGGCAGCGTCTTCAACTCGCCGGCCAGCAGCGCCAGCAGCTCCTGTCCGCTGTCACTCAGGCGCGCGCTGCCGCTCTGATAGAAAGTGCCGTTCTTGTCCTCAAGCAGCTCGATCCGCAAACCCTCCGGAGTGATGGTGATCTCGATCTGCTTGGAGAGCTTTTCCAGTTCCTTGCGCGCCTTGATCTCCTCTTCGAGCTTTTCTTTCAGCTTCTGCATATCGTCGTTCACCGTCTGGGATACGGTTGAGCCGGTGCCGGTCATGGTGGTGCCGAGCTGGGAACTTGTTCCTTTGGGGTCGTTGAAGTAGCCGGCGACCGCGCGCTTGACCTTTTCACTGGAACCCATGAGCCAGAGAACGATGAAGAGAGACATCATGGCGGTGACGAAGTCGGCGTAGGCCACCTTCCAGGCGCCGCCGTGGTGGCCGCCGTGGCCGCCCTTTTTCTTGATCACGATGATGGGTTGACTCTTGGCCGTCATGACGCCGCCCCAGTGGGTTGAAAGGTTTTAGGATGCCGCTTCCACGCTTCCGCCTTTGCAGCCCTTTTCCATTTCGTCGAAGCTGGGGCGGACATGGGCAGGAATGGCGCGGCGGCCCATTTCAATGGCGATCATGGGCGCGGAGCCTTTGAGAAAGGCAAGCAGCAGGACGCGCAGCACGTGGAGATATTCATTTTCCGCGTCGGCGGATTTGGCCATGCTGGAGCTGAGAGGGCCGGCCACGCCATAGCAGGCCAGGATGCCGAGGAACGTGCCTACCAGCGCCGCGGCCACCTTTTCCCCGATCTCTTCCGGCGGGCCACCGAGCGACCCCATGGTGATAACCACCCCGAGAACCGCCGCCACAATGCCGAGGCCGGGAAGGGCGTCGGCCACGGTGGTGAGCGCGCTGACGGGCTGGGTGGCCTCGTGGTGATGCACTTCCATGTCGAGCTCCATCATCTGGTCCATGTCGAATGGCTCCACGCCGCCGGTGATGGCCGTGCGCAGCGTGTCGCAGACGAAGTCTTTAGCGTGATGGTCGTTCAGGAATTCGGGATAGTTCTTGAAGATGGAGCTTTCCTTGGGCTTCTCAACATCGTTTTCAACGCTGAGCAGACCTTCTTTGCGCACCTTGTTCAAAAACTGGTACATCATCTTCAATGTACTGAGATAACGGGCCTTGTTGAAGGGCGAGCCCTTCAACACACCTACCAAGCCTGCGCCAATTCCCTTGAGGATGTGGATGGGATTGGCCACCAGCAGGGTTCCAATGGCAGCGCCGCCGAGGATGAGCAGTTCGGCGGGCTGGATGAGGACCTGGATGTGTCCTTTCTCCATGAGAAAACCGCCGATGACTGCCCCGATGACGACAACAATGCCTATGATGGCGAACATGAAAGTCTCCCCGATGCCGAAGTGATCCGGTTGCCCCCCGCGTGAAGGCTTGAGCTCATGGCGATCTGCGCACGTTCCAGCAACTGGGCCAGGGTTTCCGAGGTGTCGGCCTGGGCTGCGCCGACGCTCACGGTAAGGGATACGCGGTCTCCCCACCAGCGGAAATCGGCGGTTCTGGCCAGGCCGGCGAGCATCTGCGCATGTGCGGCCAGCATCTCTGCGGTGCGTTCGTGGGAAAGCACGAGAAATTCGTCGTCGCCCCAGCGGCCCAGTTGGTCTGTGTGCCGCAGCCCCCCGGCGAGCGTTCTTTCCACGCGCTCAAACATGGCGTCGCACGCCTGGGGGCCGTGCGTTCTACGCAGCGACTGACCCTGGTCGATGGTGAGCCAAAGCACGCCGAAGGGCGGAGCGCCTTGCGTAAAGTCCTCGAATTCTCTTTCCAAGCGCTCCTGGAGGTTGGTGACGTCCTTTTCGACCCCCGAGTTATCGGTTGTCGCGCCGTGAGGAAGCGCGTCCAGGCTTTGGGCTGGATGGAAGACAACCAGGTTTCCGATGCGTTCGCCAAGCCCGTTGCGAAGCACCACAACGCGAACGATGGCGGGGAGCTGATGGCCCAGGCGATGGCGCAGGGGTACGAGGGTGCCGGGGCCGGGATGGGTGTGCGCCCCGGCGTGGGCTGACCATTGCCGCGCGCCCCCAACCACCAGGGTTTGCAGCGCCTCGTTCACAGGACGCCCAAGGAGATTGACGCGAGGGTAGCCGGTGATGGCTTCGGCGGCACTGTTCCAGAATGCGATCCGGCCTTCCGGATCAGCAAGAACAATCCCGTCCGGGAGTGTATCCAGAGTGGCTTCCAGCAGTTCCAGACGATCGGTCATCGAAGCCCCCCGAGTGGTTCATCGGCGGGAGAAGCGACAACTTGACCACCTGCGGTGGGGCAGGCGCTCGCTCTTCGCTCGCACGGCTTTGCTCCTTCTCATTCATCGAGGGATAAGACAGCACGATGGATGGGACACAGTGCGAGCGGCGTTAACTCAGAGTGTGCAGGAAGCCGGATCAGGTTTGCCGGCGAGGGCAGGGGGCTTCATGGGCAGCCGGACGGTGAAGTTTGTGCTTCCCGGAACCGATTGAACCTGGATTTTGCCACCGAACTTCTGGGTGACAATGCGATGAACGATCTCCAGGCCAAGACCGGTGCCCGATCCCTGCGGCTTGGTGGTAAAAAAAGCCTCGAAGATATGAGGGAGGGTTTCAGGAGGAATTCCCGAGCCATGATCGGTGATGCTCACGGCCAGAGTGGCGGGCTCCTCGCTGGTCCCCGGCTCGGTCCATGTGGAGATTTCGATACGGGCTTCGCTGGGTGAGGCGTCGACGGCGTTATCGATGAGATTGGTCCAGACCTGGCTTAGAAGCGAACCGCGGCTGTAAATGGTGGAGGGGGCCGCTTCAAAGTGCTTCTCGACGGAAATCTGCTTGATGCGCAGTTTGTGGCCAAGCATGGTGAGCGTGCTCTGCAGGCTGTCGTGCACGTCAAGTTCTCTCACCTGGGAGCGATCGTCGTAGGCGAATTTCTTTACCGCCATTACCAGCTCCGTGACGCGGGAAATGCTCTCCTCGATGGCGCAGACCAGCGAGACGCTGGAAACCAGGGCCTCCAGCCAGTTGAGCGCGTCGGAGAAGCTGCCGCCTTCAAATTCCTCTTTGGCGCAGGCGAGTTCGTGCTGGTCAAAGCCGATGGCGACGAGCGCCGGCCCGATGGTGTATGCGTTTTCTACGCCGGCCGATTGCAGCCATTCGGACATTGCCTCTTCCTGTTCCGATTGTTCCAGAGAGCTCAATGCGGGGGCGTGGCAGCCGCGGACGGCGTGCTGCAACAGATCGTGCATGCACTCCAACTGAGGAAGGGTTTTAGGTTTGGCGCTGGAGCGCAGGCTGAGCTCCTGGAGACGCATGAGATTGCCGCGCAGTTGCGAGGCGGCGCGCTTGGCAGCCGAGCCTGGGTTGTTCAATTCGTGCATGAGTCCGGCAGCGAGGGTGCCGAGGGCGACCAGCTTTTCGCGGTGCAGG
>Ga0302200_10000612_pt1 | contig 35908 bp, 31 predicted proteins | sample II_Bog_N3_1_FD_194585 | JGI IMG/M metagenome (GOLD analysis project Ga0302200, IMG submission 194585) | Peat permafrost microbial communities from Stordalen Mire near Abisko, Sweden - II_Bog_N3_1 | ecosystem: Environmental > Terrestrial > Soil > Wetlands > Peat | place: Sweden: Abisko... | reverse complement strand
CTAAGGGACATAACGGAACGATTTTGCCAGCGTGGCCGGACTTTACTCTCCATCCATTGGCAAAAGGTTTGCAGAAATTGCCACCGGAAAAATCAACTCACGGGCGCTGCGCGGGAAATTATAAAGGCCAATCAATTCTTTTTCTTTGGTTTTACATCATGCCAAAGCAAATAGTAGAACCCGATTCCTTCAAGGATCAACAGACCTGCAAACGGGATGCCTATTTGAACTAGCCATTCCCGCGTCACGTATCGAATGGCTTTTCGATCTTCTTCTTCAAACACAGCTTTTTTCTCTGGAGAATGATCTTTTGCGTATGCCTCCATTGCTTCAAATCGTTCTTTTTGGCGGTATGGCACTTTGGCGAGATTCGTAGCGAGAGACGGAGCCAACAACGTAAACTGAAATATAAATGCGATAAAAACTACGGATATCTTGAAAACTGATGACAATCCTTCAAATCGCTCCTCACTCGATGGACGACCAATCGGATTAGACTCGCCAGCGCATTTCCAACACGAGTCGAACTGGTCGTCGAGCTTTTCACCACATTTTGGACAGACCCACACATTGTAAGAGGTGAACCGAGTTTCTGGTTGGACACTAAACCTTCACTTTCATCGAGTCCAGTTTGATTTGGATTCGCCTTTGTCAGGGCAAATGCGCGCAGCAGCTTGGAACGCCGGAATTCAAATCCGGGCTGACGTAGGGAATTCCCAGCGACAGTCCCCGCAAAATCAGCAGCCCCGCCAGCACGCACACGCCCACTGGTATGGCACCGCGCAGCTTGAGCCGGAGCGCCACCGGAAACAGTTTCCTCGAAAGGCTGATGCCCAGCGTCATCGGCATCGTCCCCAGCCCAAACAGCGCCATGTAAAGAATCCCGCCCGTGATGCTGCCGCGCGACACGGCCCCGGCCACCGCCACATAAACCAGCCCGCACGGCAGCAGGCCGTTCAACATCCCCAGCAGCGCCAGCGACCGGAAACTGCGCCGCCGCAATTGTGCGGACATGGCGGTCTTGAGTTTTGAAACGAGCCGCACGACGGGCGCAGACAGCGCGATTTTTTTTGAGATCAAAAATCCGCCCAGTACCGCCAGCCCGAGCGCGATGGACAGCCACCTCTGAAAACCCGCCAGCAAAATGGATTTGCCCACCAGCCCGGCCACGACTCCGAGCATGCAATACGTGGCGATGCGGCCAATCTGGTAGATGATGCGTCCGGCAAGAAATCGCGCCGGGCCGCCGGGAGGCACGGGCAGCGCGAGCATCAGCGGTCCGCACATGGCCGCGCAGTGCAGGCTGCCAAGAAATCCGAGGACATAGGCGATGGCAAAATCCATTTAGGTTCTGGCGACGGTGAATTTCTGTTCGAGGAAATAGTCCTGTCCGCCGGCGTTCCACTTGACGCGCACGCGCCATGGACCGGCGGCGAGCCTGGAGCCGTCCAGCGATTGCGTGCCGTCGGCACGCGGGGACAATTGAAGCGTCCGGTCGAGCCTGGAGTCGGACGGGCGGTAAAGTTCGATGGTGCCGGATAATTTCTGCGCAAGCTGTGCCACGGGAACGGTGATGACGACTTTGGCGCCGGCGGAATCGGCGGAGATGGCAGCGCCGGATTTTTGGGCGCGCGCGGAATCGTCAATCTGGTTCTGGAAGGTCATCTCCTGGTCGTAATAATTTTCACTGACGAGGGATTCGCGGTGAGTGAAGGCGATGATGATGACGGTGATGATGCCGCAGAACAGAAACACGAACGCGGTGATGATGCCGTACGGCCAGAGGTTGAGTGTGGTTTTCATAATTCAGTTTCGCGGGCCGATGAAGGCCGTCTTGAGGGTTTCAACTTTTTTGCCGCCGGAATAAACGCCGATGACGAGCGGCGTGGTGCCGGATTTCATCGCGGCGGGATCGAGCTCGATAAGCACGGAGCTTTCGGAAAGTTTCTGCGCGGCCACGGTGATGGTGCCTTCGCCCATCACGGTCAAGGTGCCTGCGGGATTTTCCAGTTTCAATTCGACCGGAATGTCGCGCGAGGTTTTGTTGACGACGCGGACAGTATAAAGGTTACTGTAATGGCCGTCGGGCATCTGTTGATACATGGAGCCGGGCGCACGCAGGACGGTGGCCTCGACATCGGCGCGCAGGAAAATCATCGCTCCCAGAATCGTCGTCAGCACGAACAGCACGACGCAATAGGCGGCGAGGCGCGGCGTGAAGCGGAGCGGTTCGCGGCGTTCGATGCCGTTGAGGGAGGCGTAGCGGACGAGGCCTGCCGGCGCGCCGATCTTGGCCATCACGGTGTCGCAGGCGTCCATGCAGGCGGTGCAGTGGATGCATTCCATCTGCGTGCCGTTGCGGATGTCAATGCCGGTCGGGCAGACGGCGACGCACTGGTTGCAGGCGATGCAGTCGCCGTTGCCGGCCTGCCGGCGCTCCAAAAAATTTAATCCGTGCTTCAATGGCGCGCGTGTTTCCCCGCGCTTGTGGTCGTAGGCGACGACGATGGAATTTTCGTCGAGCAACACGGATTGAAAACGGCCATAGGGACAGATGAACGTGCAGGCCTGTTCGCGGAAGCGCGCGAAGATGCCGTAGAACAAAAGCGAGAAGGCGATCATGAACGACAGCCCGACCAAATGCAGCGCGGGCGGATCGGTGATGATTTGATAAAGCTGCTGCCAGCCGATGATGTAGCTCAACAGCACGTTGCCGACGAGAAACGAGAGCGCGTAAAAAATCGCGTGCTTGGAAAGCTTCCTGAAAATCTTATTCACGTTCCATGCCTCTTGATTCAGGGCGCGTTGCTGGTGCGCGTCGCCTTCGATGAAGTATTCGATTTTACGGAAGACCATTTCCATCATCACCGTCTGCGGGCAGGCCCAGCCGCACCAGACGCGCCCGAATGCCGCCGTGAAAATCACGATGCTGGTGAAGAGGACAAGCACCGCGATGGCGAAGATGATCATGTCCTGCGGCCAGAAAATCTGGCCGAGCACAACGAACTTGCGCTCGGGAATGTTCATCATCAAAAGCGGATTGCCCTGAATGGTGATGAACGGCCCGGCGAACATGATGGCCAGCAGCAGCCAGCTGAACCATGTGCGCCAGCGGAAAAACTTGCCGCCGACCTTGCGCGGATAAATCCATTTGCGCCGGCCATCCTTCTCGGCGGTCGCGATGTGGTCGCGGAAATCCGACCAATCAACAGCCTGGGCCACCGGTTTATCGTCGGTGCCTTTTGTCTTTTCCGGCTCTGTTTGGGTTGGATTCAAGTTGGTTCAAATTTTCCACCGCTGCCCGCCGCTGTTGTCAGGAGCGGACAGGGCGGGATGCGTTCATTCAAACTGGCTCGGGCCGTTGTTGACCGGCGTCTGGTTTTCCGGCGGCTTGCCGGGCGTGGCGAGCTTCGCTCCGCGCAACGTGTAGATATAGCTCGCGACGGAATAAATCTCGTCGGGCTTCAACACTTTCTTCCAGGTGATCATGCCCTTGGCCGGAACGCCGTTCCAGATGACGGTGACGTTGTCGGTGAAGTTGCTGCCGTGAATCCAGTAGCTGTCCGTGAGGTTCGGGCCGACAAGACCTCCACCGTCCGCGCGATGACACGGCGCGCAGAATTTGGCGTAAGTCTGGCGTCCGCTGTCCAGCACGACCGCATTGGTGGACGGCGTCAGGGTCGGGATGGATGACTCAAATTTTCCCATCGCCGCCGCCTTGATTTCGTTGCCCACCTTCATTTCCTGGTCATATTCCGCCGCCGACAAATTGCCGGTGTGCGTGACGTGGAAATAAACGAGATACACCGCCGCATAAATGATGGTGATGTAAAACAGCCAGACCCACCAGCGCGGGAGGTTGTTGTCCAGTTCTTGAATGCCGTCGTAGTTGTGGTCGAGCAGCAAAGGTTCTTTGGGATCGTTGCTCATAATTTTGTCGGTTGATTTTTGTCCTTTGAATTTTTTTCGCCGCCGTCGAGCGGCAGGTCTTCCATGTGGTTGAGATAATTTTTCTTCAGGCTGAAGGCCCAAAGAAAAGTGCTGGTGAAAAAGACGACGCAGATGCAGATGGAAATGATTCCGCAAATCCCCGCGCCGCCCATGCCGCCAATAATTTTTTCTTCCATAAATATTTCTTGGTTGATTATTTGGCCGCCGTGGTCACGGGCGCGGACTTGATGTCCGTGCCGAGCCGTTGCAGATACCCGATGAGTGCGATGATTTCCTTGTTCGGGTCAGTGTTGACACCGCCCAGCTTCAGGTCGGCGACAACTTTTTCCGCCTGTTCCTGCAAGTCCTTTTGCGCCGGGCCGTTTTCGTAACCGGCAGGATAGGGCACCCCGATGCGGCGCAGGGCGCTCAATTTCCAAGGAAGCGTGTCGGTTTCCAGATTTTGCGTCAGCAGCCAAGAATACCGCGGCATGATGGAACCGGGCGAAACGGAACGCGGATCGTCCATGTGATTGTAATGCCAGGCGGCGGGATACTTGCCGCCTTCACGCGCGAGATCCGGGCCTTTACGTTCGCTGCCCCACAGGAACGGGTGGTCATAGATAAATTCACCGGCCTTGGAATATTCGCCGTAGCGTTCGGTCTCGGAGCGGAACGGCCGGATCATCTGCGAATGACAGCCGAGGCAGCCTTCGCGGATGTAAATGTCGCGGCCCAGAACTTCCAGCGGCGTGTAAGGATGCACACTGGCGATGGTCGGGACATTTTCGCGGACCAGAAACATCGGGATGATTTCAACGAGTCCACCGACGAGTATGGAAACAATCGCGAGCACGGTGAAGAACATCGGCTTGCCTTCGAGCATCCGGTGCCAGCTTAATTTTCCGTGCGCGACCGCTGGAGTTTTTTCAAGCGGCGCAGCCTGCGCTTCGGTGTCGGATTCAAACTTTCCGGCCTTCGCCGTGCGATACAGATTGTAGGCCATCATCAAAACGCCAAGGATGTAGAGCATTCCGCCAATCGCACGGAGCCGGAACATCGGGACGACTTGAATGATGGTTTCGAGGAAATTCGGGTATTGCAGGAAACCGTCCTTGTTGAACTGTTTCCACATCAAGCCTTCCGTGATGCCTGCGACGTAAATCGGGATGATGTAAAACATCATGCCGAGCAGACCGAGCCAGAAATGATAATTCGCCAGTTTGGTTGACCACAGATTGGTCTTGTAAAGACGCGGGAAAAGATAGTAGAGCATCGAGAACGTCAAAAATCCGTTCCAACCCAGCGCGCCGCCGTGTGCGTGGGCAATCGTCCAGTCGGTGTAGTGCGACAGCGAGTTCACCGTTTTGATTGCCATCACCGGGCCTTCGAGCGTCGCCATGCCGTAAGCCGTCACCGCGACGACCATAAATTTCAGCACTGGGTCCTGCCGCACTTTGTCCCATACGCCACGCAGCGTGAGCAAACCATTCAACATGCCGCCCCAAGACGGCGCGATGAGCATCAGCGAGAACACCATGCCGAGCGACTGCGCCCAGTCCGGCAGCGCCGTGTAAAGCAGATGATGCGGTCCGGCCCAGATGTAGAGAAAAATCAACGCCCAAAAATGAATGATCGAAAGCCGGTAGGAAAAAATCGGGCGGTTAGCCGCCTTCGGTAGAAAATAATACATGAGGCCTAGATATGGAGTCGTCAGGAAAAACGCGACGGCGTTGTGGCCATACCACCATTGAACCAAAGCATCCTGCACGCCAGCATACATTGAATAGCTTTTGAACCATCCGGCTGGCATCGTCATCGAGTTCGTAATGTGCAGAACGGCGACCGTCACGACTGTGGCGATGTAAAACCAAATCGCTACATACATGTGTTTCTCGCGGCGCTTGACGATCGTGCCAAACAAATTGACCGCGAAGGCGACCCACACGATCGCGATGGCGATTTTAATCGGCCATTCCAGTTCCGCATATTCCTTGCTCGTGGTCAAACCCATCGGCAGCGTGACCGCCGCAGCCACAATGATGGATTGCCAGCCCCAAAAGTGAAACCAGCTTATGAAATCGCTGAACATGCGTGCCTTGCACAGCCGTTGCAGCGAATAGTAAATGCCCATGAACATGCCGTTTCCGACGAAGGCGAAAATGACGGCGTTCGTATGCAGCGGCCGGATGCGACCGAAGGTGATGAACTGAAAGTTCAGGTTTGCGCCAGGGAAAAACAGTTCCACCGCCGCCAGCAGACCGACCAGCATGCCGACGATGCCCCAGACGACGGTCGCAATCGCAAACGCGCGCACGATCCGGTTGTCATATTTGAAGGTTTCTATGTTTGTGTTCATTTCAGTTTTGAGTTGGTTTTGGAAATTTTTTCCGATGGTTCATCGGTCAACATGCGCATCGCGGGCGTCAGGGTGTCCTCGTATTGCCCGCTGCGAACCGACCAGATAAACGCGCCGAGAAAAATCAGCCCGACCGTCAGGCTTGCGAGGATGAGGAGGAGGATGACGCTCATACGGCCTCCTCGATGATGGGTTGAATTTTGAAGGTTGAATTTTGAAGGTTGGGGCGAACGGAACTTCCAACCGGCAGCTTTTGAACTTGCAATCTTCTTCCAAGCCACGCGGTCGTGCCGCAGGAAAAGACCACAACCGAGGCCGAACTTAACGGCATTAAAATCGCACAGACCATCGGCGACAACAATCCCGCCGCCGCGATGCTCACGCCGACGACGTTGTAAAGCGCCGAGATGACAAAACCGGCCCGCACGACCTGCGCCGCGCTCCGGGAAAATTTCAAAACTTTCGCCAGCCGGGGCAGTTCCGCCGCGTCCAAAATCACGTCGCTGGCCGGCGAAAAAAACCCGATCTGCTCCACCACCGCCACGCCGACATCCGCCTGCTTCAGCGCTCCTGCGTCGTTCAAGCCGTCCCCGACCATCATGACTTTTTTACAGCGCTGCTGGAGTTCGCGGATGAAATTCAATTTGTCCGCCGGACTTTGGTTGAATTTCAAAATCGCGCGGTCGCCGAAAAGTTTTTGGAAGCGCGCCGCCTCGCGCTCGTTGTCGCCGCTTAACAAGGCCAGTTCAAACCGTCCGCCAAGCTGCGCGATAAGTTGCGCGACTTCGGGGCGCAACGAATTTTCAAACTTGAACGCGCCGGAAAACTCTCCGTCTAACGCGACCGCAACGGACATCGTGTCGTTGATTTTGTCACCCGTGCTGATGCCGCATTTTGCCAGCCACGCCGGCGAGCCCAGCAGAATCCGGTGTCCGGCAACTTCACCTTCGATCCCGCAGCCCGGTGTTTCTTTGAAGCCGGCGACCGGCAGGACCGTGAATGAAAATGCTTTTGCAATCCGAACCGATTTCGGATGCGTCGAATGCCGCGCGAGCGAACCAATCCGATTCATTTCATCGGCAGTCAAACCCGTTTCCGCTTTCCGCTTTCCGCGTTCCGCGTTCATAAATTCGACGCCACGCGCATCCGCGCACGTGAGCGTTCCCGTTTTGTCCAAAACAATCGTGTCCACGCCGGCCATGCGCTCGACGACGAGCGCGTTTTTCAAAAATATTTTCAGCCGCGCCAGCAGCCGTTGCGCGGTGCCATGCGTGAGCGGCGCGGCCAGCGCCAGCGCGCACGGACAGGCGACGATCAAAACTGAAGTGAATGCCTTCAACGATTTTGCCGCGTCCCGAAAAATCCAAAACACCGCCGCCGCCAGCGCGATGCCGACGACGATTTTGGTAAAACGTTTGCTGTAACGATTGGTCTGCGAATCCAGATCGCGGTCGCTGTGCTTGCGAAAGGCTTCGTTGTTCCAAAGCGTCGCCAGATAACTTTGCGCCACCGGCTTCACGGTTTCGACCTCGATGGCTCCGCCAACTTGCCGGCCGCCGGCGAACAAATGTCCGCCCGCTGCGCAGCCCACCGGCTCGGATTCGCCGGTTACAAAGCTGTAATCCAGGCACGCCTCGCCGCTGACCAGTTTGGCATCCGCCGGCAGCAACTCGCCGTTGCGCAAAATCAAATGGTCACCGGTCTGGAGCTGGGAAATGGCCACGCTGGCTTCGCCGCCGGAATTTTTTCGAACCACGGACAGCGGGAAAAAGCCTTTGTAATCGCGGTCAAATGTCAGCCGGTCGTAGGTTTTTTTCTGAAACAGCCGGCCACAGAGCAGGAAAAAAATTAGGCCCGTCAGCGAATCGCAATAGCCGGGGCCGCGCTGCAAAAAAACGTCATACGCGCTCGTCAGATAAATCGCCGCCAAGCCGGTCACGATGGGAACCTCCAGCGTCAACGTGCGCTGCCGCAAACTCAACCACGCCGCCTGCCAGAAATCCCACGCGCTGTAAGTCACCACCGGCAGCGCAAATGCCAGGCTCAAAAAACCGGCCAGCGGTTTGAACCATCCGCCGTTGAAGCTGTTGAGGCCAAAATAAAACGGCAGCGACATCAGCATGATGTTGCCAAACGCGAAGCCGGCCAGCCCGATTTGCAGCCACGCTTTTTTGCGCCACGGCGACGGCGCCGCTTTCTCGGTTTCGCCGAACGTCAGCTGCGGTTCGTAGCCGATGGACGCGAGCAGCGCGACGAGTTCGCTGAATTTGATTTTGTCCGGCGCGAAGGTGATGGCGGCTTCGCGTCGGGAAAAATTCACCTGCGAATGGCCGATGCCCGGATGGAGCTTGAAGAGATTTTCCAGCAGCCAGACGCACGCCACGCAATGAATGGTCGGCAGATGCAGCGTGACCTTGGCCCGCGTCTGGTCGGTGTAATCAAATAATTTCTCCTGCAAAGCCGGGTCATCAAGAAACGCCCACTTAGCCACCGCACACTCGCTGCGGATGCGAACACCTGGACGCGAGTTCAATTCATAAAATTGTTGAAGGCCGTTTTCGTGCAGTAACTTGTAGACCGTCTGGCAGCCAAAACAGCAGAATAATTTGGCATCCAGGGAAAATGAATCAGCCGGACAAGGTTCGCCACAATGGCAGCAGCCACAGCCCTGACGGTATTGTCGGGCTTCTTTGTTTTGCAGTTGTGACTTTAATTGCGGCATTGATTGTCCGTTTAAGACAATTAAATAAGCGATGCAGAAAAACAGGCTAACCATCTTTTACCAAAGGTTGATCATATTTTGACTTCAGCATCGTGCCGAAGGGCGTTTTTAAAATTTATTCGCTTGCTGCGAGGAATTTTTGCATAGTGCGCCGGAATGAAATCCATGACGGGTTACGGTCGCGGCGAGTGCGCTAGAGACGGCTTCAAAATCACCGTCGAGCTGGGCGCGGTCAACCGCCGACAATCGGAAATTTCCGTTAGCCTGCCGCGCGAGATGGAAATGATCGAGGCGCAGGTGCGCGACGCCATCAACGCGCAGGTGGCGCGCGGTCGCGTGACGGCACGCATCGGCATCCACGCAGCGGAGGGCCAGGCAGCGGCACGTGCACATATCAACCTGCCTCTCGCCAAATCCTACGCCACGGAACTGGCGCGACTGGCGAAGTCGCTGAAAATTTCCGGCGAGGTCTCGCTGGACCAGATTTTGCGCGCACCGGGAGTTTTCCAAAGCGATGAAGAACTGGTCGAGGCGGAAACCGTCTGTCCCGCCGTGGAGAAAGCTTTGAAAGCGGCGCTGGAGGCTCTCGTGAAGATGCGCGAGCGCGAAGGCGCGCATTTGTCGGAAGATTTGACGGCGCGAATCGGCATCATGCGTAGCGCGGTTGAAAAAATCCAGAAGCAGGCGCCGCAAACGGCGGAGAATTATCGCCAGCAATTGCTCGAACGAATAAAAAGCGCGGGAATTGAGAACATCGCGCCGGATGACGAGCGGTTGTTAAAGGAAATTGTCCTGTTCGCGGATCGCTCGGACATCTCGGAAGAATTGACGAGGCTGCACAGTCACTTCAAACAATTCGAAGATTGTCGGAAGTCGAAAGAGCCGGTCGGGCGCACACTGGATTTTCTCGCGCAGGAAATGAACCGCGAAATCAATACCATTGGATCCAAGGCGAACGACGCCATCATCTCGCGCGAAGTCGTGACGCTGAAGACGGAACTGGAACGATTTCGCGAGCAAGTGCAAAACGTGGAATGAAAAACAGAAGCCAGAAGGCAGAAACTGATACGGTGAAAAAGTCAGCGCCGCTGCTGATTTTGATCTCCGCACCGTCGGGCGGTGGCAAGACAACGTTGTGTGAAATGCTGCTGGCGGCAAGGAGGGACATGACGCGCGCCATCACCTGCACGACGCGCGCGCCGCGCCCTGGCGAGAAGGACGGCGTTGATTATCATTTTTTCACGGCGGAAGAATTTTTGAAGCGGCTGCACGCGGGAAATTTTCTGGAACACGCGACGGTCTATGGCAACAGCTATGGCATCTTAAAATCCGAACTGCTCGGCAAATTGCGCGAAGGAAAAGATGTTTTGCTGAACGTGGACGTGCAGGGCGCGGCAACCATCCGCGAGCAGTCCGAAAGCGAACCGGAACTAAAACGCGCGCTGGTCACAATTTTTCTGACGCCGACGCCTTTGACTGTGTTGGAAGAGCGGCTGAAAAAGCGTGGCGCAGACGCGGAAGCGGTCATCCAAAAACGGCTTGCGGTCGCACGGCAGGAAATCACACAATGGAAAAACTTCGATTACCTTCTGGTCAGCGGCAGCAAGCAGGAGGATTTGCGAAGGACGCTGGCCATCGTGGAGGCGGAAAAAATGCGCTCGGAACGCTCGCAGCCGCCTGAATTTTGAGCTAGAATTCAAAACATGAGCGTTTCAAAAAAAATCGTTCTCGGTGTGACCGGCTCCATCGCCGCGCACAAGGCGGCTGACCTGGCCTCGCTTCTGACAAAGTCAAATTGCGACGTGCGCGTGGTGATGACGGCGGACGCGCAGCATTTCATCACGCCGCTGCCGTTCAAGACGCTCACTCGCCATCCGGTGGTGACGAATCTTTACGACGAAGACGAGGGCTGGCAGCCGACGCACATCGAACTCGCCGACGCGGCGGATTTGCTGGTCATCGCGCCAGCAACGGCAAATGTAATCGCGAAGCTGGCGCACGGCCTCGCGGATGACGCGCTGACGTGCATCGCGCTGGCATTGAATCCGCAGGCGAAAATTTTGATCGCGCCGGCGATGAACGGGAAAATGTGGCTGCACACGGCGACGCAGGCGAACGTGGCGACGTTAAAAAAACGCGGCGCTGAATTTATCGGGCCGGACGAGGGAATGTTGTCGTGCGGCTATGAAGGCATCGGACGTTTGTGGCCGGTTGAGGCCATTGTCAAACGCGCGTTGAAATTGTTGCTTTAAAGATTCCTTCATTGCAGCGAACTTATGAAACAAAGCCATGAACTGTGGCTGAAGCGGCTTTTCAAATCGCTGGAAATTCCGGCGCCCGACCCGTCGCGCCTGCTCCGGCGCATCGAGTTTATGGAGCGGAACGTCATGCTGCCGGTCAAGGCGGTCTTCATCGGGATGATTTTGTATTCGTTCGATTATTCCAGCCGCTGGCTGGGGCCGATTTTGAGCACGCCGGACGTGACGGTTGAGACGCTTCAATTTATTTTTTCGTTTTACATCCTGGCCAATTTCATCTTCGCGATTTTGTTGTTGGGCGCGGAACGCCTGCCGCTGGCGGTGGTGCAATGGACGGTGGTCACGAGCAGCCTGGTGGACGGGCTGTGGATTGCGGCGATGGCATATATGACCGGCGGACCGGACAGTATTTTGTTCTGGCTGTTTGTCGCGTTGATCGTCCGCAACGCCATCAGCGTGCCGCCGGGATTTTCCCAGTTGTTCCTGAACGTCGCCATCAGCCTTTGCTACGCGCTGGTGGCGGTGCTTTACGTTTCGGTGTTGAGCAATACCGATGAATTTAACCTGCGCATGATGGATTCGACGCCGCAAGAGGATTTGGGCGAACCGTTTGTGCTGCGACTGACGGTGCTGTTTTTGACGACGGCCTGCTGTTACGGCGCTCAGGTGCTGCTCGAACGCCAGCAGCTCGCGGTCGAGGAGGCCGGCGAATTCGCCGCGCGCGAGGCGCAGTTGCATTCCGCCGGGCGGCTCGCTGCGGAGTTCGCGCACCAGATCAAAAACCCGCTGGCCGTCATCAACAGCACCGCGTTCTCTCTGCAACGCGCCCTGCGCGAAAACAAGGCCGCCGCGCCCGAACAGATCGAGATCATCCAGGAAGAAGTCGCGCGGGCGGACAAGGTCGTCACTCAAATCATGGGCTACGCGCAATTGAGCGAGGGCCGCGTGGAAAAATTGAACCTGTCCGAGGAGCTTGACCGCGCCGTCGCGCAGATTTTTCCCGCCGCCGTGCCGACCGGAACAAAAATTCACCGAGAATACGGACGCGATTTTCCGCCGCTGTTCATGCAGCGCGGCCATTTGTCCGAAATACTGCTCAACCTGCTTCAAAACGCGCGGGAGACGCTCCGTGAGACGGGAAATGTTTTCATAAGCGCCGTTTCCCGCCGCGACCAGACTATTGATATTTCCGTGCGTGACGACGGTATCGGAATTGCGCCGGAAAAAAAGGAGCGCATATTCGAGGCATATTATACCACCAAGGAAAAGGGCAGCGGCCTTGGCCTGACCATCGTCAAGCACAACGCCGAACTTTACGGCGGGACTGTGCGCGTGGAATCGGAGCTTGGAAAAGGCGCGAAATTCATCGTAATCTTCCCGGCGAAGGCTCTGATGACATTTTCCAAATGAAAGCACCGCTGCCACCCGTTCTCGTCGTTGACGACGAGAAAAATATGCGCCTGTCACTTCAGACGGTGCTGAAGGACGATGGCTACACAGTCCGCACCGTAGAATCTGCCGAAGAAGGTATCAATCTTCTTGAGCGCGAAAGATTTTTCATGGTCATCACCGACGCCCGGCTCGGAGGCATGACCGGCTATGAATTTCTTAAAATAATTCATGCTTCCAAGCCGGATCTACCCGCGCTCATGCTCACCGCTTATGCAACGCCCAAGCTTGCGGTGGAAGCCATCAAGGCCGGCGCGATTGATTATCTCGCTAAACCGTTTGAGCCCGAAGAATTGCTCCATGCCGTGGCGCGTTGTGCCGAACGCCACCGGCTTTTGGACGAAAACGCCGCGCTCCGCTCCCGCACGGAGCACATTTCCGGCCTTGACGACATTGTCGGCGAATCGGAAAAAATGCGGGAACTGCGGAAACTTATCCAAACCATCGCGCCGACGGACGCGCGTGTTTTAATCCTTGGCGAAAGCGGCACCGGCAAGGAACTCGTCGCCGGCGCACTGCACAGCTTGAGCAAAAGACGCGACGCAGATTATGTCCGTATCAACTGCGCGGCGATTCCCGAACAACTGCTGGAAAGTGAATTGTTCGGCCACGAAAAAGGCGCGTTCACCGGCGCGGTCAAACAAAAATTGGGACGTGTCGAGGAAGCTGACGGCGGCACGATTTTTCTCGATGAAATCGCCGACATGAGCAAGCCCCTTCAGGCCAAGCTGCTCCGCTTCCTCGAAGACGGCAGCTTCACGCGCGTTGGCGGCACGCAGGAATTGCGCGTCAACATCCGGCTGTTGGCCGCCACAAATCGTGACATTGCGCGGGCCATCGCCGAAGACCATTTTCGCGAGGATTTGTTCCACCGTCTCAACGTCGTTCAATTTCATCTGCCGCCATTGCGCGAGCGGGGCGAGGATGTGCTGGTGCTGGCGGAACATTTTTTGAAATTGTTCCGCGCCATAATGAATAAAAATGTCGCCGCTCTTTCAATCGGCGCCCGGCAAAAACTCCTTTCTCACCGCTGGCCCGGAAACGTCCGCGAACTTCGCAACGCCATCGAACGCGCGCTGATACTCGAAACCGCTCATGAAATCCAGCCGGTCAGCCTCCCGGATTTTTACGTCGAAGCGCGGCTGCAAAAAAGCGCGCCCGTTCAAGCTGCAGCCGACGAGTCGCTCGATGATGCGCTCTCCAGGCTCGAACGCGAGATTATCATCAATGCACTGGCGCAGAACGATTCGAGCCTGACACGCACAGCCGAACGGCTTAAATTAAGCCGTCATTCGCTTCGTTATCGGATGCAAAGATTGAACATGAACGCTGGCGACGGCGCCGGTGAAGCGCCTCTTGACGCAGGCCGTGAAATTTCTGAAAACTGATTTGATTTATGGATAATCCTTTGCCGGCTGTCGGCCAGTTCTCTGCGGAATGGGTGGATTTTTTTGTCGTGTTCGGTGCCATCGGACTGGTTGCGCTGCTCACGTTTATCTGGGCGCTTTTCTTCCGCAAAAATGGCAAACGCAAACGCAAAAGCCACCGTCGCCACCGTCGCCAGCTCAATCCCACGCTCGCAGAAACAGGCGGACTGCCGCCGACCCGCGAAGAGGACAAACCCACAAGCCAGACGCCGCCATCCCAGCCGTGATGCAACATAGTCGCGCCATCACCCGCAAAAGCGCGTCCAATCTTGCGCTCGCCTTCATTTTGCTGCCACGCCCCAAACGTGACGCCATGTCCGCGCTTTATGCCTTTTGCCGTGAAGTAGACGATGTGGCGGACGATGAAACCGTTCAAATAGAAAAGCGCCGCTTCCTGCTTTCCGAATGGCGCGCCGATGTAAAGCGTGCCTGCGAAAATCAACCGCCGCAATTTGCCGTGAACCGGGAATTCCAGCCTGTCATCAAACAATTTCATCTGCCATTTGAATTGTTCGATGACCTCATCAAAGGCTGCGAAATGGATTTGGACATCAAGCGCTACGAAAATTTTGAGGCTCTGGAAACATATTGTTATCACGTTGCTTCCGTAGTCGGCCTGTTGAGCATCGAAATTTTCGGATACAAAAACCCGGCCTGCCGCGATTACGCCATCTACCTCGGCAAGGCGTTGCAACTGACCAATATTTTGCGCGACGTGAAGACCGATGCTGCGCGCGGCAGAATTTATCTCCCCCGATCAGAGCTGAAAAAGTTCAAAGTCGCCGAGGACGAAATACTAAATTCAAAATATTCCGACCGCTATTTCTCGCTCGCCTCCTCCATCGCTGGCCGCGCAAAACAATTTTACCAGCTCGCGCAAAAAACTTTGCCACCGGAAGATCGCGATTCCATGGTCGCCGCCGAATTGATGGGTTCCGTCTATTGGCAGTTGCTGCAAAAACTGGAGCGCGGAAGTTTTGATGTCTTCGGCCCGCAGCCGTTGAAATTATCCAAGCCGCACAAGCTCTCGCTCATCTTCACCTCCTGGCTGCGCTTCAGCATCGGTTCAACCTCGCCGAGTTATGGCCAGCCCTGAAAAGCGCCGCCTCATCGTCAACGCGGACGACTTCGGCCTTTCACGTTCCGTGAACGAAGCCGTCATCCGCGCGCATCGCGACGGCATTTTGACCAGCGCTAGCGTGATGGTCAACGAGCCAGCCTGCGACGAAGCCGTAAAACTCGCGAAGGAAAATCCCAAGCTCGGCGTCGGCCTGCACATCACCTTGCTCATGGGCCATTCCGCGCTGCCGCCGGGAAAAATTCCCGGCCTCGTCAACAACCGCGGCGAATTCAGCGACTCGCCCGTCAGCACCGGGATGAAATATTTTTTCAATTCCGGCCTGCGCAAACAACTGCGCGCCGAAATCCGCGCACAGTTTGAAAAATTCCGCGCCACCGGCCTGCCGCTCGACCACGTCAACGGCCATTTGCATTTTCATCTGCATCCCGTCGTTTTCAAAATCCTTATGGAAGATTCGGACACGCTCGGCATCAGCCATCTGAGGTTGACGCGTGACTGCTTTTCGCGCAGCCGCCGGACGTCGCATGGCCATTTGCTTTATCGCATTTCCCACGCCGCCATTTTTGAAATGCTTTCCAGCCGCGCGCGCAGGCCGCTCGAACAAAAAAAAATCCGCCACGCCCGGATCACCTTCGGCCTGCTGCAAAACGCCCGGGTGGATGAGGAATACATTTTGAAGCTGCTGCCCGAACTGCCGACCGGCGATTCCGAGCTTTACTCGCATCCCTCGCTCGGTGAGTTTAAGCACGAATTCGACGCCCTCGTCAGCCCGCGCGTGCGGGAACTGGTGAACAAACTCGGCATCGAACTGATCCGCTACCAAGATTTGTAAATGCTCAAACTGTTTTTAATCCTGCTGTTCGGCCTCGCCTGTGAATCCACCGGCATCATCCTGCTCAAAAAAGGCATGATCCACATCGGCGAAATCAACGGCTACAACGCCGCCGAGATGTTTCGCGTCTTCAAAGCCGGCGTCACCAGCCCGCAAATTTTGCTCGGGGTGTTTTTTGAGGCGGTATTTTTCGGCTGCCTGCTCATTTTGATGTCCAAGACCGACATCAGCTTCCTCTGGCCGCTCACCGCCTTGAGCTTCGTGTTCGCGACGCTCGCCGCGATGGTTTTTCTGAACGAAAGCGTTTCGTGGATCCGCTGGGTTGGCGTCGGACTCATCATGCTCGGCGCGGCGTTCATCAGCTACAGCGAACACGCCAAGGAAAAGTCCGTGCCCCCGGCTTCCGTCCAAACACCCGTCACTGAAAAGTGATTTTGGCGAGAACTCCGGCAAGCTGCTGCGCCGCAAACTTGGTTTTCCTCTGCAACTCCATCAACGCGCCGATTTTCCCCGGCGACCTGGCGATGGCCAGAAACAATTTCCCGAAATCCAGGTTCTTGTCCGGCTTGGACAGCGCGTTGAAATCCAGCGGCAAATCCTCGCCCGCCGTGTCGGAGATCACGCGCACCGTCGCACAAGGAATCCCCTGCCCTGCGCAGACGGCCTGAATCGCCGCCGATTCCATCTCCACCGCATCCGCGCCGGTTTCATCTCGCAATTTCTTCTTTTCGGCGACGGTCGTGGCGATGCGGTCGGCGCAGAAAAATTTCGCGGGCTTCGCGCCGCAAGTTGAAAGTTGAAGGTTGAAAGTTGAAGGTTGGGGAATTTCAAAAATCACGTCGCCGAGTTTCAAATCTGGATTCAGGCCGCCGGCGAAACCGCAGGTCAAAACCAAATCCGGTTCGTAGGAGACGACGTGAGGAGTCTCTAAAATATTTTTAATTTGAGTCTCGTCACCTCGACTCCTACGAGAATTCAGAAATTCGCGCAGGGAGTTCTCGGCGTTCTGGCGGCCGATGCCGGTGATGAGAATGGAAACAGGATGGCCGCGGCGCAAGCCGCTCCGAAACGGCGCGGCTTCCTCTTTCAGAGCGAAACAAACAAGTGTGGGCATGGGCCAGTTTCTGCCAGTGTGACATCCGGCTGGATGGGCGGCAACCACTCTTGCACTGCCGTTGCCCCCGCTTGACCCGCCTTGGCCGAAGGCGAAGCCGCCGTTGGGGAAAGCGACGCTGCTTTTTGAAAAAGCGGACTCGCCTTCGTCAAAGGCGACCTCGCCGTCACCGAAAGCGGACTCGCCGGTGCCAACTCCCGACCCGCCTTTGGGAAAAGCGGGTTCGCCGGTGCCGAAGGCGGGCTTGCTTTTGGGAAAGGCGGACCCGCTTTTGCGGAAAGCTGACCCGCCGTCGTGGAAGGCGGACTCGCCTTTACAAAAAGCGGACCGGCTTTTTCAAAAGGCTGACCCGCTTTTTCCAACTCTGGACCCGCTTTTTGAAAAAGCGAGTCCAGTGTAGGCTGCGGCTGAACGACTTATGCAAAAAACGCCTTTTCGACCCGAGAAGCCGCCCTAAATGTTGTTTTTTGAACACTTGCGAATTCCGGGTCTGGGATTTCTGCCGGGCGATTTTCAAACGCTGGCAAAAGCGGTGGAGTGCGCCGGTCCTCTGGCGCTTTGGGCCGGGCGATTTTCCGAAACGGCGCGGCTTCTTCTTTCAGGGCGAAGCAAATGAGTAAGTAAATGAGCTAATTTCCGCTCCATTTGTAATCATATCCGTCCGGTGGATCATAATTGAAAGCAACGCTATTTCCGTCACAATATATTTTGACGTAATTGACATGACCGTCAGCAAAACCAAGAATGTTTTTGGCATTATTAATTCCAACGTCTCCCCAAGGTATTTTTGTCGGTTGATGCCATGACCAAGGTGCAAATGTCGGCAGCTCAGTTATGAGAAAGGTTTTGGTTGGAATTATTATAGAGGCTAGCTTCATTCCAAAAACGCCCGGCAAAGTTGCTTGGTATCCGTTGCCACCATTAAATCCATAACTGGAATAATCTGAATCAACCTGCTTACACACACTCTGGCCAACGAAAAACCAGCCAACAGAATTAGTCTCATTATAATAAAATGTGTCTGCTGGGCAGGCGAATAACTTGTCTTGTGGAGACGAAACTCCATTTATGCCAACGTAGGTCTTTACAAGATGTTTGAAATAGATTGCAAAATCATTGGTAGCATAGCTGGTAGCACATAAATTCGTCTCGGCTGGCAACGTATCGTTATTCTCTCCAACATACAGATGAACACCGACATTGATCTGTTGCAAATTGTTAAGGCAATCCGTCCGCTGTGCCGACATTTTTGCGCGAGTCAACGCTGGCAGCAACAATACCGCAAGAATTGCGATGATGGCAATGACCACCAGCAATTCAATTAGAGTAAATCCTTTGTCGCGCGCTTTCATTTCACTTTATCCCCGCCAGCCTTTCCTTCCAAATTTTGTAAAGCTCCACGGTGGCGCGGACGTCGCGCAGGCAGTATTCGGCTATCTCGCGGTATTTGCCCGCCTCCATCAAATCCTTCACGTCCATGCCCGTCACGCCCGCGCTCTTGGGCGATTCGATGCCGAAGGCCTTGCAGTAGAAATCCAGGTTGAACCGCCGCGCCGCGCCGTCGCGCCCGCTCACGCTGTAAAAGGTGAACTGCTCCGCGAGGTCGCAGTGCGGCTCCACGGCGTAACGGTAGCCCAGCCAGTTCTTTTTCGAGATGGGCACGTTCAGCACCGCCGAGCGCAGGTAGATGAACGGCACGTCGAACCCGCGCCCGTTGAAGGTGACGACGTGGTCGTATTTTTTCGCCACTTCCCAGAATTGCGCGAGCAGTTCCGTCTCGTCCGCGCAGGGGATGAATTTGACCGGCGCATTTTCCTCCTCCACTTCCTCAAAATCCTCGGCGACGAACAAGCTCTGGCCGCGCTGGGTCTCGGCGTTGAGCATGGCGATGCAGACGACCTGCGAGGTGAACGGCCACAGGCTCATGAACCGGGTGATCTCCTCGCGCTTGGCGTTCTTTGCGATGGCGTCGCCAATCTTCTCCGTCTCGCGGAAGAGGTATTCCTGCTGCGCCTCGTCGAAATTTTCGAGCGGTTGCGCGGAGGTTTCGATGTCGAATACGAGGGTGGCCATTTCCAAGAATTGAACCACCAACACAGCAGGAACACCAAGCTTAAAAACTTTGTGCCTTGGTGTCCTGGTGGTTAAATCGTTCACCGCTTGAACTCCAAGCTTGCCATGTGAATCGCGTCAGTGGCAACTTGCGGCGTCCCAACCTGAAATCAGCGGGCATGGAAACGAACCGTCAGCCTGAATCCGAAGAAGCCAAGCTGCGCGAGCAGTTGGAGGAATTCCTCCGCTACGCGCGCGTGCTGGAGGATGTCACGCGCGCTCCGGCCAATCTGCCGCGCGCCAAGGACATCCGGCCCGTCGTGCCGGTGCATGAGACGTTCCTGCCCGGCTCAATCCTCACCACGCTTTTCCGCAACCCGAAAACCGGCCGCACGACTTCGTTCAAGAGCGAGGACCTGACACAGTTGGACGGCATGACGACCGATTACCTGCTGAATTATTACCAGTCGCAATCGCTGTTCACGCCGGACGATGCCGCGCGGTTGCGCACCAGCATCGAGACGCACACTCGGCGGCTGTATCAGTTGATGCGCAACAGCGAATGGCGCACGCAGGTCTTCAACTACGAAGTCGACAAGGAAAAAGCCGTCCTGCGAAGCCTGCTGCAACTGCGCCTGCTGATTGAATGCGTGCAAATCCTCACGCCGCCGCTGCAAACGGTCAAACGCATCGGCGACGGTGAATTCGATTTGATTGACAACCTCCACGGGCTGGTGCGTCTGCTGGTGCTGGCGTTGTGGCAGCGGCTCGCCACTGACGGCTCGGATTTGCAGGCTTATGGCGCGCTTTCCATCTGCATCTCCGGGATCGCCGCCAAGGCGGACGACGCGCTCGCATTGATCGAATCCGGCTACGCCGCCTCCAACGGAGATCAAGCCGCGTTCACAAAATGGTTCGAGAAAGGCGGGCGCAAGGCGATGGAACGGGTGGAAACCATGTTGCAGCCGGTGGACCAGCACGGGCTGGATGAAATTTTCAAATTGTTCACGCGCCATTCGCTGGATCTGGGATTGCAGCCGATCACGATTGAATTTGTCCGGCAGAATCTGCAAACGCTTGTGACGACGCTGGCGAACATGGACCACGAAATGTCCGACGCCTGCCGTCGCCGGTCCGCCGTCATCACCGCGCAGTTCACGGAAGTGTCGCGGCAATACGCCGTGGATTTCACCGCACGTGCCGCCGATCCCGGCGTCAGCGAGGAGGATCTCGCGGCCATCTTCAAGGAACTCGACGCGCTCGTCGGCATGGAGCCGGTGAAGAACGAGGTTCATCGCGCCACAAACTTCGCGCGGATGCAGGTTATTCGTCGCCAACAAAATTTGCCCGTGGTGCAGGCGAGTTTGCACAGTGTTTTCTTCGGCAACCCCGGCACCGGCAAAACCACCGTCGCGCGGCTCATGGGCCGCATCTACAAATCACTCGGCCTGCTCCGGCGCGGGCATGTTGTCGAAGTGGATCGAGGACGTCTCGTGGCCGAATACGTCGGGCAAACGGCGGTGCGCACCCACGCGGCGATTGATTCGGCGCTGGACGGGATTTTGTTCATTGACGAAGCTTATTCGCTGGCCGGGCGCGGTACGGAAGATTTCGGCAGCGAAGCCATCGAGACTTTGCTCAAGCGAATGGAGGACGACCGTGACCGGCTAGTCGTCGTCGTCGCGGGTTACAACGAGCCAATGAAACAATTCATCTCGTCGAATCCCGGCCTGGAATCGCGCTTCACCAATTATCTCAATTTCCCCGATTACCAGCCGGAGGAACTTCTGGAAATCTTCCATCGCATGGCCGCGCAGAGCGGACTGGTTTGTGCGCCGGATGCGGAGCAAAAAGTTCTGGCCATCTGTAACAACCTGCACGCCGCGCGAAATGCGCAATTCGGCAACGCGCGCGAAATGCGGAATCTGTTCGAATCCGCCGTGCGCAACCAAAGCACGCGGCTCGTCGCCAGCGGCCAGTGCGACCGCGAATCGCTCACATCGTTGCTGCCGGAAGACTTGCCCGCCAACTTTGAAACCGGGATTCCCGGGCCGGACGATCCCAAACCCGCCACCTCAAGAATTGCGCCAAGGGCGGGTTGAAATTACAGAAGAAGACCGCTAAACGGGCGTAGCGATCAAATCGTAGTCCGTGTGTCCGATGACTTTCACCCTGGCAAATTCTCCAACCGGCAGCTTGCCGCGGATATAAACGCGACCATCAATATCCGGCGCATCCGCTTCGCCGCGTCCGACAAAGTAATGGCCTTTCATTTGTGAAGTGTGTTTGTCGGTCTCGCGGATCAAGCCGTGTTCCCAGGAACTGACATTCGCGTTTTGAAGCTGTTTCGCGTTTGCTTCGCCTTCGACGAGGACTTTGAGTTCGCTGCCGACAAAACTTTCGGAAACGGCCACGGCGACCTTGTGCTGCGCGGCCATCGCCAGTTCGCGGCGCTTTTGTTTCAGCTTGTCGGAAATCTGACCGCTCATCGCCCCGGCGCGCGTGCCGTCTTCCTTGGAGTAAGCAAACACGCCAAGCCGCTCGAACTTCGTCTCGCGGATGAAATCGAGCAGCGTCTGAAAGCTCGCCTCAGTTTCGCCCGGAAAACCGACGATGAAGGTGGTGCGCAAAACAATTCCGGGAATTCCAGCGCGAATGCGTTTGATTAAATCAACGATGTATTGCTGCGAGGTTTCGCGGCGCATGCGTTCGAGCATGTTCTCGTGGATGTGCTGGAGCGGGATGTCAATGTAGCGAGCAACTTTTTGGCAGTTGGCAATCGTCTGGATCAATTCGTCCGTCCAATGCGCCGGATGCGTGTAGAGCAGACGAATCCAGAAATCGCCCTTCAACGAATTCAGTTCGCGAAGCAGCGTGCAAATGGTAGTAGCATCGGCGGCGAGCGACTTGGCGGCGGCGGAAAATTTCTCCGGCGACGAGATGGCGCGGCTGTGGTTCGGGCGCAGGTCGAGTCCATAGTAGGTCGAGTCCTGCGAAATCAGATTGATCTCCTTCACGCCGTCGGCGATGAGCGCTCTGGCTTCGGCGACGATGTCCTTCTGCGTCCGGCTGCGGTGCGAGCCGCGCATCCGTGGAATGATGCAGAAGCTGCAAGGATGGTTGCAGCCCTCGGCGATTTTCAAATACGCAAAATGCCTCGGCGTGAGGCGGAAGCGCGGCGTCGCAAAATCGGGAATGAAAACAGGACGCTGGGTGACATCGAAAACTGGTGCGAGGCTTGAGGCTTTGGGCAAGAGGACGGATTTTGTTTTGCCGAATCTGTCCGTGCCGCGCAGGGATTCTTCCTTTTCGTGGCCGGAAAGGTCTCGGCTCTTTTCCAATTCGTTTAGGCGGGAAACAACTTTGCCTTTTGTGACTTCTGACTTCTGACTTCCAACTTTTCCCGCGCGGCTGGCAATCGCCTTGCCGACGATGTCGCCTACCTGCGCCACCTGGTCAATGCCCATGAACGCGTCCACTTCGGGCATGAGCTTGGGCAGTTCCTCGTGGAACCTCTGCGAGAGGCACCCGGAGACGATGACGGCCTGGCCGCGCTGGTTCGCGTCGCGCAACTCGACAGATTCGAGAATGGTGTCCACACTTTCTTCCTGAGCGGAATCAATGAAAGAACAGGTATTGACGATGACGGCGTCGGCTTGCGCAGCGTCGTTGGTGATCTCCACGCCGCTTTTCATCAGCGAGCCGAGCATGATCTCGGCGTCCACCAGATTTTTGGCGCAGCCGAGCGAGATGAGGCCGACGCGCAACGGCTTGGAACTGGAAAATTTTTTTGTCACAGACGGCAAAGGTTAGCAGAGATTTATGGTGAAGCAATCTTGCGAATTGGCCCGGGCCGAACCAAAATAAATTAGTTATTGGTCGGAGCCGGGGTGTTTGTGTCCGACAAAACCGCAGGAGCGACTTGGTTTGTTGAGATTGTCGCAGCGTGAGGCGTGCTGGTTTCCGCCGGCATCCCCAGTTGCGTGCGGATGGCGGCTCGAGCGGCATAAGGAACGACCGGTTTTTGCGTGTCGAGCAGGTCGTTTAAAACGGTGCGGTTAAGGTCGGCGAACGGTGGCAGCGCGGCGCGCGGCTGGCTGTTGCCCATCTTCGTCTGATAATGGTTATAAACCAACTTGGCTTTCAAAGTATATCCGGCGGACCGGTCGTCCTGCCCAATGGCCATTTCATAATAGGACCGGGCAATCAACCCTTCGACCACCCCCGTCGTACGCTCCTGCGACGTGTCACCGACTTCCTCCTCCACGCGGTTGAAGACGTAATCTTCGAGCGTCAAATTTTTCGGAAATGAATTTGGCTTGTTGTCCAAAATCGTTTTGTCCGGGTATTTATCGCCGAGCAATTTATACCACTTGGCCGCCTCGGCCACACGGTTGTTTTCATAGAGAAAATAAACCGCACTGCTCAGGAAATTGCGCTCCGCCCTTTGTATGCCGTCCTTCTGGCCCTGGTTGGCCTCATCGGCATATTCTTCTTCATAGGCATCATATGCCTTGGAAGACAAATCAAGATTCGGGGCAAGAGCGTAAGTTTTACTGAAGGGATCGTTTATAATCCGGCCGTGAAAAAACGCCTGCTGCATGGATTGATAAATGCCGCGACGCAACTGCATCAAATCATCCTGCTTTACCTTGTCGGGATTTTCCTTCGCTTTTTGCAAGCCCTGCGCATACCAGTAAATCGCGTGAGCCTCCGGCAGACGCCAGTCAAGCGGACCGTATTGCGTATCCACCTTTTGGGCGAACACCGCTTCAATCTTGTATTTTTCTCGGAGAATCAGGGCGTTTGTGCGTTGTTCGGCGGTCTGCGGAGAAATCAGATTTTCAAAATTCGTCCCGCTTGCGCCGAAGAACGGCGTCATTTCCTCCGCCCATTGTTGTTTGTAATAAACATTCGCATCGTCGAGATTCGCGCCCATTTTATGCTGGAAGAACTGGGCGAGCTGAAAGTGAATCAAAACATCATTTGGATTGTAACGCAGGCCGCTGTCACGCAGCAGTTCAATTCCACGCTCGACCCAGCGCCAGCGGTCTGGAAAATCCTTGAACTTGACGGAAATGTTGTAGGCCATGTTCCATGATTGGAAAACCCAGACCTGTGAAAAATGCGGCTCCAAATCCGTGATCCAGTCTGCGAGTTGTGACGCCTCAAAATATTTGTCGTCCTGCTGCAAATCATTTGAACGGATCCAGAGGAAATTGGAAATCAGCCCGCGAAATCCCCCGAGCGCCACCGTCGTGAACGCCAGAAGCGGCGGCGCATTTTGCAGCGGTTCTGAAATGGTCAGCCCGAGCTGCGCGCGGTCACGGTTCAATGATTTTTCCAACTGGCCGGAGCTGAAAAGAAGCACCGCCGCCAGCAGAAACAAAACAATTTTTTTAACGCGCGCATTCATTGGGTTCCCTGCGCCGTCGCCAGTTCGCGCTGGTTGAACAGAATAATTCCGCAGACAGAGATGATTCCGCCGAGCAGCAAAACAATCTGGCCAAACGCCATGCCCAGGTCGGTCCATGAAATCGCCCGGCCAGAGCTCAACAAATCAATCGGCGAGATGTTTTTTGTAAGACTGACGACGGCCAGAATTCCCTTGAACATCGGAATCAAAACCACGTCCGCCACCGAATGTCCGGCGATTCCTTTTTCGTCGTTGCCAACGCCCACGCTGCCGTTTTCCACCGTCTCGGCAAGCGTGCCGCTCGACAAAACCACCGTGAGCATCGCCAGCGAGAAAAATGTAGCGACCGGAAACGACAGGAAGCTCGCCGCCGCCAACCCGAGCGCCGCGAGCAGGGCCATCCAGCAGAAAATGATTCCGAGCCCGCGCGCGAAATTCATCGCAAAACCGCCTTCGGGATACAGCACCTCCATACCATCTTCGAGCGGGAAGAGCAGTGCCGTGCTGTTCGCATTGGCAAAGACAATCGTCAGCACGCCGTTGCCATCGAAAAGATTTGGAGGAATTTGAAATTCATGAAATGTATCCGGTGCGAGGCTCATCGGCTCAAGTTGAACGATATTGGTTGAATTTGGATCGCCGATCTGCCAGGCCGCCAGGAATGTCCCAGATGAGCTTTTGTTTGCGGCGTTGAATTTTACGCGCAGTTGAAGCGGCTTGTCGTGCAGGTAATTTTTAGCAAAGCCCAGGTCAATCCGCCACGGGCGATATTCACCGGGCGCCACCAGTTGGAAATCGGCCTTTACCTGCTCGCGGATTTGCTTTCGCACTTCCAGCAGGTCCACTTTGTCCACCGGATTGCTTTTTAAGCGAGCCTGCAAGATGCGCTCCGTCTCTTCATCTATTTGAGCATCATAATTTTGCTCCTTTGCCGAACCGCGGGCCACGAGCACTTCGCTGCGTAAAACTTTCTGCTCGTCCGCCGGAAGTTTTGTGGCGCGCCATTGCAGCAATCCAAAAACACAAGTGCCTGAAATGGCCAGCAAAGCGGCATTGAGCGAGATGATCCCAAACCATTTGCCAATCCAGATTTGCCAGCGCGCAATCGGCTTCGTCGCAACGACCTGGATCTGGCATTCCTCAATGTCACGCGCCAGCGTTCCACACGCCAGCCACAACGTTGAAATGCCGAGCAACGCTGTGATTGCGCTCAACGTGTAGGTCAAAATGATCTGCGTAAACCCGCGCGCCGTACCGTCGTCCTTTATAACCAACGGCAGGCCAACGACCGCCAGAATTAAAAGCCCCGCGATGACGAGGAACAGCTTGAAACGCAGCGCGGCCTTCCACGTCAACCAGGCGATGGCGAGAATTCTTTGCATGAAGAGCCGGAATTATCTCTTGCCTCGGAGCAGTGACGATAATTTTTCATCTGCTTTGGACAAATCCACCGGCTGCGCTTCCTGTGCCGGTTTGGATTCTGGAATTTTGTTCTCAGTTGGCTGTGTCAACGCTTCCAGTTTTTTGCCTTCCAATTTCCTTTCAGAAACCGGCGCGGAAATTTTCGTTTCAGAAATTGTCTGCGTCGTCGGCAATGACAATTTTTCCAAGACCCTTTGCGTCGCTGATCCAGCTTCCACGCCGGCGCGCAAATATGCGGCCACGCGCGCACCAGATTGGGCTCCGCTGGTTTCATTCGCCGCGCGCGCCTTGTTCACCACATCGAGAAAGTAGCTTTCCAGATTCTGCGTCGGATTGTCCACGCGCACCTCGCCGGTCGAAATGTCCTTGCGGATGATTTCCAGAACGCGTTCCAACGTCTCGCGCGGCAGCACCGGCGTCGTGATGCGCAGCGTGTCCGGCTCGGCGAGCAATTCTTTCAACGTGCCGGCGGCCTGGATTTTTCCGCCGTAATAAATCACCACACGGTCGCACACATCTTCGACATCTGACAAAAGATGGCTGCTCAAGATCACCGTCTTGCCGCGCCGCGCTAGCGCGATGATCAAATCCTTAACCTCGCGGCAGCCAATTGGATCGAGGCCGGCGGTCGGTTCGTCGAGAATTACAAGGTCTGGATCATTTATGAGCGCCTGCGCGAGGCCAATGCGGCGTTGCATGCCCTTGGAAAATTCACCGACCGCGCGCGTCTGTGTTTTGCCGAGACCGACCATTTCGAGCAACTGCTCCGCGCGATTGTCGCGTTCGCCTTTCGACAGATGAAACAGGTTCCCGAAAAAATCCAGCGTCTCGCGCGAGTTGAGATAGCGATACAGATACGATTCCTCCGGCAGATAACCGATGCGCGATTTCGTCTGCACATGGCGTGGCGAATGGCCGAAGACCTCGATGTGACCCTTCGTCGGATTCAGCAAACCGAGCAGCAGCTTGACCGTCGTGGATTTGCCGGAACCGTTCGGTCCGAGCAAACCGAAAACTTCGCCGCGCCGGACTTCAAAATCCACGTTGTCCACCGCGCGCGCCTTGGGGCGATTCCAAAAATCTTTGAAAACTTTTGTCAATCCACGAACCGAGACAACAACTTCGCCATTCGATTTTAATTCAGCAGCAGGCATAAATCATTCACGCCAGCTTCGGCGTCAGTTCGCCCGTCGGCTTCGAATGCGAGCCGTGGTCGTGTTTGTCGGCGATGGGTTCAGGATTAAAATGTTCCAGTTCCTCGCCTTTGCGCACGAGGCGCGCGCTGTTGAAAATCACGATGAGCGTGCCGATGACGTGCAAAATCGCGGCGGTGATCGGGCCGATGTAGCCGAACGCCGACGCCGACAGCCCGACGATGATGAAGCAGACGCCGAACGCAAAATTCTGGTTGATGACGGCGCGCGTGCTGCGCGAAAGCTTCACGAGAAACGGCAGCCGGCGCAGATCGTTGTTCATTAGCGCGATCGTCGCGCTGTGGATGGCGACTTCGCTGCCCGCCACGCCCATCGCAATGCCGATGTCGCCCGCCGCGAGCGCAGGCGCGTCGTTCACGCCGTCGCCGATGACCGCGACTTTGTAGCCTTTCACTTTCATCGCGCGGACAAATTCAACCTTGTTCTGCGGCAGGCAATCGCCCTTCGCTTCTTCGCAACCGATTTCATTCGCGACGCGCGTGGCAACGACTTGCCGGTCGCCGGAAATCATCGCGATGCGGCGGACGCCGGCTTCTTTCAATTCGGCCAGCGCTTCCTTCGCCTCGGTGCGCGTCTGGTCCTGCATTCCGACCCAGCCGACGCATTTGCCGTTTTGCGCGACGAAAATCAAACTCCAGCCTTCCGTCTCATTCAAGTCCACGGATTTCTCGAAGCTCGCGTCAATGCCGTTGTCCTTGAGCCATTGCGCGCGGCCAACGAGAATTTTTGCGCCGTTGATCTCCGCCTTCACGCCGCGACCGGCGGTTTCGGCAAAATCTTTCGGCTCGGCCAAGGGAACTCCGGCTTCGCCCGCGAGTGTCGCAAGTGCTTTCGCGGTCGGATGGTTGCTGTATTTTTCGGCGGACGCGGCCAGCAGCAAAAGTTCGGCTGGCTTCGTGTCGCCAATCGGCGCGAGGCGGCTGACGGCGAGCTGGCCAGTCGTCAACGTGCCAGTTTTGTCGAAGACGAAGGCGTTGATTTTCGCGGCGAGTTCGATGTCGGCGACATTTTTAATTAAAATTCCCAAACGCGCGGCGGCGGAGAGCGCGGCGACCATCGCGGTCGGCGTCGCGAGAATGAACGCGCACGGGCACGAGACGACGAACACGGCGATGACGCGGTTGTAATCGTAAGTGAACGCCCAGACGAGCGCGCCGATGACGAGCACGAGCGGCGTGTAAAATCCCATGTATTGATCCACGATTTTCTGAATCGGCAATTTGGTTTTTTCGGCGGCGATGATGAGTTCGCGCACGCGACCGAGTGTCGTGTCTGTTCCGGCGCGGCTAACTTTGATTTCCAGAACGCCCGTCAAATTCTGAGTGCCCGCAAAAACTTCGTCGCCGGTTTTTTTGTCGGCGGGCAAAGATTCGCCGGTGATGGTGGCCTGGTTGAATGAGCCTTGGCCGTTCAAAATAATTCCGTCAGCAGCGACATTGTCGCCGGGGCGAATTCGGATTGTATCGCCGACGCCAAGCTCGCTCGCGGCAACTTCCTCTTCACTGCCATCCTTTTTGATGCGGCGCGCTTTCGTCGGAGTCAGTTTGATGAGCGATTCGATCGAGTCGCGCGCGCCCTCGGCCGTCCGCGTTTCGATGATTTCGCCGGTGAGCATGAAGAACGCGACGACGCCCGCCGTGGTGTAATTGCCGGACGCGAACGCGAACAGCACGGCGATGGCGACGAGTTCGTTGATGCTCAATTTGCCGCGCCGCAAATCCTTGATGGCGGTGACGACGATGGGATAAATCAAAATGACCGCGCCGATGAACGCGCTGGCGCTGGCGAGCGTCGCGCCGCTTTCGAAGAGCCAGTTGACGAGGAAGGCGTTGAGGACGAAGACAACCCCGAGGACGGCCTGCCAGAGATGGACGGTTGAATGTTCGTGGTCGTGGCCGCAGCCGCAATTATCGCCGTGCTCGTGGTCGTGGTCGCTCAAAAGTGATGTGACTTGCATAACAGTTTTTTACGGACTCGCCGCGTTTTTCGGCTGCGGCGGTTCGCGGTTCAACATTAGCCTGAGTTCGCGTGGCTGGCCATCGGCGCGCTGCGGCAGATAAATTTTGTCCTGCACGTTCGTCAGCACCTGCCCCATCGTCTGCACAAGGGTCATCTGCGCAAACAGGTTTCGATTGGTTTCGTATCCGGGCAGCAAGTCGGTGAACCGCTTCGCCTCGGCGGTGATGGAGGCGACGTAGTTGGTGCGGTCGGCCTCGGCACGGTTAATGATGGAAACCGCCTGTGCACCGGCGCTGTTGGTGATCTGGTTTTCGTAACTATGTGCTCCAATGAGCGCTTTGTCCCGGTTCACACGCGCGTCGGTGACCTGATCAAAAACGCTTTGCAACTGGCGCGGCGGCCTGCTTTCCACGTCGCATTGCTCAATAACGATGCCAAGCTGTTGCTGTTCAGCCAAATCAGTCACGCGCAACTGCACGGCTTCGCGGAATTCATCCACGCGGTTGAGCAGGATGTCGTCCACGTTGAAACTCGCGGCGGTGTAAAGCAGCGCGTTGTTCAGCGCGTTTTGCACAGTCATTTGCGCGTTTGTAAAACCGAAGACGTAACGCATCGGATCGTCAATGTGGTAACGCAGCGTCGCGCGCGCGTGAAGGATGTTGCGGTCGGCGGTGAGAACATAACCGTCAATCGCAGGATTCAGCGTCGGGCCGGCGGGCATTTCCTCGCCGCTCAATTCGGCCTCCGGCGTGGTCAGATACCAGCCGATGGTCGAAGAGACGATCTGCTGCTCCGTGATTGGAATTTTTACGACTTCGTCAATCGGATACGGCAGCGACCAGTGCAATCCGGCGTTCAGCAAAATCTTGTCGCCTTCGCCGACGGGCTTGCCAAAACGGAGGATGACCGCCTTTTCCTGCGGGCCGACTGTAAAAAACCCCGAGCCGAAAAATGCCAGCACCATCAGCGCCATCACGATTTTGACAATCGCAAAGCTGCTGCGCAAAGCCTCGGCCAGCGCCTGCGAACCGGCGTCCTGCGTTTCAGGCGCGTCGTGGTCGTGATGTTCGTGGTCGTGACTCATGTTCAGTTAGTCGGCGAATTCTTCGGCAAATTCTGGAACAAATCAAATGGCGGTGTGCGCTCGTCGAAGATCAAAGTCGAACGCTGGTTGAGCGACTGCTTGAGGGCGTCAATCCGCAACAGATAATTTGCCAGCTCGGGATTTTGCTGGAAGACGGGCAGCACTTGGGCTGCGGCGGCCTCGCCTTCGCCACGGATGCGCGTCGCGTCGGCAAGAGCGTTGTTGACTACCCCGGCGGCCAGACGGTCTGCGGCGGAAGCGATGTTGTTCGACTCCGCATCGCCTGCGAATTGAAGGCTGCTTATGATTTGCTGCCGCTCAGCCGTCATGCGCGAAAAAACCGTCGCCGAGACGCTTTCGGGCAGCTCAATTTTTTTAAAGGCGAGAAAATCAAGCTGGATGCCGTAATTGTTCGTGCTCAATTCCGCCTGCACTTCCGCTTTGATTTCGCCTTCGATCGCATCGAATTTCAACTGCTGCGGGTCGCTGTTCACAAAGTCCGAAAGGTTATGGCTGGCGATAACAGCGTTTTTGGCGTTTCGCATCATGCTTTCCAGCGCGCGTTGCGCGGCGGGGACGGAGCCGAGGAATTTCGGATAAAATTCCTTCGCGTCGGAAATCTCCCAGCCCGTGAAAATCGTCACGATAAGGTTGTTGTTGTCCGCCGTGAGTGTCTGGCTGAACTTGTCCTCGAAATTCTGGATGCGCTTGTCGAATTTATAGACGTTCTGGATCGGCCACGGCCATTTGAAATATGCGCCCGGCTCGGTGATGTTCTGCACCGGCTTGCCAAATGTCGTGACGACGGCGATTTCCGACTGGCGCACTTGGAACACAAAAAGCAGCAGCGCAAAAATGATCACCAGCACTGCACCGATGACGATGGTTAAAAGATTTTGTTTCATGGCGATTGTTCGTTTGGCACGTTCAGATCCAAAAGGTCGTTGCGGATTTTATCTTCAAGGTCGAAAATGATCACGTCCTGCGTGTTCGTGACCAGCAGAATATATTTGCGCGAACTGGCCGTCGCGTCGGCGAACGCCTTGAAATAAGCACGCTGCTTGTAAACCGACGGGGCAGCCTCAAACGCCGGAATCTGGTTTGTGAACAGCGCCGCCCGCGCGAACGCCGAGACTTCCAGTTGCTCGCGTGTTGCATCGGCCACATTCGTTGTCGTAAAGGCCAGCGCGCCGGCCAGCGCGTTAGTCCTGATGGCGTCGGCCTTTGCATTTAGAATTTTGGCGAAATATGTCTGATACGCACCGACGACTTTTTCATAATCGCCAGCCACGGTTGTCGGCGGATGAACGTCCTGCAACCCGACGAAGAGGATTTTTGCGCCGAGGTTGTATTCGTTCGCCTCGGCCTGAATCTGCTGCTGCAAAGTGTCCGCCGCCTGCAGCCGCGCGTGCGACAGGAAATCACCCAGATCCACGCCCGCGAGATAATGCACGACCTCTCGCGTCGCCAGATCCGTCAGCAGGTTTGTCGGGTCGCCGTTATTGTAAGCCCAGTCCATGACATTCGTGATCTGAAATTGCACGGGAATGCTGACAGTAATGAGGCTGACCGGCGGTGCCTTCAAAGTGTCATTCGTGTCGGTGTTATCACTTTGAATCATCGCAGTCTGGCGGTTGGCAACGAGGAAATTCTGCTCCTGATTGTGCGCAACAGTCCAGAGAATCACATTTTGCTCGTCCTTGCCCGTGTCCGGAGTGAAACCGACGTAAATCGTTTGAATCTGCTCCGTGCGGTAGCGGTAAATTTTGTCCACCGGCCATGGCAGTTTCAAGTGCGCACCGGCTGTCAGCGGCGGATCAATCCGTTTTCCGAAATGCTCCAAAACCACTTGCTCACCTGCGTCAACGAAAACGACGCACGTTGATAAAAATAATACCGCCAGTTGCGCCAGTATTAAATAGGCGAGATTTTTCTGGAGCAACTGGAAAAACCATGTCTCCGAAACATTGAAGCCGAATTGGTAATCCAGCGTCTGCGCCGCAGTCGTGAACAGGCTTTCCGGCTGCGCGAGCAGCCCGACGACGCGGCTTTCGTATAGCGGACGGGTGATTTTTCCTTTGACGCGCGGCCGGTAAATTTCCAGCAGCAGCGTCAAAAGCATTTCCGCCGCCATCAGGCCAAGCAGGACACACAGTCCGCGCGCGATCCAGAAATCAGTTTTTGGAAACCCGGTTTTGATTCCGGCAATCCCCAGCGCCGTGAACGCACAAACATATGCGCCCGCGAGCAGAAAGCTGGAGCCGGGCCGCAGCAGCCGGTAATCGCCGAGCCGCGCAATCGTCACGGAAAATCGTCCGAGCAAAAACAGCAGCAGCGCGAAAATGGCAAACAGCGAAAGCGACGGCATCGCCCGAACGTCAACAATTCCACTTGTCGTTTTACCGATCCAGCGCCAGAGCAGCCACGCGCCGCCGGCTTCAAGAATGAAAAGTAAAACTGCAAAGCCCGGAACGAAAAATTTTTCAAACTGTTCACGCGAACGGCGCGCGGGAAAAACTTCCGATTCCTTTGCGTCGAACAAGGTGGAGTCGCCCTTCGTTCGGGCAAGTTCGTCAATCTCCAGTTTTTCGAGCCGCTCATTTTCCTCAAGCCGCATCTGGAACCAGCTTCCAAACGCAACCAGCGCGCCGAGTCCCAGGAAAATTGAGGCCGCCTGCCCCGCCAATGAATTCACATAGCAAGTCACGACGAACGCCGCGATGAAAATCATCACCGCCGCCATCAGGTTCACCAGACCGTTTTTCTGCGTGTTACGTTCCATTTTAGCTCAATTCCCGTTCTTCAAACAGCGCCGTGCCCACGGCCAGCGCCGCGCCCGCATAGCAGACCGCGTAGGCGAACGCCTTGACGACATATGCCCATTGAAATGTGCTTTTACCAGTTTCAATTGCGTCGGCGAGCCAGAAAAGCTGCCAGTTCGGGATGACGCTGTAAAGAGCCGAAGCCCACAAATTGCCCGCCTGCGCGCGGATACCGAAGAAATAATCCGACATCAGCCCTACCAGAAAGATCGCCGAACAAATCGCCAGCGTCGGAATCGTGTCAAACCGCGTCGAACACGCCAGCGCGACGGCGGCCAGAATCCACAGCGCGAACAGAATCAATATTCCCGCCGGCAGAAGATTCCAATTCACCGTCGCGAGCGTGCCGAGGCTTTCCATCTGCCTGGTGAATTGAAAAACCAGAAACGCCGCGAGCGTGGTGAAAACCAGCATGGCAAAAACCGCATCGCTCACAAATGGGCGGCGCAGGAAAAAATTACTGAATCCTGCGAGCATGTAAGCCAGCAAAATTCCGCCGCCAAAAATACTAATCGCCGGCAAATCAGTTTTCCCGTAGGCATCGAAAGCCATGCGGCTGGCCAGCAGCACGCCGATCATATTCACATAAGTCAAAACCGTCAGCGCCGCCGCGAGACCCGCAAATTTCGCCAGCAAAAACTGCGAGCGCCCGACCGGCTTCGACAAAACGGCCAGAGCCGTGCCGCTGCGGATTTCCCGCGCGAGCGACGACGAAGCGCTCATCACTGCGCCGAACAACCCGGACAAAAGCATCACAGCCAAAACTGAATTTTCCACCAACTTCGGCTCGTCGCCGAACGCGAAGTAATATGGCACCGCGAGAAAAATCTCGAAAAGCACGGACCCCGTCATCAACAGCAGAAAAATCGGCTGCCGGATGAGCTCCATGAAGGCGTTGAACGCAATGTTTCTAAATTGACGCATGAACTTCCGATTATCTTACAAACCGTGCGCCCGTTTGCAAACGGTTAATCGGCTTGGGCAAGGAAATTGAGCGTGGAAATGTCGTTTGCGTTCAAAAGTAATATCAGCCGCCCATGAAACGTGACGGGAATCCCATTGGGATTTAATCTATCCGCCCGGTCGTCCGGCTATTCCGCCCGAGATTCCAGCCATTTTCCCCAGTGATCCGGCTAAACTGCTGGAACCTCTGGCTAAACGCACCAACCATCTGGCTATTCTCACCGACGGTTCGGCTAAACTCCCCGATGATCTGGCTATTCTCACCGACGGTTCGGCTAAACTCCCCGATGATCTGGCTATTCTGACCGACGTTCCAGCCAAACACACCGATGTTTCAGCTATTCTCCCCGAACCTCTGGCTAAACCCACCGAAGGTCCAGAGCCCGCCACCAACCCCCCGGATTTGCCACCTAAACCTCCGTATAAGCGGCTCAATAACAGCTAAATATGCCAAAATCTGACCATCTAGCCCACGGCAGATGACTGGGAGCTGCTGGCCAAGATATGCCGTGCCGACGGCGCTGGGGTAAAGCTCCAGAGGTCTGGAGCACTCCAAGACGCTGCGCGCCCGCCCGGCCTGTTAAAATTCGCGCCAGCGTTTTGGAGTGCGGCGGCCCTCCACCGCTTTGGCCTTACGGCGACAATTTTTCGCGGCGCGGCAGATGGTTGGTGGCCGTCCGCATGGTGCCCGACCGGAAGGTCTTCCAGCGTGCCAAGGCCGCGTCGCTGGTGTCTTCAAACAGAAATTTCAGCGTCGGCGATTCGACGTGGCCGTCGCAAAAGACCACGTTGGCTTGGCTGTCCGACAAAGGAATTTTATCTGATGACCTTTAATTTGAACGCATCAGATAAAATTGTGCAGATCTGACCGTCGGAGTTTGTAACGCAATATGTTCCCTGTAATTCGTAATTTCCCAGGGCAAGATTCTTATCAAATTCAATATGTTCTGCCCATCCACCTGTTTCACCAGAAGCTAAACCCCAATGACTTCCAGCAGTAACATTGTGGTCAATAGGCCAACGCGGATTGTAGTATGACCTGACTTTGTGAATTATATTTGAATCGCTATCGATTAAATAAAGAGAATCCCCAACAGACGGAATGGCAGAAATAAATCCTTTAGTTTGATTGTTCAGTTTTGCGGTAAGCACCATTTTTGAACCCACATGCACTGCATTTGTATCGAGCCAAATCGAGAGGCGAACGTTGCAATCGGATTTGTCTTCCGCAAATACACAATACGTGCCGACACTAATCAGAAACCCAACCAAAAAGATTGAGCTAAACAATCTCATAACAATTATGACTTATCTGCGCTTCTCATACAAAAAGCAAACGATAATTGGAGCGGCTTACGCCATCGCGCGGGCGATGCTGTTCCACCACGCGTCGTGCAACTCGGTGAGCGGGGCGGAGAATTCACCGCCGGCGGTTTTCACCGTCAGTTTGTCGCCGCCGACTTTGCCGATCTGCACCGCAGGCACGCCCATGAGCTTGGCGCGTTCGACGACTTTCACGGCGTCGAGCGCTTTGCAACTGATGACGACGCGCGATTGCGTTTCGCCGAAGAGCAAGGCGTCCAACCGCACCGTAGCGGCGTCTCGGGAGAGCGCCGCATTCTTTTCTTCCGGTGAGTCAGCGGCACTCTGCCGAGCTGCCGCTACGCCGGAGAGATCAATCGTCGCCCCAATCAAACGCGGCGTTTCGCGGGCGATGAGCTGGCTGATGCAGCTTTCCGCGAGCGCGACGGCGAGGCCGCCTTCGCTGCAATCGTGCGCGCTCTTCACGAGGCCGGATTGGATC
>Ga0302200_10000610_pt1 | contig 35989 bp, 17 predicted proteins | sample II_Bog_N3_1_FD_194585 | JGI IMG/M metagenome (GOLD analysis project Ga0302200, IMG submission 194585) | Peat permafrost microbial communities from Stordalen Mire near Abisko, Sweden - II_Bog_N3_1 | ecosystem: Environmental > Terrestrial > Soil > Wetlands > Peat | place: Sweden: Abisko... | reverse complement strand
TAGGCGTATAGTGAATACCTGTAAAGGTGCTTACGGTATGAGATCGAGGGTCTGTACGGCATGGAGAAACTAGTCTTTACGGCAAATGGCTGCCGGTCTTTTCCGAAGGGCGGTAATTATTATCCGTAAAGATATAGAAGTCGCTCATTGGCACTCATAAGTTTGCAGATTCAATATCCTGGGCAGGAAATCGGCATTTTTGGTCGTAGTATAATCGCCTCGAACCTTCGGAGCCTTACATGTCGGTCGATTCCCCACGCGAGGAATACGCAACGATGAGCGACTCTGAGAAGAGCGCCATCCGTGATCAACTGGAGCGGCTCCTGGCAAATCCCCACTTCAGCCACAGCAAGCGGTTCCCAACATTCCTTCGCTTTGTGACCGAACGAACCCTGGCCGGAGAAGGCGACAATATCAACGAGCGGTGGCTTGGGATTGAAATATTCGGCAGAGATCCCGAATACGATACGGCTGCGGATCCCATTGTTCGGGTCACCGCGGCAGAAATTCGGAAACGCGTCGCACTGTATTATCAGGATTCCGCGCATGCAGGCGAACTTCGCATCGCCCTGCCTTCGGGCTCCTATATTCCCAGGTTTCGCTTGCCCAAGAGCGTTGATTCCAGCCTGGAGGAATTGGGTCGCGCTGCCGCGAAACCTATTGAAATCCCCGCAACCAATCCGGTTGCTCCCTTGGTAATTCTTGGACGCCGTTCTACGCTCGTGCTGGCGCTCGCCTGCGCCATTGCTGGGCTCCTATCGACGGGATTGCTTGTCTTTTGGCAAAAAATGCATCGGCCACCGCCAGATTCCTTCTGGCAACCGGTGTTGACCGCGAAGGATCCTGTACTTCTGTGCCTGGCTGACCAGCTTCAATATTCGGCTATTTCACTTCGGGACGCTGCGGAGCCAACACACCAGATTGCGATGAACGACAATCTGACTGCCGTCGTAATGGACGATGTATATGCCATCGTCAAGGTCGCCGGGATCCTTCAGTCGAGCGGCAAGAAGTACACGGTAAGAGGCGAGGGTGCGACAAGCCTTCAAGATCTGCGCAATGGACCGACGGTCTTCATCGGAGCCTTCGATAACGCATGGACGTTGCGGCTGACCAACTCCTTGCGGTATCACTTTGCGAACAATGCCGACATGTCTCAGTTCTCGATTGTGGATAGTGTTGCCCCGGCCCAGACACGCTGGGTAGTAGACCGGTCCGTGCAGATGGCCACCAACAACTATCGAGACTACGCAATCGTTGCGCGGTTCACCGATATCAATACGGGGAACCTTTCTGTAATTGCCGCGGGAATCGGCCGCGGAGGCACAATCGCGGCAGGGGAGTTTCTAACCGACCCTGGCGATCTGGCCCAGATAAAGCGCGCTGCACAAGGAGCCGGCGACAAGAATAATATGGAAATTGTATTGAGCACACAGATAATCGATGGGCAGCCCGGCTCCCCGAAGGTTGAGGCAGCATATTTTTGGTAGCGCTGGCGTTAACAGTAACAAGTCTTTTCACAACGAGCCCAAATGGACGCCGGCATTCCATTTGCGTGCTGGGGAAATGCACTCAACGAACGCCACTTGAGTTCCGCCACTTCATTTCCTCAGGGCCGGCAAGGGATGAGTTCGTGTACACATCGGCGCCGGGCTCAACTTCTTCGTCTGGCGGTGGTGGCGGTTCGAGTTGCACCATCCACTACACCATTTCGCTGTTGAACTCGATCGACTTCAGTGCAGTGAAAGCGTCCACCTAAAGCCCGGATCAAATAAATCCTACTTTGAACCGAGTAAGTCCTACACGCGGTGCTACGGATTCGGGCTGCCGGCGGGGCTTGGGCTTTGCTGGGCCTGAAGCTTGTAGCGGGCCAGATTTCCTCTCAGTGCGTTGGCCAGTTCGTCGTTTCGCTGGCCGATGGCCAGGTCGAGCGAATGCTGCGCCGTATCGACAGCCTTTTGATACTGGCCCGTCTCAGAGTACATGGCTGCCAGCATTTGCAGAATCGACGGCTCCTGGCCGTTGGAGAGGGCGGCTGCGGCTTCAAATTGCGGCAGCGCGTCGGCAAACCGGCTGCTTGCCGCCAGAGCGCGGCCCAGGTTGTAGCGGCACTCGGCGGACTGCGGCGCCAGATCGACCGCTTTCTGGAGTTCGTCGATGGCTTCGTCTAGCTTGCCCATGCGCGCAAGGATGACCCCATAGATGTTGTGGCCGTCGGAGGATTTAGGCGCAAGCTCGATTCCCCTGGTCAGTTCTTCGATGGCCTGCTGGCGATGCCCGCCCTGGACTTCAAGAATGTGGCCCAGGTTGATATGCGCCGAGCCATTATCGGGGTTCAGCTCGATGGCCTTGCGCACCTCAGCCTGAGCCTCGTCCATTTGTCCCGATTGGGCCAGTACGCTGCCCAGATTGTTGTGGGTCTGCGAGCTGTCGTTACTTATGGAGAGAGACTTTTTATAGGCTTCGACGGCCTCGGCAGATTTGCCGGTGGCGGCCAATGCCACTCCCATGTTGTTGAGGGGACGAGCGTCGGTGGGATCTTTTGCCGCCGCCAACTGCCACGCCGGGACCGCATCGGCGTATTTGTGACTGTCCTGCAGCTGCTGGGCATGGTCGAAGTCGCGGTAGAAGTCGATGGCCGGGGTCTCTATGCGATCAAGGCCTTCCGGACCGAGGTTGACGAACTCCGGAATATTGACGGCGCGATTGGACGCCGTGGCATCTTCAACCACGACCGGCGGGCTGGCGTGTCCCTGCTCGTCGATGTGGGTGAGATAGAGGTGGGTGTAGAGGGATGGACTCTTGGAGGAAAATGCCAGCCAGCGACCATTGGGCGAGAAGGAGTGCCAGGAGTTCATGACGGGGAGATTGGACTCGAGCGGGCGCGCCTCGCCACCTTCGAAGGGAACAATGTATAGCTTGCTGTCAGGACGCATGAGCAGCCCGTTCTTGCACTGAACAAAAATTATCCACTTGCCGTCGGGCGAGACTTTGGGAAAGTTGTTGCTCATGCCGTTTTCAGACGCGCCAACGATTCTTTCCGGGGTGCCTCCCTTTCCGTCGTTGAAGAGAATTTTGTAGAGATCGTATTGAATCTGCGTCTCGTTGGGATCGTTGGCGAAGTTAGCCCTCTGGTATCCCGGCGGGTAAGGGTCTCTGGCAGTGGCGCGGGAGAAGATGAGGTACTTTTGATCGGGGCTCCAAAAGGCCGAAGTCTGGACGTAGTTGGGGTCGTCGGCACCCGGCAGCGGGGCCAGTTTGCCGGTGTCTTTGCTGTACCAGGCCAGCACTCCGCGGGTGGGATAGAAGACCTGCCCGAAGCCGTAGCTGGGGTAAAAGCCGTTATAGAGCCTGTCGAGCACGCGTGTGCCATGGGCATAGGGCACATCGATGGAGTTGACTACGAACTTTCCGTCGGGCGAGACCTGGCTCATGAAGCCGAAGCGCTTTTGCGCGTGCTCCTCGGAGAATGCGCTCCAGTGAATCAAGTAATCGTTGCTGATGGAGCTGACCCTCTTGATGGGGACGAGGGCATAGATCCCTTTGTCGTTTGCCGGGCCGTCCACGTCGATGCCCATGGTTTTGCCGTCACGCGAAAACGAGTGGCAATTGCCACAGGTGGGCAGGTTGTCCATCATGGTCTTGCTTTGCGTTTCCGAGACATAGCGGAGCTTCCACTTGATCATGGGAAGAACGGAATCGGGCAGGGGCTTGATGACGCCGCGCTGCGTGGTTTCGAGATCGGGCGGAATCAAGGGGACATCGCGATAGAAGATGGGCGCACCGACGGGATCGCGAGAGGTTTGAATCTTCGCCTCCGCCTGGGAAAGCGGCTCGCGGTCTTTCTGGCTGGCATAACCGGCGATGGTGACCGTTGCCGGCGATTCGACCGAATGCCGCTTGATCTCATCCCAGGTTTTTGGGTCGGGTCTCCAGGTGTGCGCGGCTGCCTGCTCCGGGGTGAGCGTAGGCGGCACATAGCCCACCAGCTTCGAGTCGACAGGCGCAAGCTCCATTTTTTCGCCGTTCGACCAGGCCCTGATTGGGTGCGCGCGTTCGCCGAAAGCGATTTCGATTCGCCAGACGGTGGCGGCGGGGTTAGCGTCGCGCCACGCAAACTGCGGAGGGATGAGGTCTGGCGGATAGATGGTTCCGTTGAGGGGAATGTCGATCGTAATCGCCGGACCGGGAACCGCCGCGGGGGAATCCATTGGAACCAACTTGAGGTACGCGGGAACGGCCTGAGCGCGCAGCGAAGATGCAGGGCTGACGCCGTTTGCAGGTCCCCCGGCAATTACCCTTCCGGTGAGCCCTGCTCCCGTTGCAAGCAGAACGGCGGTGAGGGCCGAAAGCATCCGTCTCATTGAATCTCCCCTGGAATCGCTGTGGATACGCACGGAACCCATTCCCTGGATGCGGCTCAGGGAAGCGTGCCCAGGATTCGGTTCCGGGCGTGCGCGGACAGCTTGCATTCATAGTAGGAGCCGCCTTCGGCCGCGCAATGTGATCCTCATCACCCGTTCCGGGTTGGGGATACCCTGCTTCAACAGGCTCGGCAACTGCATTTGGCACTGTCCTGAGGGCTTTTGGAAATTCGCGATTGTAGGGGCCGGAACGCTAGGTCTCATTGCGGCTTTTGAGCGGACGGCCAGGCTTTCCAGGCGTTGAGTTCGGAAGGAAACTATGCGCGCTGGACCAGGTAAACTATCGACCTTCAAAATCGTCAATATGAGTAAAAGACTATGATTAACAACGGCTCTCCATGGGAATACAATTCCATACGAAGAGCATGGGTTGCCGGGGGCAGGTTCCAGATTCGGTTCATTGGAAATGTTTCCAGGCAAAAAGGCGCCAATATCGTTTGCACAGAAAACACGAGGAAATCAGGATTCCGCATGTATACATATCAGAGCCGCATCGCCGGATCGAAGTTCGCTAAGAAAACCGCCGGTTGGTTGTTTGCAGGAGTGCTCGTGGTCTTGCTTATTTCGCCGGCTAACGGTCAAACCGCCCAGGCAACCCCTCCCGCTCCGGCGGCAAACGAGCCGACGCTGACGTTGAAGACCAACGTGGACGAAGTCGCGCTGGATATTGTAATTCACGACAAGCACCACAAGGCCGTTCTCGACCTCAAGCCGGAGGATGTCGCTGTAACCGACAACGGCACTCCCGTGAAGCTGAACGGGTTTCGTCTTGTGCAGGGCAACGGGACCACAGGTCATGTCGTTACGCTGGTCTTCGACCACTTTGAAGGCGCACTGGCAAAGAGCGCAAGGAACATTGCGGACAAGATTCTGAAGGTGCTTCCGGCTACCGGTTACTCCTTTGCCGTTATGGACTTCAGTGGGCGGATGCGGCTTCTTCAGGGGTTCACAGAGGATCGCAGACTGGTGGATTCGGCGGTGGATACGGCTACGGAAAGCAACGCCGTACACATGACTTCCACGCTGACCCAGTCGATCGACATCGTTCACGATCCGGCGGAAGTGGAGAAGGCGAAGGTTGCCGCCCAAGCGGAAAAAGATCTGATTTCGATTGCACATACGGGTGCGGACTCGGCCGGGCGGCATGTGGATGTGAACGAACGGGCACTGGCTCAAACCCTGCTGAAGGCGATGGAAGAGGCACAACTGGTTGTGCAGGAGCAGCACGCCAACCGCGAATTGGCCGGCATTCTGGGCCTGGTTCGTTCGCAGCAGCAGCTTTCGCAGCGAAAGGCGATTATCTATTTCACATTGAACGAGATGCTTGATTCGGGCTCGAAGGAAATGCTGAATACCATTTCCGGTGCAGCCACCAAGGCTGGAGTTACCATTTATACCGTCGATTTGGACGCGACGAACCTGGCTGGGCGGCGTGAAGTGCAGCAAGCTGTCAACCAGAATGAGTCCAGATTTAATCCTACCGCGATTGTCGTCAACGCCCATGGCGACACTGCCGTACAGATACAGGGGGAGGGGGGAGCGCCGATCTCCGGTACGCCTTCGGCTACAGGACCCCAGTGGGGACAAGCTCAGGACCTCGCCGTGATGACTGATTTTGCGCGAGGCAATAACGAGGATCCGAACCGGTATATGGAAATCAAGAGCCCCATGTCCGATCTGTCGAAGAGCACTGGCGGCACTTACATCGACGCGCAGCTCAGCGTGCGGGGACCGCTGCAGCAGTTGGTCCAGGACATGTCGACCTACTACGAGGCCACTTATACTCCACCGGCTCAGGAGTACGACGGGAAGTTTCGCACCATCGCCGTGAAGCCGCTGCGCACAGGGCTCACTGTCCAGGCCAAGACTGGGTATTTCTCAGTGCCGCCGGGAACGGCAGGCGGAATGCGCCCGTTCGAGGCGGCGCTGATCAAGAGCCTGAAAGAACCGGAGCTTCCCGCGGACTTCAAGTTTAACGCCTCGATCATTCGCTTCGGAAATCTGCCCGACGGCAACACCAACACGGTGGCAGTGGAAGTGCCGTACTCGACATTGGACCTGAAGCCGGATACGCACACGGGCCTTTACTCCGCGCATGCTTCCATTGTGGCGCAGATCAAGGATAGCGGCGGCACGGTGATTGAGCACTTTGCCGAGGACATTGCCAGGCGCGGCGGTGTGGAGTCGGTGGATCGAGACAAGACCCTGGCTATTACATTGCAGCGCCACTTCATGGAGATCCCGGGCAAATACGTGCTTGAGGTTGCTGTAAGGGACCAGAACAGCGAAAAGATGAGCGCAAAGCGCGTTCCCTTCGAGATTCCCGCGGTACCCAGCGGCCCAGCGTTAAGCGACATGGTTCTGGTCCGGAAGATGGATACGTTCAGCGAAGATTCGGACCCTCTGGAGCCGTTGCAGTATGAGAAGGAAAAGGTGACGCCGAATCTTACCGGGACGGTTCTTCCCGATGCGAAATCCGTTTCGCTTTTCATGATCTTGCATCCCGATCCTCATGCAACCCAGCCTCCGACGCTCCAGATGCAGGTGATCCGGAATGGCAATCCCGGGCGGCGCACTCCGCTTCCGCTTCGCGTAAACAGCGTGGGAGAGACAGTTCCCTACCTGGCGACCTTCCCAAAGGCGCTGGCGCCCGGCAATTACCTGGTGCGGGCGACATTGAATCAGGGTGGGAACGAAGCCACCCAGGAGGTCTGGTTCTCGGTGGAAGGCAAGCCGGGTGAGAGCGTGGCCGCGGATTCTACAGGGCATGGTGGCGGCGGGGCGCCCCCGGAGGACATCTCGCTGACCTCGGGGAGCCTGCCAAGCGCCGCCGGCGAGCTGGCCATTACCACTTCCAGCAAGCTGATTCCGCCGCCAACGCCGGAAGAGGCGCAAACACTTATCTCCGATGCGCGGGGCCGCGCGTTGGGGTACAAGAGTGGATTGCCGAATTTCATGTGCATCGAAGTGACAGACCGTTCGCTCGATCCGACGGCAAGGGGACTTTGGAAGCACAAAGACACGATTACGGAACTGATGCGTTACCGCGACAAGAGCGAGTCGCGCAGCGTAATGGAGGTGAATGGCAAGCCGGCCGACAGCATGAATGCCAACGACTTGAAAGGGACTCAATCGACTGGCGAGTTCGGCGGTGTTCTCGACGCGGTCTTCGATCCGTCGGCGAAGGCGGAGTTCCAATGGAAGGAGACCGACACGCTGGGAAATGGGACGGTGCAGGTCTTTGACTATCATGTTGCGAAGGAGAATTCCTCATTCAGTGTGCGGGGATCGAACGGCCTGGAGCCGACGGTGAGCTTCCACGGCAAGGTGTACATCGACACCGCGACTCGCAGTGTTCGCCGTATATCCCTTTCCGCGGACGATTTTCCAAAGGACTTCCCGACCCACGCCAGCACGGTTTCAGTGGATTACGACTATGTATCCATCAACTCGCATGACTACCTGATGCCCATTACTGCGGAAATAAGCACACTGGAGGGTCGCCATTTCGCAACCCTTAACACCGTTGCGTTTCGCGATTACAGGCGATTCGGGTCGAACGTGAAGGTACTCAACTTCAGAACCATGGAGAAGCCATAAGGGATGACTGGATGAGTGGGTGGCGACTGCGCGTTTGAATGGGCGATGCCAGCGCCCCGCATGAGCGCGGGCATCGTCGGACAGAGCGCGAATGCTTTATTCTAATAGCCATGCGGCGCATGTGTATTTTGTTTTTTGCTTTGGGCGTCCACGCGGCGGCGGGACAAGCGTCGAATCAAATCCCTTCGGGTAATGCGGACGAATTGCTGCGAGGCGGGATTTCCGCGCAGCAGCATGGCGATTACAGGGCCGCGATCGACGACTACCGGAAGGCTCTCGCCATTCAGCCGGGCCTTGCGGAGGCCCGAGCCAACCTTGGCGCCGCGCTTGCCGCTGCCGGGGATTACGATGCCGCCATCGCGGAAGACACTGCTGCATTGGTCTCTGCGCCAGACAAGACGGCCGTGCGCATGAACCTGGCGCTGGCTTACTACAAGAAGGGCGACCTAGCGAATGCCAGGGTCGCTTTCGAGGCGGTCCATGCGGTGAGGCCACGCGATATGAAGGTGGCGGTGCTGCTGGGCTATACATACATCAAGCTGGGCAAGGGAGCGAATGCGGCTTCGATGCTCTCCCCACTGGAGCCAGGCCACGAATCCGACACCGATTTCGAGTACGTTCTTGGCTACGCGCTGATCCAATCTGGAAAAGAAGCCGAGGGACTGCCTCGCATGGAAAATGTGGCCAAGGCAACCCGATCTGTGGATGCGTACGTAATCGCAGGCTCGGCGCGCATGACACGCAGTGAGTTCCGAGAGGCTCGCGCCGATTTCGACACGGCTTTGGCGGTGGATTCATCGTTTCCCGGGCTTTACACAATGGCCGGTCAGGCTCGCGACGCGATGGGGGATACCGATGCGTCTGTTCCGGCATTTGAAGCCGCAGTGCGCGAGGATCCCAAAGATGCTACCGCCAATCTATACCTGGGAGTTACCCGGCTGAAGCAGCGGAACTTTGAGAGCGCCAGACCGCTTCTTGAACTCGCGCTGCGGCTTCGGCCGGAAGACGCGCAGACCCGCTTCCAATTGGCGAAATTGAACGGGATGACCGGCAAGCTCAGTGAAGCCGCAGCTACACTGGAGAATCTGGAGAAGTCGGACCCTAACTGGCTCGATCCGCACATAGAGTTAGCCGCAGTCTATTACAAGCTGCACCGGCCCGAGGACGGCCAGCGGGAACGCGATATTGTGCAGAAGCTCAGCGCTCAACAGCAAAAGGCGGGGCCGCCGAAGGAATAGCGGAAGGGCTCTTCGGCGCCTCTTACTTCGGGGAGACAGGTGGGGAAACGGGTTCAGTGACCGGGACGATTCGGTTCGCATCGACATTCGTCAGGGTTTGAACTATGCCGCTGGGCCAGGTAATCTCGACTGTTGTAGCTCTGCTCTCGGCACCGAGGCCGAAGTGGACGGGGCCAAGGCTGGAGGATGCGTAACAGACACTGGATGTCTGGTGGTTGTATTGCGTACCCGCCTTGGTGACCACTTTAATACGCGCTCCAATGCCGTCGCGATTGCTCTTGACGCCGCGCAAGGCAATGTCTAGCCAGTGCCCGGTATTGGTGCTGCGATTCATCCACAATTCCGCATCCATGTCCAGGCCGGTGCTCACTGCGTCGATGCGGCCGTCTCCATCGAAGTCGCCAAAGGCGCAGCCGCGGTGGCGGCCGGCAGTCGAATCCGCAAAACCGGCCTCCTCGGTGAGAGCCACCCATTTTCCGCTTGCGCCAAGATTTCTGAAGACCGTATTCGGCTCACTGATGGTACTCCCCGGAGGTCCATGCCAGGCTACGTGTCCGCGCGTAACAAATAAATCCTTCCAGCCATCGTTGTCGAAGTCGTAGAATGCCGCGCCAAAGCCGGACATTTTCATGCTTTCGGCACGCATTCCACTGGGCGCTGTCACCTCCACGAAGTCGCCTTTCCCGGTATTCAGATAAATGGGAAACGTCTGGCTCTTCAGCGCTACGTAGGCAATATCAGGATAGCCGTCGTTATTGTAGTCGCGAAAATCCAGGCCCATCCCCGAGATGAATGCGCCGTCTTCTGCCAGCGCGACGTTTGTCTGAAAGGCCACTTCCTCGAACTTGTTGCCGAGGTTGTGGAACAAAAAGTTATAGTCGGCGTCATTGGTCACAAAGAGATCCGGCTTTCCATCCAAATCGTAGTCGGCCATACCCACACCCATACCCTTACCTACCTGGTCGCGAATGCCCCACTCCTTAGAGACATCCTTAAATGTGCCGTCGCCCTGATTGAGGAATAGTTGGTTGGGCTGTCCTTTGTAGAAGCGGGGATGGCAATAATCGGCGATGCCCTGCGCCATGCACATCGGCTTGTCAGAGTAACTCCACTGCAGGTAATTGACAATGAACAGGTCGAGCAGGCCGTCGTTGTTGACGTCAACCCAAACCGCGGCCTCGGACCACAATGGACCAAACTCGGGATCGTTGGACTTATCGAGGCCAGCCTGTTTGGTGACGTCGGTGAAGGTTCCGTTGCCGTTGTTCCGGTAGAGCGTGTTTCCGTGAACACCTACTACAAAGAGATCCGGAAAGCCGTCGTTGTTGTAATCGCCCACGGCGGCACCAATATCGAACCCGGCGCCTGCGAGGCCGGCTTTTTCAGTGACGTCGGTGAAGACTCCGTTCCCATCGTTGCGAAAGAGGCGGTTGGAGTATTTGGGGGAAGATTTCTTCAGGGTCGCAATATCGGCGCCATTGGTAAAGAAGATGTCGGGGCGGCCATCGCCGTTATAGTCAAAGACGGCAACTCCACCGGCCATCGATTCCGGGGCGTTCCTGGCCGGGCTCTCGCTGCTATCGAGATGAAAGGGAAGCTTGTGAAGCTCAAATCGGATGGGCGAGGGCGGCGATGAGGGCGGCGGCTGTGCCGGCAAAGACGCGGGTGGCGCCAATGCTACGAGGGCCAGTGTAGGGAACAATCTGTGGAAGATGGGCAGGGTGCGCATAGCACAAAGAAGAGGGGGTGGCGGTAAGCCACCCCCTCTTGAATTGTACTATCCTGAAGCGACTCAGAAGTAGTACTTGCCCGCGAATTGCATCCACCGGTATCCCGACTTGCTAGAGGGTGCGCCGGTAGTGGAAGAGTTACTGTTGGTGACCAAGCCTGCCCCTGTGCTGGCTCCGACGAAGGACAACTGGATGTCGGAGTTGCCGTTCTGGCCGAATTGAGAGTTGGGGTGGTTGAGAAAGTTGGTTGCCGAGATGCGAAGCTCAAAACGCTGAGAGTCAGTAACTCTGAACGCCTTGAAGACCGCGAGATCGCTGCCGAAGTATCCAGGGTTGCGGATATACGGCCAGACGTTTGGTCCAGCCTGACCGAACGACGAAGCGGTCGGCGGCATAGGAGCATAGAAGCAGTTGGGGTTGAAATGCTGAGCCACCAAGGTCTTGACGAAATGCCGAGGATCGCAGCTCAGAGCGGGCAGCAATCCTGCCGCGTACTGGCTGGAACCGAACCAGGTGTTGGTGCCGATGGCATTGGTAGTCATGCCGCCCGGCCCGGGCTCTGTGAAGGTCTGCTGAGGAACGCCATTTACCAGAATTTCATTGTAAGCGGCATTCATAGCGCCACCCTGTGTGGGCTGGATCGGAGCTCCATCCTCATAGGTGGTGTAGTTGGAGATCTGCCAGCCGTTGACTGCCTCGCCCAACAGGAAGTTGTTGTGAATGGGCTTGGGTAGTTTGTAGCTGAAAGACAGGTTAAAGGTCTTGGTGTGGTCATACGCCAATTGGCCGTAGTTCGCGCCGAGGTTGAATGGATCGACCGCGGAACCGTTGCCGTTACCGTTGGAGGTATTACCGTCGCGGGTACCGAGGACCTTGCCGAAGGTGAAGTTGGTGAACATGTACAGATTGCCGGACTGCTTTTGCGCAGCTACCTGCAAGGAGTGATAGTTGGCCCAGCCACCATGAGTCAGAAGGTAGACGTCGGAGTAGTTGCTCAGTGGTCTCCAGTCAGCTCCAGTTGCGCCAGCCGGGGGGGTGCAACCGGCGCCGCAGTAGGCGGGGGATATGTTGTTGTATTTGCCGGTTTTTGGATCGGGCGTGAAGAACGCCCCATACGCAATCGGGTTCGCGTCCGAGATATGGCCATTTGCGCCATTCTCAAGCTGATTGTGCGAGCCGCTGCCCACATACGATGCCTGGAAGACGGTATGGGCAGGGAGCGCCTGCGCCACGCCGAAGCTCCAGGTGGAAGCATAGGGCACCAGGTTGTCGCCTAATTTGTCGGCCGAGATGGAGTTTCCCGGACTGGTCTCGTTGGTGCCGGTTGGAACCGTGAAAGTCACGGGAGTTGCTCCCGGACCCTCGCTGACGGTGTTATTCGCGATGCTGTAGCCATAGAACCCGTTGGTGTTGGAGTTTACGTTATACGCGAACACGCCCAACGGACCGCCCATAGCGTTGCCGGAGTCGTTCTCGGAGACCTGATAGCGATAGGTTCCGAATCCGCCGCGCACAACTGTTTTGCCTGTTCCGAATACGTCGTAAGCGGCACCCAAGCGTGGATTGTAGGTGAACAGCGTGCTTCCCCAGCCTGAATTCGGGACAGATACGCTGGGCGAAGGGTTGCCTTTGCCGGCCCAGACAAGGCCGGTGTCGGCAGGCGGGTTGGCGGTGTTGACGTAGACAGCCGGATCCCAGACCTGTGCGCCGCCGAGCTTGTCGTACCACTGACCTTCGTGGTCGGCGCGGAGTCCCAGGTTGATGGTCAACTTCGGCGTAGCCTTCCAGGAGTCCTGACCCCAGATGGACCACTGATGCCAAAGCACATCCGGCGTTGGAACCGTGCTCTGCTCCGTGTAATTCTGGTTGCGTCCCATCAGACGGTCGAGCGTCCCGTTGTAGGTAGAGGTGGAGCCCCAGTTCTCGACGTCAAAGAGGCCTGAATACGGATTTGGCTGGCCACCACTCGACTGCAGGTTCTCCTGGGTATCCCAGTAGAAGCCGGCCTTTACCGAGTGAGTCTTGATGATCTTGGTAAAGTTGTCAGTGAAGGCAGGAGCCTTTGCTGTCTTGCCAAAGGTGCCCTTGCCGTAGATGCCGCCATCGAATCCCTCGTCGCCGATCTCCGTGATGCCGCTAGACCAGCCGCCCGTGAATCCAGGAATCTCATCCTGCACCTTTCCAGCGAAAAGGCTCTGGACAGGGAAATTGAGAGTAGTGGGGTTAACAGCCTTCGGATCCGCAAGACTGGTGTCGTTGATGAACTCGGAGTAAGCGAAGACAAACTCGTTGGTGGTGGTGGCGCTGAACACGTGGGTGAAGTTCGCCAGGTACACGTGCGCAGTTTCCTTACCAACTGGTTTGCCAGGATATGGAATTGTCCACTCCGGCGCCCACCAGATCGACAGCGGGTGCTGATCGGTTTCAATCTGGGTGGTGTAAGAACCCCAGAGCTTGTTGTTGTCGTTGAAGGCGTAGGTTACCTTGCCAGTTGCCTCCCAGCGATCGACTGGCAGTGCGGCAGGGTAGTCGTAGTTGTTCCAGCCATTGGCCTTGTTTGGCGTCTGGTTCGGCTGCGGGTTGAGGCTGGAGACGATAACGCCGTTCGGGTCGAAGTACTTGCTCAGGTCCGTAACTTTGGAAGTGTCGGAACCGTATCCTCCCCAGGGAGAATCGGCAGTGCCGCATCCCTGCCATCCGCCGCTGGCTGCGCATGGCAGGGCGTAGGCGTATGGATAAACGCCGGTCTGGTCGGCCGGGTTATAGACCTGGGTCGGGAGACCCGTGTCGCTGAAGTCTCCGCCTTGCTGAGCAACCGTGGGAACGTTCATTTCCACCGGCGAGGCATACGGATGCTGAATCATCTTCTCGTAGCCTGCCCAGAAGAACAGCTTATCCCGGTTGCGATTGAATCCGATTTTCGGAATCGAGATGGGACCGCCGATGTTGCCGCCGACGTAATAGTATTCCTGCGGCGTGAGCTTGTTCGATGCCGCGATAGAGCCGGGTGTCGCTCCAGGAGCGTTTGCTGCTCCCGCTTCCTGGGTCGACTTGTTGAACCAGTCGTTGGCATAGCCTACGGCCGTGTTGCGGGCGTAGAGATAGCCCTCACCGTGGAACTTCTGGCCGCCGCTCTTGCTGAAGGCCTGAAGAACCGCAGGTCCCTTGGCGTATTCCGCGCCATAGGAGGCCGACATGTACTTGACGCTGTCGGTCATGTCCTGGTTGATGTTGGCAATCTGGGTTCCGGCATTACCTGGATCGACGAGCAGTGCGCCATCGAGCATCAAGGCCGTTGAGCCGTAGGGCTGTGTTCCGTTGGCCGAGAAGTTTCCGGCAGGGCCGTTATTGGTGCCGGTGGTCTGGCTGTTAAAAGACGAGCCAGCGCCGCCGCCGTTGTTAAACGTGACACCAGGCATCATCTTCATCAATTCGGCCGCGTCGCGCCCGGTCAGAACGGCTGAATCTACCAGCTCGTTGTTGAGCGTTGCGCTGATTTCGGAGTTATCCACCGGTACTTCCGCGTCCTGGCCGGAAATAACTGTGACTGAGTTGATGTCCGAACTGACCTTGAGGTGGATGTTGGCAATCGTACGAGATTCGCCCTGGTTCAGCAGGATCCCCGTTTCTTCCCACTTCGAGAAGCCCTTTGCCACAATGGTTACGGTGTAAGTGCCTGGCGGCAAAGCGGTTACGGAGAAGAACCCGGAACTGTCCGTCTTGGAGTCGCGGCGGTCGCCGCTGGCGTCGTTTACGAAGGTAACAGCAGCGCCCGGAATGCGGGCGTCGGTTTGGTCAGCTGCGGTACCGCTTAATGTACCGGTGATTTGTTGTGCATTGGCGATAGCAAAGGACAGAGCCAGGACTGGGATTAGCAGCCATGGCATCCGCCGAAGCCAGCTTGGCGCCGAGGAGAATCTCGACGCCATCTGTTTTTGTGGAGTCATATTTTTTTGCCCCCTGAATGATTTACTCGTTGTGGGTTTCGGCAACGGGACACTCTCCGGTGATCCAGATTCACTGCCGCCGAAAACCTACCTTTGAAATCCGACAAATTTAATCACAGCGGAGATACGATTTGCAAGTTTTTAGTGAAACGCTTTGCCGAACGGGTGGTTTTCCTGCTGTCTGGACGACTGTTTTGAGGGGCTTAGCGCGAAATTGGCAAGGAGGCGAATAGGCCGGAACCCCATTCTCCCGGAGATGGGCAGCTGGATTCGCCCGAATGTCCGCATCCCGATCGATCTCTGCCAGCCTTATTGATCAGGGACGCTCAGGCTGGATTGAGTTGCGGGGGCACACAGCACCCGATGGCGAAGAGTGCGCGCGGCTACCCCGGCGCTTCACGGGGAATCAACCGGCTGAAAACGGACGTCCAGGAACGATTCCGTGACCCTCAAGGATCGTAATAAGCCGATTGGCGGCCTGCGCGGGATATTTCTCGATTGCGCCGGACGGCCAGCGAACCTCAATGTCGGCCTTGTCCTCCGCGCCCAGGCCGAAGTGCAGGCGGGGATCGTTGGAGGAAACATAGCTGGCCTGGCTAAGGACTCCCTGGGCCTGGACCTTGCCGCCGTAGTGGGCCAGGACAAGAGCGCCGATCGCGCTGCGGTTGCTTTTGGTTCCCTCGAGACGCACTTTCAGCCAACGATTCTCCTTCGGGGCGTCGTTGCGTAATAGGGATGGCGGTTCATTCTGATTCATGACGACGATGTCAATGTCCCCGTCGTTGTCGAAATCGCCGAATGCGCAGCCGCGGCTGACGTGACGGGCATTGATGGCAGCACCAGCTTCGTCTCCCATGCGGGCAAAGGTGGCATCGCCCCGATTGCGAAAGAGCATGCGGGGGTTCTTGTAAGGAAACATGGGATTGACGCGCTCGATCTCCGCATAGATGTTCCCGGCAACCCAGAAAAGGTCGGGATAGCCATCGTTGTCGAAGTCGACGATCCCGGCGCCCCAACTGACGTACTGGCGGTCGCCGGCAATACCCGCAGCCACAGCCTGATCTTCAAATTCGCCCTTGCCAATGTTGTGGAACAGGCCAGTGGGCTGGAACTGGAAATGAGTCTTGATCAGGTCGAGATGGCCGTCGAGCGCGTAGTCGCCAACACCAATTCCCATGCCGGATCGATCCTGGCCATCGGGGCTCATGGCAACGCCGCGGATGAGTCCCTCTTCGCGAAATGTTCCATCGCGATTGTTCAACAACAGCAGGCTCGGGGTTGTGTCGCAGGCGACGTAGAGATCGGGCCATCCATCCTCGTCCGCGTCAAAGGTGACGGCTGTAAGCCCGTAGGAATCGCGGATGGCGGCGATTCCCGACTCCTTTGAAACATCGGTGAAGGTGCCGTTACCATTGTTGCGGTAGAGGTAGTGTTGCGGGTATTTCAGGCCCTTGGGGCCGCAGGCAACGGCTACGTCTTCAAAGCTGCAATTGGGGATGTCGAGAGATGGCTTGGCGGCGTGGTCCAGATCGATATCGACGTAGTTGGCGACGAAGAGGTCGAGCAGGCCATCGCGGTTGTAGTCGATGAAGGTGCAGCCGGAGCCGAAATGAATTCCCTGCTGCAACAGGCCCGCCATGGCGGTTTCATCTGTGAAGGTCCCATTGCCATTGTTTCGGTAGAGCTTATTCTGCCCGTAGCAGGTGACAAAGAGGTCTTCAAAGCCGTCGTTGTTGTAGTCGCCAACGCACACGCCGACGCCCCAGCCTGCGCTAAGAAGGCCGGCCTTTTCGGTGACATCGGTAAATGTGCCGTCGCGATTGTTCTTATAGAGCCGATTGGATGCGCCGGCAGGAATGTCCTCGAGCCTGCGTCCGCCAACAATAAAGATGTCCATCCAGCCGTCGTTGTCGTAATCGAAGAAGGCGCAACCTCCGCCCATCTCTTCGACGATGTAGGTTACCTTTTCCGGAGTGCCGTAGAACATGGTCTTTGTAAGGCCGGCGCTCTGGGCCACGTCGGTAAAGCGGGAGAATGACTTTGCCGGAGCTGCGGGGTGCTCCGGGAGCGCGGCTGACGATCTACGCGGCATGAGAGCGGAAGCGCAGAGGGCGGGAACGGTTTGCAGCAGGCTTCGGCGAGTCCAGCGAGGTGTGCACAGCGAGATCGTCATCTTCCGGTATCTCAATTCTGCCATTGTTTCGTGAGGGGAAGCAATTGTTGGCTGCGGTGCGGCGGCATCACAATCTCCAGGGCGTTGCTCGGGTCGGCGCGGCTTTCATGGCTGAGCTTGCTGGGCAGCAGGGTCTTGCGCCAGACGATCGCTGAGCTTGTGGGCCTGGGCATTGCCGGGGTCCAGCGTCAGGGCCTTTGCCACCGCTTCGCGTGCCTCGGAAAAATGCGCTTCGACCGCCAGTTCGGCGGCCAGGTTGATCCATGCATCGACCCAGCCAGGAGCGGCATTGACAGCCATCTTGAAGTGCTCGACGGCCCCGTCGGCATCGCCGGCACGGGCAAGCAAGTAGCCGAGTTCTCTTTGCGCGGCTGCCAAATCTGGATCGAGCTTGACGGTTTGCTCAAGCTGGGCGCGTTCTCCCTCCAGGTCGCCGGCTTTGTGGAGAGCTAAAGACAACCTGAATTTGTAGCTGGCTTTGCCGGGCTCCGCATCGCAAGCCTCACGATAATGCGCGATCGCCTCCTGAACCTTTCCCGCAGTCAATTCCCCATCCGCTTGAGCAGCTCGCGAGGCGGCTTCCAGCGCGTCGCTCTCGTCTTTCTTGAGGTCCTGAAATTCCTTAAGCTCCTTCGATGCCTGCTCGCTTTCCCCAAGTCCGCGCAAGGCCATTGCCAACTCGTAGTGCGCCTTGGGCTCAGTGTCTCCAAGGGCAATTGCCTTCTCCAGGTTTTCCCTGGCCTCCTTCCATTCATGGAGGGACACGAGGACGACGCCAAGATGGTAGCGGGAGTAGTAGAAGTCGGGAACCTGAGCGACGGCCTCTTCCAGGTGCGCCTTGGAGGCGGCATAGTCGCCCACGGCGTGGTCCACAACTCCGTTGAGATAAAGTACCTCGGGATCGTGCGGCGTTTGTGCCAGAAGCTTAAGCCCCAGGGGCCGGGCAAGGTCGTTGTGCTCGGTCAGCACCAGGACACGCAGATAGGGGAGTTCCGCCCCGCGGTCGCCTGGGTGATGCGCCGTCATATACTCCCAGAGCTTGACAGCTTCAGGGTAAGACCGCTGCTTGATGAGAACCACGGATTCCGCATTGGCCAGAGGCAGTGAGTCCGGAGAGAGCTTCATGGCTTCGAGCAGCACAGCATTCGCGCCGTCGAGATAATTGAGAGCTGTAAGCGCCTGCGCAAGACGAATGGCCAGCACCTCGGTCCTCGGTGCATTCTGCAACACACCGATAACGCCGGCATAGTCTTTGCGGACCAGCAAGGCATTGCTGTAATCTTCCAGCGCGATTTCCGACTTCGGATCGATGATTAGAGCCTGCTTCCATTGCTCGTCGGCCAACGAGGATTGGCCGTCATGCGCGTAGAGAGTGGCGAGGAGCAAGCGCGGTGTGTCAACACCGGGTTCGAGCCGGATGGAGTTCTCCAAGAGAGGAATGGCACTGCCGGAGTGACCCGATTCGACAAGCGCAAGCGCCTCAAGATAATTCAGCTGAGCGGAATCGGGATTGGTCTTGAGCGCATCGCGAAAGGTATCCGTCGCGCAGTCGAACTGCTTTTGGCCGGCAAACCAGTTTCCCAACTGGATGGCATTTTCCGCGGTGGAATGGGCGCGCAGATTTGCGGTGAGCTGCCGAGGGCCGGCGCAGGCCGAGTGAGTCTGCGCGGCAAGGCCAATACCGGCAGCCAGCAGAATCCAGCAAATGCCCAGTCCGCGCAGGATGCCCATTTCACTTCTCTCCCGGCACTCAGAGTACAACAGAACGGCGTTGTTGGTCATCGCCATCGACACTCTGCTTACTCGGCACATGCCGGGCAAGCGCGACTCGCTACCCCGACCCAGTTTTTGCGCCTTCCCGCTCGTAGGTATCCAGCATTTCTCGCAATTTGTTTGCGTCCTGCTCGTCGTGTTGCTCCAGAGCGGCGTCAATTGCCTTCCGCAAGGCTTGAAGAGCATCGGCGGAACGGCCAGTGGCGCTATAAGCTTTTGCCAACTCCGCAAGGGCGCGCCAGTTCTTGCCGTTGCTAAACTCCACCGCCTTCCGCAGCGGTTCCACCGCGCCCACAAAGTCTCCGCGCGATTCCAACGCGATGCCAAGATCGAATCGATACTCGGGTGAGCCCGGCGAGAGAGAGATTGCTTCCTGAAATTGCTCAATCGCGCCGGTTGCATCGCCGTTGATTGTCATCGACACGCCGAGGTGCGAAAAAAATGCTGCATTGGTCGGAGCTAGTGTGCAGGCCTTGCGGTATTCGTCCTGTGCTTCGCGCTCCTGGTCATTACCACTTAACGCGGTGGCCAGCACATAATGCGTTACCGCATCGTCCGGATCCCGTTCGATGGCTTGTCGAAACCCGTGTATGGCTTCTGGAATCTTGTTATCTTCCATCAGCTTGAACGCCTCGTCGAACAACCTGTAAAACTCCGTGGCTTGCGGATCGATATTTTCCATTCCCCCCTGCGGCACGTTCACGAACTCGGGAATATTCACGGCGCGGTTGGCCGCGGTGGTGTTGTCCACAATCACCGCGGGCGAGTCGTTGCCATTGGCGTCGATGTGCGTGAGCATCAGTTGTGTGTAAGGCCCGCGCGCCTTCGATGAGAATGCGAGCCATCGCCCATTGGGTGAGAACGAGTGCCATGAATTCATAAGCGACAAATTGCAATTCATCAGGCGCGCCTTGCCGCCTTCAAACGGCACCATGAACAGCCTGCTGTCAGGGCGCATGAGCAATCCATTCTTGTTCTCGACAAAGACGATCCAGCGGCCATCGGGCGACACCTTGGGGAAGTCGTTGCTCATGCCGTTGGCCGACGCTCCGCCGACCGGAACAGCCTTGCCGCCGCGACCCTGATTGAAGGGAATCTTGTACAGGTCATATTGGATCTGAGTTTCATTGGGATCGTTGGCATGCTCAGGCTTTGCGGCTCCTGGCGGATAGGGATCGCGCGCTACGGCGCGGCTGAAGATGAGGTACTTGCCGTCCGGCGACCAGAAGGCGCTGGTCTGCACGAATTGCGGGTCGTCCGCGCCCGGCAGAGGCTTCATGGTCTTTTCGTTGCGGTCATACCATGCAAGTATGCCGCGAGTGGGATAAAAGACCTGTGTGAAGGCGATATCCCTGTAGTTAGTGCTGTACAGGCGATCAAGTATCCCGGACGCGAAGCCGGGCTCCTGGTTTTGGTGGGTGTTTTTATTGTCGGGCGGCCCGATAGACGTAACTACATACTTGCCGTCTGGCGATACCTGGGACATGAACCCGAAGCGCTTGACGGCAGGCTCGGAGATTCTTGCCTCTTGGTTCAACTGAAACGAACTCCAGTGGATGACATCGCGGTTGGCGATAGTCATTCGTTTCTCGACAGGAACCAACGCATAAAGCCCTTTGTCGTTTCGCGGTCCATCGAGATCGAGCCCGAGCGTCTTGCCATCGGCGGAAAAAGAATGGCAATTGGCGCAGGTGGGCATGTTTCCCATAACGGTGTGGCTCTCGGTCTCGCCAATGTTGCGAATCTGCCATTTGATCATTGGGATGGCGTAGCGCGGGAGCGGCGCAATGGGACCTTTCTCGTCGGAGGCCGGAAGCAGCAGCGGAACATCGCGATAAAAAACAGGAGCGCCAACCGAATCCATCGACGTAGAGATTGTGACCGTTCCGGTCGATACCGGTACGTTGGAATCGCCGTTGGCGAACCCGCTGATGACAACGGCCGCAGGCGATTTGGCCGAGAGCATTTTGATCTTCTCCCATGTCTCTGCATCGGGCCTCCATGTGTGTGTAGCCACCTGCTCGGGAGTCAATTCGATGCCTGGCCCTGCCTGCGGATCGAGCTTGCCCATTTGCAGATGCTCGCCCCTCGCCAGAATTCGGATTCGATCGGGGCGGCCAGCAAACGAGACTTCAATAGCCCAGCGTGTTGCGGTTTCGGCGGAGTCGTGCCAAAGAAAATTGGGCGGCGTAATCTCAGGCGGAAAGATGGAGCCCTGGAGCGGATAGTCGATGGCGATCTTTGCCGGTTGGCTCGCGGAGGACGCGTCTACAATCATGGATGCGGGACTCCACACGGCTGCGCAAATCAGCAGCACAGCCGCCGCGCCGAGCGTTCCCGCGAACAATATGTGGGCAGAACGAAACCTCATGGCTCCTCCGGAGCGGGCGACTTCACTACTGCGGCTTGGCGATTGCGCTCGCGGCTTCATAGCCATCGAGTGCTTCCCTCGCGTTCTTCTCCAATTGCTCGTCATGCGTCTCCGTGGCAAGGTCGAGCGCCCGGTGTGCGGCATCGATTGCCTCGGCAAAATGGCTGGTCTTTGAATATGCGTTGGCCAATTCGGCAAGGAAACGCCCATTTCTGCCCTGACTTAGCTCCACCGCCTTTTGAAGTGGCTCCAGGGCTGCGGCAAACTCCCCCTGCGACTCCAGAACGTAGCCCAGGTTGAAGCGCAACTCCGGCGAGGCAGGCAGCAGCACGACTGCCTTTTGCAGCCGGAGAAGCGCTCCGTGAGGATCGCCGTTCATAACCAGCGACACCGCCAGCCGCTCGAGAAACAGCGTGTTCTCCGGGCTCAGGTCGCTCGCCTTTCGATACTCGTCCAGTGCGTCGCGCTCCTGGTTGATCCCAGACAATAGCGTTGCCAGGTTGTAGTGCGCCATGGCATCGTCGGGATCGCGCTGGAGTGCGTTGCGCAATGTTGCAATCGCTTCAGGAATCCGATTGTTCTGCATCAACTTGTAGGCATCGTCGACCAGCCGGTAAAACTCCATCGCCTGGGGAGCGATGGTTGCCAGGCCGCCCGGCGCAACGTTCACAAACTCGGGAATATTGACTGCGCGGTTAGCGGCGGTGGTGTTGTCCACAATAATCGCCGGCGAGTCGTTTCCGTTGGCGTCGATGTGCGTAAGCATAAGCTGCGTGTAAGGCGAGCGAGCCTTCGACGAAAACGCCAGCCAATGGCCGTTGGGCGAGAAAGTGTGCCAGGAGTTCATCAGCGATGTATTACAGTTCATCAGCCGCGCTTTGCCGCCAGCAAAAGGAACTATGAAAAGCCGGCTGTCAGGCCTCATCAGCAACCCGTTCCTGTTCTCAACCCACACAATCCAGCGGCCGTCTGGTGAGACCTTGGGGAAGTTATTGCTCATGCCGTTGGCCGTGGCTCCCACCACCGGCTCCGCCTTGCCGCCGCGGCCCTGATTAAACGGAATCTTGTACAAGTCGTACTGGATCTGAGTTTCATTTGGATCGTTGGCGTGCTCCGCCCTGGGAGCGCCGGGCGGATAGGGATCGCGAGCGAGCGCACGGCTGAAGACGAGATACTTGCCGTCTGGCGACCAGAACGCGCTGGTCTGCACAAACCGTGGGTCGTCGGCGCCCGGCAGCGGCCTCATCTTCTGTTCCTGCTTGTCATACCATGCAAGGATTCCACGCGTGGGAAAGAAGACCTGATTGAAAGGAATGTCCGGATAGTTGGTGTTGTAAAGGCGATCGGAAAGTCCCGACGCGAAGCCCGGAACAGAATTTGCACTGGTGTGCGCGAGCTTGGGCGGGGCGATGGAAGTAACCACGTATCGACCGTCCGGCGAGACCTGCGACATGAAGCCGAACCGCTTCACCGAGGGCGTGTCGCTGCGGGCCTCAGCGTCCACCTGGAACGAGCTCCACCGAATTACATCCTTATTGGCGATGGTCATTTCTTTGGACACCGGCACCAGTGCATATAGCCCCTTATCGTTGCGCGGCCCATCGAGGTCGAGTCCCAGCGTCTTGCCATCCGCGGAAAACGAATGGCAATTGACGCATGTGTGCAGATTGCCCATCACGGTGTGGCTTTCCGCCTCGGCAATGCTGCGTATCTGCCACTTGATAAGCGGAATGGCGGAGAGCGGCAGCGGCGCAATGGGGCCGTTGACGCCGGTGGGCGATGTCTTCAGCGGAACATCGCGGTAGAAGATGGGCGCGCCAACGGGATCCGCCGATGTGGATATGGTTACCTTGCCGACTGACACGGGAACCTTCGAATCGCCCGGCGCAAATCCGCTGATGGTGACGGTTGCAGGCAATTTGGCAGACAGTTGTTTGATCTTTGCCCATGTGGCCGCGTCCGGTCTCCACGTCCGTGTGGAAGCCTGCTCCGGAGTGAGCTCTATCGGGGGACCGGCTTCGGGATCGATTGCGCCCACCTGCAGGCGCTCGCCGCCGGCCTCGACGCGAATCGTATCGGAACTGCCCGCGAATGAGACTTCAACAAGCCAGCGGGTTCCGCTCCCGGTGGGGTCGTGCCACAAAAAGTTGGGCGGCGTAATCTCGGGTGGAAAAACGGAGCCTTCCAAAGGGTAGTCCACGGTGATCTTTGCTGGATCGCTTGCTGAGATGGCGGGTTGCGAGATGGAGGAATTGAGCGCCGCCCCGCATACCAGAAGGACGGAAACTGTTCCGGCAATCGCGGCAAACAGAACCCTTGCCGGGCGAAATCGGTTGTTCGGCAAATCGCCTGCTCTATTTGATGAGGTGCCGTCTGGAGAAAACTGCCGCATCTCAACAGGATGGTGCCCCCAAACGGATCATTCGGTGATGTACATCACGTTCAAGTGAAATTTGGCAGTCTATTTGCCTCTGAACTCACTTGGATTGGCGTCCAACAAGGCCCCGCACTCGTCTTCCTCGAAAGGAGTAGAATTTTATGTGGACGATTTGCCCGAACTCCGTTGCTCGTTGTTGGAGCCGGGCTGCGGGAGGAATCAAAACAAGATGCGTACTATTCGCTTTCTATGCCATGGAGTGATGCTTTTGGGAGCGGCGGCTCCCCTTGCCGCGTTTGGGCAGTTTTTGGCTCCCACCCCGGAGGAACTGAACATGACCTCCGACCCCAAAGCGCCCGGCGCGGCGGCGGTCTTTCTGAGCCGCGAAGAGACGGAAGACGACCCGCATCATTTTTCCACCGTCCATGCGCGCATCAAGGTGCTTACGGAACAGGGCAAAGATGCGGCTACCGTCCATATCGCCTACCCGCGCTTTTTAGCCTTCAGCGCGTCTGGGAACAACCAAAGCAGCAGCAGTTCGGGGATGGAGAACCACTTCGACCTTCCGAATGTGAATGCGCTTGGAGCAGACCAGCCGTGGGACACAGACACCTTCAAAGGCGATGTCAAAGTCGCTTCGGTTCAGGCACGGATCATCCACCCCGACGGGAGCATCGTTGCTGTGAAGGGGTCGACGGGCGAACTGGTCAAGGTCAACAAGGATGGTAACGGGGCAACCTTGACCGTGCCTGGCGTCGGGGTCGGCGACATTGTCGAGTACTACTACCAGGTGGGCTACGACCGATTCCAATCCGCGCCGAATTGGCAGATTCAGCAGCAGTACTTTGTCCATAAGGCGCATTACAAGTACACACCAAGCGGTAAATTCCTGACCTCGGGTATTACCACCGACGCAATTGGGAATAGCGAGTTGAAGGGTCCGCACGATACGGTTCTGAACGACATTCGCCGGGCGGACATTCTTCCCCCGGGAAAGCAAATTTCCCAGGACGCCCTGGGCAACTACTTCCTTGACCTTACCGACATCCCCGCCATTCCCAACGAACCGTTTGCGCCGCCGGTCGGGGAGCGGATTTATCAGGCCGATTTCTATTACACCTACACGGTGGTGCAGAACGAATTCTGGCAGCAAGAGATGCAGTTCTGGACCAAGGATCTGAACCGGTACATTGCGCCGACCGCGACGATCAAGAGTACCGCGGAAGAGCTTGTTTCCGGGTCCGACTCTCCGCTGGACAAAGCCAAAAAGCTTTACGCGGCGGTCGAGAAAATGACCAATACCGACCTCGCAGCCGATTCATCCTCGACCCCCAGCACGTCGATTCCGGCTGGAAGCGTGCAAACCATCCTGGAGCAAAGGAGCGGTAACAGCAAGGAGCTCGCCCTGCTGTATCTTTCGCTGGCGCGCGCCGCTGGGCTTAACGCGCGACCGCAACGGATTGCCAGCCGCGATCGCCATGTTTTCTCGCCCCAGTTTTTGAGTACGAGCCAACTTGACGGCATTGTGATCGGATTGACGATCGACGGGAAAGAGACCCTCGTCGATCCAGGGCAGAAAATGGTCCCTTTCCAAACACTTTATTGGGCACACGCCGGAGCCGGCGGAGTGGCGCTGAATGAAAAGGGGAAGGTGGAAACTCTCATCACGCCGCTGCAATTGAACACCGACAATGCCGTGCTGCGGGTTGGCACCCTCAACGTGAGTTCGCAAGGAGCGGTTTCCGGCACATTGAAGGTCGGATTCACGGGAGCGCAGGCCCTGGAGTGGCGGCTGCTGGCCCTCCGCACCGATGCCAATACCGTGCAGCAACAGTTGGAAAAGACCATTGCCGGCCAGGTTCCGGATGGAATTGTGGCCCATGTGACGAATGTCGCGGGGCTTGACGATCCCGGCAGGCAGTTGGTGGCGGTAATCCAGGTTACGGGCTCCATTGCCGACCAGTCGGGCAAACACCTCACACTGCCACGTTTGTTCTTCGACAGCAAAGAAACCGATCCATTTCCGGCCCAGACCACCAGAACGCTTCCGGTGGATATGCAGTATCCCGCGCAGGAGAACGAGAAGATCACGTATGTATTCCCAAGCGGGTTCGCGCTGGACGGCACGCCGCCGGACGCAAATTTCAAATGGGGCGACAACGCGATATACGAGTTGCGGTCAAAGACCGCAGCCGGCTCAATCACCACCGGCCGCCTGCTGGCGCGCGGGTTTACGCTGCTCGATCCGGCGGACTATGGCAATCTCCAGGACTTTTATCAGAAGGTCATTTCGTCCGACAAGCAAAAGATTGCGCTGGGCGCGTCGCAGGCGGGCAATTAGCGATCGGAGGACTTGTTTTCTTCCGCGCTCTGTTTCTTGCGTCCTTACACATGACAAGGCCTCCGGCAGCATCGGAGGCCTCGTTTTTTGGGCAGGGCGCGCTGAAGAATCCGCGCAGATGACTATCCAGCCTGCTCTGGCAGGCGGGGCAGTTTTGTCGGAGGCGCTTCGCCGAGTATGTGGCTAAATGCGCACACGCGCTGGCGAAAAGGCTCGCGGAGAGTGTGCAAATATGCCCATGCAAAAGTGTGACAAAAAGTGCAAAACAGCATGATTTAAGGCCGTTTTAGCGCGAAATAAGCGCAAATAGGAGCGTTTTTGACGCACTTTTTGCGCACAAAATGCTCGTTTGGGGCGAGAAAGTGCTAGCACTGCCAGCAGAGTAGTTGCCAGCATTCAGTTCTGAGCTTTTTAGCTACGGTGCGGGACCTGGCCCTCGACCCTCGACCTTGAAGGGCGCCCCGGCGCCCGCGCGTGCCATGACAGAATGCCGCTAACCAGAGCAGTCCCAAGGTTAATCTATCCCGGCAGGGGCTAAAGCCCCGATCATTTTTGCCGCTTTGATCGGCCCGGGACCCAGAGGGTACCCCGCTGTGCCCCTGTTACAAAGCCTCGACCGTGATACAGCAACTCGAATTCTGCTCGAATCGCCGCATTTGGGGTGCCACCGGAACTAATCCGACCCTGATTTCCGCCGATTATGCGAGCTGTAAAATAAACATAACTTCATGGTCACGCGAGTGTCTAAATATTTTCATGTCCTCTGATCGGAGTGCTTGCAATGCGAAAGTCCACACTCCTTTTGATTCTCGCGGCCTTGTCTCTGCGGGCCCTGGCTGCCGATCGGGTCACGGTTGAGCAGTTGCAGCAGGCCCTGGCGGCGGCCCACGACTGGCCAGATAAGCAAGTAGCGCAGAGGCTTGGCGGCCTGGAGCTTACGGAACGGCTGAGCGGGCCGCGGCTTGAAAGCTTGAAAGCCGCTCTGCCCGGAGATGCATCCAAACAGGCGCTGCTGGCGCTGGCGGACGAGTCCGCATTCCTCGATCTTCCCGCCGCGGATACTCTCAGGCTGGCCCCGCCCGACTTGGCCACCCAGGGCAAGACAGTTTCCCGCGCCGCGGACGTTGTCGTTGAAACCGTTTCCCGGATGCCGGACTTCTTCGCCTCTCGAACCACCACCCGGCTTCAGGACATGACGATGACCACTTCCGGCCCTTTAATTACATCCTACGGTCCCGATCAGCAGGTTCTTGTCCCCGATCGGGGCTTCCATCTTGTTGACAGAGTCAGCGCGATCGTCACTTACAGAAACGGGCGGGAAGTGGTGGAACCCGTTGAGGGAAAGAAGCGCGGGATGAGCTACACCTCCTCGACCGGGCTTACCAACTGGGGCGTTTTCGGCCCGCTTCTGGGTGTGGTGATGACGGATATCCTGAAGGGCAAAATAGGCTGGAGCCATTGGGAGCAGGGCCCTACCGGACCGCTGGCCGTCTTTCGCTATGCCGTCGAGGAGGATCGGTCGAACTACACTGTGAGGTACTGTTGTTTCCGGTCGGAAAACGGAGATATGAAGGAGTTTGAAGCCGTTCCCGCCTACCACGGAGAGATCGCAATCGACCCCTTAAGCGGCGCCATTCATCGCCTTGTAGTGAAGACAGTCCTGGAACCCGAACTCCCCATGCGGAGAATCGATGTGGTGGTGAGCTATGGTCCGGTTGAAATTGGAGGAAAGACCTATATTTGCCCCACGAAAAGCACTTCCATCTCCACATCGGAGGCCCTGGTGTTTTTCGGTTTTATGTACTACGTTGACAAGAAGGGTAAACCCGACGATTCGAACCCCTTCAACAAGAAGAAACAAGCCACTACGGTGAGTCAGCCCATAGTGACCGCGATCAACGACGTGGTCTTCGACAACTATCACCAGTTTCGCGGCGAGGTGCGCATGTTGCCATCGATCACCGAGGAGCGGGACGGAAACCTAGCACATCCCGCCTCCGCAACCGTACCGGCGACACCCCCCCGGCAATGATTGCCTAAACCGCGAAGGCGTCGATGGCGTCTAATATCAAGAGCACCCGGTAAGGTTCCGGGTTTTGGTCTCCTATTCCGTTTCGATTGCGTTTTTCGCGGGAGCGTCGTTGCATTTGCGGAAGGATCGCCTGAGTTTGAAGACGGTGCCCGAAATGAACGCCGCAGTGGCGAATGCCCACCTTTATTTTCAACCATTTGCGGCACGACTGAAGTTGTGCCCTGATACAAAACCTTTGCGGATTGAACCGGAAGCGAGTTTTTCGGCAACCTGCGAGGAAGATCGATGAAGCGATAGCATTGCCGGTTTGAGGGGATTCCTATGCTGCGTTGCCGTTCCGTGTCGCTATTGTTTGCTCTAATCTCATCCCTTGCCGGCCCCGTTACTGCCCAGACGCCCCCTGCGTCCGACAACGAGAGCCCCGTGGCCACCTTCAAGGTGAACGCCAAGACTGTGCTGGTGGATGTGGTGGTAACCGACAACAAGAATCGTGCGGTTCCGGGCCTGCATAAGGAGGATTTCCAGGTCTTCGAAGATGGAAAGCCGCAGGCAATCTCATTCTTTGAGCCCAATTTCGCGGATGCTCCCGAAGCGGCTCAGGCTCCGGCGGCGGCAGTTCCGGCTCTTCCGCCCGGCACCTTCACCAATGTTCCCACCGTGGCCCCGAACGATGCGGTGAACGTGCTGCTGATGGATGCGCTGAACACAGCCGAGGGAGATCAGTCGTATGTCCACAAGGAGATGGTGCGGTATCTCGCTACACTGCCCCCGCGCATTCGCATCGCCGTGTTTCTGCTCAGCGAGCGGCTGCGCATCATCCAGGGGTTCACACAGGATGGCACGGTTTTGCGCGCGGCCATCAAGCGACTTGCCGCCAATCCGAACACTTCGGAGCTTCTGGCCACCGCTGAATCTTCCGCCGCACAGAGCTCGCTCACGAGCATGATCTACCAGCAGGCGGCCGATAATAATAGCCCGCAGCTCGCACAAACCGCGCAGGCGCTACAGCAATTCATGGGCCAGGAAAGTAGTTTCGAAGACAATCAACGGACATTGATGACATTGGAGGCGCTTCAGCAGATTGCGCGTTATCTTGCCGGCGTTCCGGGGCGAAAGAACCTGATCTGGTTTGTCGGCATGTTTCCGCACTGTCTTGGGGCCATTACCAATGAATCCAATGAAATCGTTGGACTCACCAACGGCGGATGCCCCTACGACGAGAAGATGAGGAAAACCGTGGCCATGCTCGCGAACGCGCGGGTCTCCATTTACCCCATTGACGCGCGGGGCCTGACGACAAACACGCTGTACACCAGTGAGAATGCAAAGCTTTCCACGCCGGCCACCAACTCGCAAGGAGTGGTCCAGTCTCCGTTTGCGGCGGTCATCGGCGCTCAGGCAGCCTCGCTGAATCAGGACCTGAAAGACAACGGCCTGAACATGGCGGACGAGGATGAACTGGCCAAGGACACGGGAGGCAAAGCAACCTTTGGCAGCAACAATTTCCTGGGCGCCATCAACGCGGACATCGATAACGGCTCGCGCTATTACACGCTCGCGTACGTGCCTACAAATCGAAGCGAAGTGGGTAAGGGGCGGAAGATCGAGATAAAAGCGGCCTCGGGAAATTACAAGCTAGCCTACCGCCGCAATTATTTTGAGGACACGCCCAAGGAAATGCGGGCTGCCGAAGCTGCTCCGGGGGCGGACCCGCTGCGGCCGATGATGGATCGCGGAATGCCGGACTTTACCGAGCTTCGGTACCGCATGAAGGTTGCCGGGGCCACGCATCAGCCAGACGCGGGTGAAAACCACGCCGGCGACAACGCGGCTTTGAAGACGCCTTTCACGCGCTACACCATCAGCTTCTCGCTCTCAACCGAGGGCCTGACGCTGGAAGCAGGGCCTGACGGCGTGCGCCGAGGAAACATCGAAGTGGCGCTGGTAGCCTACAGCCAGGCAGGCGAGCCGTTGAACTGGGAGGCGCGTACGATTGGGCTCAAAATCCGGCCAGAGCAGAATGCGATGGCCCAGACCTCGGGCATTCCGTTGCACTTCGATATCGACGCGCCGCCGGGCGACGTTTACCTGCGCAGCGGAATTTACGATCTGGAATCGAACCGCGCGGGAACGCTGGAGATTCCGCTCACATCCATCACCGTTGCGCGGCAATAGCGCCGCCGGCCATGCGCGAGAGGCGGAGCGGCACACGCGGTCGGCTTGACAGCCGGATTCGGATTTTGAAACCATCCAATCGAGGTTGCAGTTCTCGATTCCCCGGCTCGACCGGGATCTGCAATTGAGAACGAACGGCGGCCTGTGACTTGCCGGATCATGCCCAATGCGATCGCAAGCGAGATCGATTGCGCGATTCCCCACCAGGCGCGGCTGGTTTTCAATATCCTCGGCTCGTGAATTGTGGCTCCAAGGAGGAACTGTGTTCCCAGATTTCCAGCCCCAGCTACGGGCGAAGCTCAAGGTGCTTGCGTTCTTCACAGTCGTTGCCTTCGCTGCGCTTATAGCGGTGATTGTGACCTCGCAGATTCGCGCCTTTAGTCATGGGCTTATCGCACCGGTATACGCGGCTCAGGATGCTCCGCGGATTCTATCGCCTATTTCGATCGACTACCCCGAGGATGGCTCCATCTTTCCGCCCGGCATCACTCCGCCCACGTTTCTATGGCGGGATGCGGCGGGAACTTCCTGGAGCATCGACATCGAGTTTGCCGACAAGTCTCCGGCAATCCACGCTGCTTCAAAGGGAGAGCGGATGCATCTGGGCGCCATTGATCCGGACGCCGTCGCGGACTCCAACTCGCCTCCCAAATTGACTCTGCAGCAGGCCGCCACTTGGACCTGGGTTCCGGACGCGGCTACCTGGGCCGCCATCCAATCGCATTCGGCAGCCGGCGCCGCAACCATGGTCATCACCGGCTATCGCGAAGGCCATGTTGCGTATTCGCAGTCGCGCATTCTGTTCTCAACATCCAAAGATCCGGTTGGCGCGCCGATCTTTTACCGCGATGTGCCGCTGATGCCTTCGGCCGGGGTAAACGGGGTGGTCAGTCCGCTTGCGCCCACCGCGATCCATCTCATTCACTGGCGTCTCAGGGATATCACGAAGGCGGAGAGCCACACCGTTCTGAAAGACATGCCCACCTGCGGCAACTGCCATTCCTTCTCAGGCGACGGCAAAACCTTTGGCATGGATATCGATGGTCCGGCCAACGACAAGGGGCTGTATGCCGTGGTGCCCGTGCAGAAGCACATGACCGTGCAAAGCAAGGACATGATTCACTGGAACCCCGCCGGCCAGATCGGCACAACCAGGGTTGGTTTCATGTCGCAGGTGTCACCGGACGGCCGTTACGTGCTGAGTACATTCGCCGGCCCCTCGCTGAAACTTCTGGACAGCTATTACGTAACCAATTTTCTGGACTACCGCTTCTTGCAGGTGTTTTATCCCACGCGCGGCATACTTGCGTGGTACGACCGCACCACCGGCCTGCGCACTCCGCTGCCGGGGGCCGACGATCCAAAGTATGTGCAGACCGATGGAGTGTGGAGCCCCGACGGCAAATACATTGTGTTTGCCCGCGCCGAGGCCCGCGATCCGCGTCCGCCCGGACAAGCAAGGGCGTTGCATGCTCTGGATGAGAACGAAACGCAGATTCAGTACGATCTCTACCGCATCCCCTTCAACAACGGCAAGGGCGGAGTGGCCGAGCCCATCGCCGGCGCCTCGGGCAACGGCATGAGCAATAACTTCCCCAAGATATCGCCCGACGGCCGCTGGCTGGTATTTGTGCAGTGCAAGAACGGCCAACTGATGCGCCCCGACAGCCAACTGTACATTCTTCCTTCGCAGGGCGGCGTGGCGCGCCGGCTCAGGGCCAACACGCGTCTCATGAATTCATGGCACAGCTTCTCGCCCAACGGGCGCTGGCTGGTATTCTCATCCAAAGCGCGGTCACCCTATACGCAGATGTATCTAACCCACATCGACGAAAACGGCAACGACTCGCCGGCCATCCTCATCGATAACGCGACCGCTGCAAACCGCGCCGTCAACATTCCGGAGTTCGTCAATATTCCCGGCGACGGAATCGAAGACATTCAAGTCCACGTAGCCGATGCACCAACCGTTGCCGATGCTCACAAATAGAAAGTGCGGGCAATGACCATGTGGCCAAGCCTCTCTGGTGCGCTTCGGTGGTGTGCGGTGCTGGCGGTTTTTCTCGCTCCGGGGAGCGGGTTGGCGCTGCCGGAAACGCCGTGCGCGCCACCGGACCAGATGAAGGCGCAGCTCGCCGACAAGCCCAGCGCCGCGGCATATAACGATTTGGGTGTGTGGTTCGCCGGCCAGCAGCAGTACGCCTGCGCCGCCGATGCGTTTGCCACTTCGTTGCAGATGGATCCCGGGCAAAAGGATTTGCCCCATATCGCCTTCATGTTTGGGGTCAGCCTCTACTTCTCGGGCGATCAAAAAGAGGCCATCGCCGCTCTGCAGCAGGCTGAACAGCTTGGCTATCGCGACATCAAGCTCCATGTCATTCTGGCAACTGCGCTGGACTCGGCGCACGCAACCCAAGAGGCTGAGAACGAGTGGCGCGCTGCGCTGGAGTTCGACCCGGAGTTGTCTTCCGCTCTGGATGCGCTCTCGAACGACCTGCTGGCTGACGACGATTTCAAAGGCATCATCACCGCGCTTGAACAACCGCGCCTTCTGGGGCAGCGAACACCGCAGCAGAGCTTGAACCTGGCAGCGGCATACACCGGAGTTGGCAGTGAAGAAAAAGCAGCAGGCGTGCTGCGCGACGGGTTGAATACGACGCCCGACTCGCTCGCCCTGGCAAACAAGCTGGCCGAAACCCTGGTTCAACTGAAGCGCCCGGAAGAAGCGCTGACGGTTCTTCAACTGGCGGTGGAACAGCATCCCGGCGATGCTCAAACTGCAACTCATCTGGCAAACGTGATTGCCGCGCTTGGGAATGGGAAGTGATTCTTGCGGTAGGAAGAACCCGTCGCCTGTAAGCGCGAGGCCGATGTCTATTGCTTTTCGCCGGCATCCTTTTGGGTGCGGAACATCGCGATGGCCTCAATTTCAACCAGCAGCTCAGGCCGGCAAAGCCTGGCCTCGATGCCGGTGGATGCGGGCAGCGGATCAAGGCCCTGCTGCGCCATGAAGGCCGTGCGCTCTTCGTTGAACGCGTCGTAGTCGCGGTCGATATCGCGCAGGTAGCAGGTGGTGCGCACAATGTCGTGCCATGTGCAACCTTCACTTTCAAGCAAGCCGGTGATGTTGGCCAGCGTGCGGCGCATCTGCGAGCGGAAGTCGCCGATGTGGACACTCACTCCGTTTTCGTCGATCGAGGCGGTGCCCGAAATAAGCAGGATCACCAGGCCGTTGAGGTCGATTCTCATGCCGCGCGAAAACGAACTTGGCTTTGCGTAGGCAAAGGCTTCATTGAGCACGCCGTGATTGGTAATGGCGCGCTTGGCTATGGGAGCGTGTGCAGGGTTTGCAAGAATCTCTGCGAATTCATTCATGGCGATGCCGGTTCTTCGTATTCTATCAACCTTCAGGTACTTCAGACCACGACGGCGCTGAACCTCTCTTCGGAGAGGCTCAGCGCGCCGGCCCAGACGTTCGGGGCGCTCGCGGCGGGCATTCCGGCGCTTGCCCTGGGAGGAAAATTTACTTGCTGGCGCTGGCGATGGCGGAGGCCGATTCACTCTTCAGCGGCAGCTTCACTTCCATCGTTCCCGTGCGATTGTTCAGTACGTCCCGGACTGCCAACCTCACCCAAGCCGCTCCTGGCGGCACTTCGAGTTCCTGTTGGGCGTGGAACATGCCTCCGGGCTTTCCGTTCGCGTCCGTCCCGGTTGAGGCCTGGCCCTGATTCAGCGTGCTGTTGAGCAGGCGTCCGTCCACATCGTATGCCGCGGCTGCAAATTCGAGCACCGCCGGCCTTCCACCGTGCGCGGCCAGCGACTTCAACAGCGGATCGAAGACCCCATAATTGATCACGTACTTCTGTAGCTTGACCGGCGTGAGAGGTTTCGGCGTGGTATTCCTTTTCCGTGAGCGGAAGTACGCCGGCGAATCCTCAAGCTGCGCCATCTGTTGGGCTGTGGCCATCTCCGGCACGCCATCGGCTGCCAGGTGGGCGCTGAACAGCATGTCGTGCAGCATGGGCGCGCCATGTTCAATATTCGCGTAGAGCGTATCCTCGATTTTGGCGGTTACAAAGCGGCCCTGCGACTCATCTTTCTTGTGCTGGCTCTCCACGTCTTCGGTGGTAACGGCATAGTAGAGGGTGCGGTAACTCAGCGTATATCCCATGCTCTTGGCGGCGGCCAGCGTTACCTCGATGGTGCGAGGGGGCACGTCGAACTTGTCGTCGCGTTTCTTGTTCGTTGGGTCGTAGGTGAGCGTGTAATAGCTCTCGCCGTTCTCTACCCCCTTGTCCAGCATCTGCTCCAGACGGTTGTTACTGTGGTACGCATGGCCGCCGGTAGCTTCAGCTATGGCATCCATGTGCTGGTAGTCCGCAATGGAATTCGCTGCCTCGTTCTCCGCGTTTATCCCCTCCAGATCCACCGGATAAAGGGCAATCTGGCTGCGCATCAGCGCCGCGTATGTCTGCTTGATTTCCGCTTGTAACAAGTAGGTCAGGTCGTTGATCTGCATGGTTGAATTGGAAAAACCTCCACCCACGCCCGTGTTCGAGTCGTGGCCCGACATCGTGGGGCCAAGGGGAATGGGGAAAACGCTTGAGAGCCAGAACATGTTCTTCCGTCCCGTGATTCCGCCTAGATACTCCGCGATAAAGTTCAGGCACTGTAGCGCGGCGCCCGCGTCCTGCGATCCGTAGGTGGACCCGTACAGGAACACATCGGGAACGTGCGGACCCGGCCCCTTCGCCAAAATGGCCTGATGCAGCAAGGCATGGTCGCTGGTGAATCCCTGGATCAGGTGCAGCCCCGCCGCGTTCACAAAGAGCGCAAACCGGGTTCCCGGCTGAGCATGGTCGACAAAGTCCAGCAATTGCTTGCGGGCGGTCATCTGGTCTTCCATGGGAGTGTTGACCATGTCGTAATAGAGCACATAGAGCGGTCCCCTCTCCGGCTCTGTGGGCTCGTTGACGAAGGTATTGGTTGGCAGCGGCGGCAATTTTGCGGGAATAAAGCTGGGCTGGGAACCATCCGAGTAGTCGAAGGAGAGAATCTTTTGCGGATTCTTGTCCTCCGTTACCGTGAAGTCATCCCGCTGCAAGCCTCGCACAGGGTTTCCGTTCTTGTCGGTCACCACCACGTCCACTGGCACTCTGCTCACCTCAAGCCGGAGCAGCGGAACGGGCTGATTGGCGCTGGAATTTCCCCTCCCCGATTGAGATCCGGCCACGCCAGCCTGTGCCGAAGCCTGGTTGTGAACCGCTAACGCGAACGTCAGGGCGATCAAAAATCCCCGAAGAACTCTCCGCGAAGTGACCATGATTCCTCCGATTGCCTGCCTATTCAGTCTATCCCTGCCCGACGCCATCTGTCGGCGCTCGAATTCTCTCCGTATCGGGAAACGAACCCGGACGCGAAGCGCAACGAGTGGTTCGATGCCTGAATCGAGCATGGGAGAGCACTCTTGAATTTAGACACCGCCAACGCCACTGCGGTTATGGCAATGATTGCATTGAGGCGGATCGTCAATCGAGATGTCCCTCCACCGTGATATACGGGTTTGCCGGGCAGAACGTTCGCTGGAAGCGAAAGAAATGTCTTGGATGTTCGGGCGTCGGGCGATTTCTCGCGCGGTTCCATCGCAACTGCCAGGCGGCGTCATTCGGCGTTGGCGCAATTTCAAGGCAAAACCTGCTTGATGACCTTGAGCAGGTCGTTGCCGGAGACAGGCTTGACCAGCCAACCCGTGGCGCCCGCGCGCTTGCCTTCTTCGCGCTTGCCTGCCTCGCTTTCCGTAGTCAGCGT